>Ga0137363_10002860_pt1 | contig 10377 bp, 8 predicted proteins | sample MadtaG_FD_104800 | JGI IMG/M metagenome (GOLD analysis project Ga0137363, IMG submission 104800) | Vadose zone soil microbial communities from Angelo Coast Range Reserve, California, USA - Mad1_115_16 metaG | ecosystem: Environmental > Terrestrial > Soil > Vadose zone | place: USA: California...
ACGAACTGGTGGCAGGGAGACGGTAAATGGACACGATATTGGAAACCGAGAAACTCTCGAAACGCTTCGGTCACTTTGAAGCTGTGAGTGGCCTGAACCTACGCGTAAGGAAGGGTTCTATATATGCCTTCCTGGGACAAAATGGGGCCGGCAAGACCACAACTCTGCGCATGCTCTTGGGAATGATGCGGCCGAGTCAGGGCTCGGGACACATTCTCGGTCTTCGCATTGACGACGAGGCTGAAAGTGTGCGCATTCGACAGCGCGTGGCATTCGTTGCGGAAGACAAACGTCTCTACGACTACATGACTGTTCGCCAGATTCTAGGCTTCACGAAGTCGTTCTTTCCTGGGTGGCATGCGGATACAGAAAGTGACTTGTTGCAGCGACTCGACCTCCCACTTGACTGCAAGATTCGGAAACTCTCCAAGGGAATGCGTACTAAGCTAGCGCTGCTTCTCGCATTTGCGAGAGGGAGCGAATTCTTCATTCTTGATGAGCCAACGGAGGGCCTCGACCCCGTTGCAACGGAAATGGTTCTTCAAATCGTCGTATCCCTGGCCTCAGAGGGGGCAACCGTCTTCTTTTCTTCGCATCAGATCGCGGAAGTCGAACAGATTGCGGACCACATTCTGATGATTCACAAGGGAAAGTTGGTCCTCGATTCCGCGTTGGATCGCATAAAAGACGAATATCGCCAAGTTCAGGCTGTAATTCATTGTCCCGTTCAGAACTGCGACTTTGAACTAGATGGCGTGGAACGCATTTACGTAGATGGATCCACGGTGTCGATGATAGTGAGCCATAACGTGGATGCCGTAATGGACCGCGCTTACAAGATGAATGCAGTCAGCGTCGAAGTGGCGCCACTGACACTCAAAGAGATTTTCCTCGAGACAGTCAAGGCGAGTCGGTGATGCTTTTATACAAAGCTTGGGTTGAATCTCGCTGGCGTTTTATCTGTGGGATTGTAGCTGTGATAGCACTGTCGATTCTTTTTGTTCGTTTACACCCAATCCTCATTCCGCTGTGGCAGGTTGCGTTGCAAGACCCGCACGCAATCAAACCGCGATGGTTACCTCTTGGAGTTAGCGACTATAGATTTTACATCTGGCATTTTCTCTTTGATTTTCGTCTTCAGAATCTTTGGGTCCTGTTGGCAATCGTGCTTAGTTTCGGAGGTTTGCTTCGTGAGCATGCAAATGGAACGGTAGCTTTTAGCCTCAGTCTGCCGGTGACGCGAAATCGGTGGCTCGTATCTCGGGTCTTGATCGCCTTTCTTGAGACGACCGTATTGGCTTGGACTCCCGCTGTTGTCGTGCCGATTGCGTCGGTTTCCGTGGGACAGTCCTACCCAATAGGGCAGGGCTTCGCGCACGGTTTGCTCATGGCGGGAGTTGGTTCGGTTTTCGTGGGACTCGCTGCCTTTCTGTCTCTGATTTTGCGAGGGGAATATACTCCATTAGTCATGACGTTAGCGATGCTAGCGGTTCCTTATTTAGTTCTTCAAGAGTGGGCGCGAAGAGTATCTTGGGCAAGAAAAATCGATATCGCTCACGTAATGGCGGGAGCTTGGTTACTGACGTGGCGCGACGTGCCTTGGCTTGCGATAGCAATGGTCTGCCTACTGACAGTGCTGTTCCTGGGACTAGCTGCGAGACAAGGGAGACGCCTTGAGTTCTGAGTTGATTCCGTATCCGCCCCGAGGGCGATGGGTGGCTCTCTTTGAGAGGTCGTGGCACGAAAGCCGTCAACGATTCCTATGGGCACTTATTGGGCTCAGTACTCTCGTTGCTTACGTAGTTTTGACGAGCCCCGGTTTTCGCACGGGAGAAGCTATTCAATATCCAGAACATCTGGTCACTGGGTATCCGGAATATATTTGGCTCGCCCTGTTCAATTATTATTTTCAGGGTTTTTGGATCGCCGCTGCCGTACTTCTGAGTTTCGGAGGCTTACGGCGGGAAAAGACGGTAGGAACAATTTCGTATACCTTATCTCTACCCATTGAACGCTCGGAGTTGCTCCTTTCGCGTCTATTAGTGGGTATGGCGGAGATTTTGGGGCTCGGGATAGCGCCTGCTCTATTGGTTCCTGTACTCTCACCTGCCGTTCATGAACATTACCCTGTCGGGCAGATTGTGTTGTTTGCTCTGCTGATGGTTGTTGCCGGAGTGGTGTTCTTTTGTCTGGGCTTTCTCCTTTCCTCGCTCTTCGGCGGAGAGTTCACAGGGCCGGTAGTGGGTTTATGTCTTGTGGGCACGTACTTTTTCGTCGTGCGTGCGAAGTCGCTGCACTGGCTAAGCGTACTCGATACCATGAGCGGAGAGGACGCTGTCAGTCGGAGCGGCAATTATTTCCTTGGTGGTTCCATTCCGTGGAGTGGAATGCTTTGCAGTCTGGGTGTGTCATTGGTCCTGTACTTGTGCGCGTTGCTTATTAGTCGGCATCACGACTTCTAAACCGCTAAGGTCCGAAATCAGCATTGATTCGAAACCCGGGCCTCAAACCGCGATACTTCCTATAGAACAGCCCATACAAATTCGCATGGTTGCAGGGCTATGCGAACGTTCTTGAAGGGAAGAATGGTTGTTTGCGGTCGCCTGAACTTCAAAAGTGAACAAGAAAAAGCACGTTTACCTGACACTATGATTTGCGGGAAGCTAATCATGAGAATGCAACTTCATAAACACTCGAATGCAAGGTTGGCTCCCCGCGCTAGATTCGAACTAGCAACCCTTCGGTTAACAGCTGGGGCTGCGAAACTCTAAATGCCTTATTCGGTGTCGCTTACGACCGGACCACCTTAAATCCCGACCCTCAATTGGGCAACTTTGGGCAACCTCATAGCGGTTGACCGATAATGTCTATATATGTAGACTAGCTCTATGAAAACTCCTCGAATATCCCCCCAGACGCTTCGTGTGCTTGAACGGTTCGCCGAACGCCCGACTGCTTGGTGCTATGGTTATGAGTTGAGCCGCGAAACGGGACTGAAGTCCGGCACGCTGTATCCGATTCTCATGCGCCTCGCCAAGTTCTCCTTGCTCGAAACCAAGTGGATAACCACGGAGGACGGCGTCCCTCCGCGCCACACCTACCGCCTTACGCCGAAAGGCATCGAGCTGGTTCGCAGCTTAGCTGCGGCAGCTCCCACCGCCGCAAGGGTCCGCCGGCCCGCCTTCAGCGGAGGTCGCGCATGACGCCTGTCGCTTACCCTCGCCGTGTTACCAGTCTGCTCTTGCGCCTCGCGACTTGGATCGCGCCGCACAACACTCTCTCCTGGGGACAGGGAATGCTCAGCGAGCTGAATCACGTGGAAGGCAGTTGGTCAGCCTTGTTGTGGGCCATCGGCGGTGCCGGTGTTCTCGCAAAGCACGCCATGCTAGCCGTAATCCTCCCAGGCAGCCATCGCCCCACCGTTTCTTCCGCCAGCGAACTTTTCGCCCAGGAGGGTCCCGTGCGCAAAACAACTCTAGCTGCTACCAGTGCCTGCACCATAGTATCTCTCCTCTTTTTCCTCGCCCCAGTCTTTCGTCAGGCCTTCCATGTTTCTCTCGTGCAGTGGCATAACGTCATCCACGTCAAGTCGGTGTTTGACGTGCAAGGGCCAGATCGAGATCCCGAACTGGAAACCGTCGCTCGGAAGGCCGAAAAAAACTACGATGCCGAGGGGCTGGCCTTTGCCGCGACGCGCACAACGAATCAGTCCGAAAGCGCGCGGCTCGCCGAGAAAGCTGCTCATCTGGACCCGAAATTGACCTGGATTTACGCCGTCGTTGCCGTGCAGTACCCATCGCTCCCAGAGATCAACCAATGGGTACCCTTACTCCAGCAATCGGATCCACAAAACGCGCTCCCGAATTTCATCGTGGCTGAGAAAATTGACATCGATCAAGTGGTACGCGGGAAGATTCCACATCGCATGGAGGAGCAACCCGCCGCTTGGCAAAACGCTATGGCGGCGGCCTTTCAATCCCCGAAGCTCGACAACTATCTTGCCAGACTCACGGAGCTCGATCGGCGAGTTCTGCTTCGCTACCGTGTTAATGATCCGTTTCAAACACTATGCGATGATCGTTGGTACGGCCTGCCGAGCTATGCTGCCTGGGATTCTTCTCGTTACGCGAATTCGCTTCTCGAATCCGGCCAGACACTTGAGGCCCGGAGTGACCGCAAAGGCGCTTTCGAAAAGTATTTAACTGTGGCTCGCTTCGGCCAGATGTTGGGCCCGGCAGGGGGATTCTTCCGACGAAGAGAGCTTCAAGAGGCTTACAAGCGGCTCGGGGCCATCTCTAAAGAGGAAGGCAACAAAGTAGAAGCTGCGTTTTACACCTCCCTTGCGGACCAGACCGATAGAGCACAGCACGAAGAGCGCATTTCGCTAAGAAAAAGGGTTAATGGCAGCGACGTTTCCCATTGGAACGCCTTTTTGGTTAGGGCTTCCGGGCTCTTAATCCTTTTCTCCGGCGGACTTTTGGTGACCTGCGCGCTCGCCGTCATCGTGCGTGGTAAATCCTTCCGTCTAAGTGCGCTTCGTCCCAGCCGCTGGACTCTCGTGGTCGGCCTCTGCGGAGCAATAGGCGCACTGCTCTCCAGCGCCGTTCTTTACGTAAGCTACCGGCCGTACGCAGAAATTCTCCAGCGGTTCATCCGCAACGGAGACGAAACGAGCTTACCCGAACTCTCCAGTTTTCTTGACACCACGCGACTACCTCTTGGTGTGCAGGGTTTCCTCGATGTGTGGACGTTCGTGTTTTATTTTTGGTTCGGTGTCGTTCTCCTATGCATCCTCGCCCTCCTGGTCGCCGTCTTTCGCCGCTTCCAGCACTGGACGCGGGCCAAAGCCACGATATAGCCCCGGTTCTCTGGACGTGCGCTGAATGGGTTGTCCCACCCTCTTGTTAACAGCCGAACGACCAACTTCATCAGGACTTGCCGGAGTTGGCACGAATCGAAGGAAATCAGCAAGTTTCGACTAAACCTGACGAATCACTTTCTCCTTCTTTATTCACCTTTTGGTCGTGATTTGCCGCCATTCGTCGCGATTAGTATTACGTTTTTATGACAGCACGGTAGGTGATGAGGTAGGACTGGTCTCATGCTCCTGGGTGACGTTTGGGCCCGCGCGGGTGTATCTTGTACGCCAACCAGATTCGATTAGGCGACGGAGAATGCTCAAACGCTGAATTCCGTTACAATCGCAGAAATGAGGCCAGTGTAGTGGTTGAGGCTAAGCCGATTCGTATCCTGAGCGTCGAGGATCACCCGGTCTTCCGCGAGGGATTGCATACCATCATCGGTTCTCAGAAGGACATGCTTCTCGTCGCCCACGCCTCGAACGCGAAGGAGGCCGTAGTTGAATTCCGTCGACATCGCCCTGACATCACCCTGATGGATCTTCGTCTTCCTGGGACCAACGGCACCGACACCCTTATTACGATTCGGGGCGAGTTTCCACGGGCTCGAATCATCATGCTGACAACCTCAGACAGCGATGGTGACATCCAGCGTGCGATGCGAGCGGGAGCGTCGGCCTACATACTGAAGAGCATGCCGAAAAATGAATTACTGGGCGTGATCCGGTCGGTTCATGCCGGTCGGCGGCACATTCCGCCCGATGTAGCGGCTCGCATTGCCGAGCACCTGGGGGAGGACGATCTTACGACGCGGGAGTTGGAGGTACTTCGGCTCATTCGCGATGGTCATCGCAACAAGCAGATTGCAGATCAACTCTCGATTGCGGAGACCACGGTTAACTTCCACATCAAGAACCTCGTGGACAAGCTGGGAGCCAACGATCGGACGCATGCGGTAACCATTGCGGTGCGGCGTGGCCTGCTGCAAATCTGATCTCACCCCAAGACCTATAGAAAACTACAGGTTGCTAACTGAAGAGTCTGACGGCCCCGGAAAGCACCGAACGCAATATCATACAAAGCGTCAGCATCAGCGATGTCTGCTTCGGACTTTCCGAACAGGCTTGGTAGCGCGGATGTATGCTCCGTTGATGCATGGCTATGACGGGAGGGAGTCCGCGTCCGTCCGAAAAGCTGCGATGGAATCTTGCTGCAAAGAAACGGATGAGATAAAGATGTTGCGATTTGTTTCATTCTGCTTAAGGCCGCTCTTGTCCGCTGTACGTCAAGCAAAGGAACAATTTTCGCGGACTCTTCAGATCTGCCTCTCGGCTGGACTCCTTTGCGTTGCGGTGTTCGCGCAGTCTGGGGATCAGACGATGAATCAGTATTTTCACACATCGTGGACCGCAAAAGACGGACTACCGGGCGCCGTCCTCTCGCTCGCTCAAACGACGGACGGCTTTCTGTGGATCGGAGGCAGTGGTGGTCTGTTCCGCTTCGACGGTCTCATCATTGAGCCCTATATGCCACAGAACGGCTCCCTACCCCGCGGCGCGGTGCCTGATGTACTTTCAGCCTCTCCGGATGGTGGCTTATGGATCGGTTATAACGAAGGCGGCGCGAGCTTTCTCAAGAACGGCAAAATCACAAACTTTACGGAACATGACGGTCTTCCCGCCAGCCAAAATCGAGGCATTGTTCTAGATAAGGATGGGGTAGTCTGGGCAGCGTTTGTGGGGGGATTGGCGCGATTCGATGGCAAACATTGGCTGAAGATACAGATGGACTGGAACTATCCAGGAAAAACCGCATCGAGTGTCATCGTTGATCATGCGGGGACTGTCTGGGTAACGAGCGAAGATAGAATTTTCTTTTTGCCTAGAGGCAGGAAGCTTTTTCAGGACGCAGGACTCAGTGCGACGGCAGATATGCTTGTCGTGGCGCCTGACGACACCTTGTGGTTGACCGAACCGCGTGAGAACTCCCTCAGTCCGCTTCGAATGCAAGGTGGCCTGCTGAAACGGAGCCTGACCAAAATAGAGGTCGCAGACTGGAGACCAATTTTTGATCATAACGGCGGCTTGTGGACGGGTAGCTGGGGAAATGGAATTCTACATATTCCATTTCCTAATGACTTGCACGAGGGGACCTTCTCGAGGCTGAGCCCCGAAGCAGAAACATTCACCGAAACAGAAGGGCTGAGCGATAACCACGCCACAACATGGCTGGAGGACCGCGAGGGGAACATCTGGATCGGCACCAACGCTGGATTGGATCGTTTGCGCTATCGCAACGTGTCGTGGTTCGCACTTCAAGCCGGAGCGCACGATTTCTCGCTCATTCCCGGTGACAAGGGAGAGATCTTCGCCGCGTCAGCTTACGGAGAGACCGTGAGTGTCCCACAGCGCGCCCCGCTTCGAGGCGCACCAAGAAAGATTTTGACAGCGTATCGAGATCCGGACGGCGTCATTTGGCTGATTAACAATGACGGAAACGAGAGTGTGTTCCATGGGAGCCTGTTCCAATGGAAAGACCGGCATTTCACGAAAGTTGCTGTGCCGCAGGATCTCGAAAAACTTATCGTCGGTGGGATGACGAAAGATAGCGCTGGCAACCTTTGGATTTCGGTCGCCTTAAAGGGTATCTATAAATTTCGCGATGGTGTCTGGACTCATGTCGATGTTTTCAAAGACAGCCCAACTGCATCGGCATCTGCAACGATCACAGACTCCAGCGGCCACATTTGGTTGGCGTTTCCTCGAAGAAAACAGGTCGCCGTCCTGACCGGAAGCACCGTCAGAAGCTTTTCTGCGGAAAAGGATCTCTCGATCGGCCCAGTCAGTTTACTTGCTCAATCGGGCGAACAAGTATGGGCTGCAGGGCTTCTGGGAATAGCTTTTTTCAAGGGCGATAAATTTCAGACTGTCAGGGCCAACGATGGAAATACATTTGCCGACGTCGACAGGATTCTAGCCACCGCTCTTGATGGTGTATGGCTGAGCGCCAATCAAAACATAGTCCACATTCCTGAGCGCGAGGTCGAGCATGTCATCAGGGATCCGTCGTACAGGGTCGAATACGAGACCTTTGATCAGCTAAGCGACCTGCCTGATCCGTTACAAGCGGCCGGTTCCGCCCACGTCAGCGCAGTTCAGGGTAGCGATGGCGTGCTCTGGTTTGCTACCCGCAACGGGGTCGCAAGGATCGACCCGCGCAAAATTTCAAAGAATTCGCTTGTTCCGCCAGTATCGATTCGGTCCATCTCAGCGGACGGAAAGGAATACGTTTTCAATACCACCGTTTCGCTTCCAGCACTAACGAAGGATCTTCAAGTGAAATACACTGGTCTAAGCTTATCGATCCCTGAAAGGGTGCGATTCCGATACAAGCTAGACGGGTGGGATCAACACTGGCAGGATGCCGGCTCGCGGAGAGAGGCCTTCTACACGAACCTGCCACCTGCCATGTATCGGTTTCATGTTACAGCTTGCAATAACGACGGCGTCTGGAATGATGTGGGCGCAAGCTTTAACTTCAGCGTCGCGCCAGCATGGTATCAGACGAACTGGTTCCGAATTCTCTGCGTTCTCTCCGGTGTTTTCATCGTATGGGTTATCTACCGGCTGCGAGTGCGGCAGATTGCGAGAGCCATCGGTGCCCGCTTCGATGAGCGGTTGGCGGAACGCACTCGGATCGCACGGGATCTCCATGACACTTTCCTCCAGACCATCCAAGGCAGCAAGCTGGTTGCAGATGATGCCTTAGAGCCGTCCACCGATCCCGTCCGAATGCATCGAGCCATGGAACAGCTATCCGTCTGGCTTGGAAGAGCCACGCAGGAAGGACGGGCGGCACTAAATTCCCTGCGCTCGGCGACGACGCAGACAAACGATCTGGCGGAAGCCTTCCAGCGGGCGACGGACGAGTGTCGAATGCAGAGTCCCATCGAAGTCTCTTTCTCCGTCGTTGGCGACGCTAAAGAGATGCACCCAGTTGTCCGTGATGAGGTCTACCGAATAGGCTATGAGGCAATTCGCAATGCTTGTATGCACTCGGGAGGCGGTCGATTGGAACTGGCCCTCAGTTACGCGGAAGATCTGACTCTGCGTGTAAGTGACAATGGCACAGGGATTGACCCCGCTGTCGCGGATAGGGGGAAGGACGGACACTTTGGACTGCAAGGGATGCGGGAGCGTGCCGCTCGCATCGGAGGCAAGCTTACGCTTGGCAGTTCTTCCAGCTCCGGGACTGAAATCAGGCTGACAGTTCCTGGAAGCATCATCTTTCGGAAAAGCATGCTCGTTCAGCGGTCGTTGCTTACAAGGATAAAAAGTTTCTTGGGCCTAAAAGACACGCCCAACCTCGACTGATCTCCGTTCCGCTAGTCCACGCCAGCCGTCAGACCTGTAGAAAAATCCAGGATGAATTCTATAGTTTCCGGGGTATGCAGCAACACAGGAAGCGAATACTGTCTCGATGTAACAAGACCAGAGGAGGATGCAATTGCCTTCCGTGCGCTAGTTGATTGTTCGGAACGACGAGAAACGGGGCAGAATGGCGACAGCGACGCAATTGGCGTTAACACAAGAAGTGGAAACGGAAAAGCGGAGTCGCGCCTCACTCAAATTCGCGGATGCACAGCGACAGAACCTCGCGGGCCGGGACGAAGAAGCAGCGCTGATCCTTGCCGCCAAAAATGGAGATGGACAGGCGTTTGAAATTCTCATCGGGCGTTACCAGCGAAGGATTCTAGCTGTTGCGCGACGCTTCACCCGTATCCAAGAAGACGCAGAAGACATCGTCCAGCAAAGCTTCCAAAAAGCTTTCGTCCACTTGCACAAATTCGAAGGGAAATCTTGCTTCTCCACGTGGTTGACTCGGATTGCTATCAACGAGGCACTTATGTTCCTGCGTAAATGCCGCGTACTGCGCGAGGTATCCATCGATGACTTAAGCGGAAATGAAGAAGCCGCACCCTGGCTAGAGGTTCCCGATTCACGCGCAAGCCCGGAGAGTGCCTTCTTACGGAGCGAACGGGACCGAGTTCTATCTGCGGCCATGAATAAGTTAAGGCCAGGAATACGAACTGCAATTGAACTGCGCGACCTTGGTGAGTTATCCACAAAAGAAGTCGCTCGGCTCTTGGGGCTCTCAATCGAGGCGGTGAAAGGCCGAGTGTACCAAGGGCGGAGGAAATTGCACCGGGTATTGAAGCGCGAGTCCATATGGATGTCCGGGACGCAGATCTTGCAGGCGAGCCGTGAGGCGAATGAACTCTCGCCCCATTAACTCGTCTGCAGTTCCTGTGATTAGAACGTGCCAAGGCGGTTCCCGGGGGCACGGTGGTTAGATCGAGGCAATTCGACGACGAAAGGAAAGGACTCGGGACGGGCCGCTTTCAGCGCAACTACCATGGCAAGGAAACGATGTCGCTACAGCGGGCCTTATCGGGAACTGGATTGATGAGACCGAACGGCGCAGTTGGTTTCTGACAGAGATTGGTCGCGCACAGTAG
>Ga0137363_10002861_pt1 | contig 10376 bp, 10 predicted proteins | sample MadtaG_FD_104800 | JGI IMG/M metagenome (GOLD analysis project Ga0137363, IMG submission 104800) | Vadose zone soil microbial communities from Angelo Coast Range Reserve, California, USA - Mad1_115_16 metaG | ecosystem: Environmental > Terrestrial > Soil > Vadose zone | place: USA: California...
TGCACACTCTGTGGCCAAAGGCCTTCCTGGGCGTTCTCTGCGGCCTTTCTCTGCGTCCTCTGCGGCCAAAGATTTTCCCGGCGCACGTCGCTCTCCCATGCCCACCGCCATTCACCCCATGCTGGCCACCTCGATCGATGCCCCGTTCGACAGCCCCGACTGGCTGTTCGAAATCAAGTGGGACGGCTACCGCGCCATCGCCTTCCTCGAAAAAAATCTGATCCGCCTGGTCTCTCGCAACCAGAACGACCTCACTGCGCAGTATCCAGACCTCCACGACCTGCCCAACTTCCTGAACGCCAAGACCGCCATCCTGGACGGCGAAATCGTTGCCCTCGACGAACACGGACGCTCTTCGTTCAGCCTGATGCAGCAGCGCACCGGATTCCGCGAGCGCGGCCGTCGCGCAGCCGCCAAGCCCGAGGTTCGCGTCCTCTATTACGCCTTTGACCTGCTCTATTTCGACGGCTACGACCTGCGCCGCGTTCCTCTCGAACACCGCAAACAAGCGCTCGCATCTCTGCTCAATTCTTCCAACGACACCATCCGCCTCTCCGACCACTTCGTAGCCAACGGCAAGGCCCTGTTCAACGTCGCCCGCCAGAAGGGCCTGGAAGGCATCCTCGCCAAGCAGCGGGCCAGCCTCTACGAAGAGCGCCGCACCCGCGAGTGGCTCAAGATCAAAATCACGCGTCGACTCGAGGCGGTAATCGGCGGCTACACCGAGCCCGAAGGCAGTCGCGAACATTTCGGTTCCGTTGTGTTGGGTCTTTACGACAAGCAGGGCAACCTGATCCACGTGGGCCAGGCCGGCAGCGGTTTCGATCAAAAAATGCTAGCCGATCTATGGACGCTTTTGAAGCCGCTGGAAACCAAAACGAACCCCTTCCAGGGCAAAGTCGAAGCCCTGAAAAAAGTCCACTGGGTCAGGCCGAAGCTGGTAGCCGAAATCGAATTCTCCGAGTGGACCCACCTCACCGAAGAAGGTGGCTCAAAACTCCGAGCCCCAGTCTTCCTGGGATTACGCGATGACAAGGACCCCAAAGAGTGTGTGCTTGAACAGTAGTTCCCAGTTCCCGGTCTCAGAAACCCGAGAGAGGCTACTTGATATCCTTGACCGGCAGCATCGTCCCATAATCCTTCCCCGACGGTTCCACCGCCCGCGCAATCACACCTGCAAATCCATCCCGCAGTTCCGGATACTTCCCCACCAGCGCCTTGATCAACGCCACATTCTCCTGGTAGGTCAGGTTCGAATTCGACACATTCGCCGACGCGTACTTCACCACCAGGTCCAAATCCGTGCCCAACCCCACCGGAAACATCTGCGTCAGCTTGTACGTCTTTCCGCCCGCCACCAGCTCCACCGTATTTCCGGCTGCGGGCAAATCTGCCGGCTGCACGGCCTGCATCTCGTCATAGATCTTGTCGGTGGCCATCGTGCTCATGAACGGCACCGGAGCCAGCAAGTCCCGCGCCTGCATAAAGTACAGCCACGCATTCCGGTTCTGCCCCTTCACCTTGAACTCCCGCGCCCGATCCAGAAACCACTGTCCCGGGTGTCCGGCAACCTGCGCCGGCCGCGCGTAGAATCCCGCCAGCTTCCAATCGCTCCCCACCTTCTGCAGAACAAATGAGAGCGTCGAGGGCGTCTTCGACGCCACGTCCAGAATCGTCACTCCGTAGTCGCCTGGAGGCAAATTTGGGATCACAAACACGGCGCTGTTCGACGTCTGACCCTGCTTGCCAAACACGCCGCACAGAAACTCCGCCCGCGCCAGCGCCTCCTTGCCTTCCACCTGCAGCAAGAACGTGGCTCGGATGGTTGCCTGCGCTCCCGTAAAATTCAGCTGGTTGTCCCTGACGGCCGCCTCGATCCCGCCAAAATCCGACGCCACGTCCGCAATTGCGTTCCGTCGAAGCTCGGCCACCTCCCCCTTCGCTGCCATGTCGAAGTACCGCAACGCGGTCGCTTGCAGTGCGTTGCGCGTCGCGGGCTCCATATCGTCCCCCGACAGACAAGTCTGCCCACTCGCCCGCGCTGCCAGCACGAGCACGATCGTGGCCAGCAAGGCCCGGCCTTTCCATTTGCAAGAATCCGCTGTTCGAGCGATCTCAATAGGATGCATCGTCTTCGGCTTCCTGCCGCCCTCCCCCGATTTCCGCGATACGGGCAACTTATTCGCTCTCGGCATGGCAGTCAAGAACACCCTCGGTTCTGCCCTTCCGGTCATCCAGGGGCCCCCTACACCGGTGCTATAATTCGCCTATCGGGCTCTGAGGAAAATGGCAACGGCCCCCTGGAAATCTTTCTGGGGCCGAGGGGACTCATGTCCAGGCTCTCACCCAAATTCGCTTCCATCCTGCTCTTGGCTTCCCTGTGTCTGCCTGGCTTGTCATTGAGCGCCGCAGCCCAACGCGGTGGCATCCGCAAGCCCAAGGCGGCGACGATCCAGCCGGCCAAGAAGCAGCAACCCGATCCATCCGCCCTTCCGGCCTACACCCCGGCTCCGCTCGATCCCCTGCCGCTCGATCAGATGCCCACAGTGGCGCCCCTGGTCACTTATGAAGAGGGCTTGCTCACCATCGTTGCCCACAACTGCACCTTGGCCGACGTCCTCCGTGCCATTCACAAGCAAACGGGCGCTGATCTCGATATTCCGCCCGGAGCCACCGAACGTGTCGTCGCCGATCTCGGCCCCGGTTCGGCACGGGAAGTCATTGCTGACCTTCTCAATGGCACCCACTTCAACTACGTCATGGTCGGCTCCACCGCCGACCCCACCGCCGTCCAGAGCATCGCTCTGACTCCCAAAACCGGTGGACCCGAAACCGCTGCCGCGACTCCACCCAATCGCCCCGGTTTCCCGGCCCAACGTGTCTTCCAGCCGAGACCCGCTATGTCCCCCGTTCGGCAAGGCGCGGTTCCTCCGGAAGCAGGTGGCGCTCCGCAGGACCAGGACGAAGATACTGCCGACGGTGCGGAAGAGACTGCCGATACAACCGAGGCCCAGGACGACCAGCAGCAGCAGCAATCGGCCGACCCGAATCAACAAACGCCCAAAACCCCTGAACAACTCCTGCAGGAACTGCAGCGCCAACAACAACAGCAGCAACAACCACAATCAGGCCAGCAACCAGGCCAACCGCCCCAGGCTCTTTTCCCGAACCAGCCTCCCACCGCTCAAGCCGCCCCCACCAAGCCCGACTGAAGTTCTCGGCTGGCTCCCATATCTTCGCATCCGCGCTCCTCCGAGCATCGGTGGCTGAACCCGATGCGTGATCCAACTACCAGATTTGCCCTTGCTTTGCCTGGTGTCCTTCGCGCACCCCTCGGTGAAGGATTTGTTCGCGTTCTTCCACGGTCGGGAATTCCTTTCCATCAGCGCTGGGCCTAAATCTGCGGCCGGGTTGATTCCACTCAAAGCTTCTGGAATACTCACAGTCTTATGCAGGGTAATGCGAAAGTCGAGCCTATCCTGTTTGTCGACGGCTCGCCTTCCCTGCAGCCTGCGGAGCGGAAGACCGATGGCAACGTGCAGGGTATGATCGACAGCGACCTCGCGCTCGAAATCTCTGCCGTCAAGCAGTAGGGCGCTCCGGTCCAGGTGACAACCGCCGAAAAAGACAATGGCAGCCGCGACCTCCTGGTCAAGCTCCTGAAAGACGAACCAGACCGTGTCGACTGGCTCGAAGCTCGGGTACACCAGGCCAAGGAACTGGGCTAGGAACGCCACCTGATCATAGCGATGGGCGAAGAACAAGAGTAGGCACGCGCGGAAAAAGTGTGCCATCGGGAAACAATGCGGTAGTCATTGTGTCCCTGTTCGCGCCCTTCGCGTGTTGCGCTGGTGGTTTCCCGCTCCGCCCCTTCGCGTCCTTTGTGGTCACAAATCTCGCTGGCGTTACCCGAGTCCCGGAGGAAACAAGCATGCCCTACCGCCTTCGTCACCTCGCTGCAATCGGGATGGCGCTGGGCCTCGCGGCATGCGCGACGCACGTTCCGGCAACTCCCGAGACACCCGCAAAATCAACCGACCGAGTTGCAGCCGCTTCCTCCCAAACCGATATCGATTTCCTGTTCCACAGCATCTGGCGGGTGACCAGGTCCTCATCGCCCCCGGCGCAAGGCAGGATCTACATCTTCCTCCCCAACGGCACGCTGTTGGAAACATCGTGTAGCGAGGCCTACCGGATCGCCACCTGGACGCGCGATGAAAAGGACCCACGCTCCCTGCGCGTCGTTGAGGACCACCGCGACGTCTTCACCGCCACCATTACTGAGCTGAACGAAAAGACGGTGCACCTGCGGCAGAAGCTCACTCGCGGCAACCAGACCAATGACCTGACCCTCACCGGAGTCGAACAGGAATTCGTTTGTCCCGACCTAGTGAACTAGCTTTGCTGCGAGTGCTGCCAAGCACCATCGCCATCCGGTCCCGCAGCCTCGCGGGCTACCGGAGTGTAGCGCGACCCGACGTGCCTTGGTTGGGCGCAGGCTTGTCATCATCGTCATCATCATCATCATCAGAAATTCCCGCCCCCCGAAGAAGGTTCCGTAGTGGACCTTCGCCCCCGGCCCCCCGCTGGATCCCCACGACGTTCCCCGCGCGGTCGATCACCACGTAGATAGGATAAGAACTGGCTGCGTACATGGCCGCGAGATTGGTGTCGTCGGTCAGAACGATTCGCGGCGTCCGGGGATGCTCCTCCAGATATTTCTTCACCTTCTTCTTCGACTCGCCCACGTCGACTGCGAGCACGATCAGCCCCTTGTCCGCGAACTCCCTGGTCAGTTCGTTGACCAGTCCTTCCTCGCTTCGGCAATACGGACACCAGGTCGTCCAGAACTGCAGCAACACCACTTTGCCCTTCACCGATTGGTTATCGAACTTTTCCCCGTCCAGCGACTTGGCGCTGAAACGCGGAGCAGGTTCGCGCTCGGCATTCGACCCAGCCAGAGCGAAGCCAGTGAAGAGAGCAGTGATGAATAGGAGCGAGGCGTACCCGCGGTGCCACATGGCGCCGGACTATATCACAGCCTGGTGACTCCCGGGGCTCTGCCACGCACCCGCGTGATACGTGGCAGAACCCCGGGCTATCCGCGGCTCAATGTCTGACCTGACCGCCAAGCGACGGCCAGTCCCATGTCGACCGAGCCGGGAATCTTCACACTCCGAAGAAGCTGCCCAAGCTGAGGACGCGTCTCAAGAGGCATCTATGTAAAACATCTGCGGCCAGGAATTTTCCGAAGTCAGCGTTTATTTGCGTAATCTGCGGCCAGAATCGCAGACTCAGCAACCCCACTCCGCCTGCCCAGGCTTGGCAAAGTAGGGCCGGCTGGGCGCTTCCTGATTCTGAGGCTCCGCCTCTCTCTTCTTCCCCAGGGTCATCAGATCCGATAACACCAGTCGTGCGGTAGCAATCATCAGCTTGCGCTGCTTGGGACGCGCTTCGTCCCACTCGGCGCTTGTGCTCGCGCTCTCGCATTCGAAAATCGGAGCCAGCGTGCGCTGGTACTGATGAAACAACCTGGCTAACTCTTCTGCTGAAATAGTCTGCTCAACCGACATACTGAATTTTCTCCCGGACGCCTGACCCGGATTCCATCCCGGACGTCATCGCCACACCCCTATTGGATAACCCCGACCGTCAAGACTGAATAAATGGTCTGTAAAGACTTCATAAGGACAGTTCAGCCCATATTTTCAAGAACGTGCCAGCACATCCCCGTGGAAGAACCCATTCTGCCCTGAGTACAATATCGCGATGATCCTCCTCCCCCTGCTCGCTGCCATCCTCTTGCAGCCTCCCGCCCCGGCCCAGACCCAGACCGAAGCCTCCGCCGCGCTCCTCCGCGCCAAAGACCAGGCCCTACTCGACGCCATCGCCCCCGGCGACCGCAAAGTCTGGGACGCCGCTCTGGCCGGCGACGCGATCTACGTCGACGAAAGTGGCGCCATCATGAACCGCGCCGAATTTCTCAAAGAACTCGAGCCTCTGCCCTCCGGCTCTTCCGGTACCCTCCAAATCATCGCCTACCAGGCGCACATCTCCGCAGACCTCGCCACCGTAATCCACACCGACGACGAGCAGGAGAACTATCACGGCCAGATGCTGCACGCCCAGTACCTGATGACCGAGACCTGGCGGCGCGAGTCCGGCGAATGGAAGCTGTACCTGGTCCATGCCTACGCCGTCCTCAAAGATCCCCCCGCAATCGCGTTGCCCGAAAAAGCGCTGCAAGAGTATGTTGGCCGCTATTCCGGCGGATCCGACCTCGTCTTCCTGGTTCAGTGGGATGGCAAGCAGCTAGTCGGCGGCCGCCCCGGCAGGCCCCTGAAACCGCTCCGGCCGGAGATCAAAGACGTTTTCTTCGTCCCCGGCGAACCGCGCATCCGTAAAATGTTCCAGAGGGACGCCACCGGCAAGATCACCGGCTTCGTCGAACGCCGCGAAAGCTGGGACATCGTCTGGCGCCGCGAAGCACCCGGACCTTCTCACGCCGACAAAACGAATCGGCCCGCAGACACGTCTAATCAGCAAGTCGCAGGAGGTGCGCAATGACCATGAAACGTCGCGAATTCATTCTCCGAACAGCGCAGGTAGTCGGTGGTGCATGGCTCGCTTCGCACGGCCTCGCCAGCATGATGCAGGCGCTCCCTTCGCTGCCCCGCAAATTCAACGCCTCCGACACCGTCGCGCTGGGCAAGACCGGCATCCAGACCAGCCGCCTCGCCATGGGCACCGGCACCGTCGGCTCGGGCGGACACTCCCACCAGACCGCGCTCGGCGTAAAGGGCCTCTCCGATCTCCTCCTGAACGGCTACGATCAGGGCTTGCGCTTCTTCGACGCCGCAGATTCCTACGGCAGCCATCCCCACGTGGCCGAAGCCTTGAAGCACGTGCAGCGCGACAAAGTAACCGTCCTGACCAAGACCTGGGCGCGCGACCCAGCCTCCGCCCGCGCCGATCTCGAGCGCTTCCGCCGCGAGCTGGGCACCGAACACATCGACGTTTGCCTGATGCATTGTGTGACCGAAGGCGATTGGACGGAGCGCTACAAAGGCGTAATGGATGTCCTGTCTGAAGCCAAGGACAAGGGCGTCATTCGTGCTCACGGCTGCTCTTGTCACAGCATCGAAGCCCTGCGCGCCGCCGCGAAGTCTCCCTGGGTCGACATCGACCTGGTCCGTATCAACCCCATCGGCTCCCACATGGACGCCGACCCCGCCACCGTAGTCAGCGTCCTGCATGAGATGAAAGCAGCAGGAAAAGCTGTCGTCGGCATGAAAATCCTCGGCCAGGGCGACCTGAGCAACCGGCAGGACGAAGCTTTGAAGTACGCGCTCTCGCTAGGCGTCCTCGACGCCTTCACCATCGGCGCTGAAAGCAAGGCCCAGCAGGAGGACCTGGTGCAGAGAATCGCCGCGGCAGCATAGTCCAGAGTCCAGCGAACTCATATCCGGGGCTGTGATCCTAAGCGAAGCGCAGCTGTGATCCTGAGCGAAGCGCAGCACCGATGCGCTCGCCTCGCACCGCTTGGTTCGGTGAGCTGGGGCGGTCCCGCATCCGGTCGCCCTTTGGCCACAGCGGACAAAACGTACGCTTCGTATCGGACCACGCTTTTCCGCAGCCTGTTCAGGCGTGCCGACCCGGCCCGATCAACCCGCGTTTCAGGCGAGGTCTCAGCTCTTCACGAAAGCACCGGTCGCATTGTCGCCGCAGCCTCGCAGCTAAAACTCTCGCGAACAGAAAAGGGAAGGGCACGCGCGTACGAGTGCCACCAGACGATTGAAATACGTCACGCTTTTAACGTCTGAGGTTGGCCGTCTGGGGCGCACGATCAGGTCGCCGCGGCCTTGGCGCAATCGCCTACCAAGTTGCACACGCTGAGAGGCGCGTAGAAGACCGCGTGAAATCCGAAGAAAGTCGAGGCCAAAAAAGAGCCGCTGCGCCTGGCAGCGGCCCTGATGGTTGCAACTCAATCCTGCTCTTTGCGGTTCTTCTTGCGAGCGCGCTTGCGTGCCAAAGCTTGCTTCAGCCGGCGCTTCTCGCCCGGTTTCAGGTAGTAGGAGTGACGCTTCACTTCCTTAATGATGTCTTCGGTCTGAACCTTGCGCTTGAATCGACGGAGCGCATTCTCCAACGACTCACCCTCTTGCAGTCGAACTTCTGCCACGCTCATCACCCCCAAACCAGCCCTGATCGGACATACCAGCTTACTCTTCGTCTCCGCATTCCGTCGAATGACCTACCGTATCTGCCCGTATCTGCCCCGTATCTGCCCACAGAACGACGTCGGACGCCCGAACAGCACATAATGCGGATCGTTCTGCGCGCGCTTGGGGGAAACCTGCCAGCTTCGTGTCTCCGTAGTTGGAGCACGATCGAGATGAGAATCGGGTTTGCGCTCACGACCCCGCTTCTGAGTGCTTAGGCCTGTCCCTGTTGAAAAACCTCCTCTTTTCGCCCGAGCAGGCAAAATGGGGGGACAGAAAAGGTCCAGGCGACCCGAGAAAGCCGATTGCGGGCGTTCCTAGCGCGATTTCATTTTTGTGAATTTCGCGGGAGTCGAGGGGTCTCGGCACACAAATCTTCCCGGGACCAGGCGGAACAGCAGCACTCACGTTCCCAGAGCAAGCTTGACATTAGCTTACCTTCTCAGACACGTATAAGAAGCGGGAGAGTCGGCCTTCTCCGGCAAGACGAGCCGTCATTGCAAGAAAATTCTGCTGGGCCTCGTATGTCCGGTCCCCTTCGATCTGCCGGACGGCAGCGCTCCTTGCTCCTCGCGCTGCGCGCCGCTTCTCGGCGACTTTGGCCATGTTCGCCGTAACATTTCTGCAGGCCAGCAACCGCAGATCGGACTGGGCAATCACCTCTTTGTCGTAGTCGTCAGGAACAAACAGGAAGAACCCTGCGGAACTACGCACTGCAATTTCTTCATTTGTCAGTGGCCCAGTCACGGTGGCCGGATCGGTGAACAGGATACGTCCGCCGGGCTTCAGCAATCGCTTCCATTCCGCCATTACCCGCGGCCGATCGGGTAGGTGGTTGATTGCATCAATGCAGGTAATGGCATCGAAACTAGCCTCGCGGAAGGGCAGGTGCTCGGTCGCATTCACAACATAAAATTCGGCGCGTTCTTTGAGCTGACGCTGAGTTGCGACTGAATTTGCGGTCGAGATCGCGTGTTCATGGAGATCAATCCCAACCACCGAACACCCTGTGCTGGTGGCCATTCGTAGCGCTGGCCCGCCCGCACCGCAGGCGACGTCGAGAGCCGTTTTCCCGCTAGAAAGATTCAGGCAACTGAGAAACGTGTCGTGCTCGCTAGCCGTCAGCCAGCTATTCTGTCCAATATCCTCCCCGAACGCTTCGCGACGAATCTCGGAGTAGAGCTCTGTCCGGAAATTGCGGTAATTGGCGTCGTAGTAAGTTCCGGTCGCGGCGCTTTCCGGTTCAGGTGTTTGGTCCACTCAATCCTCCCCGGAATCAGTCCGCCAAGGCTTTTTGTGATCTCAGAGGAACCGGGAGACCCGCCTCCGCTTGATCAAGTTCTGTCAGATCCAAATCGCGTGTTTCTCGTATCAAGAGAAGCGCAAGCATGGCCGCCACACAATAAAACGCGTACAGGAGAGGAACGAAGTACCACCTCTGAAACACGTCCTCGCCGATGAGAGCGGCCAACAGGGAGGGAGCGGCCATTCCGCCCAAAATGCCGGACAGATTGTAGGAGATGCCCGCACCGGAGTACCTAAATTTTGTCGGGAAGCTCTCCGAGGCCAGAATGGGGGCAAGTCCGTGTAGCAGCCCGATCCCCAAGAAACTGATAAGAATCTGCAAAATAATAACGAGCAAAATGCGCCTGCTCTCAGGACGGCCAAGACAAAGGGATACGAGAGTAGCGTCGTCAGCCCAACCGCGACATAGGCCGCCGTTCTTCGTTTGCAAAGATCAGCGAAAGGCCCGCTGACAAGCACGCCTGCTACATCGCCGACGCGGCTCAGCATGAGAATCATTGCAGTCGTCGCCAGCGGAATACCCGCGAAGCCCATGAAGGAGATGAAATAGGTTCCGGTCACAAACCCGTCCATGTGCATAAATGAAACCACCAGTGCGACGAGAATGATGGAACCGGAGTGCCTCTTTAGAACAGCCAAGCTTGGCAAGGCAGCGAGTTGCTCTTGCCGTTTAAGCCGCTCGAACAGGGGACTGTCGGTCAGCTTGTATCGGGCAAAAAGCGCCGGAATCACGCCGCCCAAGGAGAACAGCATAGCGATTCGCCACCCTGTGGTTGCGAACGACTTGCTCATAACCAGCATCATGCCGCTGGCCGCCATTGCGCCCAAGGGGACGCCGATATTCGCCAA
>Ga0137363_10002866_pt1 | contig 10367 bp, 7 predicted proteins | sample MadtaG_FD_104800 | JGI IMG/M metagenome (GOLD analysis project Ga0137363, IMG submission 104800) | Vadose zone soil microbial communities from Angelo Coast Range Reserve, California, USA - Mad1_115_16 metaG | ecosystem: Environmental > Terrestrial > Soil > Vadose zone | place: USA: California...
GTGATTCTCTATCCTTCAAAGCGCATCAGCGAGGCCCAGGAAAAACAATTCACCACGCTCGGCGAAAATATCACCGCGCTGGAAGTGGCGGGCACGTTTGACGATTGCCAGCGATTGGTGAAACAGGCCTTTTCCGACGAGGAGCTGAACAAGCGCACCTGGCTGACGTCGGCGAATTCCATCAACATTGGGCGCCTGCTTCCGCAGATGTTCTATCACGTGGCGGCTTACCGGCAATTGCCGGTGGCTTCGGTGCCGCTGATTGTTTCCGTGCCTAGCGGAAACTTTGGCAATTTGACGGCGGGAATTTTCGCGAAGCGGATCGGTTTGCCGGTTGCGATGTACATCGCGTCGACAAACGCCAACGATGTGGTGCCGGAATACCTACGGACCGGAGTGTTTCATCCGCGCGCGGCGCAGGCGACCTTTTCGAATGCCATGGACGTGGGCAATCCCAATAATTTTCCGCGCTTGCTCGATTTATGCCGCAACCGGGTGGAATACGTGCAGAAGGAAATCTGGGGCCACGGCGCGACGGACGAAGAAACGCTCACAGCGATGAAGATGCTCCATGAAAAGTTCGGCTATATCTCCGATCCACACACTGCGGTTGGCGTGCTCGGTTGGGAATCGTACAAGAGCCAACATCCCGAGCCGGCGCAGGGCCTGGTGCTGGCTACGGCACACCCGGCAAAATTTGCTGAGGTGGTGATGAAGGCCATCGGTACAGCCCCTCCTTTGCCTGATCGGCTTGCAGCTTACTTGAAGCGTGACAAGCTTTCGCTGCCCATTTCGAGTTCCTACGATCAATTCAAGCAGTTTCTCCTCACGCAATAAGAGACCAGGGAGTCCATCAGGATCCAGCAAGTAAGCGTGTGGGACGAACTGCTAGTTTTTGCGCAGGCGGTCGAGGAGAAGAAAGAGGAACACGGCGACGAGGGCGTTGACGAGAGCCGCGACGATGAGGTGCATGTTAAACCAGGGCTCGGGTTGCGCGAGGAGGATTCGGCGCGTGATGACGATCAAGCCCTGATGGGTAATGAAGAACGCAAAGGTGAGTGCGAAGCGCGCGGCGGGATGCTCGGTATCGAGCCGCGCACCGATGGACGAATCGAGATATCCGATGATGGTTTTGGCGATGCCGTAGAGCCCCAGAGGAACCGTCGGGCCACTCAAGCTGTCCTGCAGAAGACCGATGACCATTCCGAGCAAAAGCCCGGTGGAAGGATTGCGACGGCTGAGGCCGAAATAAATCGTCACGAGCAGAGGCAAATCAAGGACAGCGGCCTTTGCAAAATGAATGGGGAACGACGACTGGATGACCAGTGCCAGCAGCGTGGCGATGATGATCGCGCCGGCGCGAAACTTGTGAACTTCAATGTGCGATTCGCCGCGGATATCGAAGGCGTCGTTCATCGCCGTACCGCCGGGGGAGGAGTGGCCGCGTTGGGCGCTGGGGGCTTCGCGTCGGCAGGACTTTCTTCAGTTTTTGTTTCGAGGGGGCGCATGGACTGGAGAACTAGAACTTCCTCGAGACGCTCGAGATTGGCCGCCGGTTTAATGCGAATCTGCTTAAACGGGTTGCCGGACTTGATTTCCGCCACGGTACCCACGGGAAGATCGCGCGGGAAGATGCGGTCCATGCCGTTGGTAATCACTCGTTCGCCCAGGTTGACTGTATCGTCGTTCGGAACGTATTTCATAACCAGAAGGGGTTCACCCTGACCTCCAACCGGGCTCTGGATGCGGGAATCGGCCAGCATCGCACCAACGCCGCTGTCCTTGTCTGTGAGCAGTAGTACCTGCGCCTCGTTGGGATAAGTTTCCACGACTTTGCCAACCACTCCATCCGGAGTGATCACTCCCATATCCTTTCGAATGCCGTCGCGCTCGCCGCGGTCCAGCTGAATCGTGCGGCTCGCGGTTCCCATGCTGACGCCAATCACGCGAGCGGGAATCATGGGGACTTGCGCGTGCGATCGGCGGAAATTCAGCAGCGCCGCCAACCGGTCGGCTTCCGCGGCTTTGCCCTGAAGCTGCGAGAGTTGCAATTTCAGCGCGTCGTTCTCGCGGCGAATCTGCTCGTTTTCTCTTGTAGTGTTCTGCAGCGCGAAGTAATGGCGCCAGGTGTCGCGAACCCAGCCAAAACCATTGGAACCGGCGCGCTCAAACGGCGAAACGGCGCCGACGGTCCAGACGCGAATGAGCCGTCCCTGGGAGTCGCGCTTGATCTGCACGGCCAGCATGAAAATCTGCAGCACCACGACACCGGCGAGCAGGACCAGCGATTTGTGTCGAGAGGGAATGGCTACCATGTAATTTCCGAAAGTTGAAATTCGAAATTGGAAAATCGAAACGCGAAAACTGGTTTCATCACCACAAGCGTTTTCGAGTGCGGCATGTTGTGCCCTGGCAAACGCAAAGTCTTAATCGATGCAAACCTGGCGCAGCAATTTAAAGTCGCTGAGCATCTTGCCGGTGCCGAGCACCACGGACGCCAGAGGATCATCCGCGATGGAAACCGGCAAGCCGGTCTCTTCGCGAATGCGCTTGTCCAGATTCTTCAACAGCGCGCCGCCGCCCGTCAGGACGATACCGCGGTCGCTGATGTCCGCGGAAAGCTCGGGAGGTGTGCGCTCGAGGGCCACGCGCACGGCGTTGAGAATGGTCGCGACGCATTCGCTCAAGGCTTCGCGAATTTCGCTGTCGTCGATGGTCACCGTCCGTGGCACGCCTTCAATAAGGTTGCGGCCTTTCACTTCCATGGTGAGCGGTTTTTCCAGCGGGTACGCGGAGCCAATTTCCATCTTGATTTGTTCGGCGGTGCGTTCGCCGACGAGCAGGTTGTACTTGCGCTTCAGATATTGCATGACGGCTTCGTCCATCTCGTTGCCTGCCACGCGGACCGACCGCGAGTAGACGATGCCGCTCATGGAGATGACCGCAATGTCGGTCGTGCCGCCGCCAATGTCCACCACCATGTTACCCGACGGCTCTTCGATCGGCAGCCCTGCGCCAATGGCCGCGGCCATGGCCTGTTCGACGAGAAAAACTTCGCTGGCACGCGCGCGATAAGCGGAGTCCTGCACTGCGCGCTTTTCCACCGGCGTAATCTCGCTGGGAACGCCGATGACAATTCGCGGATGCACAAGCACGCGGCGGTTGTGCGCCTTCTGGATGAAATAGGTCAGCATCTTCTCGGTGACCTTGAAGTCCGCGATGACTCCGTCTTTCATCGGCTTGATGGCCACCACGTTGCCCGGCGTGCGGCCGAGCATCTCTTTTGCTTCGCGGCCCACCGCCACGACTTCTCCGCTGGATTTGTTGATAGCCACGATCGAGGGCTCGTTGACGACAATGCCTTTGCCGTGCGCAAACACCAGCGTATTTGCAGTGCCCAGATCTATGGCCAGGTCGGAAGAAAACAAACTGAACACCGACCTCATGTTGTAACCGTTCTTGTTCATCCCCACATCCCCCCGCGGAGAAAGATTCTCCGCCGTCCGGCCGACGATAGCGCTGACCCTGCCGCAGCCAGCTCCGACATCTATTGTCTCCGGACACCGCGACCAGCGCAAAGGCGCTTTGGTCTTTCTTCGGATCTCTTACTTCGGAATGACGATCGACACTTGCTTCATGGCCGTTCCGCCCCGCCGATTCGAACCGATAATTGAAATCGTATGCTGTCCTGGATCGAGCGGCTCGGTGAAGTGGCGGAACGAGCCGTCCGGTGAAACGTTCGGAACTGATTGACCGTTTACGATCAGCGCCGCTCCCGGTTCGGTCCGCCCCACGACTTCCGCCACGCGTCCATGCAACTGGGTTCCGTCAATCTCGAGCAGCATGGACTGTGACTTGCCTTGCGCCACGAGCGTAAACTTAAAAGTCTCGCCCACTTCACTGGTCTGCTTCTTTCCATCCGTCGCCGTGACGTTCCAGAAGTAGTCGCCGGGATCCAGCCCGGTAATCTCCACGGCCGTTGAGCTGACCTTTGGCGCTTCCTTCACGATCTTCGTGAACATCGAGGTCGTGCTAACCCGCAGAGAATAGGATACGGCATCCTGAACCGGTTTCCATTCGAATCGGACGGGAGAGATCTTCGGGTTTTCCGCGATGATCGGTGACAGGTTTAGAGGCGCCACGAGCTCGGGCGGCGCCAGGACATTGGATTTTTGAAATGTACCGTTATTGGGAATCGTAACTTTCTCAAATGGCGCGAGGTCAATTTTCTCCTGGCCGCGTTGCACCTGCGCACTGCCGCTCGACACAACGATTTCAGTTGACTTATTCTCAGGGTCCGCCTTTATCTTACCGCGGCTGTTCGAGCCCAGTTGTGCCCTGGTGTCTTCGACCCGCACCTGCGCTCTCGACTCGGCCAGGGTGAAGTTTGGGATCGCCCAGTCAACGGTACCCGTCGTGATTCCGATGCCGGAGCTGCTCGGTTTGTTGTTCTCCGAGGAATTTTCTTCCACGACGACCAGCGAGTCAGGCTTCATCGTGTAGGTGGTGCCATCACCGAAGGTGATGCGCGCGTCGCCATCCGAACCTGTCTTTATCTGATCACCTTTGTCGAGCATGGTGCGAAAATCCGCGACCACCCATTGCACGGAATTGACTTTTTTGACTTCGACTTTACCGTCCAGGTTGACGAATTTGGCGTGCTTCTGATCGGCGCTGAGCGGTTCCACTTCAGGGTCGCTTACTTTGTCGCTGATTTTTTGAAGCACCACTCTATATAAGTCGGGCTTGGCCAGATAAATTCCGCCGAAAATGATCGCCACTGCCAGCAGCGCATAACCAATTACCGTCTTGTAGGTGACTGCTCTCCAATACACCTCGACGTGAGGTCCCTTTGCCTGGCCTTGCGTGGATCTCGGATCGATGGGTGTTTGTGTAGTCACGGTTGAATGTGTTGTGAACGCTCCAATTTTCCAATCTAGCACAGCGGTTTCCTTATGCAGGAATTGCGGAGCCGCGCGTAGTCAATCTGCAAATAGCAACGCCGCACCCGGCCCAATTGCCACTGGCCTGTTCCTGGGGGCAGGTCGCTCGGCGAATGTGTTTGAGGCGCGCGACTATATCACCTATAATCTAAAGTTTGTCTACTGACGTGGGAGACTCATCGGATGGCTGGCGCAAAAGATAAAAGCAAACTCGGGTATCGCATCCTTCTCGGGGTCGTGGTGCTGGTCCTGGGAGGCAGCATGCTGCTCTACCTCGTACCTCAGTCGCAGGTCAACGGCGAGGTTTCCACCGATACCGTGGCGAAGGTCGGAGACGACTCGGTCAACGTGCAGGACGTGCGTCAGCAGCTCAACCAGATCGAGCAACGCAATCCCAATATGAAGCCGCTCGAAGGCTTCTACGCCCAGCAGATCTTGAAGCAGTTGGTGTTTGAAAAAGAGATCGAATACGAGGCCAAGCGCCTCGGGATCACCGTATCCGACCAGGAGCGTGCCGACCGCATTCGCCAGTATGTTCCCACTGCCTTTAAGGGTGGCACATTTGTTGGCATGGACCAGTATTCGGCGGAAGTCCAGGCGCGCTTTCAACTGACGGTGCCGGTCTTCGAAGAACTTCTCCGCCAGGGCTTGCTCGAGGAGAAATTCCGCAAGCTGGTGACCGACGGAATCAGCGTGGGACCCGCCGAGATTCAGGATGAGTTCCGCTACAAGAACGAAAAAGTGAAGCTCGACTACGCGATGATCAAGCCGGAAGACCTGGAAGCCAAGATTGCACCGGATGATGCGGAAATTCGCGCCGCCTACGAGAAGAACAAGTCGAAATACCAGGTGCCCGAACGGCGTGTGGCGCGCTACGCCATCGTGGACGTGAACCAGATCCGCCAGAACGTGCAAGTGTCCGACGATATGCTCAAGCTGCAATACCAGGCCAACATTCAGCAGTACCAAGTGCCGAACCGCGTGCACGCGGAGCATATTCTCTTTATGACCGTCGGAAAGACCGACGCCGAAGTCGAGGAGATCAAGAAGCGGGCCGGGGACGTTTTGCAGCAGGTCAAGAAGGGCGGCAAGTTCGAGGACTTGGCAAAGAAGTATTCTGAAGACCCAGGCTCGAAGGACAAAGGCGGTGACTTGAGCTGGATCACCCAGGGGCAAACCGTCCCCGAGTTTGAGAAGATTGCCTTCAGTCTCCCTGCCGGCCAAGTTTCGGATCTGGTCAAGACGCAGTACGGATTTCACATCATCAAGGTGCTAGAAAAAGAGACCGCCCACACCAAGCCGTTCGAGGAAGTGAAGGAGACGCTGCGCCCAAACCTCCAACTCAATCAAGCGGATAAGACGGCAAGCGACATCGCCGACAAGCTGTCGGCCGCCATTCGGCAGTCCAACAAGGTCTCCCTGGACGATCTGGCGCAACAATACCATCTGACAGTGAACGAAACGCGCCCCATTAGCGCGACAGACCCCTTGCTGGAGCTTGCCAATTCCCAGGAGGCCAAGGACACCATCTTTCGGTTGAAGCCCCAGGACTTGAGCCTCCCGGTGCGAACTGATCGTGGCTATGTCGTCCTGTCCGTGAAGTCGGTCCAGCTCGCACACCCGGGTTCGCTCGAAGAGGTTCGCGACCGCGTGATAACCGAGCTAAAGCGTGAAAAATCCGCGGAGCTGGCCAAGAGCAAAGCCGAAGAGCTGATCAAGCGCGTCAAGTCGGGCGAAAAATTCGATGCCGCCGCCCGGGCCCTAGGCCTTGAGCCAAAAACGAGCGATCCCCTGGCGCGCGACGGCTCTATTCCCGGCGCAGCCAGCGGCAAGCAGCTCGGCTCAGCTTTCAGCCTCAAGGCTGGCGACATTGCCACACCTCTCAGCCTCGGTCAGAGCTGGCTGGTCTACCGTGTTGCCGACAAGACAGAAGCGAACCCGGCTGATTTTGAGAAACAGAAAACTCAGTTGACCAAGGACCTGCTCGACTCCAAGCGAAACTTGGCGTTTGAAGCCTTCCGGACGGCGCTAGACGACCGCCTGAAACAGGAAGGGAAAGTCAAGCTCATGCCTGAGAAACTGAAGGCCTTCGGCACTTTTGGCTAGGCTAAGTCCCACAAAATAAATGAGTTGCTCTCCTGGAACGGTGGGCTTGTCTTTCTTCGCGCGTCCCGATACCCTATTGGTGTCTCCCTTGAAGCCGAATTCAAGCCCAAACACCTAGTCTGGGTTCGGGGGTAACACCAAGAATTCGGATCAGAGACCAGCATGGCGACCCAGCGCCAGGACTTCAAAGATCGGTGACACCAACATGGCCGTCCGCACTTCCTCCGTTCACAACGACTACCGCTGCAGCATCGACCGCAACCAGTCTGGGAAATACTGTGTCCGCATCCAAGTGCACTATCCCCGCCATGCTTGGACCTTGAGCGTCTATTTCCTGGCCTCCTCGTTCGACCGCGCGATGAAGAAGCTCGAAGCGTCCCTGGATTTCCTACAGCGTCACGAAGAGAAGCTTTGGTTTTGGGGCGTGGATCGCGCCGAAGACATGGGTTTTTCGGCGGAGTTTCTGAAGGACGCGGGGTTGCGCCTGGACCGCCGCACGGAGTTTCCACGAAAAGCAACCAACGTCTCGCTAGCTCCTGAGCGCGAAGTGCCCGCCTTCGTCCTGGGGCCGATGCGCCGGGGCCTGGCAGAATCGGTGGAAACAACTCGCGAAATGTCCCGCAGTGCTGCCGCTGGCGACTAGAGCTAAGCCACTTATTCTAAAGTGCTTTTGTTCCAAGACCGGATCGCAGGATAGCTTTCAGTCCCCCGCTTTTTCTGGCGCCGCTGGCACAGGTTCGCGGATCAGCAGGGGAAACCTCGGGAACGAGAAACTTCCCGCTACGTCGTCAATCACGTTCACCTGGCACAAGTACAGCCCCGGCCTCAGCAACTGCAGCGGCAAATCCATCTGGAAAATGACCGCCTTGCGGTCTGGAGCGGTCACTTCGTTCGCCACCACCGGCTTGGACTCGTAAATCTTTGTTGAGCCCTGCAAAAACTCGATGCTAGTGAACACTCGGATGCTGTCCTTGGGCGCCTTTACGGTCGGGACATCCTTGCCCGCTCCATTCTGGCCGCCCTTTTGATCCGCGTTTAGGGAGGGAGTTGCGGCGGGTGCCGGATTCTTTCCCTTTACCGCATCGTACACCTCGTATTGCAAATAGAGATGCTGGTCCGGCGCGAACACATGGGTAATGTTTGGAACGAGCTCCATCTGGTCCCGGACCAGCGGGTTCGCTCCATTTTTCTTGTTGGTGACCGGGGCGCGCAAGCTGCTCAGCACCACCGAACTCATTTTCAGCGGCGACTTGCGCAGGTCGGGAATTTGCACATCCGTCTCGAAAGAGCCGATGCGGCCGGTCTGGTTCTCGCGAATGACAAATTTCAGGTGGTAGCTGCCCGGAGCGAGCACAAAGCCGGTGTTGTACTGGACGTTCTTGCGGCGAACTTGCTGGGTACTCTCCACCGCAAGCTTTACCGTGTCGCGCAAATGGCCGACAGGGAATTTGCCGCCCTCCCGAACTTCACCGACGATATCGATCGTGGCGCTGTCTTTTTCCTTTTCCGTGACGAAGGGTATCTGCGAGCCCGGCACTACCAGAGAAACTGCCAGATAATAGTGCGAATCGTCCTGACGGAAGAATGCCGCTCCCGCGTAAAGAGGTACGTCCACGCGAGGCAACTGCGCGGCAAGCTCGTCTTCCAGTTGCTGCTCGCGGTCGGCGCGATTCAAGTGTTCGAAATCTCGCCCCGCGTAATAACCGGACCGAAAATCGAGCTTCATGTCGGCGCGGTTGACCTGCACCTTCAATCGCCGGAATCTTCCATCCTTCAGCGGATTATTGCTCGTGAATCCCAGGACGTAATAAACCGAACTATCCTTCTGAACCTGAGAAAATACCGGGCCGAAATCATTGGAATCAAAAAACGCCTTTCCGCCGGTATCCGAAGAGAGCGTCGCCAACGTGTCTTGAGAAGCGGCGTTGCCATTGAGATCGTTCAGTATGGAGGCGCCGGAATAGGCCGATTGCCCGTGCAAACTGGCGGACTGCGCTTCGCCCCCCGGCGGAAACGCCTGCAAACCGCGGATATCCAGCGAATAGATCGATACGTTGGCTTTCACTGCCGCCGCGGTGGTGGCGCGTAGCGCCGATTGATTGTCCGCGCCCGACTGAGTGATTCCGTTGCTGAAATAGATGAGGCTCTTCTTCTGCGGCAGCTTGCCAAGCGCTTGCATCAGTGATTGCAGCGCCAACAGCTTGCGGTCGGCATTGAATGTGTTGAAATCTGTGTCGTCGGCGGAAACCGCTCCGCTGGTTTCCGCGGCACCTTCCGAACTCCCCGTGCTTCCGTTGTCGAATCCTTGTCCCTGCCCGGAATTGTAGGCGGTCAAAGCCGCGACTATTTTGGCTTTGTCGTCCGTAAAATCAAGATCCACGCGCATGTTCGTGGCCAGCGACACCAGCGCCAACAAATCGGCGGGCTGCATCTTTGCGGTCACAAACTTCTTCGCGGCATCCACCGACCGGTCAATCTGCTCCGGGTCCATCGCCGAGAAATCGAAAAAAAGCAGCATCAATCGCCGGTCCCGGGCGTCCAGGGACGGCGGCGCTTTCTTTCCGGAGCGCAGGAGCGCTCCCGTTCCGGTCACACCCGCGACGGTGGTCTCCGCCGCGCCGGCGGTTGCCAGTTCGTCGACATTTTCAAAATCGAATGTGGAAATCTCCTGCTTCTTGCCATCCTCGAATAGCGTAAAGTCGCTCTTTTTCAGGTCGCGAACCAGGTTTCCTTTTTTATCGCGGGCGACCACGTTCACGAGGACGAGTTCGGTCGTAACTTGGATGCGCGCCTCGTTCACCTTGGTTTGTTCGGCCTGTTGCGCGATGAGCGGCGCAGCCATCCGCAAGAGCAAGATTGCTGCGGCGAGAATGGAAAAAAATTTTCTGGTCAGCTTCATATTTAGCTTTCTTCAGAAGCGGAAGCGTGCCTGCACGGTCACGCGCCGCATCCCGCCAGTCCCAGTAACTTCCCCAAAAGTGAAGGAGTTCACGACCGTATTGATGGAAGTGAAGCGTACGGTATTGAACACATTGTTGGCGGTGATACGCAGATCCAGCGCCCTGGATTCCTTGATAGTGATCGTTTTGTTGAGCGACATGTTCATTGAAACCTGGCCCGGTCCCTCGATGATATTCCTTCCCGCGTCGCCGAAGCTGGAGCCGCCGGGGTTCGTGCATGTGGCGCTGGGCGCGCAAAATGCAGCGGTATTGAACCATTTGAGCGTGGTTGGGTCGCTTATCGATATTGATTGTCCCGCAACGCTGTTTGCACGAAGGGACCCGCTTACGCCGCGGCTGATGTCGAGGCCTCCGCCCA
>Ga0137363_10002873_pt1 | contig 10359 bp, 8 predicted proteins | sample MadtaG_FD_104800 | JGI IMG/M metagenome (GOLD analysis project Ga0137363, IMG submission 104800) | Vadose zone soil microbial communities from Angelo Coast Range Reserve, California, USA - Mad1_115_16 metaG | ecosystem: Environmental > Terrestrial > Soil > Vadose zone | place: USA: California...
TAAATTATCAGCGTTGCCGTTCAGCCTCAATTGCGTCGATGTCCAACCCCATTTCCTTCGCCAAAGCGTCATCCAGCCACCATTCCTCCGGCGGATTTGGCATCGAAGTCTCACCAGAACCAGAGATCAACGCCCATCCGCTTCGACGTAATGCGGCCGAGAACACCAAACCGCCAGAGCGCACCATCACCTTGCGGCCTTGCGGCGGCGAGACTCGCGATGTAAGGACGAAGCGGCTGTTCATTTCAGCATTCGCCGAAGCATGTCCCCGAGAACCAACGGCCAGACGATAATGATCGCCAAGAACGCCAGTAGCTTCTCCCAAGGATCTTCTGGAAGAGATAAGCCAAACCAAGTGTAAAGAAGAAGCCAATCAGCCAAACTGTGAAACTCATGTGAGGCCGAGCGGTGAATACGAGGGGAAAACCTTGTGCCGTGGTAACTTCGCTTCTCTCATGCCGTCCGACTGGTAAACCGTACCGCCCCAGCACGGGGCGGGAAAGCCGCTCAATCCGCCTAAGGCGGATAGGGTAAACAGAAGGGTTCCGATCCTTCTCCCAATTGCGGCTTATCGGTCCTCGCGATGCGCCGCCCTCGTTCGCATCAGAATCAATTGCCATGGCAAGTAAATTTTTCTGTTCGGGCCGTTTATTTCGCAAGCACCCGTCGATAAACCCTATCCAGAATCTCCCCCACCCTTGTCCACGAGTTCCGATCGTTTGCAAACTCTCGAATCCCACTGCGGCGCGTCTCCAGATTTTGGTATAAATCACTCGCGAAATATGTCCTGATTGTCTTCGCCAGATCAGCCGGATCCTTTGATCGGCAAAGAAATCCCGTCTTCGCCTCTACGATGTCGTTTCTCAAGGAGCCCACGTCCGCGGCAATTGCAGGCAGACCAAAAGCATACCCCAGAAAAAGAACGCCGCTCTGAAATATGCGCGTGTACGGGACAACCAGGACGTCGGCCGCTTTAAAGTACAACTCGGTCTCCTCGTCCGGAACATATTCGATTCTTTCGATGACACGGTCGTGCAGGCCGTTACGTAGAATTGACTGATGGAGCTGCGTCCAGTAGCTCTCACTCCCCTTGGGCCGGCCGGCAATAACCAGACGGTAATTGCGGTCCTGTTTTAAGAGTTCGGCGAAAGCCGCAATCAGGTATTCGAGCCCTTTGTAAGGCGCAATGTTCCCAAAAAAGAGCAGCGTCTTGTCGCCTTGGCTGATCCGAAGCTGCCGTTTTGCCTCTACTGTCGAAAGGGCCGTGGCCGGACTCGTATTATTAATTCCAAATGGAATGACACTGACCCTTTCCTCCGGGATATCAAAGTCTGCGACGAGTTCGTTTTTCATGCCTTTCGTGTGAACAAAGATGTGATCGCTTAACCGATACTGGATTCTCAGAGAGAAGCGATTGATCAGAGTATCTTTTGAGTCCCGTTTGCCGATGTTCACATTATGCGCTGTGAGAACAATCTTTTTGCCGAAGAATTTATAGTAAAGCATCAACAAGGCGCGATCGAAGAGCTCGAACTTGTTGTTCCAAAGGATATGAAAAATCTTCGGCTTTGCAGTCGCAGCATAACGGATAAGGCGCCAATAGTAAGTCGCCACTCGTGCGATTTTCCTCGCGAGACTTACCTCCGGACGTTGATCACCTCGTAAATTGAGAAAATTCACAAGCGGATTGTTCAGCAACTCCGGCACGTTCAGATCATCGCTACCGATAAAATCGAGGAATATCCCCTGTGAAGTCAGAGCGGAGGTCATTCCCAACGCGTAAGGCTTGTCACCGCCGCCGGTCAGTAAGGCGACGTTGCACTCGGTTGAGGGTTGACCTGCCTTCGGTCGCCGCGGCGACCTTCGGCGCGGCAAGGCGGAGCTGACTTCTCGCCGAGCCGTAGGCTCTACGAAGCCCGAGGCTGACCTCGCTCCACCGCTGTAGTCGCCTTGGCGCGCAGGAGGCTGATCTCTGACTTCTGACCTCTGTTCTCTGATCTGGCTCATTTGACAGTAATGCGATTAGCAACTGGGACCGCAGCCTCGAGCAGCAAGGTATTCTTGGTCGCTGTCAGCCAGCTGAGTTGACCCTTAAAGCATTTCAGCAAAGGAGTGGCTCGTACTACATCTCCGGTAGAGCCAAGCTTGATAATCAAAATATTCATCTCGTCAGCAGAGGTTCCTTCTGAAGGCCTTTCGCCCATGAATTCTTCAGGTCAGACACCTCATAAGGAAGGTCGCGGAAGAGCAGTCTCTCGACGGCCTCCAGCGTGAGCACCGCGTTGATCTCGCGCACATAATTGTTGCGACCACGTATGTGGTCCTTCGCCATGTTCTCGAGAAAATCGGGATTCCACAACGGACTTTGCTGAGTTCGCGCATCTGTAAGTTTATCGTTTACGTAGCCAGCAAGCTCTCTTCGAAACCAATGCCGATAAGGCAAATATTTGTGCAGCCCAAAAATTCCCAACCCTAACGAGAGGCGTCTAAGCACTGGGTCGAGCGAGGAAAGCAAATGGGGCAAGCCTTCGCTGTTGTAGTAGTCCATTTTGCAAGTTGCTTCGGCAAAGAAACGTCGGAGCAAAAACTCCAAGCCTGAATTGTCGCCGGCAAATCCACGATCAGTAGGAATTTCGCTCAAAACAGTGTTGTTGGCTTTGACGAGTCGTGAAGCTAGTGGCGACGAATTTTTGGAGCGTTCCGGCGACTGGTACGCGAGCGCAACCAACTCGTTGTCCAAGTAAGGTGTTCGAAATGTCACCTGAGATCTGCCTGCCGCCAGATTTCCAAAGAGGTTCCAGGGTATCTCTCGGAAAGCCGCAAAGGTAACCGGATGTTCCTTGGAGACTGACAGCTTCTTAGCAGAGGAAGTCACCGATTTGCTGAATTCCGGACTAAAAAGGTCGTGCGAAAGGCCGATGGGTTTGAAGGTAGATACTCCTCTCAGAACTTCGCTTCCGAAATTGCCGGTCAATCGGATAGGCGCCAGCCGATGAGCCTGGTCATTCAAATAAATCTCATGGGCACCCAAGATCCCGAAACACCCGTCAGTAGTGTAAACCGTCCGGTCGGCGTGGGACGAAAAATCGGAAAAGAAATCGGGGCCAAGGCGCAGAATCCGATGCTCCAGCCCGCATGCCTCAGCCACCCGGGCCGCCACTCGTACATCCAAAGTTTCTCCGTTCTTTCCGGTAAAGGTGTAGCAAATCGGTTTTTCATCCGGAGGCCGGCAGGCCATGATCATCCGCGTATCCAGGCCGCCAGTCAGCGAAATGCCGATCTTTGAATCAGATTGAAAATACCGAGGCAAAATCCGTTTGAACGTTTCCTCAAATTCAGCTTCGAATGCCTCGGCGGTCAGAGCGGATTGTGACTCCCAAGTTTCAGGAGAAAAATATTTTCGCTTGTGACGCTTCCCCTTTTCAAAAGACCAGACTGAGCCCCCCGGGAGCAATTCAACGCCTCGAAACAAGGTTTGCGACTCCAGTGTGCATCCGAAAGTTAAAAACTGCGTGACCCCTTCCCTGTCAAACTCTCTTAGCTCTGGCAGAATCCGAAGCAAAGCCTTAGCTTCGCTTGCGAAATAGGTGGCATCTTTGGTTTCGCAGAAATAAATCCGCTCCATTCCATAGCGGTCGTTGAACAGGAAGGCTCGGTTCCTCCTTTTATCAATCAGCAGGCCGCTAAAGAGACCATTCAGTTTTTCAAAGAACCGATCGCCTTCTTCTTCATAAAGATGAACCAGCCAGCTCCCGGCCACTTCTCCAAGTTCATGTCCTTTCTGCCTGAGGTGGGAGCGCGTTTCGGGATCCACGAAGCACTCTCCCGAGAAGAAAAGCGCAATATCCCTCTGCTCATTGAAGAAAATCTGCCCCGCAGCAAAAGAGTCCTCATGCGCCACCCAGCCCCCATATACTCCCATTTCTGGAACGGAGTATGTGCCTGATTTATAAAAGGACTCGTGCATGATCGAGCGAGCCATTGACGTCATGAGATCCTGACATTCCTCTGAGGGTCTCTGACTAATTATTCCAACTATGCCAGGCATGCGCGGTACTGGTTGAGAGTTGAGAGTTCAGAGTTGAGAGAGACGAGCAATGCTCGTCTTCCGGGAAACAGATTCGGAACCTGCGTTGAATCCTGTGATTCAGCCCGAGTCAGCTTGCTTACTTGCGCATCCACACTTCGTAAGCTTCTCCCGGTATTAGTGTAGGCCCTGAGACCGAAGCTAACTATTCAGAGCGGCTTCTTCGTAAAGCTCGCGTTGAGGCTTTTGACCCACTCGAAAAATCGGGTGGGTCTTCGGATCGTAATCCAGCCTTTTCATGCTTTCCTTGGTCAAAACGGTGATGATCCATTTGTCGAACGAGGAGATTACCGTCTGCCACCGGACGGCGGCGCTCGCATCAAAAGCTTTTTGCTGTTTGCCAGTCAAACTGGAGGGCTGATGTTCATGATGCCCTTTTTGCGGCTCTAGCATATCCTCTGTGAAATCCGTTTCTATGAACCCGCACAATTCCCTTAGAACTTTTTCCGGCTGAGCCAGCAAGTCCTCATACCTAAAAAGCCTGTAGTTGCTTAGATACTTAAATCGAACGTGAAATCGCGCAGTCCAGCGGTACTGGGCTATGACAAACCAGACGGTTAGTTTTCTTATCAGCCAGGCAAGGTGGGGATGCTTCAACACCTTAATCGCCGTGCCCGACGGATCATTTGTCTTGGACATCGCCATCGCACGGGGGTCGCGTGTGATGTGCATGATCCTGCAATCAGGGAACCATTCAAGCAGCTCCGGTATGTGTCCGACATCGACAGGAAACTTCACACACGCCCGGTCGCACCCGCCGAACCGGGTAATCTCCTCAATTAAAATTCTGGCGATCGCTCTCAGGCTTCTATCCGATTTCTTGACCCGGCGCGATATTTCTTTTTTCAGTTCAGGATCTCTAGCTCCGTTCGTATTTTCAAATCTCCAGAAGGCACTTTCCAAGCCAGGAGTTTCCTTTTTGGCGAAACATAGCTCGACCATTTTATCTACATTTTCGTCGACAGATAAATCGCCAACCTGCGTTTTTAGGAAGTATCGAAAGTCCTTCTGCCTACCATCACTAAGAAACCAGGGCTCCGTTAGCCTCAGCACGCCAGGACTCATCGCGATTAAGTTGTGCCAGAGCGTGCTACCGCTGCGATGTGGTCCAAGGATGAATATAGGGCTTTTCACGAGAGATGTCTCACTAGGGTAATCCCGAGATTATTTGAAACATTGGCTATGATGGGTTCACCAGTTTCACCCAGATCCCTGATCCGAGCGGCAAACCATGGCTTGAAAAGTCCATGTCGACCGCCCATGAAAGAGCGTGTTAGCTGCGTTTTGCTGCGGTGCACGGTAGGCTAATTTCAAAACGGTATTTATAAGTTAGTTAAAGATTATCGGGCCCTTTAGGGGAAGGAGCCGGCGGGAGGACTTGAACGCTCCATCTGCTGCGTACGATGCAACCATTCTACCATTGAACTACGCCGGCCCAAATCGGTTTCCCTCGTGCGATTAGCCGTCCTCGGCTACTTGCAACTCGTGATCAAACTCAACCCAGCTGATAATCACTTTCATGTCCATTGTTTCTATATCGCCACGAGTAGAATGACCTTCTTAAGTCTAACAGCAAAACCATAACTGGCTCAGGAATGTAGGCGCGGACGTTTCGATGAAGGCCGAGCTTTATAGCAACTGCGCCTTTCTTCGTAATTGGAATCCAGTACCGTGGCACCAAGGTCTTTTGAAAGCCATTTCTGATGAGAAATTCCGCCTGCGTCCCCTTTCGCCATCCTGTGTAAGTCAAATATGGAATACCAGCGTCGGAACACAACTCCACCGCTTTTGCGATCAGCGCATTATTGACGTACTTCTTGCGTGCCTCAAGCGTTGAAATGATGAACCCGGGATTTGCGAATCGCTCCTCCGCAAAGACGAGTTTCACAAAACCAACCAGACTTCCTTTATCATAGGCGCCAATATACTTGCTTCGCGCGAAATCTGCGAATAGCATTGCTTTGACCTCCTCGAATTGCTTACCGTAATGCCAAAAGGGTTTTCCTCGTCTCACGGGCGTTTCATTGAAAATTCCCATTACGCCGTTTATCAGTTCGTCATCAGGTGAAATGACCGTGATTTCAACGCCGCGCTTTTCAGCTCGCTTCGCCTTCTTTCGGGTGTCGGACTTTATCTGATTTTCCCACCAGTACCGAAAATTCTTTACTGGAATTGCCGAAAGAGCCTCCCATTCATAGCAATACGAATAAATGGGAAGCAGATCCGGCAGCCTTTGCCAGAAGGTAAATATGTCGGGCGCCGGAATGCACTTCTTGAGAGACTCAATAATCACTTCAGGATCGCCAACGTCATCGTACCACTCGTCCTTGAGATGCGCTGTAGTTATAAAATGACCTTGGACGATTAGACGTTTGTCGTTGATTTGAATTCCGGTCACGGATGCAGATTTGCCACAGTAATCTATAATATCTTTTGTTATGGCAATCACACCTTCCGTGGTCTTTGACGTTGTTGGTTCGTTACAGCATCTTGGACGATGTTTGTCATATTGCCGGGCTAATTGAAGATTGTTAGATACACTTTGAGCTAATAGCGAAAGTCTTTGTGCATTCAGTCGCTAAGAAACCGCGGATCGGTTAGCCTCATTATGCCCGGGCACATCGCAATGAGATTGTGCCAGAGCGTGCTACCGCTGCGATGTGGTCCAAGGATGAATATAGGGCTTTTCACTTATTGTCTGACGACGATTAAGTACGGGCTTAAACAGCAGCTACGTTGCAGCCGCTTTCCCTGGAAGGATATCTGAATGAGTACCATTTCGTCCTCATCCTTAGTAGCCATACTATGACGTTCTCTGGGAGGACGCTTTGTAACCCCTCGTGCAGTCTGAGCAACAGCGCGAGCCGGCCGCGTAGAGTGATAGGAACATAATACTCAGGCACCGGAATCTTTGTAAAACCGTTGTGTTTCTGGAACTGGCCGTGCTCCCCCCTGCGCCAGACTGTGTAAGTCAGGTAAGGAATTTGGCGATCTGCACAGATCTCCACAACCTTGGCAACCATGGCATTCATTGGGGCCTTATTGCGGTGAGTCGTCTTATCCAGAATCATGGTGATCATAGCATAGCGATCGGCAACAAGAAATTGTATGAATCCGATCAGCTCCTTGTTATAGTAGGCAGCTACATAAACCGCTTCCCCTCCTGCATCTGACAGCTCGCGTTTAACGGTTGCAAAGCCTTTGCCGTAGTGCCCGAATGGCTTACCTCTTCTAAGTGGCGACTGACTGTAGATATCCACAACACCCCGCACGAACTCATCATCAAGCTCGATTTGTTTAATGATCACGCCCAGTTTTTGGGATTTTCGAACCATGTTTCGCGTCTTGCAATTGACTTGCTTATCCCACCAATGCTTAAAATCCGTGATTGGAATCGCAGCCACTTGCCGCCATTCTCTGTAGTACTGATACTTTGGCTCAGTCTCAGGGACCCGTTGCCAGAATTTCAGGAGATCTATTTGCATGTCCGAATCTTTCAAGACGCGAATGACTTCCTCAGGATTATCAACATCGTACTGCCACTCTCTGTTCAGGCTGGCAGTCTTTAGAACCTTACCACGGATGGCAAACGTCTTACCGGCGACCTTAACAGTGTCAACCATTGCTGGTTTGCCTTTCGGTTTGATCTCGGCCTTGAGTAACTCGGCTTGTAGCAAATTCATACGACCGCTAGCTGGGCATAGCGGTTTGACTGCGATCGCCGGATCCCTCGCAACCACTGCTCAAACATCACCAGACTAAATAGAAGCTTGTGGTTGTCGTGACGGTCTGACTGATGAGCCTTTAGAAGCTTGCGGACTGCCTCGGGGTTGAGGAAGTCAAACATCAGCGAGCCTCCATCTAGGAGAGTTTCTGGAAGTTCGCCCTTCAACGAGGAGCGGAACCAGTCGTCCACGACGTTTACGGCGAAACCGCGCTTTTTACGCTTGAGGATGCGCGGTGGAAGATAACTCTGGCATACCCGCCGGTGAAGCCATTTCCGACTACCATTGCGAATTTTGAAATGAGACCCGAGTTGCTGGACGTATTCGACCACGGTGCGATCGAGGTAGGGCACGCGGACCTCCAGGCTGTGGGCCATGGATAGCTTATCGGCATACATGAGTAGTTCGTCGGGAAGGGATGACCGGATTTCGAGGAGTTGAAATCCCCCGAGTTCGTCCGTATGCACCATTTGCGGAACCAGGTCGCGCCAGTAATCGACCAGCTCGCTGCCTTGTCCATTTGGGAGTAAATCGCCCCGGAATAATCCGTTTATAGTTTCGTCCGGCGCCAGCGAGAAAACATCCTGATAGCGCTTCATTCGGTCTTCCGTGCCTAGCGAAGAAACGCCTCGCTTCAACATTTCATTGCGCGGAAGGCCATTCACGGCAAACCCCAGCACCGAGCGCAGGCTGGTTGGCAACCGGCGCCACCATTCACCATAGTGAACGCCAACATGCCGCTTGTATCCGCCAAACAATTCATCCGGTCCCTGGCCGATGAGTGCAACCTTTACATCCTGCCGTGCCCGCTGACAGACAAAGTACATTGGAACAATTGAGGAAGCGGCAATTGGCTCTTCCAAACATTCCACGATATTAGGCAGTGATCTTTCGAACTCCACTCGATCAAGCTTCACTGTTATGTGCCGTGCGCCCAGGACTGAAGCAGTCTCAGCTGCATCGGCCAGTTCGTCGTCTTGGAAACTCTCACCGTAGCCTATCGTATATGCCGGCCACGGCCCGCCTTGTTCGTTCATCAACGCCAGCAGCAGGCCCGAGTCAAGACCGCCGCTTAGAAGTACTCCCACCGGCACGTCACTGAGCAGATGACGCTTGACTGCGGCGCGGTAAAGTTCCAGCAACTCCTGCCGAGCATCTTCCTCCCTCTTCCCGTCGAGAAATGGAATTCGCGTATAGTTATACCATCTTTCTTGCCGCCAGTTCCCTTTTTCACAAATGAGCATCGTACCGGGCGGGAGTTTTCGAATTCCTTGGAAAATGGTTAGGGGAGAGGGCGTGTATCGAAATCGGAGGAAAAGATTGAGTGCGGTCGGGTCCACAGCAGGTTTGAACTCATCCGCAGCGACAACTGGACGAATCTCAGATCCAAATGCTAGCCGGCCATTGTCGATCTTGTAATAGATGAGTTTGATGCCCATGGCATCTCTGGCCAGGATTAGTCGTTGTTCCTGAACATCCCAGATAGCCAGGCCAAACATGCCATTGAGACGATTGAAAACCTCAGTGCCCCATTCTTTGTAGCCGTGAATGATCACTTCGGTGTCCGAATTCGTCCTAAACTGATGGCCTTTGCTTCTGAGCTCCGTTTGCAGCTCCTTGTAATTGTAGATCTCTCCGTTGAAGATTACCCACACGGTTTCTTCTGCATCGGACATCGGCTGGTGCCCGCCGGCCAAATCGATGATAGAAAGCCGCCGGAAGCCCAATCCGACCGAACCCGACAAGAAATATCCTTCGTCGTCAGGACCCCGGTGGACTATAGTTTGGGTCATCCGCTGGATCGTATCCGAATTAACCGGCTCATGCCGGATGAAGTTAAACTGGCCGCAGATGCCGCACATTGTGGACGAAATTAAATGGTTAAAGTGTTACCAAGTTTCGAGGCGATAGCTCAGGAAGCAGCGAGCACTAATCGGTTGCCGCTTATCATTCGCATATCTTCATTACGCCGCAGGCGGTCGAATTCCGCGAGCGCCATTCCCACAACCTGGTCCATGTTATAGTAACGATATGTAGCAAGGCGCCCGACAAAGCTGACATTCTTTTCGGCCGCAGTCTCCTCGGCGTACTTTTGATAAAGCGCTCGGGCATCGGGAGCTGGAATCGGATAGTATGGCTCCCGGCCAGGTCCAAAATTCTGGGGATATTCACGGACAATCGTGGTTAAGGGAAGTTTCTGCCCAGTAGCGTGTTTGATTTCCACGATGCGCGTGAAGTCGTGATCGTTTGGGTAATTTACCTGCATGGTCGGCTGGAAGAATTCCTGCGCCAGAGTCTCCGGCTCGAATCGAAGCGAGCGATAGGGTAGGCGACCAAATCGATAGTCGAAGTACTCATCAATTGGGCCGGTAAAAATAAGATGCCGAAACGCCACCTGCGTTCGTACTTCGCGGTAGTCGGTATTGAGCCGCACTTTAATCAGCGGATGCTTCAGCATTTTCTGGAACATCGCGGTGTAGCCGTTTTTTGGCAGGGCTTGGAATCTTTCTGATAGATAGCGGTCATCGCGGTTGGTTCGGATCGGGA
>Ga0137363_10002875_pt1 | contig 10348 bp, 11 predicted proteins | sample MadtaG_FD_104800 | JGI IMG/M metagenome (GOLD analysis project Ga0137363, IMG submission 104800) | Vadose zone soil microbial communities from Angelo Coast Range Reserve, California, USA - Mad1_115_16 metaG | ecosystem: Environmental > Terrestrial > Soil > Vadose zone | place: USA: California...
ATCGTTTTCAGCGTCGAGCTATGGTCGTAGTGAATGGAATTGGAGAAAGGCTTCTTACCTGCACCCTTGGCAAACGGCGAAAGCAAAAACATGCCAATCGGCCCATCGCTGAATTTCCAGCAACAACAGCGTCGTCACACTAAACGCAACCATCTTCAGCAAATGTTTCAACAGAACCTCCAGGGTTTTTTATCTACTGCTAAATCTCCGACGATTGAGTACAGATTTTCAGAATCGAAATCGCAAATCGGCGGCTGGATTGATCCTGATTTCGACACTGCGTTCACCTATCCAACAATGACGGTTCGCTCGCGGCCAGCAGCGGCGTTCATTTGCAATTGCTCCGCACCGCAGTCTGACTGAGGCTCGAGCCTAGAGACCCTCTGTTACGCTGTAATCACCTATGCGTTAAAAAGTATTTCAAGGCCTTGGTGAGAAAAAGACCGGCTGCATGGACAGAACAGAGTGCGCGGCAGTTCCTTACCGCGAACGGCGTCAAGGCTTGCAACGCTGTCCTTTGTCGAAATCTATGCTGCCCAGAAGGCGCATCGATGGACGTGCCGTCAGCATTTTCTTTGCGAATCTCGCCACGACCGCACTATTTTTCTTCACAACCTCGCCATTAATCTCGCCATTTCCCTCGCCGCCATCGAGCGATAGAAGCGAAGCCCGTGGCCGATCCACACTGATAGCGCTGGCTGATTCGTTGTTCCATCGGTGCTTCCGTCATCTTCGTGACAACCAAGGAGAAAGTCGTTACTTTCCTCTTGTTCGCCGACAAATCGATTGCCAGCGCGACGGCTGGGGCACGGCAATCGTCGAAGCCGCAGGTTCGCTGACTCGGGCTCAAGAGAGTGCGTTGGTTGTCCTTGTGTGAGATGGAGGCGGCTTACCGTAGAACGATCTGAAAACCGCTGATACTCAAAGCGGGATCGAACGCGCCTCACAAAGCTGGCTTCGCGCTGATGTGAATGCCGGCGATCTGCCTACTTGTGTCTCATGCCGAGGCATTGGATCTCTTGCGCCGCCGAGCGAAGAGAATGCCTATGATCAAGCCCAACACTGTTCCGGTCACTACGCCGCCGATGCCTGCTCTCCAAAAGACGGCTTTGGCTACCATCGTGAGGATTGGGTTGTCGAAGGTGTCGGCGGAAGAATGGAAACTGCGGATCGTCCAGCCGTCCGTATCGCGTGGCCCGTCAGGAGATTTGAAAACGGTGACGGTGAACCGGCTGTTCAGCGTAAAACTCCTGCCGTCATTTAGAACGTAACTGTCGTTCATATAGCCATAGGAAAGGCCGACATCATTGTGGACGGTTCGGGATTCGACCTGGGGATCGGCAGAATAACTAACCACGCGGCGATCGGGGGCGGTCATCATCCGCTTGTAGTACTCACGGAAAGCCTCAGGCCCTTTTAGGACGCTCCCGTCCGGAAAAACAATAACCACGTCGGGATGCAGGTAGCGCGTCATCGCATCGAGGTCGCCCTTCACATATGCATCCTTAATGGCGGCACGCAAATGGTCCAAACCTGCGGTAGACGGATCTGTCGCTCTAGGGATGGAAGGGTTGTCAGCCAACAGAGGCGCTGGAACAACGCCAAGTATCAAAGCCACTAGCGCGATCACAAACTTCATAGCCGTCGAAATCATGTGGGCTCCTCCGAAGTGGGTTGGTTGCGGGAAGCGACTACAAGCCAATGAAGATAGTCGATCATCTGTCGGTCAGCGCTGATCAAGTGATCCGGATCGTACTTCGCGCCATCCAGCAGGAGTGTATCAGGCTTCAGAAAGGCACGGATAAAGTGTCTTTTGATTCGCACGTTCAACCAGTCCAGAAACCCCAGGCCTGGACGTCGGCGACGGAAAATCGTCACTCGCACGCGTGATTTCGAGCTGGGGGCAGAAGAGACCGGACAAATCTCGGTCATGCCGTAGCTGGTTGCACCGCGGGCACGGGGATCCTTGATGGGGGAATTGTGAAAATGAGCGATCACAAACGCGAGCGTCCCTGACCACACGGTCACGTCCATTGTCACTCGTCGTCCTGCAAAGCGGCGCGTCATCCGATCTCGCCAATCTTCGCCGCAAACCTCGAAGGTCGCAACGATCCTGCGGGCAGCGGGATGAGGCGTTTCGAGGATCGGTTGGCTTACCAGCCGACGGTGGTGTAAGCCGGCAAAATGCTGGAGATCGAAGCCGTTGGTTCCCACCAGCCACCAAGGACAATCGATGACAAACTCAAATGCTGGGGCAGCGACCAGATCCGATGGATCCGTTCCCACGAAAAACGGAAGAGGATAATCGCTTCGGCTCGCCGGAAAGACAAAAATATGTCCGGCAAACTCAGTGGCGCAATAATTCTGCTGCCGAGCGCAAGCGGGGATTTCGCTCTGGCTGGGAATGTGCTCACATCGCCCGGAGACTCCGTATCGCCAGCCGTGAAATGGACAAACGATCTGATCGTCGATCACGCTGCCTTCGGAAAGGTCCGCCCCCATATGCCAGCATCGAGCCTCCATGACCACTGGGTTTCCCCGGGCGGAACGGAAGCAAACGAGACGACGGCCAAACATCTCCATGCCTATGGGCTGGCGCATTCGCTCACACGATCGCGCGATGACGTACCAGCCTCTGGGCCACTCAGGAAAGGCCTCGGCCGGTGGACCGCTGGGAGTGCACACAAGAGGGCTGGACTGAATCATGCGGCTTCCCGGCCGATCAGAACACCCTGCTCCGAGCGAGGCTCTCGAGAACGCCGGCGCAAAAAGAGGCATTGTGCCAGCCAGCCCAGAAATATTCCCGGGAGCAGGTCGATTGCGAAGTGCTGGCGAGTGGCGATGGTCGAATACAAAATTAAGCCGACCCACAACCAGGCAAACGAGAGCAGAACTTTTCTCAACCCGGGCCGCGAGGAATCGACCGACGCATAGGTCGCGTAAAGAACCGCGTATACAGCACATGCTGCGTGCAAAGAGGGAAACGAGTTATATGCCCGATCAACAAAAATCAGTTGGTTATAAAGCCAGTATCCGTCAGCCGTAGCAGGTCGCGGCCCGGCCACCGGAAGCAGGACAAAACATAGGAATCCACAGACAAAAAAGAACAAAATGCCGCCGGTGTACCGCCGCAAGTCCTTGCGTGATCGCGTGAGCAGGGGACCTACGGGGTTGAGCAGATACAGAGACAAATATGCCCAAACCCAATGCGGCTTGAAAGGAATGGCATGGTCAAGCCAATTTAGCGGCACGCTTCGCGTGGGGAAAATAATTGCACGCTCGATTGCAAGATAGGCAGCCGTCACAGCCGTGGGCAAAGTGAGCAACAGAAAAACCTTTAGACCCAGATTGCATCGAAGCCGTCGCAACAGCGCGGAATGGAGCGGCGTCAATCGATTCAATTGGAATCACCTTCGTAGCGGCTTTGTGCAGGCTGGTTGCCCTGCCAGGTCGAAAATGGCCGAAAGTACTTGCCTGCGGGGACTGACAGGCCGGCCGGAATCCTGCATCCGGCCGTGATCAGGCTGTAACCACCGATCAACGCGTCATCCCCCAGCACCACCGGCGCCAGCCACAGTTGCGCTTGCGCTTTTTTGCCCGGAACAATCACGTGGGGATTGAGCCGCACCCCCGCACCGAATACTACCCGCTTACCGATGTGCACAAACGGCCGATCCAGGACCGCAACGCCAGGACTCCAATACACCAGCGAGCCAATCTTCGCGCCCCACAATCGCAGCCACGCGGAATAAAGTCCCGGAACAATGCGAAGAACTTCTTCGAGCATCGGCAACCGGTTGAAGATCACTTGCCACTGTGCGGATAGCCACCAGCGCAGAAAGGCTGCCGATGCCACCGCATGCCGTCCCGACTGCGGCCCGAAGAGGAGAGACACAATTCGGTATGCCAGCGGGGGAAGCAGATAAATCAGTAATGCACCGCAGCCCAACCCTCTGGCTATTCCCCAGCGGCGTCCCAAAACAATCATGCAACCGACCACAACAGCAGCCAGAAGGAATGGAATGTAACCGATCCCAACCATCGTCAAGCGGCGATGAAGCGGCCAATCGATCGTCATCGTGCTAGTGCTGTCGCACGCATCCGTCATATTCGTTTTCCACGTGCTCTGTGGTCAAAATCGGCCCTCGCCACATTTTTAGATAGGCACTGCCAAGCCACTCGGTGCGCGGCTCGTCGTCGCCAGCAACCTGTTTCAGGTGCAGCCAGGGCACCGTCGGATGTAGATGGTGGGTCAGATGCCAGCCGTGATTCAGCCACAGTTTATCGAGGAGCCGCCCGTATCGCAGATTTTTCGCCCCGCGCAACACATCTCGGCAGGTTCCATAATGATGTACATACTGAAGTGTTGACCAGCTTGCGCCGAACGCAGCATACATCAGCGCGTATTGCATCGCCCGCAGCCCAAGCCACCAGGCAATTGTGAAATGCAGCATGACCACCAGCCATGCCTCGAGGCGGATTCGCCACAAATTGCGACGATTGACGTATCTCATTACTGCGGATGTGGGGCGGTCGATTTGTGCCGCCTTCGACAGCCAGCGCATGGGGATCAGCGCGAGCGCAAAGTTGCCGATGACCAGTGATAGCCAAAATCCTCCGGTTAAGATGCCAAAAAACTGCGTCTTCTTCCACCATGCGGGATCCTCTCGAAAATAAACATCGAAGACCTCTTCGTCGGAACGATTGTGAATGTGGTGCGCCAAATGCACGTTGCGGATGAACGTATACGAACCCGGAAGAAACAGGGAAAACACGATTCCCGCCAAATCGTTGATGCTGCGGTTGGAAAACAGCAAACCATGCTCCGCCTCGTGAATAGCAAAGTACACTGAGTTCATCGTGACTGCGAACACCGTCGCGAGCGCAATCCACCACCAGCCGCCAATGATTCTGCACGCCGTGACACAACTGCCTATGGCCAAAAGTTGCAACGACACCACGAGTGTGTTGGGCAGATCAGGAATGGCGCGTACCTCTTTCATACCATGGCGCTTTCTAGCTCCGGGAACCGGCTCAGCAGATGGAATGCAATGGGGGACGACTGAGCAGAAAACATCATGGTCCGGAATTCCGCCTGCCGACCGACTTCGCGCAGCTCGGAACGAATTCGCCCTAGCAAGGGGCGCAGAACCGGCCGCTCGCGGATCAGTTCATTGGCCACCGAAATCGCGGCGTTCTCCGGCCTGAACAGCAGGCGACCGATTACCAAGCGGAAGAGATAGACATTGAGCTGACGCCGCCATCCGTCCAGACCCGGCCACAAAGCATCAATCAGATGCCAGTCAATCTGCACATGGCGGGTCTCATCCCGTACATGCGAAAGGTAAGCTGCCGCGAAATGCGCCTCGATTTCATTCGGTCGTCTTGCTGCGCAGCGCCGGGCAATTTCGTTCCCGTGCTCTTCGAAGATGAGCATTAACCAAACCGCGACAGGATACTCCAGGGGGCGGCTCGCCAGCCATTGCATCAAGGCACGTCCAATGGGAGCGATCCGTGTGATCGCTGCAGTATTGCTTGAATATCTCTGTGGATCGGCGCAACGGTTGAGGGTCCACCAGATGTTTTGATGGCGTCGTTCGTCCTCAATGAAATCCGGTAAAACCGCTCTCAGTTGCTGAGGAACGCGCTCGCTTCGCGAAAGTGCCAGCAGCGTTGAGCTGAAGCCCTCCTCAAACCACGCAATCAGCTCGTTGAACGACAACGCCGAGAGTTGCGTGTGCCGCAGCTGATCTTCGGGACTCAGTTCGTGCCAAACCGCAGTGTAATAGAGGGCCGTCAGGCTCGGACAAATGAAAAGTTTACTAAAGTCGACGGCAACGCTGGTATCAAATGGGCAGGAATCGACGCGATGTCGATCGGCGTGCTCTGCAATCTGGATAGGCGACATATGTCGAGGCGGATTCGCCATAGCGATCACCTACCCGTTAGTCCCAGTTCGTTCGCCGCTCCGTAACTTGACAACGCGAGAGATAACTATAATATTTCCGCTACGGTTTGCAAGAGCATCGGCGCAGGGTTGAAGAGATCGTCGAAGGAGGCGCAGTCGTCTTGTTCCATAGCGCTCAAAAGCCCTTGCGACTGGCCCTGGTTTCTCCCAAAGGGCCGCTCTACCGCCACCGCGGCGGTATTTTCCGCAAGTCGTTGCGCTACCAGCCGCTCACGCTTACGACCCTCGCGGCACTCGTTCCCCAGGAACTCCACGCCGAGATCACGCTTATCGATGAGGGAATCCAAGAAGTTCCCGAGAATCTCGATGCCGACTTGATTGGCTTCACCGTGATTACCGGTACCGCACCTCGCGCATATCAGCTTTCGAAACAGTTCAGGTCAAGGGGGATCACCACGGTTTTCGGCGGACCTCATGTCACGCTCATTCCAGAGGATGCCCAGCCGAACGCGGATGCCATCGTCGTCGGCTACGCGGAAGATACTTGGCCGCAGCTGCTTCGCGACTTTGTGGCTGGTCGCATGCGCCGAAGATACGATCAGGCCCACGACCTGGACCTCGCCAGCCGGCCGTTTCCGCGACGCGACCTTCTTCCCGCTCGTCGATTTTTGACCAACAACGTCTTTGAAGCCACGCGCGGCTGCGTGCATAGCTGCGATTTCTGCGTTGTGCCGGCGGCTTGGGGGCGCAAACCACTGCAAAAACCCATCGCAGATGTTACCGAAGACATTCGGCGGCACGGTGCGCGCAAACTGATCTTTGTCGACCTGAATCTGATTGCGGATCGCGGCTATGCAGTTCGCCTATTCCAAGCGCTGGTTCCCCTGCGCGTCGAGTGGTATGGACTGTCAACCGTGTTGCTCGCAGACGATCCGGAACTGCTCGATCTGGCGGCGAAAAGCGGTTGCCGCGGCCTGTTGATGGGACTTGAATCCATATCTTCGGAAAACCTGCGCCGGAGCTGCAAGGGATTTAATTCTCCAGATCTTTTTGTCCGCGTCGTGGAGAGGCTGCATGAACATGGCATCGCCTTGCAGGGATGTTTTGTATTCGGTTTGGATGGCGACAACACCGACGTCTTTGTGAAAACTGCGGAGTTTGCGGTCGCGGCGCGAATTGACCTTCCCCGTTTTGCAATCGTCACCCCGTTTCCCGGCACCGCGCTTTACAAGCGACTGGTCAGCGAAGGCCGAATCTTGACTCGCAACTGGGAGCTTTACGATGGGCAGCATGTCGTTTTCCAGCCCAAGGGGATGAGCGTGCGCCAACTCGAACAAGGCACCGAAACCGCCTGGAAACATGCTTATAGCTACCGATCGATTCTGTCCCGTTTGTCCCATTCGCCCGCGCCTTGGGGCGTGCGACTGGCCACGAATCTTGGTTATCGTTTTTACGCGAATCACCTGAGCCGCTTCTACAACTGCGATTGGATTATCGGTCGTTCGGATCACCCTGCGCCTGAGGGCCCTCGGCCTTTGCCCGTTTCGTTGACTGTTCACGACACCCAATGAGGCTGACGGTCATCCATCCTTGCATCGGACGTCGCGCTGGCGATCGCAGCTACATTCGAACCTGGCAAATGGAGCCATTACCGGCAGCGACCATCGCCGGACTTACTCCCAAGGATGTCGAAGTGCGCTTCTACGATGACCGCATGGAGCGAATCCCTTTCGACGAACCGACTGACTTGGTCGCCATCAGCGTCGAGACTTACACTGCCAAGCGCTCTTATCAAATCGCCAGCGAATATCGCCGGCGCAAAACGCCTGTAGTGATGGGCGGGTTTCATGCCACGCTCTTACCCGATGAGGTTGCCAAACATGCCGAGGCCGTAGTTGTCGGCGAAGCGGAAAATCAATGGCAGCAAGTGATTGATGATGCTCGATCGGGACGGCTGAAAAAGCTCTACCAGACAGAGGTCCGGCCATCTCTGGCTAAAATCAAACCCGATCGTTCCATTTTCCGCGGAAAACGATATTTACCGGTCGGCTTAGTCGAAGCGGGACGAGGCTGCCACTTCCAATGCGAGTTCTGCGCTGTCCAGACCGTGTTTGGCGCCACCCAGACTCGTCGGCCCGTGGATGATATTCTGGCGGAAATCCAAGCTGTAAAGAATGACCGAAAGCTTTTCTTTTTTGTGGACGACAACATCACCTCAAATCTCGGCCAGGCTAAGGAATTTTTTCGAGCGCTGATCAAAGCGAAAATCCGCTGGGTCAGCCAGGCCAGTATCAATGCCGCTCATGATGAGGAATTCCTCGACTTGCTTGTGCGCAGCGGCTGTATGGGCGTGCTGATAGGTTTTGAAAGCCTGAATCCGGAAAATCTGAAGGACATGAACAAGTCCTTCAATCTAATGCGCGGTGGCTTTAGCAAAGCTCTGCAAAACCTTCGTAGGCACCGCGTCCGCGTTTATGGAACATTTATTTTCGGTTACGACCGGGACACGCCAGAGACCTTTCAAGAGACCGTGCGTTTCGCCCAGTCGAATCGCATGTACATCGCGGCTTTTAATCATCTGACCCCGTTTCCCGGGACGCCTTTGTACCAACGCCTGCAAGCTACCGGGCGGCTTCTGCACAATGCTTGGTGGCTTGATGACCGTTACCGTTACAACCACATTCCTTTTGCTCCCGCCGCTATGACTCCTGGCGATCTGCAACGCTGTTGCCTGGAAGCTCGCCGGGAGTTTTATTCCTGGCCTAGCATTATTCGCAGAGGATTTGACCGCGTCAATCGCGCCGATAATTTCATGTGGCGGAATTTCTACCTCATAAATGCGATGCACCGCGGTGACGTAAGCATGCGCGACGGCTATCCATTGGGAGACGAATCGTGGTCCGGGCCGCTCCTGCAGGCCAATTAACATCTCGCGGCCATGTGCCCACTGCCAGTGGTGTTCGTTTTGGCCTGGCCACGCCTGAGCACGATGCGCCGCTTCGTCGCCTTCTCCGTGAAAATGCCATGCCCGGTTCGATCAGCCTGACCATGGAACGCGAACCCAACTTTTTCGCAGCGGCCGGGGTGGAAGGGCCAGAACACCAAACCATCGTGGCAGTGGAGAATGACCGCGTCGTTGCTGCCGGCAACATCTCGGCGCGGCAACGATTTATTAATGGTCAAGCCATGCGCGTCGGATATCTGGGGGCACTCCGACTGGATGCATCATGTCGCGGTCATGCATCGATCCTTCGACGTGGCTACGAAGCATTCCGGAAACTGCATGAGCAGCTTGGGCCCCCCATCTACCTGACCAGCATCGTCGCCGACAACCTGTCGGCCCGGAGATTTTTGGAAAAGGGTCTGAGCGGGATGCCGACCTACCGATTCCTCGGTGAATTCGTGACCCTTATCATTCCCCGCGCTGGTCGATTTGACCTATTGCGGCCGATGCCAAGCGCTGGCCGGAAGCTTCGAGAACAAGGAGTCCAGATTGTCCACGGTGCAAAGGAACGATCGGCCGTAATAGAGGAACTGCTGAATCGCGACCACCAGAGATACCAGTTCGCGCCGGTCTGGTCGGCGGGCGAGCTTCATCCAGATAGTTTTCAAATAGCGTACGCAGCGGACGGGCGACCGCTGGCGTGCGCCGCCATTTGGGATCAGCGAAGCGTCAAACAGATCGTCGTGCGCGGCTATTCTGGCCACTTGCGATGGGCGAAGCCGCTCGTCAATCTTGCGGCGGCCTTCCTCGGCAGTCCTCGTCTGCCGCGAATCGGAATGCCCATGTCGCACGCTTTCCTCTCGCACTTGGCCTTCCCCGTCGATCAGCCACAAGTTGCCGCTTGGCTCATTCATCTCCTTCGCGGTCTTGCCCACTCGCGCAGCATCGATTACCTGGTGCTCGGTTTCGATTCCCGAGATCCCCGTTTCCTGTACTTGAGAAGGATTTTTCGCTCCCGGGAATATGTAAGCCGCATCTATGTCGTGCATTGGGAGGACGGTGCGCCACTGGCGCAAAGCCTGGATGGTCGATTGCTTGGTCCCGAGGTCGCAACCCTGTGAATCTCGTGAAAGAACTTCTAAAAGCCAGAGCCGCTCGTCTGGTCCCTCGCGACCAGCTCACGCAGGATAACTTGGAAAAAATGTATCGGCTGCTCTGCGATCATTTTGATGGTGTTACCTTCGAACACTTCCGTGCTGATATCGCAGAAAAAAATTGGATCATTTTGCTAGAACGGTCTGACCGTTTAGTTGGATTCTCAACGCTTCTTGCCTACGAAACCTGTGCAGACGGCCAGCCCTACAGTGTCGTCTACTCCGGCGACACGATCGTGTCACCAGAGGCCTGGAACTCATCGACACTTTCGCGCGCTTGGATCGAATCAGTGGCAAGGTTACGCACACTCTATCCGCGCGGTCCTTACCTCTGGCTCTTGA
>Ga0137363_10002877_pt1 | contig 10346 bp, 9 predicted proteins | sample MadtaG_FD_104800 | JGI IMG/M metagenome (GOLD analysis project Ga0137363, IMG submission 104800) | Vadose zone soil microbial communities from Angelo Coast Range Reserve, California, USA - Mad1_115_16 metaG | ecosystem: Environmental > Terrestrial > Soil > Vadose zone | place: USA: California...
CGGTGATCGCGTCGGGATCGCGTGGCTTCGCTCGACCTGCGGACGCTGCCGCTTCTGCCTCGGCGGCAGCGAGAACCTCTGCGCACAGTCGACCTATACGGGCTGGACCCATGACGGCGGCTACGCCGAGTACGCGTGCGTCCCGGAGGCCTTCGCGTACGCCATCCCGCCCGTGTTCGGCGACGCCGAGGCGACACCGCTCCTCTGCGCCGGCATCATCGGCTATCGCGCGCTCAGGCGCAGCCAGGTGCCGAAGGGCGGCCGGCTCGGTCTCTACGGCTTCGGCTCTTCCGCGCACGTGACGCTCCAGGTTGCGCGGCACTGGGGCTGCACCGTCTACGTCGCCACGCGCGAGCCCGCCCGCCAGCGCCTGGCCCTCGAGCTCGGTGCCGCTTGGGCGGGGGCGGCGGGCGATCCCCTCCCGGACAAGCTCGACGGCGCGATCGTCTTCGCGCCCGTGGGCGCGCTCGTGCCGATCGCACTGCGCGACCTCGACAAGGGCGGCACGGTGGTCCTCGCCGGCATCCACATGACGGACCTGCCCGCCATGGCCTACGAACCGCACCTCTTCTGGGAAAAGACTCTCCGGAGCGTGACCGCCAACACCCGTGCGGACGGCGAGGCGCTCCTCGCCGAGGCCGCGGCTATCCCCATCCGCCCGCGCGTCACCCGCTACCGCCTCGAGGACGCCAACCGGGCGCTCGCGGACATCACGTCCTCGGAGGTCGAAGCCACGGCGGTCCTGATGCTCGACTGAGCAGACGGGCACGCGGGTCGGACGAATCTGCTCGGCAGCATTCGTTCCCCCGACCGCGACGGGTGGGCCTTTGACACAGGTTTCCTCCACGCCTAGACTCCGTTCACGCGCCCAAGTCTGACGGACGAAGACGTCTCGAAAGGATCCGGCATGAAAATCGAAGGCATCGACATCTACTGGGTAAGGCTGCCCCTCGCATTCGTCTGGAAAACGTCCTATGGCGACCAGCTTCATACCGACACCATCCTCGTGCGGATGGAGAGTGGCGGACGGTATGCCTGGGGCGAGAGCTGCCCGCCATATATGCCGGGGTACTCCGCCGAACACACCGTCGCTACCTTCTACACGCTACGCGAGCACCTGGCGCCTCGCATCATTGGCCAGGACCTCGACTCGGCTCAGGCCCTCCTGGATCGCATCTCGGACATCAAGGGTAACCAGTTTGCCCGGGCCGCTCTGGAGATCACCTGGTGGGTGCTGGAGGCGAAGGGGCGCGGTGTGCCGCTGCACGTCGCGCTCGGAGGCAAGGGAGACCGTGTGGCGGTCGGGGCCGACTTCGGCATCCAGGACTCCGTGGACATTCTGCTCGAGAAGATTCAAGGCGCCATCGATCAGGGCTTCCCACGCATCAAGCTCAAATTCCGGCCGGGCTGGGACCTCGACATGGTGGCGGCGGTGCGGTCCGCGTTCCCGCGCTTCACCTTCCACATCGACTGCAATGCCGCCTACACACCGGCCGATACCGACCTTTTCCGCAAGCTGGACCGCTATCACCTGGCCATGATCGAGCAGCCTCTGGCCGATGACGGGTTGAGCCTCATCAACCATGCCGATCTCCAGAAGCGCATCGAGACACCCGTATGTCTGGACGAGAGCGCGTTGAGCCTGGCCCATGTCCAAGCGGCCATCCGACTGGGGAGCTGCAAGGTGGTCAATATCAAGATGGCGCGGGTGGGAGGCCTGACGGCGTCGCGGGACATTCAGGCGCTCTGCGCCGAGCACGCCATTCCCTGCTGGGTCGGCGGCATGCTGGAGAGCGCTATCGGCGGCGCGATCTGCACCGAGCTGGCCACGCTCCCCAACTTCACCTATCCCGGCGATATTTTCCCCTCGTCGTATTTCTACAAGAATGATGTCGGCAAGCCCGAGATCGTCCTCAGTGGGCCCGGCGAGGTCGCCACCTCGCAGGTGCCGGGCATCGCGCAGGAGCCTGACACCGACCTGCTGAAGCGATGGACCACGAACCACGTGGCCTTTCGCGTCTAAGGAGCCCAATCGATGAACATCGGCGTTGTCTTTCCTCAGATCGAGATCGGCGAGGACCCGGCGGCGATCCGTGACTATGCGCAGGCGGTGGAAGCGATGGGCTATACGCACATCCTCGTCTTCGACCACGTCCTGGGGGCAAACCCCGAGCGGCCCGGTGGCTGGAAAGGCCCGTACACGTACCGGCACGTGTTCCACGAGCCGTTCGTGCTGTTCGGCTTCCTCGCTGCCGTCACCCAGCGCGTCGAGCTGGTCACGGGAATCCTCATCCTTCCGCAGCGGCAGACCGCGCTGGTGGCGAAACAGGCGGCGGCGGTGGACGTGCTCTCCCGGGGTCGCCTTCGTCTCGGTGTAGGAGTAGGGTGGAACCCCGTGGAGTTCGAGGCGCTCGGTGAGAATTTCAAGAACCGCGGAAAGCGCATCGAGGAGCAGATCACGGTCATGCGCGCGCTGTGGGCCAGAGAGCTGGTCACCATCGAGGGACAGTGGCACCGGATCACCGACGCCGGGATCAATCCTCTCCCCTCTCGGCGCTCGATCCCCGTCTGGATGGGTGGGGAGAGCCCGGTGGTCGTGCATCGGGCGGCACGCATGGCGGACGGGTGGATGCCCCATTTTCGGCCCGGTCCGGAGGCGCAAGCCGTCGTCGATCGGCTCCACGGAGATATCAAAGAGGCCGGGCGTGACCCTGCCCGGTTCGGCATCGAGGGGCGGATGGCCCTGGCCCAGGTCCCGACGGAGCAGCAGGCGAAGGAGGTCGCGGCGTGGCGCGCAATGCGCGGTATCACGCATCTGTGCATTCATACTGCCGGTATGGGCCTCAAATCGCCGGACGAGCACGTGAAGGTCCTCGAGCAGTTCAGGAAGGACGTCCTGTCCTAGCTCATGCTCTGGCTCGTCTCCCTCGCCTCGGGCATCCTGCTCTTCGCCTATCCCGTCTTCGCCGACACGTCCGGCCCGCCCGCCGCCACGCGGGGCATATTGGTCCCGGAGCTTCGGCAGCGAGCGCTTTCCGAGGCCCAAAAGGCCGCCGCGAACGCGCATCTCCGGCTGCAGGTGAGCGGCGAGGCGCCGGCCGATCCGAGCCGGGTCGTGGTCGTGGAGCAGAAGCCCGAGCCCAACACGCTCGTGCCCGCCGGCACCACAATCACCGTAGTCGTCCAGGTCCCAGTCGTGAGGAAAAGGGCGCCGAGCGACATCCTGGTGCCGCCCGAGAGAGTGACGGTCGTCCCGGACCTGGTGAAGCATCCGCTTTCAGAGGCCCAACCGCTGGTCGCGAATGCCAGGCTGAAGCTGGAAGTGAGCGGCGGCGCGCCTGAGGATACGAGACGCGCCATCGTCACGGAACAAAAACCATCGCCGGGAACGCGCGTACTTGTGGGCTCGACCGTTTTCGTCACCGTCCGGACGCCGCAGACTGAGGAGTTTGCTGTCGTCCCCGACCTGCAGCCACAACGATTGCGAGAAGCTCAGCGAAGGATCAGGGACGCGCGGCTCAGGCTGGAGGTTGCTGGTGGTTGGCCGCCTGACCCGACCCAAGCCATAGTCGTGGAGCAGAAGCCGGCAAAAGGCACGCGGGTACCAGTGAACAGCATCGTCGTGGTCGCCGTTCGGATCCTACCGACACGGCCGCCCGATCCGCCGACCGTTTCACAGATGCCGCCAAGTGCGCCGCCGTTGGTCGCGCCGCCGGACACTGGCCCGCCGACGGCAGTGCCGCCGACAGCACCGCCGCCGCGTGAGGAGTGGGTCCTGGTTCCCGGGCTTCGACAGAAACCGCTCATGGGTGCTCTCCAGCTCGTCAGGAATGAGCAGCTCCGGCTCGACGTCACCGGCGGATGGCCATCGGACCCCGCTCATGCCGTGGTGGTCGAGCAGACGCCCGCGCCGGGCACTCGGGTACGAATCGGAACCACGGTCACTGTCCAGGTGTTGCCGTCGGGCCAGGCGCTACAGGCTCCGCCGACGCCAACCCAGCCGCCGCCGGCACCTCAGCCAGCGCCCGTACCGCCGTCACCGTCCCCGCCGCCGGCGACGCAGGCACCGCCACCACGCGCAGAGCAGGTGGTAGTGCCCGAGCTACGCGAGCATTTCCTGGGAGACGCGCGCCAGCGCGCGAGCGAGGCAAGGCTCGAGCTTCGAGTGCGCGGCGAGAGCCCGGCGGATCACACGCGAACGATGGTGGTGACGCAGAGTCCAGCCGCGGGCACGCGAGTGCCGGCCAGATCTGTCGTCCGGGTGGAGCTTGGCCCGGCCCTCCTGGTCATCCCGGACCTGCGCACGCATCCGCTGGACGAGGCACGCCAGATCGCGAACAAGGCGGGCTTCGAGCTGGCCATCATGGGCGACCGGCCGTCGAACGAAGGTCGCGCCCAGGTCGTCGAGCAGGCGCCGCTGCCTGGCGTACGCGCGGCCGCGGGCAGCATCGTCACGGTCCGCGCGAAGGTGAGCCGGCTCTGGACCTGGGTGGCGGCCGGCGCCGCCACCCTGCTCGCGGCGGGGACCGCCGCAGGAATTGCGAAATGGCGGGGAGCGCGGAGCCATCCCTCCACGGGGCTGAGCGGCATGGGGCTGACCGGCATTCGCATGGTCGCCCACGGGGATGTCGGACAGCAGGAGATTCAGTCCAGCGGGACGGCCTCGGACGGCTTTGCCATCAGGCTGCGGAGTCGCATCGACGCCGGATCCCAGACGGTGGAGGCGAATGCGGCGATCGTGGCGCAGGAGCGGAGATTCGATGGTTGAGAGCGCGCTGACGCTGAAGGACTTCCTGATCGCCCGAACGGATGACGCGAGACAGGCGATCGAGCAGAGCGCCGCCGGCGCCAAGCTCAAAGAGGCCGTCGCCAAGCTGCCGGGGATCGAGTGGGGTCCCGTCGGGAAGGAGATCGAGGCCAAGATCGGCGAGGTCCTCGACGTGGACATCGTCGGGATCCTTCTCGGCGGCTGGAAGAAGTACCGCCAGCTCCAGCAGTACAGGGACCCGAAGAAGTATCCGCCCGAGGAGACGATCCTGGTCTCGCTCACCGAGCACACGATCGCCTCCTCGCATCACCCGAAGATCGAGATACTCGCCGAGCAGGTGCTCCTCGCGCGGCTCGAGCTCACGATCACGCTCTCGCTGAAGCTCGAAGGAATCCTCCTCAAGGTGCGCGGCGGGCGAATCCGCGAGATCTGCTCCGGGCGCTGCCTCGGCAAGGGCACTCTCGAATGCGCCGGGGTGGCCATTCTTGAGCGGGAGACTCCTCGCTTCGAGCTCCCTGGCCGCATCGATCTCGGGGACGGCATCGAGATTCCCGGATGGTGAGGCTTCGCGGTCCAATTGGTCATGACCCGCCCTTCTCAGATTGCGTCTCCCCGAGGCCATCTGGAGTATCCTCAGTGAGACAGCAGGGCCGCATCAAGGTTGGGGGTGCCCCGTGCCATGAATTGCCAGGACGCTCGCGAGTTGTTCTCGGCGCTTCTCGACGAGCACATCGGGCTGACGGAGCGGGTTCCGCTGGAAGCGCATCTTCGGGAGTGCGAGGTCTGCCAGCTCGAGCTCGAGGCCCTTCGCATCAGTGAGCGCCCTCACCCACCGGCTTGGGCTCCGAACCTCGACTTCGCCAGGAAGGCACTCGAGGCCATACATCCGCATGACATGATGGAGAGGCTCCGCCAGCGAGTCTCTCCCCGCAAGCGGGTCGTTCACCACGCCCGTCCTCGCTGGGCCCCCTTCCGTAAGATCCTCGATGCGTGGCGGCAGGCGAACTGGATCGCTGCGCGCCGGCGCAGCGTGCATGCTCGGACAAAAATCCCGTGGCGGGCCCGGCTCGGCGTCGATCTCGCGAGGAGAACCCTGGAGGCGACCTCCCGCATCGAGATCGGCACCCGGCTCCGTCGACTCAAGCCGTCACTTGGTCCGGTCGTCCGGCATGTTCGCCAAGGGCTCGAGATCGCCCGGAATGCGCTCGAAGTCGCCCGGCGGGCGCTGGAGGCGATTCCGCCACTGGCCGTCGCTATCTGGATCGCCATCTGGGATCGTCGACACTCGCTTCGCGTCCGGGCCCGCCATCTTCGTCTGACCGCCGCGGTGTTGCTCGTCACGTTGAGCGCCGCCGGCCTCTTCCGATACCGGGCCGAGCTCGGCGGTGCGGTTCGTCACTGGGTGTCCGCGGCTCGGCCAAGCGCCCATGCTCCGGCTCAGACACAAATAGCATCCACCGAGCCGGTGACTCGGCCAGAGATTCCTCAGGTCGCTCCGCCCGACAGGCTACTCCCGGCGCCGCCCCTCCTGTATCCGTCTCCGCCGCCGCTGGCACCGGAAAAGCCCGCACCAGAAGGGCGAGCAGGGATTGCCGCTCCGGCCGAGCGAATGAGGAGCTCGGCAGAGCCTCGAGAGCCGGCGCCGGTCCGTCGCGCTCCCGCTCCATCGCCGTCCGTCCGCGATATGCGTGCGAGTCGCCCCGCCAGGCTCGAAGCAGGTGCCACGGGCCCGGTCGAGGCGCCGCGGCAGAAAAGTGAGAACGGAAGCAGCGCCAGGCGGAGCGTGGTCGCCAAAGCGCCGCCCCCGCGAGAGGAGAAGGCCAGCAACGCCGTGGCCGCGTCCGCGCCCCTGGCCTCCGGCGACACGCGCCCGTCACTGGACGTCATCGGGAAACTCCGGGTCAAGAGCCGGCACGGAGCCGAGCGCGATGTCGCGGCACTGGTGGCGAGAGCGGGAGGGACCACGGTGAGCCGCCAGCGCGGCGAGAAGATCACGGTCATCAAGGCGGTCGTCCCGAATCCCAGCTATGGCAAGTTTGCCCAGGGCCTGAACCGGATCGGCTCATGGCAGATCGAGGCTGGACGGTCCCAGCTGCCGGATCCCGTCTGGGTGACCGTCAGGCTAGCCGAGTAGCCGCGCGCGCCCTCCGCATCCGGGATCACTTCGTCTTGAGCACCTGGCGCATCGGCGACCAGGGTGCCGCGCGCAGGTGATCTGGCCGTCGCTTCCTTCAGTCGCCGTTTGGTCGCGCCTGTCTCACCGCGACCATTGCCTGGATGCGCAGCTCCGGGGTCAGGTTATCCACGTGGTGAACCTCGCGGAGGTGAGCCGTGAACTTCACCATGAGCTCACGGATATCACTTCCCTGCTCGACATAGGAGCAGCCCTCGAAGACATCCCCGCACCGAAGCTCTCGTATCATCTCGGTCGACTGATGCAGCAAGACACGAGCCACCGAGGATCCGCACATTAAATTAGCCAGTTCCGGCCTGAAACCTCTCCGGCCAGACCAAAACTGTCCACGCCGTGGCCAATGATTGTCCGTATGGTGAAGCCGGTCTGGGCGTCGGCCAGTCGGCCGGGGAGCGCTTCGTCCGGGCGGGTCTTCAGCCACCGAGATAGGCGCGGCGGACGTCGGCGTTGTCGAGCAGGTCCCGCGCGGGGCCTTCCAGCGCGATGCGGCCGCTCTCCATGACGTAGGCGCGGTCGGCCAACCTGAGCGCCAGCGCCGCGTTCTGCTCCACCATCAGCACCGTCACGCCCTGCGCCCGGATCTCGGCGATGACGCGGAAGACCGTCTCGACCATGGTGGGCGCCAGTCCCAGCGACGGCTCGTCGAGCAGGAGGAGGCGCGGATTCGACATGAGCGCGCGGGCGATGGCCAGCATCTGCTGCTCGCCACCGGAGAGCGTACCGCCGAGTTGCCCCGCGCGCTCCTGGAGCCGCGGAAAGTGGCGGAAGACGCGGGCGAGCTCGTCGGGGCTCACTCCCGCGCGCCCGCGCACGTAGGCGCCCATCTCGAGATTCTCGCGCACCGTCATCTCCGGGAAGATGCGCCGTCCCTCCGGACACTGGGCGATGCCGTGCTTGAGCACGGCGTGCGCCGGGCGGCCGTCGAGCCTCTCGCCCAGGAACGTGATCGTTCCGGCCGTCGGGCGAAGCAAGCCCGAGATGGCTCGCACCGTGGTGCTCTTTCCTGCGCCGTTGGCCCCGAGGAGGCAGACCATCTCGCCCTCGCTCACGCGAAGGCTCACCTCGCGCAGGACCGCGACGGGCCCGTAGCCGACGGACACGCGGTCAAGGGCGAGCAACAACCCCTCCCGTGCCCAGGTAGGCGCGGATCACCTCGGGGTGGCGCTGGATCTCGGCCGGCGTTCCCTCGGCGATCTTGATGCCGTAGTTGAGCACCACCACGCGGTCGCACAGCCCCATGACGAGCTTCATGTCGTGCTCGACCAGCAGCACGGACAGGCCGTGCCCTCGAATTCCCTCGATCAGGCCCATGAGCCGCACCGTCTCGACCGCGTTGAGTCCCGCGGCGGGCTCGTCCAGCAGCAGCACCGAAGGCGCCGGCGCCAGCGCGATGGCCAGCCCCAGCAACCGCTGCTCGCCGCACGAAAGCATTCGCGCGAGCTCGCTTTCCTTGTGACCCAGCCCCACGAAGGCCAGCATGTCCCGCGCGCGCTCGATCTGGCTGCGCTCCTCGAAGCGATTCGCGCGGCTCATGCACAGCACGCCCGCCAGCCCGGTGCGCGCCAGCCGGTGGCAGGCGGTCAGCACATTGTCGAGCGCGGAGGACTCGGGAAAGATGCTCGTACGCTGGAACATGCGCACGAGGCCACGCTCCGCGATGCGGTAGGGCGGCTCTCCCGTGATGTCGGCCGCTCCGAAACGCACGCGCCCGGCGGCCGCAGATTGGAAGCCCGTGATGACGTTGAAGGCCGTGGACTTGCCGGCGCCGTTCGGGCCGATCAGCGCCAGGATCTCGCCTCTCCCCAGCTCGAGGCTCAGGTCGTCCACGGCGGCCAGCCCACCGAAGCGCACCGTGATATGCGCCACTGACAGAGCAGAGCCCGCGGGCGATTCGCCGACACCCGCTCCCGCCTCGAATGTGGCGCCGTCACGCGCGGGGCCGACCGGAGTGGCGGCGGGTGAGGCACCGAATCGGCGCAGGTAGAAGACGAGGCCCTGGGGCATGAACATGACCACGAGGAGCAGGATGGCGCCATAGAGGAGCATGCGGTAGAAAGCCGCCATGCGCAGCAGCTCGGGCACGAAGGTGAAGACCAGCGCGCCGACGGCCGGCCCCAGCACGGTCCCCTGCCCGCCCGCCACCACCATGACCGCCATGGTGACGGTGTTCTGAAAGCCGAAGAGCTCGGGCGACAGGAAGGTGATGTAGTGGGCGTAGAAGCCGCCGGCCGCGCCGGCGAGGACGCATGCGGTGACCATGGCCAGCATGGTGTAGCGATAGGCGCTGATGCCCGAGGACTCGGCCAGCGCCTCGTTCTCCTTCACCGCGCGCAGCGCACGACCGATGCGCGAGGTGAGGAGCCGCGCGGTGGTCCAGAGCGTGGCCCCCGCCAGTACGGTTATCAGATAGTAGTAGTCACGCTTGGAGGTGAGCGTGAAGCGCTCGGTCGCGAGATTGAATGGCGGCAACCCGGCCAGCCCCATGGGTCCCTGCGTCAGGTCGGTCCAGTTGGTGGCCACGAGGCGAATCACCTCGGCGAATCCGATGGTCACCAGCACGAAATAGGCGCCGCGGAGCTTCAGCGTCAACATGCCGAGGAGCCAGCCCGCCACGCCGGCGATGCAGGCACCGGCCGGGAGCGTCCAGAGCGGCGAGAGCCCGTAGTGGATGCCCAGGAGGCCCGAGGCATAGGCGCCGATGCCGAAGAACGCCGTGTGGCCGAGATTGAGCTGGCCCGCGGCAAGCAGCAAGTTCATCCCCGCCGCGAGCAGGAAGAAGATTCCGGCCATGACGAGCAGGTGGAGATAGTAGTCGTCGACGCCCAGCACGGGCAGGGCCAGCCACAGGGCGCCGGCCGCGGCCCCCCAGAGCGCGCGGATGCTCATCGGGTTGCCACGTCCGTGGAGGACCACGCCCGAGGCAGGGGCCTCTTCGCGCAAGCGCTCATCGCGCGAGGCCTTTCTTGCCGAAGAGACCCTGCGGGCGCCACAGCAGCAGCAGGATGATCAGCACGAAGCCGATGGCGTCCTTGTAGCCGGAGGAGATGTAGCCGGCGCCCAGGCTCTCCGCCACGCCGAGGAGGAGACCGCCCGCGATGGCGCCAAGGAAGTTGCCGAGGCCGCCCATGATCACGACCGCGAAGGACTTGAGGGCCGCCAGATCGCCCATCGCGGGGTACACCCAGAAGACGGCGCCCAGGAGCGCGCCCGAGGCGCCAGCCAGCGCGGCGCCGAAGGCGAAGGTGAACATGTAGATCCGGTCCACGTCCACGCCGCTGAGGCGCGCCATGTCGGTGTCCTGGAAGGTGGCGCGCATGGCACGCCCGAGCCGCGTCTTCTGGATGAACAGGTGCGCGCCCGCGATGAGCGCCACCGCGACGGCGC
>Ga0137363_10002886_pt1 | contig 10334 bp, 9 predicted proteins | sample MadtaG_FD_104800 | JGI IMG/M metagenome (GOLD analysis project Ga0137363, IMG submission 104800) | Vadose zone soil microbial communities from Angelo Coast Range Reserve, California, USA - Mad1_115_16 metaG | ecosystem: Environmental > Terrestrial > Soil > Vadose zone | place: USA: California...
CAGATGCCCGAGGCCTCCAAGGCGCTGGGCGCCGAGTGCGTGCTCGAGACCATCAACGCCAACGACCTCCAGGCGCGCATCACCGCTGCCATCCAGTCGGGCGCCGGCGCCGACATCTTCAACTTCCAGTACAACTGGGCTCACCTGTACCAGAACGCCGTGTCGGACGTCTCCGACGTCGCCGCCGACCTGGGCAAGTCGGAGGGCGGCTTCTACGAGATCTTCCCGCCCTCCTGCCAGGTCAACGGCAAGTGGCTGGCCCTGCCGCACTCGATCGTGGGCAACGCCGTCGCGTACCGGAAGTCGTGGCTCAAGGAAGCCGGCGCGAGCGAGTTCCCGAAGACCTGGGAAGCGGCTGCCAAGATCTTCCCGGCGCTCAAGAAGAAGGGCAAGCCCTACGGCCAGACGCTCGGCCACACCTTCGGCGACGCCCCGACCTTCACGTACACGATGCTTTGGGCCTTCGGCGGCGCCGAGACGGACAAGACCGGCAAGAAGGTCGTGATCAACACCAAGGGAGCGGTTGACTCGGTCAAGTTCATGCAGTCGTTCTGGAAGGACTCGTGCGACGAGGGCGGCCTGGCCTGGGACGACACGAACAACAATCGCGCCTTCCACGCGGGTGAGATCTCGGCGACGCTCAACGGCGCCAGCATCTACATCGTGGCCAAGCGGCAGAAGGAGAAGATCAAGGACGAGAAGGGCGAGCCGATGTATCCCGATATCGGTCACGCGCCGCTGCCGGCCGGCCCCTCGGGCGCCTACCTGCTCTTCCTGAACCAGTCGAACGCGCTCATGAAGTACTCGAAGAACCAGAAGCTCGCCAAGGACTTCCTGCGCTGGATCCACAAGACCGAGAACTACGGCAGGTGGTTCGACAGCCAGGAAGGCTACAGCGTAGGCTCCACGAAGGTGTGGGAGAAGAACCCCATGTGGAGCCGTCTCGACGAGCCGCTCAAGATGTTCCGGACCGCCGCGAACAACACGCGCCTCTTCGGCTACGCCGGGCCGTCCACGGCGCATGCGACCGAGGCCTTCACCAAGTATGTCGTCACGGACATGTACGCCAAGGGCGTCCAGGGCATGAAGGCCGAGGACGCCGTGAAGTGGGCCGAGGGCGAGCTCAAGAAGATCTACGAGGCCTAACCGTCCGCACAGCATGGAGGGGTCTATGACGACTCCAACTCGCAACGACGCAGCGAAGGGCCGGTCCACTGTAGATCGACGGACGTTTCTGACGACGTCCGCCGTCGCGGGATTGTCCGCGGCGGTCGGGCTCGAGGGAATCCTGGCCGCCGGGCGCGCGCCAGCGTTTGCCCAGGGCACGCGGCTCAACATCGTCCGATGGGTGGACTTCATCCCGGAGGCCGACGTCGAGCTGAAGCGCCAGGCGCCGGAGGCCTCCAAGGCTCTCGGAGCCGAGGTAGTCTTTGAGTTCATCAACGCCAACGACCTCCAGCCGCGAATCACCGCTGCCATCCAGTCCGGCAGCGGCGCCGACATCATCCAGATGCTCTGGAACTGGCCGCAGCTCTACGCCAACGGGCTCGTGGATGTGTCTGACGTGGTCGAGCCCATCGGCAAAGCCCAGGGTGGCTACTACGACGTGTTCAACAGCACGGCGAAGGTCGGCGGCCGGTGGCTTGCGGTGCCCCACGGCACCGGCGGCAACGCCATCGCCTATCGCCGCTCCTGGCACGCCGAGATCGGCGTCAAGGAGTTCCCGAAGACGTGGGACGAGTGGCGCGAGGTGGGAAAGAAGCTCAAGGCCAAGGGCAAGCCGGTCGGCCAGGCCCTGGGCCACAGCTTCGGCGACCCGCCGACCTTCGCCTATCCGCTGCTCTGGGACTTCGGCGGCGCCGAGGTGGACACAAGCGGCAAGAAGGTCGTGATCAACAGCAAGGGCGCGGTCGAATCGGTGAAGTTCATGCAGGCATTCTGGAAGGACGCCTGCGATGAAGGCGGGCTCGCCTGGGACGACACCAACAACAACCGCGCCTTCCATGCAGGCGAGATCAGCTCCACACTCAATGGCGCATCGATCTACATCGTGGCCAAGCGGCAGAAGGACAAGCTCAAGGACGACAAGGGCGAGCCCCTCTACCAGGACATCGAGCACGAGGCGCTGCTCCCGAAGGGACCGGCCGGGCAGTTCGCCCTCTACGGCGCCTTCCAGCACTCGATCATGAAGTATTCGAAGAACCAGAAGCTCGCCAAGGATCTCCTCAGGTGGATGCACCAGAAGGAGAACTACGGGAAGTGGTTCCAGATCAACGAGGGCTACACCGTCGGGGCAACGAAGATGTGGGAAGAGGACCCGATGTGGGGCCGGGTCGACAAGCCCCTGCAGATCTTCCGTCAGGCGGCGCGCCAGACGCGGATGCTCGGCTATCCGGGGCCGGCCTCGGGCAAGGCCACCGAGTCGTACACGAAGTACATCATCGTGGATATGTACGCCAAGGGCGTCCAGGGCATGAAAGCCGAGGACGCCGTCAAGTGGGCGGAGATCGAGCTCAAGAAGATCTACGAAACCTGATCGCGGAGGCTCTACGGGCAAACTCGCGAAGAAGCCCATAGCGGGCGGATCGGACGGCGCGGCGGGTCTCGTGACCGCGCTTCCGCGCGCCCACGCGGGCCACGCCGGGCGCGTGACCCGCTGGCTCGAGAACGAGCGCTTGCTCGCGGCGGTGCTGCTGGCACCGACCGTCCTGCTGCTCGGGCTCTTCATCGCCTACCCGTTCGTGATGGGCGTGTGGCTGTCGCTCTCGAGCGTCAGCGTCGGCAACGTCGGCGAGTTCGTGGGTCTCAAGAACTTCGTCAAGGCGTGGAACGACTCGATCTTCCGGACCGCGTTCTGGAACACTTCCTTCTACACGTTCTGGGCGACGATCTTCAAGCTCTCGCTCGGCATGTGGCTGGCGCTGCTGCTCAACCGGAGCTTCCGGGGCAAGCGCATCGTCCGCGCCTCCATGCTCCTGCCCTTCATCGTGCCGACCGTGCTCAGCACGTTCGCCTGGCGCTGGATGTTCGACCCCACCTTCAGCGTGCTCAATTGGATGCTCTACCAGGGCGGCTTCATCACGACGAAGCTGCCGTTCCTCTCCGACGGGACCTACGGCATGTGGTGCGCCATCGTGATCAATACCTGGCGCGGCATGCCGTTCTTCGCCATCACGCTTCTGGCCGGCCTTCAGACGATCAGCACTGATCTCCAGGAGGCCGCCTCGCTCGACGGCGCCAACGGCTGGCACCGGTTCTGGCACGTGACGTGGCCGCTTCTCAAGCCGGTGACGGTGGTCGTCGTCGTCTTCTCGATCATCCAGACCTTCTCCGACTTCCAGTTGATCTATGTCCTGACGGGCGGTGGCCCAGCCAACGCCACGCACCTGCTTGCGACCTACGCCTATCAGATCGGCATCGCCACGGGCCTCCTCGGCGAGGGCGCCGCCATCTCGCTCTTCATGCTCCCGGTCCTCTTCGTAGTCGTGTGGGTCCAGCTACGGTACCTGAGACGGCTGGAAGGTGCATAGCGCGTGGTAATAGAACGAAAGTGGAAGCGGTGGGTGTACTTCTACATCCCGCTCACCGTGTTCGTGATCGGGACCCTCTTCCCCTTCTACTGGATGCTCATCACCGCCATCCGCCCCGACTCCGAGCTGTACCGCTCCTGGCGGGCCGTCAACAACGCGCCCTTCTGGACGGTCCATCCGACCTTCGAGCACTTCAGGGACCTGTTCGAGAAGACCTCGTTTCCGCACTGGCTCTGGAACACCTTCTTCATCGCCTGCGCGTCCACCGCCATCTCGCTTTTCTGCGGGCTGCTGGCCGGCTACGCGCTCGGGCGGCTCAGGTTCCCGATGGCCGGCACGATCGGCACCTCGATCTTCGTCACCTATCTCGTGCCCCCGACGCTGCTCTTCATCCCGCTGGCGAACATCATCCGCACCTTCCAGCTCGGCGACACCCCGTGGGCGCTCATCCTGACCTACCCCACCTTTCTCATCCCGTTCTGCACCTGGCTCCTCATGGGCTACTTCAAGACCATTCCGAAGGAGCTCGAGGAGTGCGCGCGGATCGACGGGGCCACGCGCTTCGGGGCGATGCTCCGGATCATCTTCCCCATCGCCGTGCCCGGCATCCTGTCGGCCGGCATCTTCGCGTTCACCCTGTCCTGGAACGAGTTCATCTACGCGCTCGTGTTTCTCTCCTCGCCCGAGAAGAAAACGGTGCCGGTCGGTGTGGTCTCGGAGCTGATCCGCGGTGACATCTACTTCTGGGGCCAGCTCATGGCCGGGGCCCTGCTGGGCTCCATCCCCGTCGCCATCGTGTATTCCTTCTTCGTCGAGTACTACGTGACGGGCCTGACCGGCTCCGTCAAGGGGTAAACGGGCGGATACCCAAGGGCAATCCGACTATGCTAGTATCCCCCGCGCGGGGGCCCCGGCCTCCCGCGCGGGTGTCCTACATCCCGGAATGAAAGAGGTCATCACATGGCGCAGGTCGTGCTGAAGGAACTGAACAAAAAATACGACGAAGTCCACGCCGTCAAGGACGTCAACCTGACGATCCGCGACAAGGAGTTCATGGTCCTGGTCGGGCCCTCCGGCTGCGGCAAGACCACGACGCTCCGCATGGTCGCCGGCCTGGAGGAGATCACCTCGGGCGAGATCGCCATCGGCGAGCGGGTCGTCAACGACCTGCCGCCCAAGGACCGCGACATCGCCATGGTGTTCCAGAACTACGCGCTCTACCCGCACATGAGCGTGTACGACAACATGGCCTTCGGCCTCAAGATGCGGAAGTTCCCGAAGCCCGAGATCCAGAAGCGCGTGCAGGACGCCGCCGAGATCCTCGGCATCCAGGAGCTGCTCAAGCGCAAGCCGCGCCAGCTCTCGGGCGGCCAGCGGCAGCGCGTCGCCGTTGGCCGCGCCATCGTGAGACACCCGCAGGTGTTCCTGTTCGACGAGCCGCTGTCGAACCTGGACGCAAAGCTCCGCGTGCAGATGCGCGTCGAGCTCAAGCGCCTCCACGAGCGCCTGGAAACCACGGCGATCTACGTCACGCACGACCAGGTCGAGGCGATGACGCTCGGATCGCGCGTCGTGGTCATGAAGGACGGGTGGGTCCAGCAGGTGGGCGAGCCGCTGGAGATCTACTCGAAGCCCCAGAACCGGTTCGTCGCCGGCTTCATCGGCTCGCCGTCCATGAACTTCATCTCGGTCACGCTCACGGACGGGAGCGGCACGCTCTTCGCCGAGGCCAGCGGCATCAAGATCAAGGTGCCCCCCCAGAAGGCGCAGAGCCTGATGCCCTACAAGGGGCAGACGGTCACGCTCGGTGTCCGTCCGGAGGATCTCCGCGTGGGAATGAGCTCGGACTCGTCCGATCTTTCCTTCGAGGCCGTGGTCGAGGTCGTCGAGCCACTCGGCGCTGAGATCTTGCTCGACACCAAGGCGGCGAACCAGCAGATCGTCGCTCGCGTCGAGCCCACCGTCAAGACGAAGCCGCACGAGAAGATCCGGCTGACCTTCGTGCCAGACCGCATCCACTTCTTCGACGCCAAGACGGAAGCAGTCATCAAGTAAGCGCTGCACCGATGGCAAGCCTGGCCGAGCGCGCCCTCCTGGGCGCGCTCGTATTTTGTGCCGCGGTGCTCGCATGAATCGGAAGCAGCGCCATCGGGAGGTCCGGACCGCCTATCTCCTGCTGGCGCCCGCCGTGCTCGTGCTGCTGGTCGTGCTGGCTTATCCCGTGTGCTGGGAGATCTGGACGAGCCTCACCGCTTTCTCGTCGCTGCAGGAAGGCGGCACGGCCTTCGTCGGCCTGGAGAACTACCGACGCCAACTGGGCGACTCCCGGTTCTGGATGGCGGCGGCCGTCACCGTCGCCTATGCGGTGGTGACGAGCGTCGCGAAGCTCGCCCTGGGGCTCGGCTTTGCCCTCCTCCTCTCCCGGCCGTTTCGCGGGCGGACCATCGTCTTCCTGGCCATTTTCCTCCCATGGGCGTATCCGGCGAGCGTCAGCGTGATCGGCTGGTTCTGGACCCTGAACCCGCCGATCACGACCGCCTACTCCGATTTCATGGGCACGTTGAAGTACAGCACGGACGGCGTCCTCGGCGGCGGCGCTTGGGCTTTCCTCAGCGTCACGCTGTTCAACATCTGGCGCGGCAGCTCCTTCATCGGCGTGCTGCTCCTGGCCGGGATCAATTCGATCCCGCCTGAGCTGTTCGAGTACGCCCTCCTGGAATCGAAGAGCCCCCGGCAACGGTTCCAGGCGGTGACGCTGCCGCTGCTCAGGCCGTTCCTGGCGCTCGGGGTCTTTCTCTCGCTGACGAGCGCCTTCGCCGACCTGACCAACGTGTGGATGCTGACCGCGGGCCGTATCGTCTTCCCGGTGATCGGCACCGAATCCTACACGCTCGCCATCCACGAAGGGAAGTTCGGGCCCGCCTCGGCCCTGTCGCTGACGCTCGTGCCGCTCCTGCTCGGCGCCCTCCTCGTGCTCTTCAGGTTGTTCGATCCGTCGGAGCAGGAAGCCGCGTGAATCCTCGACCGTGGTGGACAAAGCTGGGGCGCCTGAGCCTGATACTGCTGGCTACGCTCTACTGCCTCTTCCCCATCTACTTCATGCTCGTGCAGTCGCTGAAGACCGCACAGGAGGACGTCTTCGGCAACCCGTTGATCGTGGTTCATCCCACCCTCGAGAACTTCGAGGACCTGTTCGAGCGCCAGGTCACCGGCCGCGGGTTCGTCGGCTCCGTCCTCCGCCGCTCCTATCCCTTCCTCGACTGGCTCGGGAACACGCTCATCGTCTTCGCCGGCGCCGTGGCGCTCACGCTGGCGATGAGCATCGCCGCGGGCTACGCGCTCGGCCGGCTCCGGCCGCCCGGCTTCCGCCTGTGGCGCCGCGTCATCTTCGCGACCTACGTGATTCCGCAAACCATCTTGTTCGTCCCCCTCTACCAGATCGTGCACGCGCTTGGATTGGACGACAATCTCCTGGCGCTGCTCCTGATCTACCCGACCATGGCGATCCCGTTCTGCATCTGGATCCTCTCGATGTACTTCCAGCATCTGCCGCGGGAGATCGAAGAGGCCGCCTTCCTCGAGGGGGCCAGCCGCGCCAAAGCGTTCTTCCGCGTCATCCTTCCCATGAGCCGGCCGGTTGTCGTGGCCGCCGGCATCTTCACCCTCGGGATCATCGCCAGCGACCGCGCAATCGCGTCTCTCTTCCTGCTGAGCCCGCACAACCAGACGATTCCGGTCGGGCTCGGCACGGTGGAGGTGGCGCTGGACGAGCTGGCCGCCGTGGCTGGGATCAACCTGATGGCGATCCCGGTCCTCGTGATCTCCGCCTTCTTCGCGCGAGGCTATGTCCGCGGCCTCACCACCTCAATGCTGGAAGGCAGCTAGCTCCACCAGCCAGATATCCCGTGGAGAGGGAACCGGGCGCCGAGAAGGGTCCAGATGCGAGGCGGCGACCGAGAGCTGCGGGCGAGACGTAGTCTCTCTACGTTGAGCCCGCAGCCGAGGGAGCCAACGAAGCAGATGGGCCCTTATCGGCGTCCGGCGCCAGAGATGCGGATGATGCGGTGGAGGGCTGTTTCCGCCACGTAGAGCGCGCCAGCGCGGTCGAACACGATGCCCCCGGGATCACCCAGGTCGCTGGCGACGATGCTGACCTCACCCGCCGGCGTGATCCGGAAGATCTTCTGAACCTGAAAACCGCCGGAGACGAAGACGCTGCCGTCCGGCCCCATTGCGAGGCTCGTTCGATGGTAGTGTCCGGGCGGCAGCCGCGCGATGAAATGAAGGTCGCCGTCGGCTCCGAGTCTGGACACCTCCCCGACGACGCTCAAGACGATGAGATCGTCCCCGGCCGTAATCACGCCCATCAGCCGCCACGTCGGCTCCCGGCCCGCGCCGGCCTTACCGACCTGCGGGAGGATAGGCACGAGTTGTTCGGCGCGCCGGGGAAGCGGTTGGCCGTCGTGGACATCCACGCGGAAGACCGCGGGACCCCGGTACCCCTCCTGCGTCAGCCAGCTGAGCGACGGCGCCAGCGGCGTCTCGGATCGAGAATGCGTCTCCGGGCTCGCGTAGTCGAGGAAGATCAGCCGCCCGCGCGGATCGACGGCTATCGTGCTTCCTCCCAAGAGGTGATCCAGCCCGACGGCGACGGCCTGCAGCCGGTGACCCGCGCCGAGCCGATAGATGCGATTGCCATTCTCCTCGCCCAGGAACAGATCCCCGCTCGCGGGATCCACCGCGAGGCTGCCGAGCGCGGTCTTGCGAGGCTCGCCGGCGAAGGGGATCACGACGCGCGGCGCCCGCGCAACGTCCACCGGCTGGGAGCCGCGCATGTCGATTCGGAAGATCTCGCCCGCGGCGTCGCCGCGCCACCCCTGGCTCAACACCACGAGCGATTCCTGGCTGTCGAAGCCGAGCTGGATCGGCCGAGGTATCCCCGTCACCACGACCTCGACGCTCAGCCCTCCGGATGGGTCGGCGCCGGCGGCCTGTCCGGGGCCTCCCACGGCGAGCCAGCAGAGCGCCGCGGCCATGAGCGATGCTCCAAGCGCGCCACGAACGAGACCGCTCCTGAGCCTTGACAGCCGCGAAGAGCCTCTGCTAGCCTCCGCGTAGCCCGATGGACCGCAATCAACCAACACCCTGCAACTCACACTTTCTCCTGGGGAGCGTGCCGATGACCATGAAGGTTTCCATCGCTGCCGCAGCCAGCCTGCTCGTGCTCGGCCTCGCGAGCCTTCCCGCAGAGGCTCAGGGCCAGGCCCAGAAGCCCCCGGAGCCGAAGGGGGTCAAGATCACTGGGCTCGTTTCCTCCCTCGGCGGATTCTCCGCCACCGTGGTCACGCCGGTCTTCATCACGGGAGGAATCGTGGAGCTCGAGCCGGGCGGCCAGACCGGCAAGCAGCAGTTCCGGGTGCCGACATACATCTTCGTGCTCGATGGCGTTCTCGTCACCGACTACGAGGCCGGCCCGGTGGGGACCCAGGGAGTTCAGTACCACGCCGCGGGGCAGTCCTTCATGGACAACGGCGGGTGGTGGCACAACCACATGAACAGCTCTCCGAAGCCCGTCAAGTACCTGATGATCCATATCGGCTACCCCGGTCGTCCCGATCCCATCCAAAAGCCAGCAAAGGACGAGTAGACGGATCTCGCTACGCGAGGCGGGGCCGCCGCCGGCCCCGCCTACTTCCCGACCCCGCCCGTGATGCCCTGGATGAACTTGTCGAGGAAGAAGTTGTAGAGGATAGCCACGGGCAGTCCCACCAGCAGGGCAGCCGCCATGATCGACCCCCAGAAGAACACGTCCCCGCGGATCAACTCCGTCGGCACGCCCACGGGGACCGGCTTCTGGTCGCCGGGAGCGACGAACGCGAGCCCGTACAGGAAGTCCTGCATCGACAGCGTGAAGGCGAAGATCACCGACGTGAGGACGCCCGGCAGGCTTACCGGAAGCACGATGCGCACGAAGGCGCTGAGCTGGCCGCAGCCGTCGACGCGCGCGGCCTCCTCCATCTCCATCGGCACGGTCTTGAAGAAGCCCATCATGAGCCAGGTGCAGAACGGGATGGTGAAGGTCGGATAGACAACCACGAGCGACCACCAGGAATCCTGCAGCCCGAGCGAGGCCACGACCCGGGAGAGCGGAAGGAAGAGGATGATCCCCGGCACCAGGTACGTCATGAAGATGGCGATCCCGATGTTCTCGGCGCCGGGCAGCTTGAGCCGGGCGAGGGCATACCCTGCCGGCACGGCCGTCACGAGGGTGATGAGCGCGACCCACGCGGAGATCGTCAGGGTATTGACGATCCAGTAGCCATAGTTCGTCTGGTAGAAAAGGATGTGAAAGTTCTTCAGCGTCGGCGGCAGGTTGAACCAGAAGGGGATGTTGCCCATGCGGTAGAGATCCGGCTCCTGCTTGAACGCCGTCACCGCCATCCAGAAGATCGGGAACACCGCGATGAGGAGAAACGGCGTGACCCCCGCGTAGAGCCAAAGGTGGCGCCGGATCTCTTTCTGACGATGCGTGCGGGGCACCGCCGCGCTCGTCACCAGTCCCTCCGCTTCAAGTTGCGGAGCATCAGGAAGAGCGCCGGGAACAGCAGCGGCACCAGCATGAGCGCGATCGCAGAGCCCCGGCCGAGGCTGCCGGCCTGGATGCCGACCTGGTAGGCGAGCATCGGCAGGATCATGGTCGCGCTGCCGGGACCGCCCTGGGTGAGGACATACACCACGCTCAGGTCGGACAGCGTGAACACCGTGTCGAACAGGAAGCCGATGATGAGGATCGGGAAGATCATC
>Ga0137363_10002893_pt1 | contig 10324 bp, 13 predicted proteins | sample MadtaG_FD_104800 | JGI IMG/M metagenome (GOLD analysis project Ga0137363, IMG submission 104800) | Vadose zone soil microbial communities from Angelo Coast Range Reserve, California, USA - Mad1_115_16 metaG | ecosystem: Environmental > Terrestrial > Soil > Vadose zone | place: USA: California...
CCCTCACGGTCAACGCGAACGACCCTGCCACGGGCATCCAGGCCTTCCGCACGAGCTCGAATGCTTGCGGCGACCCGAGTCGCGGAGCGGAGTTTGACGGGGTCGGTCGACTCCATGACGGGAGCTTGGTGAGCTTCACCGTGGCCGCGTGTGACAACGGGCCTGCCGGAAGCGGACAGGACTTCTTCAGCCTTAACATCCCGTCGATCGGTGAAAGCCGCTCGGGGTTCCTGACGGCGGGGGACATCGCGAAGTCCGGCTCGTGAGCCGACCCGGCCGGTCTTGCAGCCCACGAACCAGCCCGGCTGGGGATGCGGAACCCCGAGCCGGGCTGGCACTTCCAAATCAATGGGCCTGAGTGGAGTTGAACCACTGACCTCACGCTTATCAGGGCCCCTCGGCCGGCGCTCCTCGGCGCCGGCCGTTGCATTTTCAACAGGTTACGCGCGCGCGTCAACCGCTTGCGACTGCTCGCGACGCCCGTATTGACTCTGTTTCCGACTCTGTTTGCTGTGCCCGTACCTTACGCCGCCTGCTTCCTGCGCCGGCCGGCGGGGCCGCGGCCGGTTTGCCTGGACCGCGGGGGTCTGCGCGTGCGTCACGACCTTCTTGAATAGCGGTTGCAGGTCGAACGCGTTCGTACTGCCCACGCGCGCGATCCGCTGCAGAAAGCCCTTGCCCTCTAGCGACCGGGCAAGGCTTGCGGACATAAGTCGGAGAGACGTCCATCCGCAAGGCGAGTTTCTTGTAGCCGGGGAACGGTGCTTGGGCGCTCCACTTGAACACCATCAGCTGAACCACCAGCATCGCCTCGGCCAGCGAGAGACAGAACGGTTTCAAGCCCGCGTAGTGCGCCATGAACTGCACCGGCACGGCTATGAAACCGTCGGCCAAGATGGCGGGGTCGCCCCCGGCGCACGAGCCAGGCGGCCTCAATCCGTTGGTTCACGAACTGCCCTTCCCCGTTGCTAGAAGGTTTGCGGCCTGCGTTGAAGCCCAGCTCGATGTAAAGGCCACCAAGGCCATGGCGGCGGGAAGCTTCATCGTCATCCCTAAGGGAACCCGCCATTTTGTGTGGGCTCGGGGCAAGACGATTGTTCAAGTCCAGGCGATTGGGCCGTGGGGGCTCACGTACGCCAATCCCGAGGATGATCCCAGGAAGAGGTAGCGTCTCGGTGATGCGCGAATCGCGCGCCGTCCGCGTCTCGTCCAATGCACAATGTTGGGGTTGCATGTATCGCATCCCTCCTTATGATACCGCCCATGACCATCCCGCTTCGTGCCCCCCGCGCCGCAGCCGCGCTCGGGGCGACGCTCGGCCTCTCGGCCGCAGCCTGGGTCGTCACGGTCCGGCAGATGCACGGGATGGACATGGGCGTCGCGACCCCGCTCGGTTCGCTCGCGTTCTTCATGGCTCTGTGGGTGCCGATGATGGCGGCGATGATGCTGCCGGGCGCAGCCCAGGCCGTCCTGAGTCGCGCGCCCGCCAACGGTCCGGTGCGCGCCGTGGTGCCGTTTGTCGCGTCGTACCTCGCCGTCTGGACTCTCGTTGGCGCCCTGCTGTACGCGGTGTACCGCCCACACGGCTCTGCCGTCGCGGGCGCGCTGGTGATCGCGGCCGGCGTGTACGAGCTCACGCGGCTCAAGCAGCACTGCCGCCGGTGCTGCGCCGAGAGCGCCCGCTCGGGATTCGCCTTCGGGCTCTACTGCGTCGGCTCGAGTATTGGTCTCATGGTGATGCTTGTGGCGCTGGGCGTCATGAGTGTCACCTGGATGGGCGTGATCGCCGTCCTGGTGCTCGTCCAGAAGCTCCTGCCCGCGAAAGCCGCCATCGATGTACCGCTCGCGCTGGCGATTGTCGCGCTGGGAATCCTGATCCTCTTCGCGCCCGCGTCCGTTCCCGGACTCACGCCACCGATGTGAATCAAAAGGAGAGAGAAGTGAAATTGCCGAAGGTGGTATCGCAGGACGACTGGGTCGCCGCGCGCAAGCGGCTGCTTGTGAAGGAGAAGGAGTTCACCCGCCAGCGCGACGCGCTGAGCGCCGAGCGGCGCAAGTTGCCGATGGTGGCGGTCGAGAAGGAGTACGTGTTCCAGGGGCCGGAGGGACGCCGCACGCTCGCCGATCTTTTCGACGGGAAGCGCCAGCTCCTCACCTATCACTTCATGTTCGGTCCTGATTGGGGTAAAGACGGGTGCCCCTCCTGCTCATACGTCGCCGACAACTTCGCGGGCAGCCTCGTGCACCTCGCTGCGTGCGACACCGCATTCGCCGTGATCTCGCGCGCGCCATTCGAAAAGATCAAGCCCTTCAAGCGGCGCATGGGCTGGACGTTTCCTTGGCTGTCGTCGTTCGGGACCGACTTCAATTACGACTTCGGGGTGACGCTCGACGAGACGCATACGATGTACAACTACGCGCCGGTCTCCGCCCAACCCGAAGGCCGGCCGCACGAAGGCGAGCGGGAAGGGTTGAGCGTCTTCTTCCGGGACGGCGATCGCCTGTTCCACACGTACTCGACCTACCAGCGCGGCCTCGATCCGTTGCTCAACACCTACAACTTGCTCGATCTTACGCCGCTCGGCCGTCAGGAAGAAGCCGGCATCATGCATTGGCTCAAATACCACGATGAATATTGACTCAGGGTGCTGGCGGGTTCCCCTTGCCGATCTCGTACTCCTACGGTGGCTCCGCGCCGAGCACGCGCTCCGCTCCCCGCCCGGCACGTATCCCTTGATCATCTCCATTTCAAGTTCCCCGTGGCCGCGGGAACCGATCTCCTCGTAAGAGACGCGCGCTACCCCAAACTATCCTGCTGTGGCGTCACAAATTGGTCATTTCAGCACGCTCGAAGCGGCGGAATCGACTCTCGGTGCGCCCAGCTGGGCCGCTGTCCTCGGGGACACCATGGTATGGGGATACAACCTCCCCGAATCTGACATCGGAGCGTCACAGAACGCCGTCAACCTCTACTTCAAGAATGGCCACCTCATTTTCGTGGCGGCTGTACCCTACGTTCGACTGAGGTCGGGCCGCCTAACGGACCGCGCTTGAAGCCGCGGGCGAAATACCAGCGGGCGCAAGGGAAACCTGTCCCTCCTCCAATGGTTGCATGTTAGGCTTCCGCCTGCCCAAGAAGCCGAAAGCGCACCGAGGCTCTGTGCCATGATCCTGAAGGACGCGATGGCCGTAGGGTGCGCTCCGTCTGAGCGACACACCCCGTTGCGCGATGACACGGGAATCCGCGTGACGACGATCACAAGCGGCTCCAATCTCCCGGAATCAGCCAGGGCCCGTCTCAGGGTACGCGCCTTGCAGAGATCCGTTACCGGACCCAAGCGGGTGACATCTTCCGCCATGCAGCGTTCCGATCTACCCAAGAGGCTCCTCATGCGTACCATGCTCGCCCTCGGTATCGCGCTCGTCGTAACCACAGCCTGTGGTGGCAGCTCAACCGCACCCGCCAACTCGTGTGGTAGCAGCGGCGCGTCGGCGAACGTCAATGCCACCGACTCTAAGGTGTTTTCGCCCAGCACCGTCACCATTACGCATGGACAGTCGGTGTGCTGGCAGAACAACGGCAACTTCTCGCACACCGTGACCTCCGATGACGGCACGTCGTTTAACACCGGCTTGCCTTCGGGCCAAATATTTGTGCATGTGTTTCCCGCTGCCGGCTCGTTTCCGTACCACTGCACGATCCACACGGGCATGGCTGGGACGATTACGGTGAACTGATCCGTGGTGTTCGCCGGAGGCGGGAATGCGACAACGGCGTAGGACAGGTCCTCACGGTCTACAACGACAACCGGCAGGACCTCGGGCGGGGACGTGGCGCGGCGATGCTGTTTCGCCCGACAGCTTCAAGCGCTGGTTAGGTGGCACCCGTCGCCGACGCGTTGCCGGCTTGCGAAAAAGCACGCGAAGCACGAAGGCGCACGTACTCCAGCCAAGTGAGGGCAATCACGAAGACGTCAAGCACCGAGAGCACAAGAAGCTCGGGCGATTGAGTGACTGCGTAGCGATAGAGTTGATATACAAGGAAGAGCAAAAAGGCGACGATCGCCGCAGGATATGCCCAACGCTGCCGACCAAGAAGCGCCGTCACGATCCCTACCTTGACGACGCCGTGCCACAGCAGATAGACCGCGCCGAACAGCTTGGCACTGGCAGTGAGGTGCTGCGAAGCACGGAGCAGATAGCTGGCGACGACATCACCCGGATCTTCGCTCAGTTCGTGTTGGGTCAAGACGCGAACGACGTGGTGTAGCTGATCCGGGCTGAGGAGGAACAACAGGACGCCGCCGACAATTTCCAGCGCACCATCAATGCCCTTGGTTATGACGCCGATATCGAAGAGCGTATGGACGATTCGCTCTCTCCGCGATGCTCCCAAGGACCCTCCGCGTGCCACCCAACGGTTCGCGCTTAAGCTGCGGGCCGATGCCGGCGGATGCAACCGCCCAGCGCCTCACTGTCTTGACGGCTTTCCAGCCACGGCTAGGGGGTGGGTGACGCGCAGCGGTTTAGGGTTGGATCGGATGAATGGTCGGGACGAGCCAGCCGATCCCGCTGCCGAGCGCAGCGCCGGCCAGCACGTCGGTTGGGAAATGCTTACCGGCTGCGACACGAAGTGCCGCCACACCCACCGCGCCTGCATAGAGGAGGATGGTGTTCCGCGTGCGGTGCGGCAGGTGTTGTCGGCGCGCGATCACCAGGTAGGAGGTCGCTGCCGCAAACGCCAGGGAGGTGTGGAGAGAGGGCAGCGACTGTTGACTCTCCGGATCGCTCTTTGCCGTGACCGCATCGCTCGTGTACAGCACCGGTCGCTTGCGGCGCACGAGCACTTTCAGCCATTCCGTCGAGGCCGCGGTCCAGCTCGCCGTACTCGCGAACACGGCGAAGTTGCCGTGCCACTGCTGGGGAGGCAGGTCGTGCAGGCCGGCGAACGCCGTGATCCCCGCGACGCCTGCGAGGACCACGTCGCTCGCTACGTCTGCTGTCGCTGAGACCGGCCGCAGCGCCCAACGATCCACGCCTGGCAGCGAGCCTGGATCGTAGGGAGCACAGCATGGGGCGCCGTGTGGCAATCCCACGGCCGCGGGCAGAACATACAGCACACCGGCGGTTGCCACTGATGCCGCGTCACCCCACGCGACGCGGTACATGACTGCGGGCTCCTGTCCCACGATCGGCCGGGCAGCCAGGACGAAGCCGAGTACAGCAAAAAGTCGACGGTGCACGCGAGAGCTTCCCCATGAATGGGTTCTAGAACGTACGCGATTAGCTGGGCGGATGCGATTGCCGCTAGAGCAGCATCAGAGAGGATGGGACCGTGCCGAGCTCTTTTTTGCTTTATGCTTTAGCGGGTTATCCCATGGCGTGCCCAAGAAACAGAACCGCACGGAGCAGGAGATTCACGCCATGATCATCAAGGAGGCGCAGTATCGGCTCGGCTGCACCGACTTCGATCCTGAGTTCACGCTCCACCGGACAGAGGTAGACCCGACCCACTATCCGAGCGCTAACTGGGACGTGGAGAGCGTGCGAAAGAGATAATCCAGACCTCACCGTGCGAGCTTGGGAATTACAGATCTCACAGGTGTGGAAGCCCATCCAGCCGCAAGCTCCTTGATGCCGTCGCGACGCGCTGCGGCTTCTCGGCGCGGGCGGTCAGCTTATACGCCTTCCGGCACTCCTACTGCGCGGCCCGGTTGCAGACGTTGGACCGCTGGGCGCCGGTGAGCCCGTACACGGTCGGCAAGGAGCTTGGGCACGGCGGCGACGCGCTCGTGCGGCGCGCGTACGGCCACCTCGGCGAGACGCGGCACCGGGCCGAGGCCGTGGAGTACCGCGTAGAACAACACGCGGCCAAGCTGAAGGACCGCCTGGCCGCTTTGGCTGCCGACTCTGTTTCCGACTCTGTTTCGAACCCTACACCGTAATCAATGGGCCTGAGTGGAGTTGAACCACTGACCTCACGCTTATCAGGCGTGCGCTCTAACCACCTGAGCTACAGGCCCTCAATGACTTAACGAAAACTACACCCTCGAAAGTGTGCCGCACAGTATGCCGCAATGTACGGACTGCCTTCGGGGTCTTCACGCTGCTTTCGCCTGCTGGTGCAGCGTCTGCCTCAACCGCGCGATGGCCTTCCTGTGCTGCCGAACACGGTACTCGACCACCTCGGAGCGATGCTGTATCTGCCCAAGATGACCGTAAACCTTCTCGATCATCGCGGTGGACGAATGTCCGACCTCCCGCGCCACCGTAAACGCGGCTACCGGAGCCCCGTTCTGCGTGGTCTGAATCCGAGCACTAATGTAGGTATGCCGGAACATCTTCGGCGTGATCTCTCCCGACTTCCAGCCTGCGCGCTTGGCGACGGCATCAACCAACTTCCGTATATCGGTCAACATCGCCTCCTGGCCGGTACGGAATGACGGGAACAGGAGCGTGCCACCACCCATCCGCTCCCGTTCCGGGAAGTAGGCCCGGAGAATCTGCTCAAGTTGCGGCCAGAGCGGTACTGCTCGATGCGACCGCTTCGTCTTCAAGCGCCGCCACTTGTTCGGACGGAACGTCACCGTCTTGCGCTCCAAGCTGACATCGTCCACTTCCAGCCCGAGCACTTCAGCCAGACGGCCGCCCGTGAGCAGCATCGTGGCAATCAACGGATAGGCGAACGGCATCCCGAGATCATTCCGCTTCGGCTCGTAGCGCTTCGCGGCCTCGATCAGCAGAGCTGCCTCCGGCACTTCGAGCCAGTCGGCTTCGTCCGCTGCGCCCTTCGGCTTCTCGGTCGGGAGCAGCGTAGACACAGGATTCACCGTCACGAACCCATCCGCCATCGCCCGACGATAGAGGTTCGACAGCGAGTTCAGATGCTGCCGCGCGGCACCGCCCTGGAACTGCCGCCCCAATACGGTGATCCACTTGAGGAGGTCCGCGCGGGCGATGCTCCCAAGCAACCGCTCGGTGCCGAAGAAGACCACCGCCCGGTCGAGGTGTTGCTTCACTGCGGCGAGCCACTGGACGGTGATGGGCTGTCCGTGCCGATCCGTCTCCTGCGCTTTCGCGGCGAGGTGATGCTCCGCATACGCCCGCAGCGTGCGCGGCGTCGGCGGCGCGGCCTCATATCGCCCGCTCTGATAGTCCCGGCGACGATGCTCCAGCAGCTCTTCGGCCTCGCGTCTGCTCGTCAACCCGGTCGGCAGCCGGTGTCTGCCGCCGGGACCGCACTTCCCGCAGCGACAGTCCTTCACAGTGAAGTCGAGCGACCACACGGCGACTCGGTCGCCGGTATGCCCGCTCGTAGGTCGATAAACCCTTCCGCGTCCTCTCATATGCCCTCCTTCGTCTGGTTAGAGAAGTCCTGCTTCGGCGAACGACACGAACCGCTCGTTGCCGATGACGACGTGATCGTACACGGGGATGTCGATGATCTTCCCCGCGTCCACGAGCTGCCGGGTCACCGCCCGATCATCCGCCGAGGGCGTCGGGTCGCCGGACGGATGGTTATGCACGACGACGATGCCCGCCGCACCCTCGGCGATGGCGAGCCGGAAGACCTCGCGCGGATGCACGAGCGAGCTGTTCAGGATGCCGCGCGTCACCTCCTGGGCTGACACGACACGCGACTGCGAGTTGAGCGTCAGCACGTAGAACACTTCCGTCAGCTCCTGCGACGCCCGCTCGTGCAGGAACCGATGCACGTCCTGCGGGCCACGGATGTGAACCGGCTCAGACTGAGCCGGGTCCGGCTCCCGCACGAGTCGCACCCACGTCGGCCGGATCATCTTCGGGTTCTGGCTCACGCGCCCTCCCATGCGCACCCGGCACATTGCCGGATCGCCTAACGGAAAGCTAGGCATATTACGCCTATCTTGAAAGGGAGGCAGAAAGCGCCTAAAGTACGCCATTGTATGGCCATGACCACCAAGCAACTGCGTGCTGCCTTGAAGCGATTGGGCCTCACTCAGGTTGCTGCTGCTCATGCGCTTGGTGTCGCGCCCCGCACCATGCGCCAGTGGATCGCGGGCGACGCGCGCATCGCCGAGCCCGCCGCCCGGCTGCTCGCGGTGTGGCTCGCCCATCCCGAGTTACTGTCTCCATCGGCTCCGACTCAAGCAGCGCGCGGGAAGGGGCGTCGTTGAGCTTCTAGCCACGTCTGTACATCGGCTGCGAGAAACCGTTTAGTTTTGTGCCCCAGGTTCAAGAACGGGACTCCCAGCACGTCGAGCTGCCGGGGTCGCACCTGAAGCCACTCGGCCACCTGCTGCTTTGTTAAGACCCGGCCGAGTTGATCGGCCGATTGTTGCCCTCCTGACTGTGCCACATCTCCCCTCTTGCAACGGCTTCCCCGTTGCCGACGTACTGCTGGTTTTCGTGTACGCGGGACGGCTAGAATCCCACATCTCCAGCTACGGCACCTTCGGGTGTTGCGACCTCGTGCACGCCCGGCAGCACCGCCGAGGCGCCTGCAGCGACGCGACGAACGGCTCGCCCACGCGCTGCGCACCGCGCCTCGACGGCCAGCGCGCGCCGCTTGGGGTCCTGATTGAGGAGCCACCCGAAGAAGTTTCCTGAGACGCCGAACGTCCGCGCGATGGCGACGACGGACTCGCCGGACGCGATGCGCGCGAGCACCACCGACCACCCGCCCGCCTGCTGGACTGCGCCGAGTACACGTCTACGAACGGGACGGCCGGTCATCGGCCTGCCCTTGCAGCCCGCTTCCGGCCTCCGCGCCTCGCGGTCTTCGGGCCATCCTCGCTCGGCTGCCGCGTGGTCCCGCGCACCTCCTCCAGCCGCGCGGGCCGTGTTGCGCCCTGACGCCAATCCACCACGCGAGGCTCGCCCCACGGGCAATACACGGCTTGTATCCCCCGGCCGAATACCGTCTGGCACGCCTCGTCCAGCTCGCGGAACAGGTCGCAGAGGCGTTCAGGATCGGTGTCGCTCTTGTAGCTGATCTGGACGAGCCAATCGAGCAGCTCGGCTGCGTTCCGCGCCTCATCGAGGTCCAACTGGTACCCGGCCACGTCGATCACGCGACGGGCCGGATCGAACCGCACGCGGCGGCGGTGTCGCTGCTCGCGGGCATCGGCGAGCTGCTCGGGTATCATCCGGTCAAGCTCGGCTATGGTGAAGCCTGTTTCCATTGACATGTTCGGATCATCCTTTCCTCCGACTCTCAGGTTTGAACTACTCTTTGCAGGACGGCTTGAGCCCCGCCTGCCCGGCACAATCTTCCAGGATGGCCATTGACTTCCACTTCCCGATGGCGCGGCGTCCATCCCAATCCGCGCCAGTGCTCCTTCGTCTACGTCTCGCGCCCCAATAGGGGAACGGTGGGTCGGCCCGCCGGACGAACTCACGGAAACCGCGACCGAACGGTGGCTGCTCTCGCCCGCCGCCGGGATCGCTCCCGCCCACCTGATTCTCCCCCGTCTGGTCGTGCCACGTCGGCACGGTGTCCGAGGCCATCCTGTCCGAGGCCATCCTGTCCGAGCCCCTCGGGCCTCCCCCGATGCATCCTGGAGCGACAGGCACAGCACGCGGGGGGCGTGGGGCTGGTGGGGACGGTGGGGACGCACTTTTCCCTACCCAACCTGTCTGCGTCCCCCGGTTGTCTATCGGCGCTCATCGGCACGCAATCCCCCTTCTCCCCCCCCAATCGAGACAGAGTAAAGGGGAAAAACTGCGTCCCCACCGTCCCCATCGGCCCCAATCGAGGCGCCGCCTGCGGTTCCTGCCCTCCGGTTTGCGACCCCACGCACCCCGTTTGCGACCCCACAGCGGCCCCGCGCAGGTTCTATGCGGCCTTCCGCTGCAGGTGCTCCACGCGAATCCCGCGCCGCTTGTCGGTGCCCCTGCCGAGCGGCCGATCCAGCTCCACGACGACGCCCGTGTGCTGCAGACTCGGAACCATCCGACGCAGCTTACCGCTCAGAGCCCGTGCGGTCCTGGGCCACCACTTCGGCAGATCAGACCAGGACATCTGTTCGTTCAACTGCGCCAGCAGCTCCGTGGCCGTCCCCTCCCACGGCTCGGTGCGTCCCGTCGCGAGGAGCTTGATCTGCGTCGCGAGCGGGTCGCCCGAGATGCCGCGCTCGATTGCCTGACTGCGGTTGTCGAGATACGCCTCGTAGAATCCCTCGATTCCGGCCGCGACCCCGACCCGGACGAAGTCCGCCATGCGAGGCGTGACCGCGACCCTGGTGCCGGGCAGATTCTTCAAGGCGGTGCTGAGGAGGTCGAGCAGCGCGCCCAAGATGCGGCCGCGCTTCTCATCAAAAGCCTGCCAGAGCGACGCTTCATC
>Ga0137363_10002899_pt1 | contig 10315 bp, 7 predicted proteins | sample MadtaG_FD_104800 | JGI IMG/M metagenome (GOLD analysis project Ga0137363, IMG submission 104800) | Vadose zone soil microbial communities from Angelo Coast Range Reserve, California, USA - Mad1_115_16 metaG | ecosystem: Environmental > Terrestrial > Soil > Vadose zone | place: USA: California...
AATCGATCCTTCACCTTTAGATGGAGCTCACGGTGTGGGGTTATGTTGTCAAACTGGCGGACCTTTCGGTCTACCAGGGGATGCACATGCAAACCACCGCTGGCCCAGGACCAGCGCTGACTCTCGTCGGCAGGATAAGTTTGTCATGACGGATGCGACGTAGTTTCGGGCTAACTGGAGTACAATAGCTCACGGCGGCACAACGTCATGATGTAGACATTTTCGTGGATGCCTGGAACTGCCTTGCAACTTCATGTTCCTATCGTGCCCGCACATTCACGCTGACATACACGTAAGTCCCCGCCGTTGACATACGCTGTTTTCATGATTGATATTGTCACACAGCGACGATGCTTGCCCGTCCGTCAACTTTCCATGCCGCGGAGCCTCACTGAACGACCAGGGATGTCCTCTCAAAACAAATCCTGATCATTGAGGTCACATCGTTTGTGCCATCTCAAACTTCAGGCGAAGCCGGATCTAATTGCCCATGCCGGACCGCTTTATTTCCGTTCGTGTTAATATTTGGTTCTATGGCCGACTGGGTTTAGATAGGGCCGGAAAATGGAAATGTCAGTTGACGAGGCTCCGAATAGCCACGTTGGTATTTATGTGGTGTCGGAGTCGATACTGTGGACTTGCGAACTTGCGAAAGTCCAGGGATTAATTGAGGAGGGTCGAGGATTCGTGTGCTGGCTCTCGCTGGCTCATCATTCGATATTGCCGCTACGATGGCCATTATCATTTTCCAGCATCAATCTATTGCGCGAGGTTCCCCAATCATTGCACTTTATTGCCGCCAATGTTATATCCCGCGTCGGCACGGCTCCCATCTTGCTTCTTCAGCGGCCTGGTCGTCGCCAATATTATATATAGCGATGCCTCGTGTGCCATCATTATCTTGCCCGTTCTAACACTTTACCATCGGCCTATTGTCGCCAATATTATATATAGTGACTACCTTTGCGCCATCATGATCATTATCTCAGCCCGCTCTACTACCATCTCAGTCTGATGACCCTTGTCGCCAATAATATATATAGCGACACCTTACGCGGCATCATTGTCTCAGCCGGTTTCGAATAATTATCATCTTAGTCCGCTTCGCCACCGGCCTATCGCTACTCCATCGAGTTCCCCCATGGTAGTACCTTCAAGTTGCCATCACGTCCCCGGTAGAGCAACCACGCCTGCAGTCGCTCAGTATTCTAACACGCGATGGTCTCCATTGCAGACCCTATCCACTATACTTCCCGCTCCGCTCAGGGGGATGGCCACCTGTTGTGTACCAAACTGCCTGGACAACTCCCAGTTCCCAGCTCTTCGTCAGTGGGCCTGTAAACGTGCAAGATGTTCCGAGGTTTTGTCACCAGAACATTATACGTGCCGACTTTTTCGTGACGTTGTATTCATCCGCTGGCTGCGCTCATCACCCCCCTCCAACTGCCCATCCTAAAAACGAATCGCCGCCACGCCCCGCGCGCCTTAGCCTCTGTTTCCGATGACCGCAAAGATCGGTTGGACGGCTGCTGCGTTTGCGACGACAATTGATATCGCGCAGCGGCGAGGCGCCAGACCGCTTGGACGGGTGCGCGTTGAGCGCCTAATTCCTTTTCCGTTTACAAGTCGCTTACCACTGACTTAAATTCATCTGCATTATACCACCAAGGTCAGTTCCTTATTTTTAGTTATTATTGCATCTATTAAGTGTTTAATAGCATTATGCCTTGCTCTTGCCCTTGCAAAAGTAGGTAGCCCGCCAACTATACGCAAATCTCAAACCAACAAGTCTCTAGATCCAACCTCGTCCGATCCAGCGTCGTCCAATCCAGCGTCATCCAATCCAATTTCGTCCTTCTCCGCTCCGGACTCAACGTTTAACGGCGTTTCCGGTAACCAAACCAATCACATCGACCGTCGGGTCTATATCAAAATCGATATTCCACCCCTCTCCGTCGTCATCTTCGTCGTCCTTGGGACGATAGGCTGTTGCGTGGTTATCGCCTTTAAGTAAGCACACGAATCATACTATTTGAGTCCTCTTCCATACTCATTAATTCCTAGATCATTTGTTGGAGTTTGTTGAAAAGAGCTGCCTTCTCATTCATAAAGACATGATGTTATCATAGTAATCTGATACAGGATATCTATAGTTATGGCATTGGGCTACAATTCTTCCATACAGAGGCCAGTAATAGGCTTGAATGGCCACAAATGGGGAACTCGAAAACGGTAGGCCACAACACAATCAATCAAGTCGAAAGGCTCATCATATCTAGGCCCCGATTTCCGTCGAAATATCCGTCTCTCAAGATCGTGAGGCCGCACGACGAGGAATCCTGACGTATTTCAAAGCACATTCGCTCGTTGCAGGGATTGTCCTGAACATCGACGAGACCCCAGCCTACGAGTCTCCCAAGAAAGCCAATCGTCGATACGTGGCTGCGTGGTCCCGTCCCTCGTCAACAAAGCCATGCTACCGTTGGCCATGCAAATCCCCGCGAGGCTGCTCGGAAGCGGCGGATCGACAACGACAACGGGAGGACAAGCGGGAGGACGAGGGGGTCTGGGAATATGCGGCAGAGTGAACGGACCGATCACATACTGACGAAGTTCGCGTACCTACAATTCGCGTTACGCTTGCTCATCATGCCAGAGTATCCTCCTTGCGAGTTATCCAGATATCACTTTTCATAGTATCCAAAAACATCTCTGCGCATTTCCAATCCCTTGTCTACACATTGAATTGGTGCGCCTCCTGGGTGAGTCTTCAACATATAAAGTCCGGCGATCATACCAACGTTGCGCCGATTTCCTGATGTGCAGGTGCCTTATACTTATTCTTTTCGAACCCACATAACTCAAAGGCATTGTGATCGTGCAATGTCCAACCGTGCGAATGTGTGGCAGTGCAAACTTAAATGACGAATATAGATTATATTACGGTGGGTGAAGGGCTAAGAAAGTCTGAGTACCCAGAAGGCTTTAGGATATGTCAAATAGATTTAATGTAGTTCGATTACATATCCGAGGACTGATCTTGAACGGCAGCAAATTTTTACTTCGCCAGCCACAAGCTACACGTGACCATGGAATTCACCAAAGGATTTCCTTATGGCAAAGTCTATTTTGTGCATGTGCACTTGCGGTTTGCGTGCCACCCAAAAATAAAATAAAATAATCGGCCTGCGCCGGTCTGGCCGCAAATCCGCAATACCCAGACAAGGCTCTGCCTTTCTTGACGCTATTTTCCGGACAACATAAGTGGGTCTTCATTCGCTAGAGACTCGGGTGAAGCGCTAAGGAAATGTAAGACCGCAGAAGCATTATTGACAATACTAAATGATTTATCCCGGTCCAGAACCTAATCCGACGACTGGAATGAGAGTATGGGGAATTTATTCGTCACACGGACCCAATAGCCACAAGCAGGGAACTAATTGGGATAGGGGCCGAGAGCTGGCAGCGGCCTCGACAGTTGGTTGCTCTACTTTTTCGCATTGCCTCTTGGTGAGTCTCATCCTATTTAGCCCTAAGATCTTGTGTTCTTAACGTCACTATAGCCACTATGTTTTGGGGTCGCCCACACGTATTCGTCGTTGACAACCAAGTCTTCTCATCGCCCAACTCCAGCACCATACCACCCATTCCTTCACATGATCCAAATGTTTGGGCAAGTGATCCGCTTCCAAAGGACGCTTTGAATATATGTTGGGCTAATCCGCGGTACCCTGGCCTTGCATTCACCCCTGCCTCACCTCGATTGCACTCTGAGCCTTTCAAATGTCTAAAGCCTCCTCGGAATATATTCCCTATTGAGGTGTCTGCAGGGTCCTGGCGGTTAGCCCAAGCTACGGCTGATTCATTCAGCGCCTTGGAACGCGATCTCTGCACTATCGAGGGTGCCATGCGTGCCAATACATCGCGTGCCTCGTTAAGTCTTCCCCCCTCATATCATCTGTTCCCTGTTCCTACGATGTACGGCTACAAATCTCTACACGGTTCAGAAACAGCAGCACAGGCTTCTGCCCAAAACTCGCGGGACGCGTTTTTGCGACTCATGGGATGGTGCTCGTTTCTCATGTCTTGCTTCAATGGTCGCATTTCGCAGGGAGGAATTGACCTTTTCCGATGGGAAGTGGGCTTGAGGCTAAACGGGTTTCCTCTAGACTATATCCAGGTCATTAAGGCCTCTGAACTCGTGGATTTCTCCACCGATAACGCACGAGTAGGGACATTCATCCATCACAACGATCACGGCTTTAACCGTTATGTTTCTCATTGGATCCAACATAATGTCCCGATTTGGATTCATTGGGGAGATGCCAGGGCTGCGCCTTCCGTTGTTTCGGAGGTACTGAAAATGTATTTTCCCTCTCAGTCTGAAGTTACGATTGCCGCTGCCCAAGTAACTGGCACACAAGCTGTGCCAAATGTCACCCCCGAGAGTAGTGGTTCGGCAGTCGCTACAAACCAATACCCACAGCCAGAGCCACGGAGCGGACAAAAACGTGGAGAGCTTTGGCACCAGTTTTTCGCCAGGATGGACGAAGCACGGGCGAAAAGAATAATAAACGAGACTCCAAAAGCACGGCAGAGCAGATTAGCTAGGGAGGCAGTGCAGGCAAAGCATTCGCCGCCGGGTTTAAATTCAAAAGCACCAAGTGTATACGAATGGGAAGAGGATGCCGAAACTGGTTTCCTCTTACGCAAGGCCATCACTCGGACCCATGCACAGGACATATGGAGCACGTACTCCAAAAGTCAGCGCCGCTACGATGCCACCACTCATGTGTGGGACCTGTGTACTGCGTTGGACCCCGAAGGCCCAGTTATCATAGAAGCCGGTAACTTCTACGATGACTCCGACTCTGAAGACGAACTTTTCACTGGGTTATTCCGCCCTTTGCCCGACGTAACCAAACCACTCTCTTTACTGGCCACTCACAAAATGCCATCGCCTCCAGGCATTCCGCCTCCTCATCCTAGCAAGGACGGTGTCTCCCCGCTATCAGCATCTGTCGCACAGTGTAATGCGATCACGTCATCTTCCGTTCCGCCGCCAAGTTCTGCTACACAGGATGATGTGATCGAGTCATCTTCCGTCTTATTAGTTCTTCCAGCCACCCAGCCACCCATTCATGATCATACTCCACCGGTGACCACGCGTCAATCGTGTTCACCGCCTCCTACCGTCCCTCCACTGAGTTCTATTGCGCAGAATGATATAACCATGTCATCAGACATTCTTCCCAACAGGCTGCCAGCCATTCACAACCTTGCGTCATCGATAATATCTCGCCAGTCTCCTCACCCTAGCAAGGACAGCATCTCCCCACTATTAGCATCTGTCGCACAGCGTGATGCGATCGCGGATCTTACTTCATCGGTGACCACTCGTCAATCGTGGTCACCCCCTCCTACCGTCCCCCCACCGAGTTCTACTGCGCAGAATGATGTAATCATGTCATCAGACCCTCTTCTCAACCTGTCAGCCATTCACAAACTTACGCCATCGATAATCACTTGTTCACTCCCTGGGACTGCGCCGCCAACTCCTGTTGCGCAGCCTGATGTGATCATGTCATCTCGTGTTCCATCCCCGACGCAATCGACAGCCCCCTCACCCATACTGTTTGCAACTTCTGTTCCATCACATCATCCTCTTCCGGAAATTTTTACACCTAATGAGTATATCCCACCAGCAACTACGCAGGAATGGACCACCCCACTTTCTCCAATCGCACCATCAATCCCTGGCGCTCATGGGGACCTCTCTGCCCATGATGACGACCCTGCATTGTCTGCGGAACCAGGACGATACGAGGTTCTCTATGGTGGTCCGCCAGCCACACCAATCTCGTTACAGTTCACACGCACGCTATTAGACGATATATATCTGCGTTATGGCTTTATTGGTGCGCGGTTTAGAGGCACAATTACCCAAAAGCCAAAACTTAAATGGACAATGGTGGAAAAGCTTTTTGGGAATGTCGGAAGCAATGTGGGCCCTCATGCTCAAATTGCCTTAATATACTTCCTGGAGACGCTCTTAGGTGCCGATGACTCTGCAGTTTCCTTGAACCAGATTTGGGATCTTGCCACTGATTCAGTGTTGCCATTAGCGGATCACATTAACCGTCGATTCCGGTTGGTTGTGCAACGATCAGCTGTGCTAGGAACCATCTACTTTATTAAGGCAAAGGATCGAATGAGCAATGATGTACCCTGGCAGCTCACGCTGACAGACGCCGCCACAGTTCTTGAATGCTTCCGCCACGAAGAGGCTACTTCAATTGGCATCCTGGCGCTCTTCCTCTTTCGACATGGCAGACCATTCAGCACTCGAATTCGGCGGACCAAAATTCAGACTCCTTTGCTGCGTCATATACCGCTCTTGGTGCTAGGATGGCGGCCCAAAGGACACAAACCCACCGTCAACGAATACAACTTCTACGAATGTTACCGTAAAGCTTTCTTCGACGATCATCCACACTCCCGTTCGGCTCACACCAAAGGTGCCATCATCTGGCGTCTTGCTCTGGAAGCTGCCGGACATCGAGCTGAGCAGTATGTCCTCGATGGCCCCTCTGAAGTACTAGATCATGGGGCTTGTATGGAACTCGAGGAAAGTGCCGAGTCGCTTTGGGATGACGAGCTTTCCGAAGCTGAAATGGACTTAATCTGCGGCGTCTACAAGTATGCAACGGGTGAGTTGAATGTATCATTGCTTCATGCCACGCTGAGCGGGATTAGGCTTCGGCGCTCAAACGGCGGATATATCTTGGTGGCCAAAACAATCTACTTTCATACTTTCCGGTCTCTGGCCTGGTTACTGGTCACATAGCTGCGAGGAATGGTTTCAAACTCGCCACAGGGATATTTCTTCGGGCCGAGGAGATCTGAAGACCGCGAAACAGTGGCACCAAGCCCTGACGCTGTATCCCAAAATCAACAAATTGCGGAATGCAAATAGGAAGGCGGCTGCAGCCTATATCGAAAGGAATAGGGGGATTTTCGGTTTGTGATATGAGGCCGTTACTACGGGCTGAGGCAGGGCTATGGTGCAAAGCTCAGAATTGGGGATAACAATATGAGAATGATTATAGTTATGTAATTGAATCCAACTATTTGTTACCAGAAATGTTAGCTTGCTTCACCACCGGCTGTCGCCAATATGATATAGAGTGAAACCATCATTATAATAGCTCTGCCATTGCCATATGCATAGAGTCCGAGAGGCTGTCACAGTATCACGTGTGTCACTACTATTTCAAGAGTATGCGTGACGGGCGGCTCCGATCGCCGTCTAACGGTCCCCTAGGCTTACACTTTGCATGGAGCTGCCAAGCGAAAGCCTCTTTATCGTACAGAACACGACTTGCAACGATCGAAAGCTACCTTCTTGCTTTAAAAGCTTTCTAAAGTGTTACATCTGTGACCTCCGGCGTCCTGGCTGTCGATTCAAAGGTGTGTGACAAGTCGTTCGCGAGAACCATGATTATTAAAATTCCATGCTGGCCAACAGGGTGCAGGACCATAAGGCAGAATGACTCGGATACTGGATCCCCAAGAATATCTTTCGAATATTCTGGCGGGGAGGATCCTCGGTTTCGCCAAGTCTTCAACAGGCCCATAACTGTCGAAGACATCGAACTGAAAACAGTGGGTTACGATGATGTGCACCTCAGTCGCTGGATTTGATCATCTGCCCTTTGTTCTCTAGCAAGCATGTGCCGAAATTCTTCTTCCAGAACTGCTACAGGAACGGATGCATATTGACCAACCAAACCTAATTCGTCGCACAAGGGAGCTGAAAGTTCGAGTCACCTGTGGTGTGCATGTTTTCTTTCAATCTAGAGACTCATTCGCTGATTTTCGGTGTGCAGACCTATGTCAGACGACGCTGTTTTCACAATGTTGGCTCTGCTCCACTTGCGGTCGGGAACTTTGTGGCATTTGTGCCAGCAATCAAGAACTGGCAAGTCCCTTTCCTAGGCAAGAGTTGAATGCTACCTCATATATTTCATAAGGCAACCTGTTCATCTGCACCGTGCTTCTCTCATGTTTTGTTTCCGATCACGCGATTTCAGGACCCTGAGCTCGATGATTTAATCGATGTTATGGAGAAATATTCGCCCATGTTAGTGTCTCTATGCTGGTGTATATCAAGGTTGATTGGACAACCTCCAGTTCCCGGCCATTCCACAGCGAGCCTCTAGATGCGCAACATGTGCCTAGGGTTTGTCACCAGGACCTCACACCTACCGACTTTTGCCGCTACTGGTCCCAAGGTACACCTCTGGTTGTCACAGGTGTAGTATTCCAAGGCACATATGGACCTGAATATTTTATGGCGTCTTTCGGCGAAAAAGCTGTAACATTAATTGAATGTGAAACTGGAAGAACGAAGCCGTCCACTGTCGCCGAATTTTTTGGCCTTTTTGGCAAGTCTGCCGGGAGAACTGGGATTTGGAAGATTAAGGTGCGCTTCGTCCTTGTCTCTGGCCGCCACTACTGACTCGGCTATCACGAAGGACTGGCCTCCGCAGCAAGATTTTGCCAAGGAGTTCCCCGAACTCTATGAAGACTTCAAAACGAGTATCCCATGCGAAGATTGGACACGACTTGATGGCGTTTTGAACGTCGCTGTGCACTTTCCATGGAATGGTATATGCCCTGACCTCGGTGAGCCTGTCGTTTCTCTACTTGCTGCCACTGGTGCTACCCAGCTAAGTCACATTTGGTCCATAGGCCCTAAAATGTATAATGCCAATGCATCTATCCTGGACAATTCACATTCCGGTTCCACTTACCTTCACTTAGACATCACGGATGCCTTGAATGTTATGCTCTGGGCAGCGAATCTCGAGGGTGGCCATAGTGGATATGCTGTCTGGCATATTTTCCGAGCGGAAGATGCACTGAAACTTCGCCAATTCTTATGGAAGCACGCTGGCTTTAAAGGGCCTGGGGACCCGATCCATTCGCAGTATATATACTTGACCCCGGCTCTGCTCCAGCTTCTCTACAACTTATTTGGTATCCGACCATTCACCATTTACCAATACCCTGGTGAGGTGGTATTCATCCCCGCTGGTTGCGCTCATCAGGTGCAGTTTCAAATTTCTTTCGGGTAGCTGCCCAGACTAATAGAAAAGGACTCAGGTTTGCAATATTACAGATGCGATCAAGATCGCCTGCGACTTCATTTCCATCGAGAACCTTCACCGAACGCGCCAGCTTGTTGGTGAATTCCGCTTGCAACGCCTAGAGACTGGTTGGGGACAAGATGTACTCCAATTCTTCTCCACGTTGTTGTTCGCATTCATGGCCCTGCGTGTTTTACGCTCAATCGTCACCACCTCCAACCGACTTCAGACTCCCGAAGCCAATTACCCTATTGATTGCCCTATGCCTATGGACTGCTCACCAGCTAACATCCGCCACGAATACGAAGGCGACATAGCTGCTCCCGATACAAAAGCACCAAGTAAAAAGGAGCGTAGTAGGGAAAAGGGTAGGGCCAAAAGGCAGGCCCTACTAACTACGGAAAGGCCCTACCAGCCAGGCTTTAACTTCTCCTGCCCGATTTGCCCCCGTAAATTTACTAGAGTCGGCGTCATTGATCACCTGTAAGAATTGGGCTACATTTATGATTTTCGTGTAGACACCATTGACGCCATGATCTTTATACTAGCAAGGACACACACAGCAACCGAATTGATATGAAGCGGTTGATCAGCGAACAAAAGCTACTCCGCCGACCATCTAAATTCACCAACGAAGAATTCTCAAGTCACATCAAATCCTTTAAGGCAGTATAATAAATCGTTCGCGCGACAGTCGAACTACGGCTTTACTATCCCTGATACTACTATACTGTTTGTTATCGGGGAGCTTGCTCCCCTATTATTCGGTCTGAAAAGCTTCTCGGTAATACGCTTGGGCTGCCATCGCCTGTTTGTTACTGCATTTAATGGAATGGAATTTTGCAAGTGCCAAGGTAGTCCACCAGATCGGAGTCGGTCACCGATTAAGCGGCCGCGGAGTTTGAATTCTGTTGCCTCTTGAACTCAGACATCGTACAGTCTTCATATGATTAACTACACTATTCCCCATTCCGTGGGCTGTCACCAATATTATATATAGTGATAATCTCACCGTTTTCACCACTGCGTATAACATCGGCTTCCACAAATCGGTACCGCATCTTCAGAAGGACGTCCGACGAAAAACCAGCTCGCGGTGTGGGGTCGTGTTGTCAAACTGGTGGATCATTTGGTCTACCAGGGGATGCACATGCAAACCACCG
>Ga0137363_10002905_pt1 | contig 10305 bp, 7 predicted proteins | sample MadtaG_FD_104800 | JGI IMG/M metagenome (GOLD analysis project Ga0137363, IMG submission 104800) | Vadose zone soil microbial communities from Angelo Coast Range Reserve, California, USA - Mad1_115_16 metaG | ecosystem: Environmental > Terrestrial > Soil > Vadose zone | place: USA: California...
CAACTTCGAGTGGGGCAGCGGCGGCACGCAGACCACCACCGGCAGCACCGCCTTCGTCGGTCCCTGGGGCGTCAAGACGGACAACCAGGGCGCGATGCTGGACGCCGACTACGGCCGCATCACGGCCGCGCCGGCGATCGGGACCCGGGAGACCTGGATCCTGAAGAACGGTGGCGGAGGATGGGACCACCCGATCCACATCCACTTCGAGGAAGGACAGATCCTCGATCGCAACGGCGATCCGAACGCGGTCCCTGCCTGGGAGAGGGGCCGCAAGGACGTCTACCGGCTCCGTCCGGGCGGGAGCGTCACCATCACCATGCAGTTCCGCGACTGGGGCGGGATGTTCATGGAGCACTGCCACAACACCGTCCACGAGGACAACGCCATGCTGATGCGCTGGGAGATCGACAACGGCGGGGCCCCGTTCCTGCGGCCGCTGCCCACGCCGATCTCGACTCCGCAGGGCGTGACCTTCGTTCCTCCCGACGACATCCTGCCGACGGCATTCTGAGATGCGCGGAGCGAAACCATGACAACCCTCACTTCAATCGTCGAATCAACGAGCAGCAAAACGGAGCGAAACATGAAGACGCGTCGGTCTCTGTCCACTGCCGTCCTGCGGCTCTTTGGCGGGGCGGTGGGCCTGCTGCTCGCCGCGACGCCGGCCCACGCCCAGGCGACGGCCTCCTCCACCTACACGGTCCCGGTGTCGGGCACGTTGGGGACGCCGGCCCCAGCCGGCACCAGGACGGTCGCGCCGGGTGGTCAGGAGGCGGTGACCTGCACGGGCGCTTTGAAACTCAGCGCGGTGGCCGTGAAGGATCCCGTCATGCCGCCGAGCGTGGTCTTCTCGTTCGATTCCCGCGGGCTCTCCTGCGTCGGGCAGACCTCGAAGATCGCCTACCTCAACTCCGGTCAGGCGAACCTGACCAGGCCGCTCGTCGCCAATGACGTGGTCGAGACCACCTTCGCCTACTACCAGGACGTCGCTGGAGGGTATTTGAAGGCGCAGACGGCAGTCGCGAAGCTCAGCGTGTCCTATGACACCACGACCGGAGCAATCACCAGCGCCAGCGGTACCATCAGCACCTTCTGATCGTCGGAGTGGACCGTCGGGTCGGCGAGCCGGATGCAAACCGGCTCGCCTTCCCTTTCACCAAAGAAACGGAGCGAATACCGTGCGAGCACGTCTGACTGCCACGATCATGGGACTTGTCCTGCTCTCCTTTGCCGCTGCCTGGCTCGGACCGGCAGCCGCATCGGCGAGCCCCTGGGGAGCCGATTACTTTCCCAACGTCCCCCTCACCACGCAGGATGGGAAGGTCGTTCGCTTCTACGACGACCTGCTCAAGGGCAAGTCGGTCGCGATCAATCTCATCTACACCCACTGCAGCGCCAGCTGCCCGCTGGAGACGGCAAAGCTCGCCCAGTTGCAGAAGATCATGGGCGACCGCGTCGGCAAGGACATCTTCTTCTACTCGATCAGCATCGATCCGAAGAACGATACCCCTGAGGTGTTGAAAGGGTACATGGCCAAGTACCACGTCGGACCCGGCTGGCTCTTCCTCACCGGCAAGGAAGAGGACATCAAGCTGATCAGCAGCAAGCTCGGCCTGGCTTCGCTCACCGACGCCGCGAATCGCGACGGCCATATGCCCAGCCTGATGATCGGCAACGAGCCGAGCGGCCAGTGGATGCGCAACTCCGCTGTCGACAACCCCCGCTTCCTCGCCAAGCAGATCGGCAATTTCCTCGGATGGAAGGACCGGGAGCCGGCGCAGAGCTACGCGGTCCTGCGCGAGCCCCCCAAGGTGGACGGCGGGGAGTACCTCTTCCGCAGCCGCTGCGCCACCTGCCACACCATTGGCCAGGGCGACGGCATCGGTCCCGACCTGGCCAACGTGACCAAGCGGCGCGACCGGTCCTGGGTGGGCCGCTACATCGTCGAGCCCGACAAGATGCTCGAGGAGCGCGACCCCGTCGCCGTGGAGCTGTTCGCGAAATACAAGAACGTGCGCATGCCCAACCTCAGCCTCGGAGCCCGTGACGTGGCCGTCCTGCTCTCCCACATCGAGAAGGCGAGCGCCGCCGCCTCCACACCCATGGGCAAGGCTCCGGTATCGGCCCGGTAAGGCCGGCACCGATCCGGTGGACCGGCACCGATTCTCACCGCCTGAGCTTCCGGTACAGCGTTCCCTTCGCGATGCCCAGCGCTCGCGCCGCGCAGGCTACGTTGCCGCCGTGCCGGATCAGCGCGTCTCGACACGCTCTGCGCACGATCTCGGACAGCGGGACTGCCTCGCCCTCGGTCGGCCGATCGGACCCCGGCGAATCCGAGCATGATGCCTCTGCCGGCTGCCGGAGCGCGCTGGGAATGACGGAGAGGCTGTTCTTTCCCGCAGGCAGCAAGGCGAGCTCGCCGTCGAGGAGGTTGAGCAGCTCGCGGACGTTGCCGGGCCAGTCGTGCGCTTCCAGCGCGGCCAGGACGGCGGGCTCGATCGCGACTGCGCTGCCGTGCACCCGCTCGGCGTGGAGGCGCAGGTGGTGCGCCACCAGGAGAGGCAGGTCGCCCCTGCGCTCGCGCAAGGGCGGCAAGCGCAGGGACATCACGCGGAGCCGATGGAAGAGGTCGAGACGGAAGCGGCCGGCCTTCACCGCCTGCTCGAGATCGCAGTTGGTGCTGGCGATGACGCGGGCGCGCACGGGCAAGTCCCGGGCGCTGCCCAGGCGGTGGATCACGCGCTCCTCCAGAACGCGCAGAAGCTTGCCCTGCATCTCCAGCGGCATGTCCCCGATCTCGTCGAGCAGCAGCGTGCCGCGGCCCGCCTCGTCGAACTTGCCGGCCCGCCCCGAGTGTCGCGCCCCGGTGAAGGCGCCGCCCTCGTAGCCGAACAGCTCGCTCTCCAGAAGGTCCCGCGGGATGGCGATCACGTTGATCGCGACGAACGGTTCCGGGGCGCGCGACGACGCTCTGTGGATCGCCTGCGCCAGCACCTCCTTGCCGGTGCCGCTCTCGCCGGAGATGAGCACCGGCAGGTCCAACTCCGCGGCCCGCCTGGCGTCATGCAGGACCTGCAGCAGCGCGGGATGTCTGCCGACGAAGTGCTCGAAGGTGTAGCGCGCGGCGCGTCCGGCCCGATGCGCGGAAGCCGGCTCGGGGGCGTGGTCGTCGATGGTGGCGACCACGCCAGCGGGGTGGACCTGTGGTCGGACCGCAATCCGTCCGCGTGGAACCGAAACGGAGACCGGGTGGGCGACCGGCTCGGGAGGGCGGGCGAGCGCGAACGCAAGCGGCGCCAGGCCGGGCACCTCGCGCAGCACGCGACCGATGATCTCATCGCGCCTGACTCCCAATGCCGCGGCTGCGCACTGGTTGAGCGCGCGGACCGTTCCGGACCGATCTAGCGCGATGACGCCGTCGCGGACGGACCGCAGCGTGGCCGCCTCGCGCGCGACCGTCTCGCGCAAAGCGGCAGCAGCGCCCGCCCGGGCAAACGCAGCGCCGGCAACGGACGCATAAACTGCCAGGTGCTCCACCTCGCTCTCGTTCAGGCACTCACCCGCAAGCTTCCTCTCGACGGCGAGGAGGGGCTCTCGCGCGCCGTGAGCCAGCGGGAATACCGCGAGACCGCGCGCTCCGTTCGTGCCGTTCGGTTGCGAATCGAGCACGGCTCGAGCCAGCGCCGCGAGGCCATCGCTTTGTGTCTGGAACGGACCTGCGCTGGAGAGGAATTCGATCGTTCCACTCGCGTCCAGGCGCAGCAGCGCGGCTGCCGTATCCGGACAAACGGTCCGCGCCAGCTCGGGAATCGCCGCGGTCAGCTGATCCGATTCGTGAATCGAACAAAGCTCGTGGGCCGCGGCGGCCAGCCATCCGATCGGCGCGCGGCCGGGTACGGACCCATCGAGGACAGCGGCCAGTTGCCTCTCCATTCGCATGGAGCGACGCTAGCCGGGGCGCAGGAGCGGGTTAACCCCGATTCCGACGAAAGGCCGTCGCTATCCGACGAGCGGCTGTTCCGCAAGCGGACCCTCGTCAGTCGGAACCAGGTTCGATGGAAATTCCAGACGCGTTGGACACACGCCGGAATCCCTTTGACGGCCTACGTCGGAGCTGATTCATCTCGCACCTTCGGGGAGAAATGTGTTCTAGGATCTGTCTGCCATGCTCGATTTGAGATGGGTGGTGGCAAACCTCGACGAAGCGCGGCGGCGGCTCCTGACCCGGGGACCCGCCGCTGGGGAAGCGCTCGCCCCCATCGAGAAGCTGGCCGCGGAGCGGCGCCAGCTGATCCAGTCGAGCGAGACGCAGCGGGCGGAGCAGCGCAAGGCCTCCGATCAGATGCGGACGCTGAAGGGCGAGGAACAGGCGAGGCTTCGCGCCCGGCTCAAGGCGCTCTCGGACGAGGCGAAGGAGAAGGAAGCCCGCCTGAAGGAAGTGGAAGAGCAGATCGAGCGGGCCCTGCTCAACGTCCCCAACCTGCCGCACGAGTCCGTGCCGGTGGGCGGCGAGCAGGACAACGCGGTGGTGCGCACCTGGGGCGAGAAACCAGGCATCGCCGCGGCGAAGGAGCACACCGAGATCGGCGAAAAGCTCGGCTTGCTCGACTTCGAGCGGGCGGCGAAGGTCTCCGGCGCGCGGTTCGTCTTCTACCGGGGAGCGTTGGCCCGGCTGGAGCTGGCCCTGGTCCAGTTCTTCCTCGATTCCGCCCGCGAGCGGGGGTACCTCGAGTTGCTCCCGCCGTACCTCGTCAATGCCGACTCGATGCGCGGCACCGGCCAGCTGCCCAAGTTCGAAGAGGACCTGTTCAAGACCACGGCGGGCTACTACCTGATCCCGACCGCCGAAGTGCCGGTCACCAACTACCATCGCGACGAGATCCTCGACGGCGCGCAGCTCCCGCTCGAGTACGCCGCGTTCTCGCCCTGCTTCCGCAGCGAGGCCGGCAGCTACGGCAAGGACACCAAGGGAATCATCCGGCAGCACCAGTTCCACAAGGTGGAGCTGGTGCGATTCGAGAAGCCGGAGAACGCGCACGCCGCGCTGGAGGAGCTGGTGCGCGACGCCCAGGCGCCCCTGCAGAAGCTCGGGCTGCACCATCGCGTCGTGCTGCTGAGCACGGGCGACATGGGATTTTCGGCGGAGAAGACCTACGACCTGGAGGTCTGGCTGCCGGGCCAGAACGCCTACCGGGAGATCAGCTCCTGCTCCACCTTTGGCGACTTCCAGGCGCGGCGCGCGCAGATCCGGTTCCGGCCGGCCGCGGGCGAGAAGCCCCGGCTGGTGGCGACCTTGAACGGCAGCGGGCTCGCGGTGGGCCGGACCGTGGTCGCCATCCTCGAGAACGGCCAGCAGGCCGACGGCAGCGTCGTCCTGCCCGAGGCGATCCGCTCCTACATGGGCGGCCTCGACCGCCTCGCGCCTGCGTAGGTCCGTCGGGGGACGGGTCTGGCGTTTGCCCGGTTGTCGTCCGGCCGCCCCGTGCGGATCGTGCAGCGCATGGCGGAAGCAACGGGACCGATGTCGCGTGACGTTCGTCACGCTCCCCGGCGGGTGGAGAAGCCCTGGGGCTACGAGCTGATCTGGGCGCATGCGGAGAAGTACGTGGGAAAGGTTCTCCACATCACCGCGGGGCATGCGCTCAGCCTGCAATACCACCGGCAAAAGGACGAGACGATCCACCTGCTGTCCGGATCGATGCGGCTCGAGTACGACCGCGGCGAGGGACGGGAGGAGGTCGTCCTGCGCCCCGGCGAGTCCGTCCGGATCCGGCCCGGGATGATCCACCGGATGGTGGCGCTGGTGGATTGCGACGTGCTCGAAGCCAGCACGCCGGAGCTGGAGGACGTCGTGCGCCTCGAGGATCGCTACGGGCGGACGTGATGTCGGAGAGCCGCGCCCAAGCCGTCGCGCTGGCGGTGCCAGCTCCCGCCGTGGCCGCGCAGGAAGTGGTCTGGCCACTGCTCGTCGCGCTCGCGACGTCCGCCGCCATCGTGCCGCTCTGGGCCGGCGAGCTGTTGCCCTATCAGGATGCGCCCCAGCACCTGGCGGCGGTCCGGGTGCTCGCCGACTACCACACGCCAGGATTCGCGTTCGATCGCTGGTTCGAGATCGATCTGGGCCGGCTCGAGTACCTGGGCTTCTACCTGCCCGCCGCCGGACTCTCCAAGCTGGTCGGTCCGGTGGCGGCGGTGAAGCTGATGCTGTCGCTGATCGCCTTCGCCACCTCCGGGGCGTTCTGGATCTTCCTCGGCGCCTTCGGGCGTGACCGGCGGCTCGCCGTTTTGGCGCCCGCCGTGTTCCACACCACGCCGCTGTATCTCGGGTTCTTCAACTTCGTCGAATCGATCCCGGTGGCGCTGCTGGTGGTCGCTCTCGCCGAACGCGAGCTTCGCAACCCCGGCTTGCGCCGCGCCGCCGTCCTCACCGTCGCCGCGGCGGGATTGCTCTGGCTGCACCCCAGCGCGCTCGCCTTCGCGCTCGCGTGCGCGGTGGTGCTCGCGCTCACCTCCGGCCTGCCGCGCCGGGCCGCCGTGGGTGGGTTGGCGCCCATCCTTCCGGCGGCGATCCTCTTCGCCGCCTGGGCCGTCCGGGCCGTCGCGGTCCGGGACGGCCCCGACGCCGCGGGGCACAGTCCCCCGACCTGGATGGGCCCCCGGATGCAGGTGCTCGAGCTGCTCCGGTTCGGCAACGTCCTCGCGGGTCTCGTCGACGAGGCGTTCGTGCTGGGCCTGGTCGGGCTGTTCGCGGCCATCGTCGTCATCCGTCCCCGGCCGTACATCGAGCGCGGGTGGCGGCTGCCGCTCCTCGCCGCGCTGACGCTCCTGGCCTACATGGCTGCGCCCTTCGGCATGGGCTACATGGGGTACATCCACACCCGGGCGCTGCCCTTCTTCGCCCTCCTGGCGATCGCTTCGGCGCCCATCGCCGCGGGTCGCAAGACGGGAATTCTCATGTCGGCGGCGGTGGCTCTTCAGATCGCCTACCAGGCGCAGCTGGCGAGGGTCTACCGCGCGTTCGACCAGGAAGCCCAGGTCAGCGAGCTTCATCAAGTGCTCGCGGCCGCCGAGCCGGGGAAGAGGTTGATCGCGGTGCTCTACGACACGGAGAGCCGGCTGATGCAATTCAAGTCCTACCTGCATTTCGCCGCCTACTACGAAGTGCAGCGCGGCGGACGCGCCCGGTACAACTTTGCCGAGACGCCCTGGAACCCGGTGCGCTTCCACAAGGAGACCGAGCCGGTGACGCTTCCGAGGAGCTGGGAAGTGAGGCCGCTGGAGCTGGACCTCGCCCGCGCCGTCTCCGACGAGGACTATGTCCTGACCCGGCAGCCTGCTCCGGATCCTCCCGGATTCGCCCTGGTGACGCGGGCGGGCCGCTGGTCGCTCTACGCTCCGGCAGCGCGCCGCTGAGGCGCGGCGGGCAGGGCGAGCGAAGCGGGCACGGACCAGCTGAAGATCTTGTTCATCCAGAAGTTCCAGCCGGTGGTCACGCCGATGGCGGCGGCGTTGGCCAGGTACGGATTCATCTTGAAGACGCCGACCTGCATGTCGAGGAGGCCGACGCTGAGGGCGAGGCCCGCCGCGCAGATGGCGTTGAACTTGGCGAATCGGCGCAGGCGGGCCAGGCCATCTCCTTGCAGGGCCGCCAGGTCGCCGAAGGTCCAGAGATCGTTCCAGAGGAAGTTGTTGACGATCGCCAGCTCCGCGCCGATCAGCTTGGACACCGTCAGCGGCCATCCCGCGCGGCCCTTGAGGAGCCAGAGGACGAGCATGTCCACCGCCACCCCGGAGAGGCCGACCAGGGCGAACTTGGGGAAGCGCGCGGGCAGGAACGAGAGGCGAAGCCGCAGCAGGTGGCGCAGGTACTCCACGTACAGCTTGGCCGTCACCTTGCTTTCGCCGGCGACCCGTTCGCGAAAGACGTAGCCGACCTCCGCGATGCGCCCGATGCGTCCGCGCGCGATCACCTCGATCAGGATCTTGTACCCGAGCGGGCTGAGCGCCGTCCGTTCGATCGCGCTCCGCCGCACCATGAAATAGCCGCTCATCGGATCCGACACGCGTCCGACCACTCGCGGCAGCACGCACAAGCCGAGCAGCTGTGCCCCGCGGGAGAGCGCCTGGCGGAGCACGCTCCAGTCGTCCATTCCCCCACCTTCGGCGCGGCGGCTCGCCGCCACCAGGTCGGCGCCCTTCACCATTTCCGCCCAAAGGCGCTCCACGACTTCGGGCGGATGCTGCAGATCGGCGTCGATGACGGCCAGCACCTCGCCGCGCGCCGCTTGCCAGCCGCGGATGACGGCGGTCGAGAGTCCTCTCTCCCCCCGACGTCGGATGATACGGAGGGCGGGGTGGGCATCCGCCAGACGGAGGGCCAGGGCCCAGGTCTGATCGGGACTGTCGTCGTCCACGACGATCATCTCGTAGCGACCAGGCAGACAACCATCCAGGACGGACGTCAGTCTGCTGACGAGCTCCGGCAGGTTCCGGGCTTCGTTGAACGTCGGGATGATCAGGGAGAGCTTGATCGGTCCGGGCGGCGCGCCCGGTACGCAAAGCTCACCGCCGGGGGCATCCAGCACCGCGGGGTGCCGGCTGCCTTCGACGACCTGGATGGCGCTCATGTCCCCCCTCCCGTCCGTCCAAAAAATCGTGGGTAGTGGGCGGGACGTGCGCAATCCGGCGCGCCACGGTGGCGGGCCAGCGCTTGCCAGTCAGGCGGTATGGACGATCCGCTACTCCGTCTCGTTCCAGATGGCTTCTACGTCCGCCCGGATGGGGCGGAGGTGCTCGACGGATACGTAACCGTCGGCGAGGAATCGGTCGGGGATCTTCCAGGCGCTCACGAAATCGTCGATGGTCCGCCCGGCGCGCTTGGCTGCTTGGACCGCCCGTACGAACTCGCCGACGAACTCGCCGTACGTTTTCAGATCGGCCAGGGTCAGCGGCGTCGGGTAGTGGCCGGTGACGACGACGTCGACGTCCGTCAGCGCGGCGACCGCCCTCGCGAGCGTCTTGGGATACTCGACGCCGCTCGCTCCGTTGTTGACGTCCAACGGCGGGACCGCCTTGTAGCCGAAGACATCGCCGACATGCGCGACGCGCGCCGAAGGGAAGACGACCCAGGCGTCACCGCCCGTGTGGGCCGGGCCCAACCAATGGAGCTCGACCCGATCGCCGCCACTCCCGATCGTCATGTGGTCCTTGAACGTCCGGGTGGGAAGGCCCCGGCCTCCGTTCTCCTGGAAGATGTTCCGCTGCTTGGGGCCTCCGGTCACCGGCCGCATCTCCGCCATCAGCCTGGCGGTGTTCTCTTGCGCCACGATCTGCACGCCGGCGGGGAACTCGACGTTGCCGCTGACGTGGTCCATGTGCGTGTGGGTATTGATGATGGTGGTCACCGGCTTGTCGGTGATCTCCTTGATCTTGTCGATCAGCGGCTTGCCTTGACCAGGGACCTTCGTGTCGACCAGCACCACGCCGTCGCTGGTGATGAACGCCAGGCTGTTGCCGGCATTCGGCACGTCGATGCCGCCGATCCGGACGGTCCTGCCTCCTCCGCGCAGCAGGTAGACATTCTCCTTCAGCTTGACGGCCTCGATGGCCGACGCCGGTCGAGGTGGTTCTCCTGGTGCGGGCGCCGCCGCTTGTGGCGCCGTGCCGGACGCGTGCGAGCAGGCGCCGCCCGCGACCAGCGCTCCGAGGATGAGTCCGCGACACATGGTTCTGACCTCCTTCAGCGATCGCTCTCCAGGCGCTCGAGCAGTCCACGGTGAGCTTTCACGAAGCTCGTGCCGCGCGCGCGGATCGCGGTGGCGACGGCCGTGGGGAGGAAACCTCGCGTCCGACTTCGATCTTCCGCTTCAGCGGGCCGCACTTTTCCCATGATCGGCTTTGCGGCGACTCTGGGCTTCGCTCAGTAAGCTCGGTCAGTGGGGACGTCACTCTTCGCCGCCGGAAACATCCACGGCGGTTACGTCGGAGATCAAGAAGCTGGCGAGCTCAACGCGAACGAGGCTCGATGAAGAATGCGGGGGTGGCCCCCTCCGGGCCACCCCCGCATCCCTGGTGCGAGATCGATTTACAGGTTCACGTCGTTCTGGTCGTTGGCCGGCTCGCCCGACGGATTGTTCGCATCCGCCGTGCAGTTGGCCCCGCCGCTGATGGTGCGCGAGGCGCTCGAGATGCTCCACTCGTCGAGGAGGTCATCCGCGTCGACGTTGCCCTGGGCGATCGCGATGAACACCGTCGACGCCGCGTTCAGGCCGGCCTTCTGGGTGCAAACCGTGTCCGCGTACG
>Ga0137363_10002906_pt1 | contig 10303 bp, 9 predicted proteins | sample MadtaG_FD_104800 | JGI IMG/M metagenome (GOLD analysis project Ga0137363, IMG submission 104800) | Vadose zone soil microbial communities from Angelo Coast Range Reserve, California, USA - Mad1_115_16 metaG | ecosystem: Environmental > Terrestrial > Soil > Vadose zone | place: USA: California...
CCAGGCGATCACCGCACCGGGCGACGTCGTCCTCGTCCCGAACCCATGTTATCCGATTCATGCGTTCGGCTTCATCATGGCCGGCGCTTCGGTGCGCCACGTTCCGGTCGGGCCGGAATTCGACTTTCTCGGCGAGCTCAAGAAGGCCGTCCAGCACAGCGTTCCGGCCCCCCTCGCGATCGTCTTGAACTTCCCCGCCAACCCGACCGCGCAAACCGTCGACCTCGACTTCTACGGCGAGATTGTCGACTTTTGCCGCCATCACAACATCGTCGTATTGTCCGATCTCGCTTACGCCGAAATCTACTTCGACGAAAAGCCGCCGCCCTCGATCCTTGAGGTTCCTGGCGCTCGCGACATCGCAGTCGAGTTCTCCTCGCTCAGCAAAACCTACTCGATGGCCGGTTGGCGCATCGGTTTCGCGGTCGGCAATCGGCGCCTGATCGCAGCGCTGGCGCGGGTCAAATCCTACCTCGACTATGGTGCCTTCACGCCGATCCAGGTGGCTGCGACTGCGGCTTTGAATGGCCCCCAGGACTGCATCGCTGAAATCCGCGAGCGCTATCGCGCCCGGCGTGACGTGCTGATCGACGGTTTGCGCCAGGCCGGATGGCGTATCCCGGAACCCAAGGCGACGATGTTCGCCTGGGCGCCCATCCCGCCCGCCTTTCGGGGGATCGGCAGCCTCGCCTTCTCGAAGGTCCTACTCGAACGGGCCAATGTCGCCGTGTCGCCGGGGAACGGTTTTGGCGAATATGGCGAGGGCTTCGTCCGCATCGCCCTGGTCGAGAACCGTCAGCGCCTGCGCCAGGCGACGCGCAACATCAAGGCCTTTCTCTCCGTCCGCAACGACATCCCCGAGCTGCGGCGCGGCGGGCAAAGCCTCGCTGCGGCATCGTGAAGAACATGTTGGGAGATCTTTCGGCCGTCTGGATTTGACTTCGGCTCCCCCACTCCCTATCTTCCGGCCCTCGCCGAGGACATGGGCATGAAGATCGTCAATTCGCTGAAATCGCTGAAAAAGCGCGACAAGAACTGCCGCATCGTGCGCCGCAAGGGGCGCGCCTACGTCATCAACAAGGCCAACCCCCGGTATAAGGCGCGCCAAGGCTGAGCCGGTCTTCGCCAGGGCCGGGAACTCGCCGATGAAGATGCCGGCGCCGGATGCTGCGGTGCTGCTTCGCCGCACCGAGATCGTCGAGACGCTCCGGCGGATCGTCCCGGGCGAGGGCGTCATCGTCTCTGACGCCGAACGGCGAGCCTATGAGAGCGACGGGCTGACCGCGTATCGCCAGTTGCCGATGGTGGTTGTGCTGCCGTCGCGCGTCGAAGAGGTCGCGGCGGTGCTGCGTTATTGCCAGCACGCCGGTGTCAAAGTCGTTCCGCGCGGCGCGGGTACCTCGCTTTCGGGTGGCGCGCTGCCGCTCGCCGACGGCGTGCTGCTCGGCATGGCCAAGTTCAGCCGCATCCTCGATATCGATTACGACAACCGCTCTGTCGTCGCCCAGCCTGGTGTTACCAATCTGGCAATCACCCAGGCCGTAGAGGGCGCCGGCTTTTATTACGCGCCAGACCCCTCGAGCCAGATTGCCTGTACGATCGGCGGCAACGTCGCCGAGAATTCGGGCGGCGTGCACTGTCTCAAATATGGGGTAACCACGAATAACATCCTCGGTATCGAAATGGTGCTGATGGATGGCGAGGTGATCCGCCTCGGCGGAAAGCATCTCGATGCCGAGGGCTACGATCTTCTCGGCGTGATGGCCGGTTCCGAAGGTCTTCTCGGAGTGGTCACCGAGGTGACGGTCCGCATCCTGCCCAAGCCGACGACGGCACGAGCCCTTCTAATCGGCTTTAAGGCGACCGAGGACGCCGGCAATTGTGTGGCCGCGGTAATCGCCGCCGGGATCATTCCTGCCGGCATGGAGATGATGGACCGGCCCGCGATTCATGCTGCGGAAGCGTTCGTCAACGTCGGCTACCCGCTCAACGTCGAGGCGCTGCTGATTATCGAACTTGACGGCCCGCCCGCCGAGATCGAAGAGCTGACCGGTCGGGTCGAGCAGATCGCAGAGGATCACCACGCCACCGAGATCCGGCCTAGCCGAACGGAGGCGGAGCGGCTCGCCTTCTGGTCCGGCCGGAAGGCCGCCTTCCCGGCGGTCGGGCGGATTTCGCCCGATTATTATTGCATGGACAGCACGATTCCGCGCGCGCGTCTGACCGATGTCCTGACCCGGATACGCAGCCTGTCGGATCGCTACCGTCTTGCCGTAGCGAATGTCTTCCACGCGGGCGACGGCAACCTTCACCCCCTTATTCTTTACGATGCCAACAAGCCCGACGAGGTCGAGCGCGCCGAGGCTTTTGGCGCGGATATTCTCAGGCTTTCCGTTGAAATGGGCGGTGTCCTAACCGGTGAGCACGGGGTCGGGGTCGAAAAACGCGATCTGATGGGCACGATGTTCGACGAGAGCGATTTAGCCCATCAGCAGCGTCTGAAATGTGCCTTCGATCCCGACGGCCTACTCAATCCGGGCAAGGTGTTTCCACAATTGCACCGCTGCGCCGAGCTAGGCCGCCTTCATGTTCATGCCGGCCGGTTGCCATTTCCCGACCTGCCGCGTTTTTGACGAGAGCTGCGGCGTGCGCCCGCGAGACTCCGGGAATTTCGGCAGATCATCAGTAATCGTAACAACGGGGGCCTTGCTAGCCGCATGGGTGTTGAGCGGCTCGGTGGGCACGGGGATCATTGTCCAAAGCCGCAGGCCAAAAGCCAAAGCCGCGACGCTTATTACGGACCGGGCTGCAACCTGACATTGGCGGTTCTTGGGTATCAAGGACTTCGCCGCTCGGGAAGCTGCCAAAATCCCGGCGTATTGCGCTAAGTTGTGCACGTGACCCGGTTCGCCCCTACTACACTTGACGAGTTGCGCGAGGCAGTGAGCGACGCGCTTTCGGCGCAGGAACCGCTTGAGCTCGTCGCCGGAGCAACGAAGCAGGCGCTTGGCCGCCCCTTGCAACTGCCGCGCACCCTCGATCTTTCGAGCCTTGCCGGGATTCGCGACTACGAGCCTAGCGAGCTGGTGCTGACGGCCGGGGCGGCCACACCACTGGACGAGATCGAGGCCGCGCTCTCCCAGGCCGGGCAAATGCTCGCTTTCGAGCCTCCGGATTGGACCGGGCTGCTCGACTTACCGAGCTCCGCAGCCCGCCGGGCGACGCTGGGGGGTGCACTCGCCTGTAATCTCTCGGGACCTCGCCGGATCAAGGTCGGTGCGGCACGTGACCATTTCCTTGGATTTCGCGGAGTCAGCGGCCGCGCCGAGGTGTTTAAGGCGGGCGGCAAAGTCGTCAAGAACGTAACTGGTTACGACCTGCCGAAGCTGATGGCGGGCTCCTACGGGACGCTCGCCGCGCTTGAGGAAGTCACAATCAAGGTGCTGCCGCGGCCGGAGGATTCCTGCACTTTAATGGTGTGCGGGCTCGATGCTACGACGGCAGTACAGCGCTTGACCCGCGCTCTGGCCTCGCCTCATGAGATCTCGGGCGCAGCCTATCTACCTGCTTCCTTGACCGCACCCCGTACTCCGCACCCCGGGTCGCCGGGCATGGCTGCGCTTCGTCTCGAGGGGCCGCCTCTTTCCGTTGCCTTCCGGCGCGAGCGGCTGTTGGCCGAGCTGGGGTCTGATTGCGAAGCGGCGGTGCTCGAAGCCGAACCCTCTGCCGAATTCTGGCGCTCGATCCGCGACGTCGCACCGCTCTCTCAACCTGCCGATCGGGTGGTTTGGCGCGTCTCGGTCGCGCCGAACCGCGGCGCCCAAATCGGCGAAGGGATCGCCCGGGAGATCGATGCCGGCTGGTATCTCGACTGGGGCGGCGGGCTCTTGTGGGTCGCGGTCGCGGGAGCCGAAGACGGCGGCGCCGCGGTCATCCGTGGTGCAATCCGCGGCCCGGACGGGCGTGGCACCGGGCACGCGACCTTGGTCCGGGGTTCGCCGGCGTTGCGCCTTGCCGTCCCGGTGTTCGAGCCCCAGGCCGCACCGCTCGCCGCCCTCGCCGCTCGCGTCAAGCTGGGCTTCGACCCGCGCAGAATCCTCAATCCCAGCCGCATGGTCGAGGGAAGCTAAGCCGGTGAGGACGGATTTCACACTCGAGCAGCTAGCCGACCCCGACACCGCTGAATCCGAGAAGATATTGCGTACCTGCACTCACTGCGGGTTCTGCACCGCAACCTGTCCGACCTATGTCCTGCTCGGCGACGAGCTCGATAGTCCGCGCGGCCGGATCTACCTGATCGAAGACATGATCGCGGGTGGCGGAGAGGTTAGCGGAGACACGGTCAAGCACATCGACCGGTGCCTCTCCTGCCTGTCGTGTATGACGACCTGTCCGTCCGGTGTGCACTACATGCACCTCGTCGACCATGCGCGGCGCTGGATCGAAGAAAATCACCACCGTAAGTGGGGCGAGCACGGACTTCGGCTGATCCTCGCCCAGGTTCTATCCCGGCCATGGCTGTTTCGCCTGTCGCTGTGGTCTGCGGCAATCGTGAAACCGTGGGCGCGTTTTCTGCCGGATCGGCTCGCTCCTTTATTCGCTTTGGCTCCCAGCTCGGTTGCGCCGGCCTCGCGGACGGATCGACCGCGCGTTTATGGGCCGGTAGGCGAGCGGCGAATGCGGGTCGCACTGTTGCCGGGCTGTGCCCAGAAGGTGCTGGCGCCCGAGATCAACGAGGCGACGATCCGACTGCTGACCCGCCATGGCTGCGAGGTCGTCGTCGCCCGAGGCAGCGGTTGTTGCGGGTCGCTCGCCCATCACCTGGGTCAGGAACGACAGGCGCTCGATCTGGCTCGCGCCAACATTGACGCGTGGGAGCGCGAGCGCTCGGTCTCCGGGCTCGATGCCATCGTAATCAACGCGTCGGGGTGCGGCACGACCGTAAAAGACTACGGCTTCATGCTGCGTAGCGAACCGTCCTATGCCGAGAAGGCGGCGCGCATCGCCTCGCTTGCCCGCGATGTAACCGAGGTGATCGCGAGCCTCGGGCTGCGCCAGCCGATGGCGGGGGCCGTCACCGCCAAGCGACGGGTCGCCTATCATTCGGCTTGCTCGATGCAGCATGGACAACGCCTCCACGCCGGGCCGAAAGAGCTTCTCGAGGCCGGCGGGTTCGAGCCGATCGATGTGCCGGAGGGCCATCTCTGTTGCGGCTCGGCGGGGACCTATAATTTGCTGCAGCCGGAGATTGCAACCGCACTACGCGACCGCAAGCTCGTGAATATCGCCAAGATCACGCCAGATCTCGTCGCTACCGGCAATATCGGCTGCATCACTCAACTTGCCTCCGGTTGCGACGTGCCGGTAGTGCACACTGTCGAACTCCTCGACTGGGCCACCGGGGGTCCAGCGCCAAGGACTCTGGGGGCCGGCTAGCGGGCTCGTCGGTGGCCAATTGCCGGAATTAACAGGGACAGCGACAAGGCCGCCAGGCCGATGAGAGTCGGCTCGACCCAGTTCGCTCCGTCGACCATCAGGCGTTCGCCGGCCGCCCCGAGATCGACATAGGCAATCGTCATAGGCAGCTGCCCCAGGAGCGATCCAAGCGCGTAGGAGCCGAGCGGCAATTTGGTCAACCCAAGGCCGTAATTGGCCACGCTGTGCGGCATGACAGGGATTAGCCGGAGCATGGCTACGGCACGCCAACCGCCGCGCTCGACCTGTGCGGCTACAGCTCCGAACCGCCCCAAATCGTCTAAGCCGGAACTCAGATGCCGGGCCGCAAGGAATCCTGCTACGGCGCCGGCGACGCTGCCTGATGCCGCCCAGACGATCCCCCATCCCATCCCGAACAATAATCCGGCGACAATCGCGAGGAGCGTGCGCGGGACAAACAGCAGGCTGGCGGCGATGTGGACCGCAAGGAAGCCCAACGGAGCGGTCGGGTAGCGAGCGATCGCCGCGCTGATCGTGGCAGGGTCGAGGATGGTCCGCCAATGCCAAGCCGCTATTGCTCCGGCCGCGAGAAACCCCAGCAGGGTAAGCCTCGACACTCGGCGAAGGCCGGTCAGTGGCAGATCGGCGTTCGCCAGCGGCCTGCCCCGCACCGTCATCGCACTGCTGCGATCGCAGGAGGGCTTGGATCGTCAGCGGCAGAAGGCTCCGGGGCGAGTATCACTTCGTGGAAGGGGTGCGGGCGAGGCGCACGCCGCTGCAGCCACATGACTCCCAACAGATCGATGATCCCCACCCCGAGCCGGTCGAACACGCCATATTTCGACATTCCTTTGTGACGCGGCCGGTGATTGACGGCCACCGAGAGTACGGTCCCTCCTTCGCGCAACACCAGCGCCGGAAGGAATCGGTGCATATGGTCGAAATAGGGCAAATCCAGGAAGAGCGACTGCGGGAACAACTTTAGCCCGCACCCTGTGTCCGGCGTACGATCCCCGAGAAGTTGAGCGCGGATCCCGTTGGCGATATGCGAAGCGACGCGTTTCGACCAGCCGTCCCGGCGCCTCTCACGGTAACCGGCAATCAGAAGCGGCGGGCTGGGCGAAGCCTGTTGCGCGAGATGCCACATTGCCGGGAGATCGGCCGGATCATTTTGGCCATCGCCGTCGAGCGTTGCAATCCAGGCCCCTCGCGCAGCGTGAACCCCGGTGCTGATCGCCGCGCTCTGGCCATAGTTTCGAGCGTGGCGCAGCAATCGCATTTGCGGGGCTGTGCCTGCGAGCCGCGAGATCTCGGACGCGGTCGCATCATCGCTGCCGTCATCGACATATAGAATCTCATACGCGACTAAACCGTCGAGCGCAGCGCGGATCTCGCCGACGAGCGACACGATATTGTCGGCCTCGTTCTTTACCGGAATGACGATGGAGAGGTCCATTAGGTCGATGGTGTAATGCTTGCGGTGACGATGGGAGCGGCACGCCGGATCGCGATCGACGTCGCTCGGCTAACGTCCCCTATAGTGCGATATATAAATGGTGGCAATTCTCTCCTCTCTCCGATTACGCGAGCTGCTGCTGATGATCTGACGCAACGGTTATGATCCAGCCTGTATCTCCCCTGCAGAAACAGGCGGCGCGGCTCTGAGCGACTTACGGTTGGCCCTTCGAAGGAACGCAATTTTTAGCGGTCGACCCAGGCGACCCTCAGAACGTTTGTGGCACCCGGGGTGCCGAATGGGACGCCCGCGGTGATGACGACCCGTTGGCCGAGTTCTGCGACCTTTTCCCGATGGGCGGTCCGAACAGCCTTCTGCACCATGTCGCCAAAGCTCTTTACGTCGCTCGTATGCACGCAATGCGCGCCCCACAATAGGGCCAGCCGCCGCGCGGTGCTGAGGTTTGATGTCAGCACCAGGATGGGCGCTTCAGGTCGTTCGCGCGCGGCCCGTAGAGCGGTCGCACCTGATGTCGTGTAGGAAACGATGGCAGCCGCGCCCACCAAGCGCGCGACTTGGCAGGCCGCGGCGGTGATCGCATCGGGCGCGGTATGCTCGTGTTCGAGTCGCGACCCCTCGAGTATCGAGAAATAGAGTGGGTCTTCCTGCACCCGACAGGCGATACGGTTCATCATCGCCACCGCTTCGACCGGATAGCGTCCCGCCGCAGTCTCGGCGGACAGCATGACGGCGTCTGCTCCTTCGTAGACCGCGGTTGCCACATCGGACGCCTCCGCCCGGGTCGGTGTCGGCGCCGCAACCATCGATTCGAGCATTTGCGTAGCCACCACAACGGGCTTTCCCGCGACTCGGCAGGCGTGGATCACTTGCTTTTGTACGCTCGGCACATCCTCGGGCGGCATCTCGACGCCAAGGTCGCCGCGCGCGACCATTAGCCCGTCGGCAAGTTCGATGATCTCCGCGAGATGGCGGATTGCCGACGGCTTTTCGAGCTTGACCATGATGCCGGCGCGGCCACCGACCAATTTACGGCCTTCGGCGACATCGGCGGGACGCTGGACGAAAGAGAATGCGATCCAATCCGCGCCATGTTCCAGGGCAAAGGCGAGATCGGCCCGGTCCTTCTCGGTGATCGCCGATAGCGGCAATTCCGCATTCGGCACATTGACCCCCTTGCGGTCGGACAAGGTGCCGCCTACCAGACACCGCGTATCGGCAAAACCGCTGCCGCAATCCTCGACCTGGAGCCTTACCCGGCCGTCGTCGAGGAGGAGCTCGGTTCCCGGCCGAAGCGCCTCAAAGATCTCGGGATGAGGCAGCGGCGCACGGCTTTCATCGCCCGCCTGGCAATCAAGATCGAGGTGGAAGCGTGAGCCGGCGGCGAGCTCGATCCGGCCCTCGGCGAATGTACCAAGGCGGAGCTTTGGTCCCTGCAAGTCGGCGAGTATGCCGATCGGGCGCCCCGTCGCGCTCTCAATCCTTCGGATCGCGTCGAAGCGTGCGCGATGATCCTCTTGCGTGCCATGGCTGAAATTGAGTCGGAATACGTCAACGCCTGCCTCGAAGAGTGCGCCGATCCGTTCAGGGGTGGAGCTCGATGGGCCCAGTGTCGCAACGATTTTGGCACTGCGCCGACGCCGCAAGTCGATCATTCTCTTGCCTGTCTCAGTCGAGAACCAGGATCGCACGGAAATCGTTTACGTTGGTCAATGTGGGGCCGGTCACAACGAGATCGCCGAGAGCGGCGAAGAATCCATATCCGTTATTAGCCGTGAGCGCCTCCTGCGCCGAGATGCCTCGCGCGGAGGCACGTGCCAAACTGCCCGGGTAGACAATCGCTCCGGCATTGTCTTCTGTTCCATCGATACCATCGGTGTCGCAGGCGAGCGCCCAGATGCCCTCGGCGCGATCGAGCGCTACGGCGAACGCGAGCAGGAACTCGGTATTGCGTCCGCCGCGGCCCCCGCCGGTAACCGTGACAGTGGTCTCGCCGCCCGACAGAATCACGGCCGGGGGAGAGACGAGATGTCCGCCGACCCTGAACTTTCCTGCGCGAACCTGAAATGCGATCGCCGCGTGGACCAGTGCCACCTGACGCGCTTCCCCCTCGATCCGGTCGCTGAGAACGATTGGTATGATCTGCCGCCGGTCGGCTGCCGCGGCGGCGGCTTGGAGAGACCGCTGCGGGCTGGCGATCAGGTCGAACCGCGCCCGATCGAATATCGGGTCCTCGGGTTTCGGTGTTTCTTCCTCCGCCTGTCCCGCGAGGCGTGTGAGGACGGCCTTCGGTTCGGTGATCCGGTGCTTGGCTAGCACCGAGCGTGCCTCGGAAAAAGTGGTCGGATCGGGCGCTGTCGGACCCGAGGCGATGACCGCGGGGTCGTCGCCCGGAACGTCAGAGATCGCCAGTGTGACGATGCGCGCTGGCGCGGCGGCGGCGGCGAGCCTCCCGCCTTTGATGGCTGAAAGGTGTTTTCTCACCGTGTTGATCTCGGTGATCGTGGCTCCGGAGCGCAGGAGCGCGCGCGTTACAGCCTGTTTGTCAGCCAGCGTAATCTGGGGAGCGGGAACGGAGAGCAGCGCCGATCCGCCACCCGACGCAAGAAACACCAGCTGATCCTGCGGTCCCAGGCCGCGCGCCAAAGTGAGAATTCGGCGCGCGGCCTGTTCGCCCGCAGCATCGGGCACGGGGTGACCCGCCTCGACGACTTCGATGCGGCCACAGGGTACGGCATGCCCGTAACGAGTGATGACAAGACCCTCGAGGGGACCGGGCCAGGCGGCCTCAAACGCTCGCGCCATCGCCGCTGAAGCCTTGCCGGCGCCAACCACTACCGTGCGCCCTCTGACCGGTGCCGGAATTCGCCCATCGAGAGCCTGAGAGGGGTCGGCGGCGGCAAGCGCTGCGTCGAATAGCCCCCTCAACGTCTCGTACGCCGCCACGTGATTGTCGGTTTTCACGCAATTGTTCCGTCTTGCAAAGCTCGCTGCCATTTCATATCGAGCGCCTGGGAAACACCAGCACCCGGTCCATCAGGGCGGGCGGCGGGTCGTCGGCAGGGTTTATCGCGAGGAGAGATCGCGTGAGGTTTCTAGGTCGCCGGAGCCCGGCGTGTGCGGTGCTGATGACACTGCTTCTTATGGTGACCACGTCGAGCCGCGCCGACGCGCCGCAAGAGACGCCATTTGCCGAAGTTTTCACACAGCTGGCGGCAAAACTGGTCGGAGGTGTTGTCAACATTTCGACCACTCAAGTTTCTGCAGCACCGATCCCGAAAGGCGGTCCGGAAGCGCAGCTACCCGGCCCGGGAGCGCCACTCGACGAGTTCTTTCGCGACTTCTTCGGCGAGAAGGGTGCGCCGGGAGCCCCTAATCCGCCGACATCTCGGG
>Ga0137363_10002910_pt1 | contig 10296 bp, 5 predicted proteins | sample MadtaG_FD_104800 | JGI IMG/M metagenome (GOLD analysis project Ga0137363, IMG submission 104800) | Vadose zone soil microbial communities from Angelo Coast Range Reserve, California, USA - Mad1_115_16 metaG | ecosystem: Environmental > Terrestrial > Soil > Vadose zone | place: USA: California...
ACGACGCCGCTGCCGAACCGTGCGCCGGTCCACCCGATCCTGCATCTTCAGCAAACCCTGGGCAATCGGTCAGTGCAGCGCCTGCTTCGATCCCATGCCCTTCAGGCCAGGCTTAAGATCAGCCAGCCTGGTGATGTTTACGAACAGGAAGCTGAACGAACGGCAGAGCAAGTGATGCGGATGCCGGACCCCGGGTCTGCGAAGAAGAAAGGAAGGGAGCCGATTCCAATTATGGCCAAGGCGATCTATGGTCAAAGTTGTGAATCTGCTCCTGACCAGGGCCGCGAGGAGGAAGAGAAGGAGGAAACCCCCGTGATGGCCAGGGCGTGTTGCGGAGAACTCCATCACGCAAATGAACATCTCGAAAATCAACTTTCCCGTACTCGCAGTGAAGGCAGTGCGCTTTCAGACGCAGCACGATCCTTTATGGAGTCAAGATTTGGTCATGACTTCAGCGGCGTGCGGATTCACACGGATACTCATGCCGTCCAAATGGCAAAAGACTTGAATGCCGAAGCATTCACCACCGGAAACCATGTCTATTTCAATGCCGGGCGATACAACCCGGAAACGCAGACCGGAAAAAGATTGCTGAGTCATGAACTGACACACGTCATTCAACAACAGCCAATGATTCAGCGCTACAAGCTCAGGGGATTTCCTCCAGCCGAAGAGACAGCCATGCATGCGGCCGTTCCAGCCGCCGCTGCTACGGTTAAAGCGTGCCCCAAGCTTTCAATGTGGAGCCAGTGGACGCTCTCAAACGCAATAAGCAGTAAACGATACGACTATAAAGAAGACCTGGGCTTGTGCGGATGGACATTTCCTGCTTCCTGGTACATCGAGATAGGCAAAGACGCATTCAGCACAAGCAAGTGCTGCGACCTGGCTTCCACCATTGCTCATGAGGCGTCTCATACGGAGTTGCGTACCGAGGCCGGAGCACGAAAACTGGAATGTAATTGTTTCGGATGTAGTTTCTGACCTGATGCACAAATAATCCGTTATGCGCGATCAACGGCAGCGAGTCAGCCAGACACGGACGACTGAAGCAGTTCCTCAAAGAAGTGCTTCAGCCACGGTCACACCGCCTCTGGCGACTCACGCCCGCGCCCATCCCATTCTGCAACTCCAGCAGTCGATCGGAAATCAGGCTGTCCAGCGCCTGCTGCGCTCACGGACAGTTCAGGCCAGGCTGAACATCAGCCAGCCCGGCGATCCCTTTGAGCAGGAAGCGGACCGCGTGGCGGAAAAAGTCATGCGCATGCCCGCGCCGGCGGTCCAGCGCGCCTGTGCTCCCTGTTCAAGCGGTGGACCACCCTGTTCGAAATGTGAGTCAGAACAGGAAAAGCTGGTTCAGCGTCGAGTCGAACCGTCCACTGACAGCGCGCAAGCATCTGTTCCCGACAACTTTCTTCACAACCTTGGTCCTGGCCAACCACTGGATCTGTCCACCCGTGCTTTCTTTGAACCACGCTTTGGCCACGATTTTGGCGGAGTCCGGGTGCACACCGGCCCGCGCGCGGCAGAGTCGGCGAGCGTGGTCCACGCCCTTGCGTACACAGTGGGTCACGAAATCGTGTTCGGCGCCGGACAGTACTCGCCGAACAGCGCGAGTGGCAGGTCGCTCCTGGCGCACGAACTCGTCCACGTGATACAAAACGGCAGTTCGTCGATTCAACGGAAGTGTACGGCCTGTGCCGAGGACGATCGAAAACTTCGACGAAAGCCATCACCCACGCCCTCGCTTCCTCCTATGGCGCTGGGACCGGTTTCCACAGAGGACTGCGGCGACTCAGCCGTTCCGGATGCGGATCTGAATTGCGAGGGAAGGAGCCGAGATGGTCCCGGGGAAATAGCCTCCACAGGCCCCGGCTGGGAGCTTCGGAACTTCGATGTCGACAAACATTTTCTGAAGCCGGAGCATAAGGATGCGCTCAAGGCGATCGTACCTGCTCTGAAGGCGTTCATCGATGCCAACCCGGATAAACATATTACGCTGACCGGCGAAGCCAGCACGACGGCAGGCACCTGCTACAACATGAGACTTTCACGACGCCGTGCGCGATGTGCCGCGCGCGCGTTGCAGGCGTTGGGAATTCCCGCGGCCTCGCTTGAAGTCACCTGGATTGGAGACATCGAATCCGAGCGGAGGCTCACGTTGAAGCCCGCGCCGACGAGCGTGGACATCGAAAATCCAACGGATCGCCGTGTCCGAATCGAGCTGGACGTGCCGCCGGCGCCAGACTGTCCGCCAGCCGCCAGGCTGCGCGCCTCGAAAGTGTTGGATTTCCGCTTTGGATGCCTGTCTCGCACGAGCTTTTCGGTCGTGATCGCGGATCCGACGCCGATCCCGATCTACCGTGAGTTCGTCTGGGAAAAGAAGATTCCGTCCCGGAAAGATTGCGAGTTCTTCCCGGATCTGAATCCGACGACGACCCAGTCGATCGGCTGCCCGAAACCCGTGCGGCTGGCATTGACGGAAGATCCTCTCAGCCGATCCGACTTTTCCGAGATCGCGATTCAGAAGTCCGTTCCGGACCCATCAGACCCAGTGGATGAGCTCGACCTGATGGGTAATGGCGAGCAGATCTCCATCGATTTCCCGGGAATCTGGCACCCGTCGTCGTGTGAGGACGACTTGAAAGCGGGAAATCCATTGTCCACTCTCGGCACGCTGAGGCCAGTTGGTCCCGTTGAATGCGGACCGATGCCGGTGCCGAAAACCGTTGGGTGCAGGAAGCCGCCCAGGGAGGACGACTGTCCGAAAGACCGACGTGAATCGGCTGCGTCTCATTTCAAGGCAAAATTCGAGGCGATATCGCGTACGGACAAGGTCATTGAATGGTTCGGCAGCAAGCTTGATGGGTACGAGGTTCGGTTTCTGCAAATCGGCACCATCAAGAACGATGCCGAAAAGAAGAAGAGCGGTAACGATATCTGGCGCCCGTACTTGTTCACCGGGAAAGTCGTCCACGCGCCCGAAGGATGCGAGCAGCGTGATCCGCTGGGTGACGCACGAGGCGAGGCCACATCCTCGGATGAGGAGAAGCTGGACGGCATTAATGTTCGTCTGGCGACGCTCGTTCGCGTTGCGAACTCCAATGTAGCGACCCTCTCGATTGCGGGGCTTGGAACATTCAGGCTTACCGACGAGGAATGCTCATCCGGCGGAACTGAAATCCTCGAGGGGACCATCGAGGCATACGGAGGCATTCGCTGCGAGCCCCTGGAGATGAAATCGCCGCCGGCCGAGAAGACCTGCGAAGTGGATTGTCCGGAGGCCCGACGAACGTGTGCGCACGACGCTTTCCGCTTCAGGTTCGGCCGAATGGATCCGCGAAATGCGCCACCGCAAATCCAGGACTTATTGCTCCAAACGGGATGCGGGGCGGAAGCGGCGCGAGTGAATATCGGCGCGTTGTCCACCCATCCGATCTGGCGTCCTTTTTACTGGGTTCAGGTTGCGTCCTGTCCGTTCAATGTGCGTAACGCGGACCTGCCCGGTGTGGCGGGCAAGACGACGATTGGCGTGAAACCGAAACTCAAATTCAAGTGGCCACCCATTGGCGTCGATAAAGTGTTTGAGACCGATGGTCTGCGGCTGGCGACGAAAGATCCGGATGATTCGGCCGCGCCCTCTGAATTCCCAGTCCAGACCGAGCTCGGCAGCCTGTCGCTGACCGGAAGCGCCAGGTCCAGCAGTTTCGGTCTTTCGGGCGCGACATTCACCTATACCAAGATGGCCACAACCGGCGCGCCGGTGGACTGGACCGGATCCTGCAAGTCGTCCGACAAGGGCGTCCTGATACCGGCAGGTAAAGTTGAGTGTGGATGGGCGCCGGCGCCACAGCATGACCCAGCACCTCCGGATACTTGCCCTACAGGCACGATGACGAAGTTGGAGAACTTTAAGTTCATGGCGAAGTACTTCAAACTGTGGAAAAGTCTCGGGAGCAATCCAGGGATGATTCAGACCGTGACCTACCCGGACGGCAGTCCTCTGTATAAGTCAGGCGAGGTTGTGACAGACGCCCGGTTCATCGGTCAGGTAGTCGGGCCTGGTGGTGGGCTTGAGCCCGTCGTCGTCGTGTTCGACATGAAGGTACTGGCCGTCACCTACCTGCCGGGGCGGGTCGATATTCTATTCACCGTTCTTTCTCGACCCTGCGCTTATCAAAACGGCATCGACCGCGTGCCGCTCCGCCTCTTCGGTTACAGCTGTGCGGAGAGCATTACTCAAGGACAAACGATCAAGATGGGCGAAGACTTGCCGACACTGGCTCCACCGCGTCGCCCTTGAGATGCCATGCAGAATCAACGAACAACCCAGACGAGAACCGCTGAAGTCAGCGGTCAGAGAAACCCTGCCACTTCCAATGCACAGCTTCCGACTCCTGCATCGGTGAATCCAATCCTCCAGCTTCAACAAACTCTGGGCAATCAGGCCGTGCAGCGGCTCCTCGAATCCCGCGCGATCCAGGCCAGGCTTAAAGTCAGCCGGCCCGATGACATCTACGAACAGGAAGCCGATCGTGTAGCCGAGCAGGTGATGCGCATGCCGGAGCCGGCGCTCCAGCGGAGCTGCGCAGGCTGTGGAGCAGGTGAGTCCCATTGCCCACAGTGCGACGATGAGAAGGAACAGTTGATTCATCGCAAAGCGGACAGTTCCAATCCTTCTGTTTCCGGCGAAGACGAAGAAGAGGCGATACCGTGTGAAGTCGAGCCAGGCGTGGAGAATCCCAACGACACCGAAGACGGCTTGATCCGGCGCAAGTCTCTCAGCTCCCTTGAGCGGGACGGAGGGGCCATCGAAAGCGCCCTCAATTCACCGCAAGGCGGCCAACCTCTCGAGGCCCCCCTTCGCAGCGATATGGAACAGCGAATCGGAGCCGACTTCTCAGGCGTGAAGGTTCACACCGATTCTGGCGCTGTGCAAATGAACAAAAGGCTCGATGCGCGGGCGTTCACTCATGGGTCCGACATTTACTTTGGTGAAGGGGAGTATCACCCGGGCTCTTCCTCAGGACGGCTCCTGCTCGCACATGAACTCGTCCATGTCGTGCAGCAGGGCGGCGGTTCGGCGAGATCTCTCATTCAGAGACAACCCAAAAAGAAGGGCGGGGCCCAACACGTAACCTTCCAGGTTCTGGTGCCAAGCGATTACACAACGCTGGATCAAATGTTCCGGCTCTTTGAGCGGACTGCCTATGGCCGCGAGCTCAATCTCGACTGGAGATGTAATAGCTACTGCGACATGGACAAAAACAGGGGGAAGGTGGTGCCGTTCGACGCTCTGAAGTCGAATGTGGAGAGTTTGACCGACCCCGAGACGAAGAAACGGCAGGAAGAGACCAAGAAGGGTTACGAGCAGCTTCCTGCCGGCAAACCCAAGCAGGACCTCACTGCCGAAGCGAACAAGCGCTATTACGAAAAATCCGGTGACAAGCCCGGCACAGTGATCAAGAAAGGAGAAGAAGGCAAAGCCCAGCAGTGGGTGCAGGCTCTCGATGAGGTCACGAAGGACAAACAAACCCTCGAGAGCCTTCCTCCTGAAGTCAAAGCCCTGATGGGTCCGGAAACTTCCTACAAGCCGCAGGACTATCAGCACCTCCTGAAAATCGCCGAAAAGCTCAAGAAATTCACCGCCGAAGATCTTGCCGCGTACAAGTTGCTGGCGATTCGTGCCACCGACAATCTCGACCTGTTCGAGAAATCCGTGGACCTGTTCCTGGCGCGAAAGGAAGAGCTGACGCAGGCATTGCAGCAACAGCAACAACAGCCCGCCGGCGGCGCGCAAGGGACCGCTGCAAAGGAGGAAGAGGAGAAGTGGAAGGGCTTCGATGAGTCGTCCATCGGGACGATGTCCGAGAGCGATCGCTATGCGCTGGCGCGGCAGAAAACCAGCGAACTTACCGCGGCGCAGTTGAAGCACATGAAGGAGCATCCCGGTGAAACGCTCAAGGACTTTGCGAAGTCCGCCACATTGGTGAACACCCCGGAAACCTTCAGCGCGATCGGCAAAGACATCCAGGAGGCGGCAAGCGGTGATGCCAATTCATGGGCACGGTGGGCGGCTGGAACCGGCGCCGGTGCGAAGCTTTCGGGATGGCTGCTGGCAGTAGCCGGTGTCTTGTATGTCGCCTCGTGGTTTACGGGGATCGGAGAACTGGCAACGATTGCGGCTGCGGCGGGCATACTCCTCGGCACAACCCTTACTCTCTCGGCCGTCGAATCGGAGTTAAGAATCAAAGCTGCGTCTCAGGCCAAAACTCCCGAGGAATTCAAACGGAACGTCGAGTTGGCAGCCGCCGCCCGCGCGAATGTTATCGTGGGCGTGGCTCTTATTGTGATCGCTGCCGTGCTGCATTTCACGGCCAAGGCCCTCTTTCCGAAAACCGTACAGAAAATCAGTGTGTCCCTCAAGAATTTCCGCGAACGTATCCGGTTGAAGGGCTCCATCTATGACCTCAAGCCCAAGATCACGGCTGAAATGGGGTCGCTCAAAACCGAATTGACTAAAGCGGCCGAAACCGCAAAACAGAATGCGCTAACCGCCGCGGACGACATCAACAAACTGAGCACTGAGCAGTTTGCCGAGAAGTTGGACAAAGGGGATACCGGGTTCCTCGATCAATCCAAGCTGCCGCCGGAACAGAAAGTCAATTACGGCGAATTGCTCAAAACACCGGAAGGTCGCACCGCGATCGAAGCTTACAAAGCGAAATTGGTCAATGCGCTGAAGACCGATGTCATCAAGGAGATCGACAGACTGGCCCAGGAGTACGGCTCCAAGGTCGACGAGTTTGTCAAAGACGTCGATGCAGCCAAGAACCACGACGACCTGAAGGGCGCGGTGGACAAGATCGAAGGTACGCTTACCGAGGAGCATGCAAAGAAGTTTCTCGGGGAAGAACAGGAGAAGATCACAAAAGAGAAGCTCGAGGAGGCATCCCAGGAAGCGCACAAGGAAGCAGTTACCCTGCTCAAGGATGCCATCGTTAAACGGCTCAAAGCCAGAATCAGCGCACAACCAGATTTCGCGCTCACCTACACCGATGCCGAACTCGAAGGGATAATCACAAAGGGAAAGGAACTGGGTCTTTCTGACAAGGCGATCGAGGACCTGCTTTACATAGGGTCCAGGACGGCGAAAAAGATCAGCGCACCGGATCTGATGCAGCAAATGGAGAATTGGGCAGGCAAGGTGAAGGCGCGCGGATTCCCGTACAAGTTCGCCGACCTGGCCGAGTTCCAGAGGTTCAGCAAGGAACTTATCGAGAAAGTGCGGGCAACCGGTCTGCCTGTGGACGATGTCCGAGTCCAGGGTTCTTCGCTTCGCAAGGAGACCGCGGCCGATGTGGATATCGCCGTATTTGTTGAACAGAGCGTCTTTGACAAGCTGCTGATCGACCGTTTCGACGGACGAATCACGAAAGGCAGCGCCAAGGTCTCCCTTAGCGGCAAAACCCACGCGCAGTTGGCTGAAGTGGCCGCAGACGTGAAGGCCAATCCCGGGGATTATAATCAGCAAGCGAAGACATTTCAGAATGCAATGGAGACCGGAATTATTAACTCAAAATCGGATATCATCAAACCATTGAAGGCAGTGCGAGCCGAAATCGCGGCGAAGTATCCGGCCCTCAACCTCGAGGCCATTTCCGTTCTCATCAAGGGAGGACTCTTCGACCTTCTGCCCGACCTCCCGGTGAAGGAATAGAGTAAATGAATGAGACCGCCTTCTACGGAGTAATCCACTCCGGCGACCCAGAGACCGTTCGCAAACTGCTTGCGAAGTGGCTCGGCAGCGACGTGGCTGTCAAAATAAGACTCCTCGGCGAGGAAATCGTCTACGAAGATAAGGACCTCTACGTCTATGCGCACACCGCGTTTCACACCGCGGGAGAACAGAGAGCTTTTCTCCTCGAAGGACACACCAGCTACGGGCTCGAAGAAACGAAGCAGCGGCTGGAGCAGTTGCTTCAGATCTGCAAGGAAGAAGGCGTGAAATGCGAGTGTGAGTATGTCGAAGTCAACCAGGATGGCGACGAAATAAGTGATCACTTTCAGGTGACGTGAACACGTAGCGTGAACGCGGGCTAAAGCCCACGACTACATTCAGGCGCAACGTTGATCCCAAATGTAGTCGCGGGCTTTAGCCCGCGTTCAAATCCACGCCATCATTTCCTCAGCGGTGCAGGGTGATCTTCGACACGCTCCCCGACGATGAGGTTTTATGGGTTTGGTCTTTGTTGATTGTGAGGCATACGGCGGTTGTCCAGCGACCGGGCAGTTAACTGAGTTTGGAGCTGCTGTTTACCCGTCCAGAGAAACTTTCCATGGGCTCATTGTGGAGTCGAGTCCGTCGCCGGAAAATGCGGCGGTTCCACTGCCAGCCGGAAAGCCGACTCTGGATCAGGAAAAGAGGGTCTTCTCTGACTTTGCGAAATGGCTTGCCGATCATGTTGAGGGTAGACCAGTGTTCGTCAGTGATAATCCCGCATTTGATTGGCAGTGGATAAATGATGGGTTTTGGCGAACGCTGGGATACAACCCCTTCGGGCATTCAGGTCGACGGATCTCCGATTTCTACGCAGGGCTTGTTGGTGATTTCTATGCGACACAAGATTGGAAACGGCTTCGTATAACACCACATGACCATAGACCGGTTAATGACGCGATGGGCAACCTGGAGGCTTTTGAGCGCATGTTGCGCGGTGAGCGATGACGAGGATCGGCCTCACTGCCGGATGAAGTATTGCTGCTTATCGACGTTTCGAGGGACGGCAACATCAAAGAAGCCGACCATCATTTCGTCCGAGGTCTGGTCACCCCAGATGACGGTGCGGTGTGGATCCGGGTTATGCGCGTTCTTACTCGAGTTGTCGAACCAGGCCGCCGCCTGCAGTCTTGTGCCCGCCTTCAAGGGCCGTGGTCTGGCCAGACGGTAGGTCAACTGCCAACGGAAATCGAAGTTGACACGCAGGAGCGTTTCGATCCGGCCTCTGCCGTAGAGAATGTTGTACTCAAACGCTTTTCCCCGAAGATGCATGTGTGGAAGGAAACCGAGCAGAGTGGCGTCGTTGGGCAGCGTGCCCGAAATATCCACGCGATAGTTATCATCGCCAGGCGGAATCGAGAAATGGGAATTGGTGAGCTGCAGGGTGAGGACCCGCTGCGAGGGCAATTGTTTCGCAAAGACCAGGCCAACCGCAGCCTGATCACGAGCCTGGTGGCCGTTCGTGGTGTAGTGCATTTGGACAACAAGATCCGATCCGGCGGGAACAAATTTGGCCATACCATCGGGCCAATGATCGGGCGAGCTGCCGGGTGCATAGACCAGAAGCATGTCGCTATCGGTCCAGTGTGCGTCGTGTTGCTCGTGCGCATCCGTAAGAGCTGAACCCGTGAACGCAACGTTAACCGCTGCATTCCGCAACCAGGGCGAGTCGGGCGGCCGAATGTACACAACGGCATGATGGACGTGTTCCCGGCTTGACGGCCGCAGTTCCGCCATCTGTATCCACTTGTCTTCCTTGAAACCCGTAGGAAGAATCTCGTACGTATATTCGATCTCGCCTTTTGCGGGAATGACGACAGCTTCCGGCATTCGCACGACTTCGTCAGGCTGCGGAATATTCCAGCCGCTAACCCAAAACTTTTCCGGCGGCGCATCCTTCGGATTGCCGGCGGGGGTCTGGCCGCCAACCCAGGCCGAAATGGTCTCGATCTGTTCCGTGGTCAAAGATGGATCGTTGGCGAAGCGCCCATATTTTGGGTCGGCGAACCAGGGAGGCATCGTCTTCGCACGCACTCTTTGCAGAATTGCGCTCGCCTTCGCGCGCGACTGCTCGTAGGTCAAGAGTGACATTGTCCCATTCTCCCCCGGCCGATGGCAGTTCTGGCAGTGGTCCTGAATTATTTGAAGCACATCCCTGTAGAAGTTCGGTGTCTTCGTTTGCGGAAAGGGCACGCCCTTCACCGGAAGGAACAACACAATTCCGGCTAACAACACAGGGCCGGCGAGACTACGAATCGGCTTCATTAGGAAACTCAACAATCTCCGGAAAGATTACGTCAATCGGTGCGACAATTCCAGCCGACGTATTGGAGAGACTACATGGCTGAACCGACACAGGTCGTCGTAACCAGTGAATCCGGATTGTCCCAGGAAATTGTTTCGGGCAATCACCGGCTGCGCGCGGACGAGCCTGCCCCGCGTGGCGCGGATACGGGTCCGTCACCGTACGGTCTGCTGCTTGCAAGCCTCGGTGCCTGCACGTCGATGACATTGCG
>Ga0137363_10002915_pt1 | contig 10291 bp, 9 predicted proteins | sample MadtaG_FD_104800 | JGI IMG/M metagenome (GOLD analysis project Ga0137363, IMG submission 104800) | Vadose zone soil microbial communities from Angelo Coast Range Reserve, California, USA - Mad1_115_16 metaG | ecosystem: Environmental > Terrestrial > Soil > Vadose zone | place: USA: California...
CTTCTCAGGAACTTGAACGGTGAGCAGGGGAAATTAGGCCGGGACCAGGGCGGTTGGTAGTAACTGATAACCGAGAGCGGCAGCTTGTTTCTGAAGTTTGTTGAGGATGGTTTTTTGGACTTTGAGTTGGTAGGTCACTGGGTCGGGTTCGCGGTATTGGTCTTTGTACTTAAGCAGATGGTAGACCAGGCAAGCGAGTTTGCGCGCGGTAGCGGTGGTGGCCTTAGCTGGTCCCAGATGCGCTTTCTTGCGCCTGTAGAATATGCCCAGGCAAGTATTGCTACGACCGACCGCTTGAGCGGCTAAACGTAAGGTGGTAGCGACCCGATTGATCACCTTGCAGGTGCGACGGTCGAGCACCTTAGCGCCACTAATCTTATTGCCCGGACAAAGGCCGAGCCAGGAACAAAAGGCTTTAGCATTACGCCATTTGCTCATGTCGACGCCGATCTCGGAGACAATGAGCAGTACACTCAAGACATCCAGCCCGACGACTTGAGTGAGGTCTACCCCACAGATGCGTTGTAAGTAACCGGCTAAATCGATCTTTGGCTGGTTGGCTTTGGGCTTGCGTTTTCTTTTTGGTTTGATGGGCCGCGCCGTTTGGGACTGCGCAGCTTGATCCTGGATTACTTCGGGCTGGGATGACTCCGCTGCTAGTGGGCTCGAGGAGCATTCGAACCGCTCGGCCAATTGCTGTAAGAGCGGCTCAATCTCATGGTCGCATTCTTCGATCCGAGCTTGATAGAAACGGTAAGCTTGCAGACTTTGATCTAAAACGAAGAGATGCTCGGGCCGATAATCACCGACTAGGGCAGCTTCCATCTGGGCTACGGTGCTTTTGCGCACTCGGGGATCGCGTAGTTTGGCCAGTTGGCTGGGATCACGTTGGCCCGCCAAAATCGCCTCGATAATGCGCAAACCACTCAGGCCGCTAATGTCGCTGACGACATGATGAAGGTGCAGGTTCATTTGCTGCAGCGCCTTTTGCATGTGCTGAATCTCCGCTGCTCCGGCCGAAACCAGGTTAAGGCGATGGCGCTGGAGACTACGCAGCCGGCAGATCATGTCCTCGGGCCGGAAAGAAGCACTCAACAACCCAAAACTGTGCAGTCGTTGGATCCACTGGCAGTCCTTGACGTCAGTCTTACGTCCCGGGACGTGGCGCAGATGCCGAGCATTGACCAGAAACACTTCGATGCCGGCCGCTTCCAACTTCTGGTAGAGCGCTACCCAGTAGACCCCCGTTGACTCCATAGCCACGGTGGTGACCCCGCAGTCTTTCAACCACTCGACCAAAGCATCCAATCCCTCGGTGAAAGCGCTGAAGCAGCGCACAAACGGCTCACCCTCCTCTACCGACTCAGGCGACACAGCGGCGTAATGCTCTTCGGATCCGCAATCAATACCGCCCGCATGCCGATTGACTATCTCCATCTGCTCCGGGGCTTGCATGGCTTTGGCTATTTTAGCGCGCTGTTTCGACGCCATTGAGCTGCTGTGGTCATTGCCCTTTGCTTTACGCTGTTTGGCTTTCATGGTTAGATGCTCGTGGTTTAAAAGTTGGCACAAGCCCCGGTCCGGCCTTTGGGCGAATCACGAATAAAACACTCTTCTCAACGGGATAGCCTCAAGGGATCGGACCCGGGGCTTCACCAATGCTCTCACCGCAAAACCAAAGGAACCCTGCTCTCCAACGGGCATCCAAAGCACCACTGTAATATCGGTCTGAGCTTCCGCCGGCGACTCTGCCGTCGGCATTGCACCACAAGACTCACCCTGATGAAAAGTTCCTTTCCCTCAACAGATGGCGCAGCCAAGTGAGGTGCTCTCCAGGAACACGTCGCATAAGTGACTAAGCTGGAATGAGTTTTAGATTCAGCATTTTCGCCTGTTTTTGCAGTCTACGGATCTGCTGGAGACGGAATTTTTGCTCGTACATTTGAGCGCCGCGATCGAAGTAGTCTTTGCCGTAGACCAGTAAGCGATAGACCAGCTTGGCGAGTTTGTTGGCCATTGCAGTGATGGCTTTGGGCGCACCAAGTCGCGCTTTGAGTCGGCGGAAATTGGCCCCTAAAGCGCTATCGCTGCTGTGCAGGCTGCGGGCGGCTAAACGTAAGGCGGTCGCAACGCGGTGTTTGACTTTGCGGCTTTTGCGTTTGAGCACTTTGCCGCCGCTAATCTTGGTCCCAGGACAAAGTCCAAGATAAGAACTGAAGTGTTTTTCGCTCTGGAAGCTCTTCTGCAGATCCGGGCCTAGTTCACTCAAGATTATCTGGGCAATCTGTTGACCGATTCCATCAATGCTGGTCAGATCTACTCCCGCAATCCGCTGCAGTTCGGCTTCTAAGGGGGTGAGTTTTTGTCCCCTGGCCGATGGCTCCGTTTTTTTCTCCGGCTCGGTCTGGACTTGCAGTTCACGGGTAGGCAGTTGAGCCAGCGCTTGGCTGATCTGGCCATCGCATTGAGCAAGCTGTTGCTGGTAAAACTTATAACGATCCAGCGCCCTTTGCAGAGCAAAGAGCAGTTCTGGCCTCCAGTTTCCTTCCAAGCTTTTGGCAATGGTTTCTTTGCTAGCTACAATCCGCCGATGCTTGAGTTCGGCTAACTTCTTGCCATCGCGCTCTCCGGCCAGGATCGCTTCGATAATGGCTAGGCCGGTCTCTCCGGTGATATCGCTGATGACATTAGCCAATTGCAGGTTCATCTCGAAGAGAACCTTCTGCATATGTTGAATCGATTGAGTGTTGGCTTTCACCAGCTCATCCCGTAAACGCAGATAACTGCGCAAGGGCACGATCTCTGCCACAGGCAGAAAGCAACCCCTCAACAAGCCAAAGGTGTGAAGTTGCTGGTGCCACTGACAATCCAGCACATCGCTCTTGCGCCCAGGCAGATTCTTAGCCAGCCGTGCATCGATCAAGAGCACTTCCAATCCGTACTGTTCCAGCACTTGAAAAGGCGCAATCCAATAGACTCCCGTCGATTCCATCACCACGCTCTTGATGCCGCACTGCTTGAGCCAGCCCGCCATCGCATGCAGATCAATGGTGAAGGCCGCAAAACTGCGCACCGACTCAGTATCTCTGCCTGGTGGCACCGCCACCAGGTGCTCTTCGCTGCCGATGTCAATCGCTGCCGCATCCCGGTTGAGTACCGGAAGATTTTCGGGCTCTTGATTAGAAGCTTTTTGGACTCTCTTGGCTTTACCTCTTCTCTTGGACATGTACTTTTCCCTGCTTGATTTAATGGCAAGGTCCGGCCCAGTCTGAAGAAACACTTGCAATCTCTCCAACGGGGTCCGGGCCTTGTCCCTTTTTCCCTTTCCAAGTCCACTGCCACCAATCCACCGATCGCTTCAGGCTAGAACCATACTAATCAACGGGCATCTCATGAGCACCAGTGTGTTTTCGGCCTTAACTGCCGAACCGTGCCGCTGCAATTATAGCGTTGCCACCACCCATTGCCAGTTCCTCCCCCCTCCAACCAGCGACGCTGTTTAATTTGCTAATCACTTATCACGCTGCCTCTATTTGAGGTTCCCGTCCGCTACCGGCGTTCCCGTGCGCTACCAGCCTTCCCGGCGCTACCGGCGTTGTCAGCGTTCCTCCTGATCTCATTGCAGACCGCAAAAAGCGCAGCTATCTTTGTTGGTGGCTTCATTGGAAGACACTATTATTGAAGGATCAAAGCGGCTTATTATTGAACGCGTTATTGCGGGCCAACCTCCGCAATATGCCAGCGATACATTGACAATTGAAGAGCCGCTTGAGATCCGCGTTCGCTTCCGGCGCGGTCCAAGTGTGGTTCAAAAGCCAGTCTCGATTACGATGCGGACCCCGGGATCGGACCGAGAACTTGCGGTTGGGTTTTTGTTTACCGAGGGGATCATCCATGAGTCCTCTTGGATCGAAGCGACTGAGCTCGAGAGCAACAACGAAAACTCAATATTGATAACGTTGAGTCACGAGGTCGACCTGAAGCGGCTGGAACGTCATTTTTATACCTCATCAAGCTGCGGGGTCTGCGGTAAGACTTCGGTCGAAGCGTTGGCGATTAACCGGGAGATTTCTCTCTTGCCGCGTTCACCTCAGGTGGACACCAAAACGGTTTTGGCTCTTCCGGAGCGCCTCCTCCAGCAGCAAGCTCATTTTTCAAAGACGGGAGGACTGCACGCGGCGGCGTTGATCGGCTCTGAGGGAACGGTCCGCGTGGTTCGTGAGGATATTGGGCGGCACAACGCGGTGGATAAGGTGATCGGGCATGCGCTGCTCACGAACACAGTCGATCTTGCGGACTCCATTCTCATGGTTAGTGGTCGAGCCGGCTTCGAACTGGTTCAAAAGGCCATCATGGCAAGTATCCCGATCATGGCGGCAGTTGGGGCACCGTCTTCTTTGGCAGTCGAACTCGCTAGGCAGTATGATCTTACCCTAATCGGATTTCTCCGCGGAAATCGTTTCAATCTCTATTCCGGCCGACAGCGGATTAAGTCGCTCGAGGCTACGGCCGCCACGGAGTTCGTTACCAGCTAGATGGAGTCAGCAGTCATACCATGGATCAACAAAATTCATCGCCCACTCATGTTCGAATGGAGGAAATGAAACGGCGCTCGGCACAAAACAATGGATCTGACCGGGACCTTGCGCCGGGTGGCTCCGTTCCAGGAGCACAGCCGCCGGTAGAAACTGATCCTGCCAAGCAAAGAAGGCGCCACGAGACCGCGGCCGGTATTCCGGCGATCATCCAGACCCTGCGTTACATAATGGGACGAATGGGAATAGCGCGGGGCACTTCTGCTCTGTTCGAGGTCAATAAGATTCATGGCTTTGATTGCCAGAGCTGTGCGTGGCCAAGTCCCGACGATCATCGCCATTTCGCAGAATTTTGTGAAAATGGTGCTAAAGCGGTTTCGGACGAAGGTACTTTGCGCCGAGTCACGCCCGAGTTTTTTGCGAAATACAGCATTCACGAACTCCTGCAGAAATCCGATTTTTGGCTCAATGAGCAAGGACGATTGACGCATCCCATGATTTTGCGGGACGGGTCAACGCATTATGAGCCGATATCTTGGGATGACGCATTTTCTCTCCTGGCCAAAGAGTTAAATCGACTGGAGTCACCTAGCCAGGCTGCGTTCTACACGTCAGGAAGGACCAGCAACGAAGCCGCTTATCTTTACCAACTCTTTGCTCGCCAATTCGGGACGAATAACCTGCCGGACTGTTCTAACATGTGCCATGAGTCGAGCGAAGCCGCTCTATCAGAAACAATTGGCACCGGTAAAGGCACGGTCACATTACACGACTTTGATATAACCGACGCTATTTTCATCGTCGGACAGAACCCCGGAACCAATCATCCGCGGATGTTAACCTCGCTGGAACGGGCCAAACGCAATGGTGCGAAAATCGTCAGCATCAATCCTTTGCCTGAGACCGGCAATTTCCGGTTCAAGAATCCGCAGGATTTCAAAAACCCTTTTATTGCAGTCGGCAGTGGCACCCGCCTTTCTGATCTGTGGTTGCCGGTAAAAGTCAACGGAGACCTCGCTTTGTTCAAAGGCATCATGAAAGAGATGCTGGCGGCCGAGGATCAGGAGCCCGGATCGGTTTTTGATCACGATTTCATCACGAAATATACTGCCGGATTTGAGCCTTTAATCGATTCGATTAGAGCCGCTCCATGGGAACCAATTCTCGCTAGCTCTGGATTGACGCGAGAGCAGATCCGACAAGCGGCCCAAATTGCGATGGACGCAAAGAGCCTTATCTGCTGTTGGGCGATGGGCCTTACTCAGCATCGCAACGCGGTGGCTACTCTGAGAGAGATCGTCAACTTTCTTCTGTTACGCGGAAATATCGGACGCCCGGGCGCCGGGGCTTGCCCGGTGCTCGGTCACAGCAATGTGCAGGGTGACCGGACAATGGGCATCTGGGAACGACCGTCACCGAGACTACTCGATAGCTTGGCGGAGCGGTATCACTTTGAACCGCCTCGAGCAATCGGTACTGATGTCGTTGATACCATCAAGGCGATGCATCGAGGGCATATCAAGGTCTTCTTCGCAATGGGCGGAAACTTCTTGTCCGCAACACCCGACACGGAACTCACCGCCGAAGCCCTCCAGAATTGCCTTCTAACCGCTCACGTATCAACCAAGCTAAACCGTGCGCATCTCGTCACGGGCCGACAGGCGTTGATTCTTCCCTGCTTGGGAAGATCAGAGATCGATGAACAGCAAAGCGGCCGACAATTTGTTACCGTCGAAGATAGCATGGGAATCATCAATCCGTCGCGTGGACGCCTTGCGCCTGCTTCGGAACACTTGCTGAGCGAGCCAGCCATTGTCGCTCGACTCGCTCAGGCAGTGCTCCAGGACCGAAGCCACATTCCCTGGCAAGAATGGATGGACAATTACTCGGCTATCCGCGACGAGATCGAGGCCGTTATTCCTGGATTTGATCGTTTTAACGAACGAATCGCGCAAAACGTATTCTATTTGCCCAACGGCCCTCGTGACAAACGCGAATTTCAGACGAAGACTGGAAAAGCGAATTTCACCGTCAACGATTTCGAGCTATTCAATCTTGCTCCAGGTTATTTCATTCTAACAACCATTCGAAGCCAAGACCAATTCAACACTACGATCTACGGACTCGATGACCGGTATCGCGGCATCTACAACGGCCGCCGTGTTCTCTTCATGAATCCGGAGGATATGCGGGAGTTCAGTTTTCAGCAGAGTCAACCCGTTGATATTACTAGCCATTTTGAAGGTCAGGAGCGCGAGGCGCAGCAATTCCTGGTGGCACCCTACTCTATCCCGCGCGGGTGCGTTGCGACCTATTTCCCTGAAGGCAATGTCCTCGTCCCGATTGGGAGTGTCGCGGAAATCAGTAATACGCCGACTTCCAAATCGATTGTCGTCACGCTTACTCCGTCACCAAACGTCGAAGCTGTTCGCACCGAATTGTTCGCCCAAATGGCAGAGGCGAAACGCTTACCGGCACAAGCAGTCGCCGGAACGGCGAAGTTGATGACGGATGGTCAGCGGTAGGGATGCGCTCCTGATTTCGCACCGGCAGCTGCCGGTGCGAAATCAGGAGCGCAAAGCCTAGCGATCTTGGGCCCCCCGATACACGATCGCTTGCACTCGCTCCAGGGTCACCAAGCCACCGGCAATCATTTCATCTAGAATCGGAAGAAATTCTCGGATCTTTTCCTCGCTATCAACTATCTCGATCACGATTGGTAGATCCATCGAGAGTCGAAGAATCTTCGTCGTATGCAGATGGCTCGACTTACCAAAACCCATCGGCCCTCGGAGCACGGTCGCTCCAGCAAGTTTTCTTTCTCGCGCCTTCAACACGATCTGTTCGTAAAGGGATTTACCCTCCCATTCATCGGCCTCGCCGATAAAGACTCGCAAGAGCATCGCATCGCGGGGAAGTTCCATTCTTGATAACCGCTAACCAAGCACAAGAGTTGCCAACCACCAACCGGCTACGACCATCCCAATGCAGAGGACGGTCGATAAAAGAGTATTGGCCAATGCTATCCAAAAACGCTTTTCGCGCAGAAGGTGAAAAGTTTGCAAGATAAACGAGGAGAAAGTAGTCAAGCCGCCGCAAATGCCAACAGCAACGAAAACGCGAACAATGTCGGCGAACTCACGATGGAGATCGGATCTGGCGTAATTGGCAACAAATCCAATGAGTAAGCTACCGGTAAGATTCACCACGAGCGTACCAACCGGCAACGTCTCTCCTATTCGTTGGGCCACCCATCCGGACAAACTGTAGCGCCAGACGCTCCCGATGGCTCCGCCGACGAACGCAAGAAGGATGACGCCAATCATAAGCGCTTTCTCCGATGCTGCAGGCGACGAACCCAGGTTTCTATCAATCGCACTGCTCCGCTGCTCGCAAAATATCCGGCAAAAACCGCAATCAAGCCGAGTAGGTGCGAGTTGGTAATGTTCAGAAACGCGTCGCTCCAATTCGCACTTTGCATGGAGCGGAATGACAGCAGCGAAAAGGTACTGAAAGTCGTGTATCCTCCACAGAATCCAGTCATTAAGACTACGCGAGCGTTTGGTCCGAGATAGAATCGACTTTCCGGTTCGGCAAGAGCTTGCAACAATCCAATCAAGAAGGAGCCGGTTAAATTTACGAATAACGTGGCCAACCAGGGCCGAGGCAAATGCAGCCATTCGCCAACTCCGTAGCGGCAAAGAGTTCCGACTCCGCCGGCAATTCCAACCAATATATATCGACGAAGTACCCTTTGCTTCACTCGATCTTATACCGCTCCAATCGGCAATTCTCTTCGCGTGCGTTCGAACTGTTGTCCAGCACGAGTTGATGGTAACGTCGGCAGCGCCGAGAACGTCGTGGACCGGACCGCGGGAGCGCGATCATTCCTTCGCTGCTGTCGATCGATTTTGCGAAAGACTACTAAAAGACCTATCGTTGCCATTCTCGGCGTTGTCAGCGCTGAAGGCATTTCCAAACTGGGCCTGGATATTCCGGCCGAAATGGTAATTTAAGTGATGCGGTATTTTTTGTCGATTGTCGTACTGATTGCAGTCAGCCCTTTCGCACTGGCCGATGAGCCAAGTGTCGATTCGCTCCCGGCACCGGTTGTCAATACCCTGAAAGCTGAGTCCGGAAATGGGACCGTGCGAACCATTGAGACTTTCCAGTGGGGTGATTCCATCATCTACAAATTCGCAATCGATCAGAACGGACAACCTTATTTGGAATTGGAGATCGCGGATACCGGCCGGCTAGTCCGCGTTGACCAATTGGCAATAAACGAAGCTGACGAAGAGGATAACGTCGATGCATCACCGACGCCGTCTCCCGGCGCGTCTCCGCGGAAATGAGCCGCGAATCATAGATGAGCCGCGCAACCGACCGCCGTAGATCGAATGGACTACGCTTCCGCCTTCGCCCACGGCGCGACAAGTTGGGCGAAGTCGGGTTTCGCCCTGCCGGTGCGGGCCTTCCCGCCCGGCTCTACCTAGCCTACATCCGCCGGAGTATTCCAATTGGCGAACAACGGGATCTCTTCATCCAAAACCGAATACTCGGTAACCAGATGATCGCTTACGAGCCGTCGAACGAAATCCTGCAACCGCAGACGTCGTTCCGCAATTTGGCTGATCGCGAGACGAAACGCTCTCTTCGGGTAAACTGCAACGAGCGGCTCATAATGTTTGCCGATTCTGGGCACGATTCCCTGACCGGCGCGACATTTTCGCAGTAACTTCAACAATGTGAGCTTTTCGATACGCGCGACATCGACGGCCAAGCAGAGCAGTAGATCGCTGGTCGTCTGCTCGAGACATGAAGCAATACCGCTCAAAGGACCTGCATCAGACCATTGGTCGAGAATTATCTTCGCACGGGACAGACCGTCTACTCGGCTCGGACCCGAGTAGAGCAGTTCTTCTGGTTCCAGGCTCTCCAAAATTCGGAGCTGTCTCACTCGAAGCGGTACGGTTTCGCCGTGCCAGTTTATGGCTATCTCCCCTTTATCTCGGCCCATTCGAATCGACCAGCCCCCGGCTAGTAAAGCTGCGGAAAAATTGCCCTTGAACCAGCCGTCGGTCGGATTTGATTGCACAGCTGAACAGTAGCTTGCAGATTTCAAAGGAAAAGCCACGTCCGCATGCGCTACGCGAAAGCCTTGCCGGTAGGGTCTCTGACCCGGCTGCCATGCCGCTCGACTCCAAATCCGACGGGCTGCTGGGAAAAAGCTTTCGCAAGTATTCGCCTTCTGCTTGATCGTGCACGCAGACGTCAGAACGCAGGGCGTTTTGGAGCTTATGCAAAATCGCATCGATGAACAGTTTGAGGCACTCCGTCGCAACGGACGAGCTGGATTCGCCGCTTATATTACTGGTGGAGATCCTAATCTTGAGCGCACCATCGACATCGCCGTGGGCTTAGCGGAGACCGGAGTTGATTTTCTAGAACTGGGCGTACCCTTCTCTGATCCGCTAGCAGACGGCATCGCCAATCAGCTCGGAGCGCAGCGCGCACTCGCATCGGGAACAACTCTCCCAAAACTGCTTTACACAATTTCTCAGATTCGTTGCCGGATCCCGATCCCAATTATTCTCTATAGTTACCTCAATCCGATCTACCAATATGGGTTCGAGCAATTCGAGCAAGACGCGCTAGCTGTGGGAATTGACGGATTACTGCTCCTCGATTTGCCTCCGGATGAGCATTCGTTGTCGGATCGAAGTAGCTTTCTTCATCGGATCCGTTTAATCGCC
>Ga0137363_10002916_pt1 | contig 10288 bp, 10 predicted proteins | sample MadtaG_FD_104800 | JGI IMG/M metagenome (GOLD analysis project Ga0137363, IMG submission 104800) | Vadose zone soil microbial communities from Angelo Coast Range Reserve, California, USA - Mad1_115_16 metaG | ecosystem: Environmental > Terrestrial > Soil > Vadose zone | place: USA: California...
AGGTAGACCGGGGCCAGCACGCCCGGGGCGCCGTGACCGGGACCGGCCAGGAAGATGGCGTCGAGGTCGTACTTGTTGATCAGCCGGTTGAGATGGAGCCAGATGAAGCTCAGGCCCGGGCTCGCGCCCCAGTGCCCCAGGAGGCGCTTCTTGATGTGCTCCGCCTTGAGCGGCTCGCGCAAGAGAGGGTTGTCGCGCAGATAGATCATTCCGCTGGCGAGGTAGCAGCAGGCGCGCCAGAAGCCTTGCATCTTCTGCAGCTCTTCGGCGGAGAGACGATTCGGGGTACCAGTGCTCGGGGGGGTCATGATTCTTCCTTTCGGCTAAGCCAGTAGAGGTGCAACGAGAGTGCCACCAGAGCTCATCGGCCGAAGAGCGCCGGAGCGACATCGGCGATGAGGATCTTGAGGATCGTCATGCCCGGAAAGATCATCGCGTAGAAGGTGTCGGGCTTGTCGGTCGGCGTCGCCTTGTTGGCGTAAGCGAGGATCGCCGGGTTGCCGCATGCGCCCGCGACGATGCCGGCCAGCTTGTCGAACGGCATGTCAAACACGTACAGACCAAGGATCAAGACCGGGAGCGCGAGAGCGATGGTGGTGGTGGCGGCCAATCCCAGGAAGAGGAAACCCGTCTCGGCGACGGTGGCCGCGAATCTCGGTCCGGACGAGAGCCCGACCTGCGCCAGGAACAGCGTGAGGCCGAGGTTCCGCAGCACGAGGTTCGCGGAGAGCGGAATGGTCCAGGTGATGCCGCCGGTGCGGCGGCGCCGGCCCAGGACCAGAGCGACCAGGAGCACGCCTGCGAGCCCGATGGAGATCGTCCCCACCCCAGGGACCGGCAGCCGGATCGCGCCGACCAAAAAGCCGAGCGCCATGGCGAGCCCGATGGAGATGTAGCTGAACTCGGCGGTGCTCTTGATGGAGTCGCCGAAGAACTTCCGCACCGCCGGAAATTCGACGCGATTCGCCAGAAGACCGACGCGGTCGCCGTATTCGAGCACCAGGTCCGGGCGCGCGAGCAGATCCGTGTCGCCGCGGCGGACGTGCACCACCGAGCACCGGAGGCCGGCAGGCAGCGCGAGGTCGGCCAGCCTCCTGCCCACCACCACGGCCTTGGACGCGAAGACGCGGAGATAATCCAGGTCGCGCCGATCGTCCGCGATGCGGCCGGCCGCCGCATCGCCGAGCAGGGTGCGCGCCCGCTCGAGCTCGTCGCGGGTTTGACCCACCGCGAGCACGACGTCGTTCTCGTGCAGGATGAGGTCGGGGGAAGCCGGCTCGTTGTGCCCGCCTTCGCGCACTGCGACGATGGTCGTGCCCGCAGGCATCATTGTCGCCACATCTCCGACGCTCTTGCCGGCGATCTCCGGATGCCGGATGGCGATCTCCAGCATCTGGCCCGCCGTGGAGGCGCCCTCGACGCGGGGCTTTCGCCGGCGGAAGACGACATAGAGGAAGAAGATCGGCAGGGCGACGCCGAACGGGTACGCCACCGAATAGCCCACCGCCGGGTCGTTGTTGCCGAACGCCTGGATCCCGGCCTGCAGCGCCGCGCTGCTCGTTCCAGCACCCACGAAGAGCCCGATGGCGTGACCGAGCGTCACCTTCCCGCCCGCGAAGGCGAGGGAGGCGGCTGCCGAGCAGAGGACGCCGATGATCGCCAGGAGGTTCGCTTGCCGTCCCTCGCGGCTGACCAGGCCGCGAAAGAACTCGCTGCCGTAATGGATGCCGATCCCGTAGAGGAAGAGCGCGAGCCCCAGGACGCCCAGCATCGGCGGCGGCGCCGCCTTCGGAGCGAACCATCCCACGGCGAGGGCGACGAACAGCACGGCGCCAACGCCGAGCGAGAAGCCCTTGATGCTGACCTCGCCGAGCAGGTAGCCGATGGCGATGGTGAGGAACAGCGCCATCATCGGCAGCTGCTCCAGAAGCGATCTTACGAATTGCATCTTCTTCTCCTGCTCAGTAAACTGTGAGATTCCGACTGCGGAACTGGCCGCGCACCCGCTCGGTGAGCTCCGCGGAGGGCGGATCGGCGCCCTTCAGCGGGTAGTCGATGCCGAGCTTCTCCCACTTGCCCTTGCCGAGCTGGTGGAAGCGCAGGATCTCCACGCGCTCGAGGCCCTTCAGGCTGGCGCAGAAATCGGCGACGCGCTGCACGTTGTCGTACCCGTCGGTGAGGCCCGGCACCAGGACGAACCTCACCCACATCGGGCGGCCCAGCTGCGAGAGGCGGCGGGCGTAGTCCAGCGTGGGCTGCAGCGGATTACGCGTGACGCGCTGGTAGATCTCCGGATCGCCGGACTTGATGTCCAGCAGGTTGAGATCGACGTCCATCAGCTGCTCGTCGGTGAGCCGCTCGCCGAGCCGGCCGCAGGTGTCGAGGCAGGTGTGCAGACCCAGCTCCTTGCAACGCCGCAGCACGCGGGTGGTGAAGCGGGTCTGCAACACCGGCTCGCCGCCGGAGAGCGTGATGCCTCCCCTGCTCAGCTTCAGCGCCTGCGCATACCTGCCGATCACCTTCATCGTGTGGTCCACGCTGTACGGCCTGCCGTTCTGGAGGTGCCAGGTGTCCGGGTTGTGGCAGTACTGGCACCGCATCAGGCACCCGGTGAGGAATGCCACGAACCGCAGGCCCGGGCCGTCGACGGTGCTGCCCAGCTGCGCCGAGTGGACGTAGCCCATCAGCTCGTCGTCCGGCTTGTCGGCGACCGCCTCCACGTCGCTCTCGTGAACGTCGAAGTATGGGGCGCCTGATTTGACGGGCGCCGACTTCGCGACGAAGAGCTCGTAGCGGCTCCGGTTGGACAGCTGGGCGGCCACGTCACATCTCCGCGTGGAAGGTGCGGTTGACCACGTCGCGCTGCTGCTCCTTGGTGAGCTTCACGAAGTTCACCGCGTAGCCGGAGACCCGGATGGTGAGCTGGGGGTACTTCTCCGGATGCTCCATCGCGTCGAGCAGCGTCTCCCTGTGCAGCACGTTGACGTTCATGTGGAAGCCCTTGGAGCCGAAGAAGGCGTCCAGCCCGCTCGACAGGCGCGTGTACCGCTCCTCCTCCGTCCCCAGCGCGGTCGGCACGATGCTGAGAGTGAGCGAGATGCCGTCCTCGCAGTCGTCGTAGGGAAGCTTCGCCACCGAGAGCGCGGCCGCGAGCGCGCCGTGCTTGTCCTTGCCGTTGGAGGGGTTGGCGCCCGGCGCGAACGGCTCGCCCTTGCGGCGGCCGTCGGGCGTGTTGCCGGTCGCCTTCCCGTAGACGACGTTCGAGGTGATGGTGAGCACCGACTGCGTGTGGACCGAGTTCCGGTAGGTCGGGTACTTGCGCACCTTGTTCATGAAGCCGGAGGCGATCTCGACCGCGATGCTGTCGGCCCGGTCGTCGCCGTTGCCGTAGCGGGGGAAGTCGCCCTCCACCTCGAAGTCGACGATCAGCCCGGTCGTGTCGCGGATCGGCTTCACCTTGGCATACCGGATCGCCGCCAGGCTGTCGGCGGCGTGCGACAGGCCCGCGATCCCGGTTGCCATGGTGCGCAGGATGTCGCGGTCGTGCAGCGCCATCTCGATGGACTCGTAGGCGTATTTGTCGTGCATGTAATGGATGACGTTGAGCGCGTTGACGTAGGTCGAGGCGAGCCAGTCCATCATCAGCTCGTACCGGTCGCGGACCTCCGCGTAGTCCAGGATTTCGCAGGTCACCGGCGCCAGCCTCGGACCGACCTGGTCGCCGCTGACCTCGTCGCGGCCGCCGTTCAGCGCGTAGAGCAGGCACTTGGCGACGTTCACGCGCGCGCCGAAGAACTGCATCTGCTTGCCCACCCGCATCGCCGAGACGCAGCAGGCGATGGCGCAGTCGTCGCCCCACTTCGGCCGCATCAGATCGTCGCTCTCGTACTGGACCGCGCTGGTGTCCACGCTCACCTTGGCCGCGAATCGCTTGAACGGATCAGGCAGGCGCAGCGACCAGAACACCGTGATGTTCGGCTCGGGCGCGGGCCCCAGCGTGTACAGCGTGTTCAGCATCCGGTAGCTGGACTTGGTGACCAGCGTCCGTCCGTCGTCGCCCATGCCCCCCACGGTCTCGCTCGCCCAGACCGGATCGCCGGAGAAGAGCTGGTTGTATTCGGGCGCCCGCAAGAACCTCACCAACCGCAGCTTGATCACGAAGTCGTCGAAGATCTCCTGCGCCTGGCTCTCGGTCAGCGTGCCCTCGGCCAGGTCGCGCTCGAAGTACACGTCGAGGAAGGTGGACACGCGGCCCACCGACATCGCGGCGCCGTTCTGCTGCTTGATGGCCGCGAGGTACCCCAAGTAGACCCACTGCGTGGCCTCTCGCGCGTTGGTCGCCGGCCCTCCGATGTCGAACCCGTAGTTCCGCCCCAGCTGCTTGAGCTCGTGCAGCGAGCGGAGCTGCTCGGCGATCTCCTCCCGCAGGCGGATCACCTCTTCGCTCGAGTGACGCCCGTCGAGCTCCCTCTTGTCGTGCTCGCGCTCCGCGATGAGGAAGTCCACGCCGTAGAGCGCGATCCGGCGGTAGTCGCCGATGATCCGGCCGCGGCCGTAGGCGTCGGGGAGCCCGGTGATCAAGTGCGACGTGCGGCACTTGCGGATGTCGGGCGTATAGGCGTCGAAGACGCCGTCGTTGTGTGTCTTGCGGTATTTGGTGAAGATCTCCTCGTTCTTCGCGTCCGGCTCGATCCCGTAGGCCTTCAGGCTCGCCTCGACCACGCGCCAGCCGCCGAACGGCATGATCGCGCGCTTGAGCGGGGCGTCCGTCTGCAGGCCGACGATGATCTCGGAGTCCTTGTCGATGAAGCCGGGCGCGTGGGCGAGGATCCCGGTGGGCTCCTGCGACACGCCGAGTACGCCTTGCTTCCGCTCCTCGGCGAGCAGCGGCAGGATCTTCTCCCAGAGCTTCTTCGTCCGCCCGGTCGCGCCGGCGAGGAAACGCTCGTCGCCATCGTAAGGCGTGTAGTTCTCTTGGATGAACTCGCGGACGTCGACGTGCTTCTGCCAGCGGCCGCCGGTGAAGCCGCGCCAGGGGTCCCTGGCGCTGCCGGCGGTCTGGGTCTCTGCGGACGTAAGAGTGGCCTTCATTTCTCGTCTCCTCGATCTTGCGGTTTGTGAATTGCCTAGAGCAGCTGCCTCGTGTGCCTTGCGATCATCAATTCTTCGTTGGTGGGGATGGAGAACGCCGCGGTTCGGGCTTCCGGCGTGCTGATGCGGGGTCCGCCCGCGGCGTTGGCCGCGGGGTCGAGGTCGACGCCGAGCCAGGCCGCGTCGCGGCACACGCGTTCGCGGATGGCGGCCGAGTGTTCGCCGACGCCTGCGGTGAATACGATCGCGTCCAATCCACCGAGCGCGGCGGCTAGCGAGCCCAGCTCGCGCCGGATCCGGTAGCAGAAGACGTCCACGGCGAGCTTCGCCCGCGGATCGTTCGAGGCGAGCAAGACCCGCATGTCGCTGGAGATTCCGGAGATGCCGAGCAGCCCCGCCTGGTGGTAGAGCAGCTTCTCGACCGCGCGCACGTTCATGCCGCGATGGTCCATGAGGTACAGGATCACGCCCGGATCGAGAGAGCCCGAGCGCGTGCCCATCGCCAAGCCCTCGACGGCGGTGAAGCCCATCGTGCTGGCGACGCTGCGACCGGCCTCCATCGCGCACATGCTCGCGCCGTTACCGAGGTGCAGCACGACGGTCTTCCCCAACGCGGCCTTCGCGTCGAGCCCGCCCAGCGCCGAAGCGATGTACTCGTAGGACAGGCCGTGGAAGCCGTAACGCCGCACCCCGGCCTCGTGCAGCTCCGCCGGCAGCGCGTACCGTTGCGCGACCTCCGGGTTCGTGCGGTGGAACGACGTGTCGAAACAGGCCACCTGCGCGAGCTCGGGCGCGCGGTCGAGGAGGCGCCGCATCGGCACGAGCGCGGCGGGCTGATGCAGCGGCGCGAGTGGAACCAACGCCTCGAGGTTCGCCACCACACCCGCATCGACGCGCACCGGTCCGGTGAAATCGGGTCCGCCGTGCACGACCCGGTGCCCGACCCCGATGAGGCGGTCATTCGCCAACTCGGGCCGCAGAAACGTGAACAGATGATCGAGAGCCCGATCGTGGCCGAGATCCGTCCCCTCGGCCCAGGACTTCTCCGCCGTCGTCCCGTCACGCCCCTTGGCGACGAAGCGGGGGCTGGTGTGGACCGCTTCGACCTGGCCGTGCAGGTCGAGCCGGAGCTCATCGCCGCGCGTGACGAAGAGCGAAAACTTGATGCTGGAGGATCCAGAGTTGATGACGATGATCGCGTCAGCCACAGCGTCCTCCTCAGGCGACCGCTTTCTGGGGGATCTGGCGGCGGGACTGGGCCACCAGCGACGCGACCGCGCACGACGCGAGTCTGGCTGTCTCCGAGTCGGCGCGGCTGGTCAGGACGATCGGCACCCGAGCGCCCAGCACGATCCCGGCCGCGTCGGCCCCGGCCAAAAAAGAGAGGCTCTTGGCGAGCATGTTGCCCGCCTCGAGGTCCGGCACGACCAGCACGTTGGCGCGGCCGGCCACCGGCGACCGGATGCCCTTGATCCGCGCGGCCTCGGCGCTGATGGCGTTGTCGAGCGCGAGCGGGCCGTCGAGGATCCCGCCGGCGATCTGCCCGCGGTCGGCCATCTTGCACAACGCTGCGGCCTCGATGGTGGATGTGACCTTGGGGTTGATGGTCTCCATCGCCGAAAGGATGGCGACCCGCACTTCCGTGATCCCCAGGGAGTGCGCGAGATCGATCGCGTTCTGGACGATGTCGACTTTCTCCTCGAGTGTCGGAAAGATGTTCACCGCCGCATCGGTGATGATCAGCGGCTCGTCATGCCCGGGCACGTCCATCACGAAGCAGTGGCTGATGCGGCGGGCCGTGCGCAGTCCCGTCTCCTTCTTCACCACCTCGCCCATCAGCTCGTCGGTGTGCAGCGAGCCCTTCATGAGCGCGTCGGCGCGTCCCTGGCGAACCAGCTCGACGGCTCGAGCAGCCGAGGCGTGGCTGTGCGGAGTGTCGACGATCTCGAGCCCGTCGACATCGAGCCCGGACTTCTCCGCGACCGCCTTGATTCGCGCGGCGGGGCCGACCAGCAGCGGGGTCATGAGGCTGGTCCGAGCCGCGTCCACCGCGGCGCCGAGGGACGACTCGTCGCAAGGATGCGCGACGGCCGTGGTCAATGGCTGGATTGCCTTCGCTCGCGCCAGCAGGCGCTCGTACCTCTTGTGCTCGCGGCTCATCTTCCTGCTCCCTCTCCTGGAACGCGCATCCGCATCTGGAGCCGCTGGGCGCGGCGCATCAGGGCGGCGGCGTGGCGGCGGCGGTCCTCGTCGGTCTCCAGGAAGAGCGGCGCGATCTCGCGCGGGCAGCCCTGCTCGTCGACGGCCACGAAGGTCAGGTAGGCCTTGGTCGTGTAGCGCCGGGCGCGAGTCCGCGGATCTTCGGCCTCGACGCGGCAGCCGACCTCGATGCTCGTCTTGTGAACGCAGTTCACCTGCGCTTGCAGGATCACGATCTCGCCCAGCCGGATCGGGGTGATGAAGTCGAGGCGGTCCACCGAGGCGGTCACGACCCGGCCGCCGGCATGCCGCATGGCCGCGACGCCGGCGCAGACGTCGATCCACTCCATCACCACGCCGCCGAAGAGCGAGCCGCCGGTGCCGTTGATGTGCGTGGCCATCACGATCTCGGTCATCTCGACGCGCGAGCGCGCCGGCGTCAGGCGGGTCTCGCTCGCGGTTGGACCACCTTCGAGTTTCACGCGTTTCGCAACGTTCTCGGCAATCGGCATGGCTGCCTCGAGCGGTGCAAGCAAGATGCCACCCAGTGTGTCGGCCCGGTATCGAGGGGATTCGACATCCGCGAGATCGACGCCGGCGATTTCGCGCTCGCTTGAACAAGAATTTGCCCGACCGCGCAGCGGATGGCCAGACGACGCGTCAGTGATGAGGGCGTCGCCGCTCGAGCTCGCCCGAGGCGGCCGCACGACGGCACGAGTCGCGAGCGCTCACCGCGTAACAGAGGAGTTGCGCGTTCGTCTCGCGCTCGCGGTGCCGCCGGTGAGCGTTGCGTCCGCGCCGGCGCGTGGCACGTGCCGTGCAGACTCTTGCCAACGTGGACAGCCTTCCGCGAAACGCGATCGAGATCGCCCGGCCCTTCGGCTTCCCCATCACCAATTCCATGATCGTGAGCTGGGTGGTGGCCCTGGGCTTGATCGTCTTCGCCCAGGTGGCGACGCGGAAGATGAAGCTCGTCCCGGACGGCGCCCAGAACTTCCTGGAGTGGCTCGTGGCCGGCCTCGACGGCTTCCTCGAAGGAGTGATCGGCCGCCACCTCGTGCAGCGGACGTTCTGGTTCTTCGCCACCGTCTTCATCTTCGTCCTGGCAACGAACTGGATGGGGCTGGTCCCCGGGGTGGGCACCATCGGGTGGGGGCACCGGGGCGCCCACGGTTTCCAGATCGATCAGCCGCTGCTGCGCGGGGCCAACGCGGACCTCAACCAGACGCTGGCCATGGCGCTCGTCTTCTTCGCTTGCTGGATCTATTGGGCTCTCCGCGAGGTCGGCCCGGGCGGCTTCTTGAAGGAGTTGTTCGCGCCGAAGGGCGAAACCGCCGGCGTGATGAGAGTGGTGATGGTGGCGGTGTTCTTCGCCTCGGGCTGCCTGGAGATCGTCTCCATCCTCTTCCGGCCCGTCTCGCTCAGCTTCCGGCTCTACGGGAACGTCTTCGCGGGCGAGAACATGCTGGAGACCATGTCGAGGCTGGTTCCCGCGCTCTCCTGGCTGTTGCCCATTCCCTTCTATCTCCTGGAGCTCTTGGTGGGCCTGGTCCAGGCGCTGGTCTTCATGCTGCTGACCGCCGTCTTCACCCTGCTGATTTGCCAGCAGGAGGAAGAAGCGCCGACGGCACCGGCAACCGCCCATGGCTGAATCACGAACCGCACGAACACGAAGAAAGGCAGGAAACCAATGAACGGAAGCATTCACGTCGGTCTGGCCGCCCTCGGGGCAGCCATCGGAGTTGGCCTGATCGGGATGGGCGGCGCGATCGCCGTCGGACGCAATCCCGGCGCGGCCACGAAAGTGATGGTGCAGTCCATCCTCGCCATCGCCTTCGCCGAGGCCATCGTCTTCTACGCGCTCTTCCTCCTGCGGTAGCGGCCGGCCATGAACGTCCTTTCTCTGCTGGCGCAGCCCGAAGCGGGCGGACAGATCGAACAGATCGCCCGTAGCTTCGGCGTCGACTGGCCCCACCTGGTGGCCCAGATCGTCAGCTTCGGGATCGTCTGCGCCCTGCTCTACCGGTTCGCGTATCGACGCGTCCTCGCCATGCTCGAGGAGCGGCGGCAGCGGATCGCGGAGGGCCTGGCCAATGCCGAGCGGATCAAGGCCGAGCTGGCCCGGACCGAGGCCCAGCGCCGGGAAGTGATCGGGCAGGCCAACTCCCAGGCCGCGAAGCTGATCGCGGAAGCGCGCGCCGCGGCCGCCCGCGTCCACGAGCAGGAGACGCAGAAGGCGGTTGCCGCCGCCGAGCAGATCCTCGCCGGAGCGCGGGAGCAAAGCACCCAGGATCACGCGCGCATGCTCGCGGACCTCAAGCGCGAAGTTGGACGCCTGGTGGTGGAGACCACCGCCGCGGTCGCCGGCAGGGTGCTGACCGCGGACGATCAGCGGCGTCTGGCCGAACAAACGGCAGAGAGAGTGACGGTCCAACGGGAATGAGGACCACGAGACGATCGCGACGTGACGCCCGTCGCCTCTACCGCGCCTGCCTCCGGGACGGGCTGCTCGACGAGGACCGAGCCCTCGAGGTCGTCGAGTCCGTCGCCGCAGCGCACCGCCACGGCAGCCTGGCCATCCTGTCGCACTTCCAGCGGCTGGTCAGGCTCGACTGCGCGCGCCACCGCGGCCTGGTGGAGAGCGCCATCCCGCTCCCAATCGACCTCCGCACGAGCGTGGAGGCGGGCATCACGCGCACCTACGGCCGGGGAGTGAGCACGTCGTTCGCCGACAACCCCGCGCTGATCGGGGGCATGCGGGTCAAGGTCGGCAGCGACGTCTACGACGGCAGCGTGCTGGCCGCGCTTCACGCGCTCGAGGAGCGCTTCTGAGATCGGGCTGAGGAACTATGGAAACTCTGTTGCGAGAAATCGAAGCACGGATCGCGGGCGTCAAGGCGGCGGCAGCGAAGCAGAACGTCGGAGTGATCCGCGAGATCGGGGACGGCGTCGCCCGGATCGAGGGCCTCGCCGACGCGATGTTGAACGAGATGATCGA
>Ga0137363_10002918_pt1 | contig 10287 bp, 8 predicted proteins | sample MadtaG_FD_104800 | JGI IMG/M metagenome (GOLD analysis project Ga0137363, IMG submission 104800) | Vadose zone soil microbial communities from Angelo Coast Range Reserve, California, USA - Mad1_115_16 metaG | ecosystem: Environmental > Terrestrial > Soil > Vadose zone | place: USA: California...
GGACATATGCTGCTTCTGAATCAGAGAGTTCATTACGGAACAGACCAACTTCTTCTCTCAGAATACGTCAAGGCACGTGAAGCGACGGCGGAAAAATTCTATCAACACATCGGACCGCTTCAAGAGTGGTATGAGCGGCATAAAACACAGGGCGATCATCCCCTGAAACTCGCTGCTGAAATCTATGTCAGTATTCTTGGCTATCCACAGTTATATATCGAGGGGAATCATCGGACAGGTTCGTTGATCGCGAATTGGATTACGGTGTATCACGGCTTTCCACCTTTCGTCTTATCTATTGACAATGCCATCGCCTACTTTGCCCCTTCAGCGGAAATCAAAAGCTTTGCGGATAAGTCAACCTGGCGTGGAAGGGCTAGACTTCCAAAGTATAGGAAATCGTTTCTCGCATTTTGGGAACGTCATATCGACAGCCGCTATCTGATACAAACATGACGTAAGGATGCCTGTCCGTGAGCAAGTATTCTTACAGCTTTCTGATGTCGCGTTGCAGCCAGCCAAAGGCAGCGGCCCCCAGCATCATAGCACCGCTAATGGGGAAGAGAATCACCGGGCCAACGTGGGAGGAAACCACGCCAACGAGCGCGACCGATAATGGATAGAGGCCCAGCGATGCGAACAAAAAGATACCCAGCAGGCGTCCAAGCAAGTGAGGCGGGGCTTGCTGCTGCATCACGGTGAAAGCAAGCACCGTGAGCATCCCGTTAGTCAGCCCGGCGCAGCCGATCAGCAGCGCCGCGCCGGGTAAGCCGCCTGCGAAGGGAACGAAGGAATAGAGGACTCCCAGCGTCATGATGCAGATAAGCATCAGCAGGCCGCGATGGGCGATCTTGCCCAGGCTCCCTGCTATCAATCCTCCTAGCAGAGACCCTGCACCGAACATAGCCAGCAGCAGGCCATAGCCGCCCGCTCCCGACATGAATTGATCGCGAGCCAGCGTCGGCAGCGCCACCTCGAACAGCCCATTGAATAGAAAATTGCCGAAGATGATAACCAGGAAGGCCACTTGTAGCAGCCGCCAGGTGCGAATGAGTCGCCAGAAGGTGATATCTTGCGCGAAGGTAGCTTCTCTTCCTGATGCTTCCTGAGCAAGAGCCTGTTCTTTCTGCGCCGTGACAGCTTCTGCCGACCTGTGCTCCCCTCGCATCAAGATCAGCGTGAGGGCTGAGACGACAAATGTGAGGGCATCGACGACAAACGCTGGACCGGATTGCAACCTGCTGACGACCAGGCCCGCCAGGCCGGAGCCGATCAGCAGCGCCAGTTGCAGGGAAGACGTATTGAGCGCGTTTCCCGCCTGCAATGCATCGGCCCCTAATATCTCCGGCAGTACAGCGTAGTACGCGGGGAGAAATAGCCCGGCGAACGCCCCAAGCGGCGCGGCAACGGCACAAAGCGGCAATACCGACGTTCGACCGGTGAAAACCAGCACAGCCAGGACACCCACCAGCAGCGCGCGCATGATATCCGCCAGCAACATGACCCTGCGAGGCCGCAGCCAGTCGCTCAGCAGCCCGCCAAGCAGCAGCGTTCCGACACGGGGCACGCCATAAGTCGCCAGCACAATACCCAGTTCCTGTGGGGTGTGACCACTGCTGAGCATCAACCAGGGCAGCGCCACCGCATAAAACATATCCCCCATCGTCGAGATCATCTGACCAACGAAGAGCAAGCAGAAATCACGCACCCTGAGCGGTGCAAGCAGATTGCCGAGTAATTGTTTTTTGAGGATCACGCTTCCAACTCGATTTCTTCTCGAACAAAGCCGGGCAACACGCTACACACTATAACAGGGTCAGCGCGGCTACGTCCAGTATACCCACAGCGACATGTGGGGCAATTGTCCGATGCGAAATGCGCCAAAACGCGGTATCATAATCGTACAGGTTAATTGCCGACCCGTGCCAGGTCGAAACCTGTCAGATTGACGACAGGCCCATTGAAGGAAAGGTAGGATCGCAGATGCTTCCGGTCAAATTAGCGGGTCTGGGGTGGTATCTTCCTCCCCGGCGGGTCACGAATGCAGAGCTTGAAGAGCGGCTGGACATTCCGGCGGATTGGATCGAGCGCGTCACAGGAGTGTACGAGCGCCGCTATGTCACCGACGAAACGGTGGTTGCGATGGGCGTCGCCGCTTCATGTATGGCGTTAGAAGCGGCGGGGTTAGATGTATCGGATCTCGACGCCATCATCTGCGCTTCGACATCCCCGCAGCAAGCCATTCCTTGCACTGCTGCCTTCCTGCAGCGAGAACTGCATGCCCCGGAGGGCGCGAGCGCCTGTTTTGATATCAACGCCACCTGCCTGAGCTTTCTGTTCGCGCTCCAGACCGTCGCTCACCTGGTCGCCTCAGGGGCATATTCAACGGTTCTGATCTGTTGCAGCGAGATTGTCTCTCACTCCCTGAATCCTCGCGAGCGGGAGAGCGTGGCGCTCTTCGGCGACGCCGCTGCGGCCTGTGTCGTTACTCGTAGCGCACCCGGCGAGGCAAGCGCGTTCTGGCACGCGCACTTCGAGACCTACAGCAGCGGCGCTGAGTTGACGGAGATACGCGGCGGCGGGACGCTACATCACCCCAACGACCCGGAAACCACGCCAGAGATGAATATGTTCCACATGAACGGCCCGACCGTTTTCAGGCAAGCTTCCATGCTCGGTGAGCCGGTCATGGAGCGCTTCATCACCGCGCTCGGCTGGGAGCGCAGCCGCTTCGACGCGCTCGTTCCACACCAGGCCAGCCGCCACGCCATCGAGCAATTCACAAGACGGCTGGGATTCAGAAAGGAGCAGATGATCGTCAACCTGCCGCATCGTGGCAACTGCGTTTCGGCCTCCATCCCGCTCGCGCTGGCGGAGGCTGTTCACTGCGGACGTATCCAGCGCGGGGATCACGTGCTCTTGGCAGGCACAGGCGCAGGCCTCACCCTGGGCGCGCTGGCGATTACGTATTAATAAGGGAACATATGCAGATTCTCGTTACAGGCGGAACAGGATTTCTTGGCCAGCACCTTGTGCGGGCGCTGCTGTCGAAGGGCCACAGCATGCATGTGCTTGGTCGAAACTTCACGTCCGCGGGGGCGCAGCAACTCGTTGCCGGAGGAGCCATCCCCATCACTGCTGATTTACAGGACAGGGTGGCTGTAGAAGCTGCCTGCACGGGTATCGAGGTGATCTGCCATGCCGGTGCGCTCTCTGCGCCCTGGGGCAGGCGTGTCGATTTCTACAATATCAACGTTGGCGGAACCGAGAACGTGCTTGCCGGTTGCCTGGCGCGCGGCGTGCGGCGGCTGGTCTATATCTCGTCGCCGAGCGTGGTCTTCGATGGCCGCGACCAGCAGCTTGTCTCAGAGAACGCGCCCTATCCGCGCCACTTCACATCGGTTTATTCGTGGACTAAGAAGCTGGGTGAAGACCGCGTCAACGCGGCAGCTGCGCAGGGACTGCAAACGGTGATCCTGCGGCCAAAGGCAATCTTTGGGCCGGGCGACCAGTCGCTTTTGCCACGGCTGATCGATGCCGCACGCCAGAAACGCTTGCCACAGATAGGCAATGGCCAGAATCTAGTCGATCTGACCTATGTAGAGAATGTCGTCCACGCCGTAATGCTGGCCTTCGATGCGTCAATGGCTATAGGAAAAACATACACCATCACGAACGACGAACATATCCCTTTGTGGGCTGTGATTCGCCGCGTGCTGGAACGTCTTCACCTGTCAACCAGCTTGCGGACAATACCCCTACCCGTCGCCCTGGCTGCAGCGTCGCTGATGGAAGCACGGGCGGCGCTCACCGGCAAGGAACCACTGCTGACGCGCTACTCTGCCGCGATTTTGGCACGCACACAGACCTATGATATCAGCGCAGCAAAACGCGATCTCGGCTACGCGCCCTGCGTCTCCGTTGCCGATGGCACAGAGCGCACGCTCGAAGCGTTGGAGGAGCATATATGAGCGGGGATGCTCCAATGTTGGAATGCCACATCCTGGATACCGGCTACTGCCTTGCCTGGGAGCATCACGTCATGCAGGGCGGTCGGCGTGTGCGCATCGCCTGTCATTCGCTGGTAGCCCTGCTGCGCCACCCTGAGCATGGCTGGCTGCTGTGGGACACAGGCTACGCGCCACGTATGCTGGAGGTCACGCGACGTTTGCCATTTTTGCTTTACCGCTATGCCACGCCGCTGCGCCTGAACCCTGAGCTTACCGTGACAAGGCAATTAGCAAACCGGGGTATTGCGCCGGGGGACATTCGCCGCATTCTCATCTCGCATTTTCATGCCGACCATATCGCGGGGCTGCGCGATTTCCCCGGCGCTGAACTCATCGCATCACGAGATGGTTACGATGATATTGCAGCCCGACGTGGGATGAGCGCGATCAGCCGGGCTTTTATCCCTGATTTGCTGCCCGGCGATTTTCGCGAACGGGCCAAACTGGTGGAACGCTTCGAGGGACCGGTGCTGCCAGCGCTGGGACCTGCTCATGATCTATTTGGCGATGGGTCGCTGCTGCTCGTACAGCTTCCTGGCCATGCTCGCGGGCAGATGGGTCTGCTGGCGCGTACTACACGCGGGCGCATCCTCTTCGCCGCCGATGGAAGTTGGCTGCGGCAATCGATTTGCGAAGACCGCCCGCCCGCCCGCATAACCAACCTGTTTGTTGATGATGCGCGCGCCGTGCGCAGCACCATCTCCCACCTGCATGACTTCGCCGCTACCTGTCCCGATGTCGTTATCATACCCAGTCATTGCCCGGAAGCCTTTGCGCAGGAAGTCGAGGAAGACCATGCAAACATCGAATAAACTCTCGCTCCTCGCACACTTTGCGCGGGCGCGCCGGCGCTGGAAGCACCTGCGCGGCACGGCCCTGGAACGCTTCCAGGAGCAACACGCACGGCAGATCGTCGCCTACGCCGCGCAGCACTCGCCCTTCTACTGCAGCCACTGGGCGGGCCATCCAGTGCAAGAGTGGCGCACATTGCCAACTGTCGATAAAGCCCTGATGATGGAGCATTTCGACACCTTCAATACGCGAGGCGTCAAAGGGGAAGAGGCCATGGCGGTCGCGCTTGAGGCCGAACGCAGCCGCGATTTTCGTCCTGTGCTGGGAAGCCTGACGGTTGGCCTGTCGTCGGGTACTTCTGGACATCGCGGGCTGTTCCTCGCCAACCAATGGGAACAGACCGCGTGGGCCGGTACTATCCTGGCAAGGACACTGCACCATCTGCCCCGCCAGCCCCTGCGCGTCGCCTTTTTCCTGCGCTCCAACAGCAACCTCTACGAACAGATTGGTAGCAGGTTGATCCAGTTTCGCTACTTCGACTTGATGCTGCCACTCCCCGAAGCGGTATCCGCGCTGAATGACTTCCAACCGCATATCATCGTTGGTCCGCCATCACTGCTCGGTTTCCTGGCAGATGAACGGCAGGGCGGTCGCCTGCGCATCAAACCAGGCCGCCTCATCTCGGTAGCCGAGGTTTTAGAGCCACATGATCGCGAGCGCCTTGAAGCGACATTCGATGCCCCGGTTCACCAGATTTATCAAAGTACCGAGGGGTTGCTAGCCATCAGTTGCGTAAAAGGATCGCTGCACATCCAGGAGGATGTCGTCATTCTCCAGCTTGAGCCATTGCCAGGCAGCAACGGCGAGCGCGTCATGCCAGTAGTCACCGACATGTGGCGCAGGACGCAGCCGATTATCCGCTATCGCCTCAACGATGTGCTCCAAATGGAGTCCCGACCCTGTAGCTGCGGCTCAGCGTTCCGCGTAATTCGCGCTATCGAGGGGCGCTGCGACGATATCTGCTATTTCGTGTCGCTCGATGGCAGTATGAGGCCATTTTTCCCTGATACGATCCGGCGCATGATCCTGCTGGCCAGCCCCGATATCCTCGATTATCAGGCCGTGCAGGAAGAATGCGGGCAACTGCGTATCCACCTCTCCGTCACCTCCAAAGCTTCGTTCAGCACGGTCGCTCAAGCAGTGCAGGAGAGCGTCAACGCAACGCTGGCCCAGTATGATTGTCGTCCGGCCACCCTGAGGATTGAGGAAGGATTGGAACTGCCGGCACCGGGGGTCAAAAGGCGGCGCGTGCAGGCGCGCAAACAATGAAAAACCGTAAGCACCTCCGTCAATATGGAATAATTCCGCCGACCCACTGTGTATTGTTACACAGAGAGGCACGAGCAAATGAAACGTAGATCTCTCATAGTCAGGAAAGGATTTTTAAATGCTCGATATAACGACTGAATGGGGACAGCACGCCGAGCAGCGTTTGCGGTCCAATATCATTGCCTGGCTGACGACCGTCGGGTCGGATGGGCGTCCATATACCTCCCCTATCTGGTTTTTGTGGGATGGCAAGACCGTTCTCATTTTCAGTCAGCCGAACAAGCAGAAATTGCGGAACCTGCACAAGAATGCGCGTGTCACTCTGGCGCTCGATGATACGCAAGAGGGAGATGATGTAGTCATTGTTGAGGGTACAGCTGAATTGGTGGATGATCCAAATTTGAGTACTGAGCTGCCTGCATACGCGGAAAAATATGGAGCGCTTCTAAAGAGTATGGGATGGACGCCCGCATCAATGGCCGCTGACTATTCTCAGGGAATCCGGGTGACGCCAACTAAATTCAGAAGCTGGATATAATTGGGGCAAGGCTGCTTTAAGAATCTTTTTGGACAAGTGAGGATCGCGAGCGGATATAACGAAAACCGCCGCCGCGCTCCACCTGCACAATATTCCCGCGCCAGTTGATACGCTGCGGAGAGAGCAGCGCGATGAGCAGCTGCACCGGGAAGACTACCTGGATAACAGGCACCCACCATGCTTTCGTCCAGGGTGTAGCGTTCCCCAAATAGCGCGCGTTCAAGCGGGCGAAGATGGAAAAGCTGTAGCCGAAATAGAGCAGCGCGTATCCCAGCTTGCGGCGCGAGGGGCGCAAGAACAGCGAGACGAGCAGCAGCAGGGGAAACAGCGCGGGAACCAGCCCTAAGCCATAGATGATGGCGCGGTCATACCAGCCCAGGTGGCGCAGCAGCGACTCGCGGGGCAGCACAAACCAGCGCTGTATGAGGCTCAAGTAGTGGCGCGGCCCTCTGACCGTCGTGCTGATGCCGTGACGCAGCGGCGTTTGCGCGAGTCGATAACCGTGTGAGCGAAGCAGCCAGGCAACGGCGAAATCGTCCGCAAAAACCCTCTCGATCGCCTCGAATCCGCCAACCTGCGCGAGCACCTCTCGCCGCATGGCGTAGAACATACCATTGATCGTGAAAGGCTGTGTGAGCGTAGTATATGGGATGTACGTCAGCGGGCTATTGCTGTTGACGAAAGAGGAAACCATACTTGACCACGTATCGGCGAAGTTGACGTAGTAGGGCAGGCCAAATGCCAGCCCGACTCCCGTCTGATCGAGGAAGGGCAGGCAGCATTCCAGCCCGTAATCGGGCAGCATCGTATCATCGTCGAGGACGCAGATCACATCGCCCCTGGCTACCTTCGCCCCCGCGATGAGCTTAATAGTCTTGGGATTCTGCCCCTCTCCAGGAGGTGGGAGCGCAATCAGGTGCACATCGCGCTTCGGGTAGCGAGCTATCAGCTCCTGGCAGATGCGCTGGCCTTCAACGTCGTCAGCGTCAGCCAGCCAGATCAACTCGAGCGCGTAACGGCTCTGGAGCTGTAGACTGCGCTCAAGGCAGGCAGACATCGTGGGGTCGCCGCTCAAAACAGGCTGGAGAATACTTACCAGCGCAAGGTCGCGCTTCGCATCAGGGATGGGACGGCGAAAGAAACGCGCGACCATCCAATGCTTCCACACACGCTCGACGAGCATCAGCAGCCCGACGACCAGGCCCAGCTTTCTCATGATTTACCTCCACTGGTCTTGCCTCACCCTCTGCTCCCTCTCCACGCAGTGGAGAGGGCTGGGGCAAGAAAGCTACGGGGTAGCTTTACAAAGGCCGCCCCTTGCCGATAGATAGTTGTAGCTTTGGTTGCAAATTCGTATAAACCGCTGCGCGTGGTCATGAAGGGAATGTTCTTTTCCTTCACAGCGCAGTCGGTGTCAGGTCAGAAACTCGGCTAGCGGGAAGGAGCGATGAAGACGAGATGGAACCATGTAGTTCTGCCGGTGGGTCGTGAACAGGACCGAGTTGATGCCGGCGTGGGGGGAGCGCGGTGCGACGGAGAGGGTCTGATCGGAATAGTGGCCGTCCATCGCGAGCCGAACGCGATTGAAGATTGCAATCGTCGGCTGGAACATAAGGAAGTGCATCCCGGCAGCTGGCTTGCTGCTGTACCTGTTTCCGGTCGGGTCAGAGGTGTAGTGGAACGGATTGTCCAGCGTATTGAAATCACCGCGCACGGGGATGGTCGTCCCCGTGGGGTAGTCCACGCCGTAGTTGCTCGTCGTCGGCGCTGTCGTGCTGTCCACCGGCGCCATGCTCCCAGTGTGGCCGTAGGCGTGGTACTGGTTGACCCCTTGCACCACATTGGCCTCACTTTGACCTGGCGGATTGAGGGTGAGCGTCCCCGGCGCAGGCGAGAGGCCGGGCTGCAACATCGCCTGGACGCGATCAGCATACGTGGGGAAGCCCTGTCCGTACCAGGTAGCCAGATCTTCAAACAGGTGAGAGAGCTGCATGGTTGTACCATGCTGGAAGTAGCCGTGGGGCCACTGATCGGTCTCGCCAGGTAAGGTCTCCAGATTCGCGATGATGCCGGGACCCATATTCGCCTGCAAGGTGGTGGTGAAGCCGAGGAAGACCTCAGCATGGGGAGGGATCGACTTCGCGCCAGGAATATTCGCCGCCAGCGCCAGCCTGCTCGGCAGGCTCTGTTTCCCATAGAACCCGCCCCCGGCGAAGCCTATGCGCATACTCGTCACTTTGAACAGACTGCCCGCCTGGTTGCTTGCCGTCCCGAAAAGGGCGTTGGTGGCTTCCATAACATTCGTGAGCGAGTCACTGCGCAGTAACACGGCCACATCGTTCTGCTCCAGGTGAACCGGTCCAAAGCCAGCAGGGGGCTGGTCGCTGGGGAACGTCATGGCCTCCTGGACCGCGTACACGGTATGGCCCTCTAGCTTAGATGTAACCAGGTCGACCGGCATATAATCGGGGTAGCGCGTCCCAGCCTTGAAAAAACTAGAAGTTTTCCCCAGGCTGGGGATGTAATTATGGAAGTAGGGGAGTCCCCAGGCTACCAGGACACCCAATCCACTGGGAGTGGGCGCAAATTTCTGTTCCAGGCCCAGCAGGACGGACTCCAGGTGTTGCTGCGCCCCCTGCAAGGCTGTAGCATTAGCCGGGACATTCAATGTAGCGGTGATTACATGATTGTGCAGTGGATGTACCTCGACCAGAATCGTGCCATTGCTGCTGTTTATGCCTGAGCCATTGTCCTTGATAACCCGAACGTTCTGGATGATATATTGTTCTAGCGGCCAGGGTTGGGTGGCAGCGAAAGCAACCCGCTCGGGTGGTTGAACAAGAGTGTCGATCAGCTCATAGATACCAGCGGAAGCCAGGGCCGCGCCAAGGGTGCGTACCGTCCCTGTAAGAAAGCGTCGTCTACTCAGTTCCTTGTGTTGTTCTACTGCAAACACATTTTCATCATCATTTGTCATGAGACACCTTCTCCTTACTTAATGCACATTGACCAAATACTCCGGCCATCCGTAGGTGCCGATTTTGAGGTTTAAGAAAATAACCTGGATACCAGTAGGTGCCGATTTATCGCGCACACCGCCGATTTATCGGCCTCTCCCCGTGCCCCATCGAATATCCAGGTTAAAAACTTAAACCTCATTATCGGCCTTTGCCGGCTGTTCCGCTCTCCCGGTTAATTTATTAAAACCCATTATCGGCCCTCTCGGTAGATGTGATAGTGTCCGCATTTAAAAGTCAATCTGCATATAATTGTCACTCTTCTGTTCCCTTTGAGGGCATTCCCTCACTCAAAGGCCCAGCCAGCAGCATTTCGAGCCACTACTCAGGTGATGCGCCTCGCCCTCTCTGGTCCTAGTATAAGGAGAAAGTGTCATGAAAGCGCAATGAGCCTCGTCATGGATAGTGGCCTGAAACCCTGATGAGGCACCAAGAATCTGCAACACACAACCACTATTGTTGACATCGTCCGATAGCAGGTTTATTATTGCTGCGTAGCATAAACGGGGAGTAGAAAACATGACGAGTGCATCCACGACGCTTAGCACCCCTGTCCTGAAAAAAGCGATTGACCGCTATTACAAACAGCTTCAGGACTACA
>Ga0137363_10002920_pt1 | contig 10285 bp, 7 predicted proteins | sample MadtaG_FD_104800 | JGI IMG/M metagenome (GOLD analysis project Ga0137363, IMG submission 104800) | Vadose zone soil microbial communities from Angelo Coast Range Reserve, California, USA - Mad1_115_16 metaG | ecosystem: Environmental > Terrestrial > Soil > Vadose zone | place: USA: California...
GGTATTCAGCGGAGATTTGCCGACCCAGCGGAATCCTAAGGTGCCAAAATTAGAGACACCCAGGATATGTCTCTCAGTCGTCAAACCGGATTGTCGCCGCCAGAAAAAGTATGGCTCCAGAGTGGCTTGAGGAATCAGCTTTGAGAACGCGCTGTAGAAACCGGAGATATAGTTACCTGGTGTATTTTCATTAAACTGGCCGTCGTGGATTTTGACCACAGAAGCCGCAAAAGCATCCAACCGGACCCCTTTGACGCGAAATGTACCTGAGAGACCGTCAAAAGTGCGCGGAGTGTTCAACCAATTGGCTGGGCCGATAAGACGTTCTTCACCAAATGCGAGTTCCTGTCTTCCGATCCGCATCCGACGTAGGTTCCTATCCTCTTGTCCGAACTCGACGTAGCCAAGACGAAGATCTATTGTGTCCTGCTGCAGAGGCGGTAGCGATCCGGTCTGGCTTGCACCAATTACGTGAGCGTCCTGTGCTTGGAAATAAAAACTCATCCAAGGCTTCGGTTTTACCTGCATGTTCAGGCGCAGACGGCTCAACATGTAGGCATCGTTTGAATCTGGTTTAAAGAAGTCACCAAGAATGCCGGCCCCGCGCAGCCGAATCTCTCCGCTAAAGCGAAGCCATGTAGGCAGACGTGAGTTCAGCTCATCTGAAGGGGACGCAGGGGCTGCTAGCGGCGCAGGGGTCGGTTGTTTTTCGGAGGAGGCCGGAGCAGAGCTACTGACGATGGCAGAAGTCTGCTGCGCTAACATTTGGGTGACACCGATTAAGGAAAGTATGCCCCCAAAACAAAGACATGTACAAAGTTTTCTCATAGCAAGCTACTCAATTAAACGATTCCTTGACGTTCGGATCAGCATCATACCGACAGACATGGCCCGTGAATCATCGCCAAACTTAGACAACTATTTTGGAATAATTTTCTAAGAATCAAGCTGCTTGTAAGAAAATAAATGCACGGTTTGCGCTAACTTATAATACTCATGTTCCACGAAGCACTATGAATCTCGTGTCATATTTACTGGGTTAACCCTCTCACTACAAAGGGTGAGTTCTATGAAAGCTATCTAAAACATTAAAATTATCTCATAAATACTCGCCCGCTTTGGGGGCTTTGTCAAGTGTTTTTCTAGAGCAGATTTATCGTTTGCTATAGTACATATCCGCAGGTGCCGCAACTACCAGTCCTGAAGATACTAAGATCGAAACTGAATTTGCTAAAAAGCCGAACGCCCCGCCTTCGCCCGTCGTGATCTGCTTGTTCGGGTAGAAGGCAAGAATGCCAATATCGCCAGTCAACTCGAAGTTGGTAATGCCCACCGCGGAATTAACGACGTTGGCGACGTCCTGGCCGCAAGTTCCTAGAGCGCCGCAAAAGCACAAGATTCTTATTGAGGACGCCCCGTCGATTTCGAACCAGTTCCAAGACCAGCAGGCCGGTACCGATGAATCCCACCGAACTGAAAATCAGGCGAGCGAATGCCTCGTTGCCAGGCAGGTTGCTGAAGGCTTCCTGGAGGAATGCGCACACGAGCGATGCACCGATAATCCAATTCCGTGAGAGAAACCCACCCATAATGGTGATGGGAAATAGATAAAGAAAACCGATGGAGAGGTAAGGCTTGGTTGTCCAGTCGAGCGCTGCAATTGCCGCAACCAAAAACGCGGCGACACTCAACAGCTTCGTGCGGTTTGCAGGCGCGTAAATCGACAGAAGATTCTTCATGCCTTGGCTAATTTTGCCCTAGCAGAGATTTGAAAGGAGCATCTTTTTCGGTCCTGGCCAAAAGATAGCCTGTTTGTCCGGAAGATAGTTCCGCATTCAAAAAGATAGGATTCTCGTCCCGCGAGAGATTCTTCATAATTGCCGGTAATCTTTGTGAAACGTTCCGGATCAATGCTCTTGCGCCCAATCACCTCATGCATGTCATGCACACGGCATAATTCTAAGCGCAAACTCTGCTCGTGTCGCATTGCGTCTTGCCGCATATTTGGGACGACGGTATTCCCGCGCTTTGCTATTGTCTTTCTGTCTTTCATTGTCTGTTGTGTAAACGCCCGCGGACAGGAACCGTGGACGTGGGAGAAAGTGCGCGCGCAGTTTGAGCAGAGCAACCCCACTCTGCAGGCAGACAAGCTGAATATCTACGAATCAAAGGCACAGGAGATCACTGCGTTCCTTCGCCCCAACCCAAACCTCACTCTAGCGGCTGATGGAACCCAACTTGCTCCTGATAGAGGCGTCTGGCGGCCGGTCGCCGGCACTTTTGAGTCGCCCAGCATTAGCTATCTGCACGAACGGCAGAGCAAGCGGGAGTTACGCCTGGAGAGCGCAAAAAAGGGAACCCTGATTGCCGAATTGAGCCATGCAGACTTAGATAGAACCTTGCTTTTCAATTTGCGCCGTGCTTTTGTGTCGGCACTACAGTCGAAAGCGGTGCTCCAACTGGCGAAAGACAACCTTGCCTACTACGACCACGTGCTCGATATAAGCAGAACCCGCTTCAATGCCGGCGACATTGCGCAGATTGATCTCGACAGGCTGGAACTGTAACGCGTCCAATATGAATCGGATTTGCAAGCTGCCGGGGAGAACCTGAAAACCGCAAAGATCCAACTGCTCACACTCCTGAACTCGCGAGTTCACGTAGATGAGTTTGACGTGGCCGGGCCGTTCGATTTCAGCGACCAACTCATGCCCCGTGACGAGTTCCGGAAGATTGCCCTGGAAACGCGGCCAGACTTGAAGGCCGCCGTGGGAGCCGTGGGCAAGGCCCAGGCCGACCACAAGCTGGCGGTGGCGAATGGCTCAACCGATCCGACCTTGAGCGTATGGTACACGCATAACTCATCCAATAATAACCCGTTCGGAGTAAATACGCTCGGCGTCAGTCTCGCCATCCCCCTCCGCATCTTTGACCGCAACCAGGGAGAGAAGTTGCGCACGCAACTCGATATCACGCGCAATGAAAGATTGCGCGACGCCGCCGAAGCAGGCGTGCTCAGTGACGTAGATTCCGGCTACGTCACGCTCGAAAGCAACCTGATGCTGCTCCGGCCTTATAAGGCCAAGTACCTGCAGCAGTCTGTCCGGGTGCGGGACACGATTTTGTTTTCTTATCAGCATGGAGGCACCGCTTTGCTGGATTTTTTGAACGCACAGGCGGAGTACCGCAGCGTGCAGTTGAATTACGTGAACCTGGTCGGGTCTTACTTAACGGCTGCGGCTCAATTGAATCTCGCCGTGGGCCGAGAGGCGATCCCATGATGCGTAACATGATGCGTAAGCGGAGTCTTTCTCTTGCAATGCTTTGGTCCGCAAGTTTACTGGCGGTATTCAACACCTCTTGCTCTCGCGCCACGGAAGCTTCCTCTACGAAGAGCGAAGTCACGTTGGAACCGGGAGTATTCAACATAGAACAGCCCGAAACTTTCAAGCTGGCAAGAATTGAATCACGCGCCCTCCCAATCGTTCTGACGGCAAACGGAACGGTAAGCCCCGATGTGACCCGAACAATCCACGTTACTTCGTTGGGTTCTGGTCGAGTCATTGAACTGAAGGCCCGTCTCGGCGACCAGGTGCGTAAAGGCCAAGAGTTACTTACTATTTCCAGCTCTGATCTGGGAGCGGCCACAGCCGATTATCAAAAGGCGCGCGCAGATGAAGAACTCTCGCGTAAGGCCCTGGACCGGGCGCAACTTCTCTATTCGCACGGAGCGTTGGCAGAAAAGGATCTCCAGGTGGCGCAAGGTACCGAGGACAAGGCAAAAGTGGATATCCAGACCGCCATGCAGCGCGTACGGCTGATGGGCGGAGATCCGGACCATCCGGCTTCGCCCATACAACTGCGTGCGCCTGTTTCCGGAACCATCGTCGAACAGAATGTCGCGGGCTTCGAAGGCATCAAAAGTCTGGATAACTCTCCGAGTCTATTTACCATCGCCGATCTCTCCCAGGTATGGATCCTCTGTGATGTTTATGAAAACGACCTTGGCACCGTCCAGATCGGGGATTCGGCCGATATCCGTCTGAACGCATTCCCTGGCCGCGTGTTTCGCGGCAAAGTGGGAGACATTTCACGCGTGCTCGATCCGAGTACCCGGGCCGCAAAAGTGCGTGTTGTGCTTTCCAATACAGACCGCTCCCTGCGGCCTGGTATGTATGCGGTCGCGACCTTCCGTTCGCGCCAATCGCAGGACCGGCTTGTAATTCCAAGCACCGCGATCATGCGGTTACAGGACCGTGACTGGCTGTTCTGGAAAGAGGGACCGGGGCGCTTCCGGCAGATTGAAGTCCACACAAACGGGCAAACCGAAGATGGGCAGCAACAAATCCAGGATGGCCCCCTGCAAGCTGGTCAGGAAATCGTGCTCAATGCCCTTGAGTTCTCTACCGCGATGGCCGACCGAAAAAAATGATTCGCTATCTCATTGAGTTCGCTCTTCGCAACCGCGTCCTGGTCCTTAGCGTCGCGGTCATTTTGTTTGTTTGGGGAATCATCTCTTTTCATCGCTTGCCCATAGAAGCGTACCCCGACGTGGCCGACACGTACACCCAGATCATTACGCAGTGGCCAGGGCACGCGGCGGAGGAAGTGGAGCAGCAGGTCACGGTACCACTGGAAGTACAGTTGAACGGTGTCCCGCACATGACTCATCTGCGCTCGGTCTCGCTCGCGGGGCTGTCAGTCATCACAATTCTGTACGACGATACGACAACGACATTCAATGCCCGCCAGGAGGTGCTCGACCGGCTCGCGCAGGCAAGCATGCCGGGTGGTGTCAACCCCGGTCTGGGGCCAGACTATAGCTCCACCGGGCAGATCATGTTCTATACGCTGGCAAGCAGCAATCCAAAGTATGACGTAATGGAGTTGAAGACGCTGCAGGATTGGGTTGTCAGAAATCAATTGAAGTCAGTTTCAAACGTCGTGGATGTCAATATTTTCGGCGGGCCTACACGCGAATACCAGGTCCAACTTGATCCGGGAAAACTTGTGTCTTACGGACTTTCCCTTGCGCAGGTTGAGCAAGCTCTGGCCAACAACAACATCAATGCCGGTGGAGGCTTCATCGAACGGGGAGAGCAGGCGCTGAACGTTCGAGCGGTTGGGTTGATGATGAACACTGCCGATGTTGGTGCGACCGTGGTAAAGGTGGCAAACAGCACGCCCGTGCGCGTTCGTAATCTCGGCGTGGTTGTTCAGGCCCCAAAGACGCGGCTGGGACAATTGGGGAAGACCGTTCGACGCGAGGATGGCGCTGTCATCAATGACGATGACGTAGTCGAAGGCATTGTGCTTCTGCGAAAGGGAGCGGAAGCCGGCGCAACGCTCGATGCTCTTCATCAGAAAATTGCCGAATTGAATCACGGCCTCCTTCCGAACGGAGTAAGGATTGTTCCCCACCTTGACCGGAGCGATCTGGTCCAGTACACCACGCACACCGTCCTGCGAAACCTCACGGATGGCGTGCTGCTGGTAACCGTCATTCTGTTTTTTTTCCTGGGGAACGTGCGTAGTGCCTTGATTGTGACGTTCACGATACCTTTTGCGTTGTTGTTTGCGGCGATCTTGCTGGATCTCAGTCATGTGCCGGCAAATCTGCTTTCACTCGGCGCGCTTGATTTTGGAATGGTGGTGGACGGCTCCGTGGTGATGGTTGAGAACATCCTGCGCCACGCCTCTTTCGGTCGTGGCAAGAAGACCCTTCGTGAAATGATCGGCACCGCAGCTCATGAGGTGCAGAGGCCGGTCTTCTTTGCTCGAATCATCATTATTGTTTCCTACCTGCCCATCTTTACGCTCCAGAGAGTCGAGGGCCGGCTGTTCCGGCCCATGGCTTGGACCGTCGCCTTTGCGTTGCTGGGCGCATTGTTGTTCGCGCTTCTCATAGCACCCGTACTGTGCAGCCTGCTTTTCAAGGATGACATAAGAGAATGGCGCAATCCGCTGCTCCATTTTTTGCAGAAGGCCTACGCTGAGACGCTTGATTGGTGCTTCAGTCATCTTAAAGTCACCTTGGGACTGGGAGCGGCCGCTTTGGCCTTAATGTTATTTCTCGGCTTTAGCGGCATTGTCGGTTCCGAGTTCTTGCCTCACCTGGATGAGGGCGCAATTTGGGTCCGGGGAACTCTTGCACCCAGCACCGGTCCTTCCAGCAGCATTGCTCTTTCACAGCAAGTTCGGCGAGTGCTCGCCGGTTTTCCTGAAGCCAGGCAAGTCGTGAGTCAAGTCGGACGGCCTGATGACGGGAGCGATGCCAGCGGGTTCTACAATACTGAGTTCTTTGTTGACCTGCTGCCACACAAGCGGTGGCGGCCACAGTTCAAAACCAAGGACGACCTCATCGCCGCCATGGACCAGGAGTTAAACAAGTTTCCTGGTGTGGGCTGGAACTTTTCTCAGCCCATTTCCGATAACGTGGAAGAGGCCGTAAGCGGTGTCAAAGGAGAGTTGGCAGTCAAGCTTTTCGGGGCAGACCTTAAGACCCTGGAAGCGAAGGGCAATGAAATCCAGGATGTAATGGGCAGTATCCATGGCATAGCTGACCTGGGGACATTTCAGGTGCGCGGCCAGCCCAACGTCAATCTAGTTGTTGATCGCGCGGCGGCAGACCGCTTTGGCATCAACGTCAGCGACGTGCAAGACGCAGTTGAAACGGCAGTTGGCGGGAAAGCCGTGAGCCAACTCCTGATTGGCGAACAAAGGTATGACCTCACGGTTCGCTACCAGCAGCCCTTCCGTCGCACGGTCGAGGACATCGCGGCAATTCGCATCCTGGCCCCTTCCGGTGAGCGTGTCTCTCTCGGCCAGTTGTGCCAGATCAAGCTTGAAGATGGTGCATCCACCATTTACCGCGAACAGAACTATCGCTACATCGCCATAAAGTACAGCGTTCGCGGGCGCGACCTTGGCAGTACCGTTCGCGAAGCAATTGAAACTGTCCACCGGAAAGTGCAGCTGCCCGAAGGCTATCACCTTGACTGGACGGGCGAATATGAAAGCCAGCAGCGGGCCAATCGCCGCCTTGCAGTCATTGTGCCCATCACCGTTCTGCTCATGTCCTTCATTCTTTACGCTGCATTCGATTCCTGGAAATGGGTGGGGCTCATTTTGGCCGTGGTAGCTCTATCTCCTCTCGGCGGATTTCTGAGTCTGTTGCTGACCGGCACAAATTTTTCCGTCTCGTCAGGTCTTGGATTCCTTGCTTTGATGGGCGTGTCCGTTGAAATTGGCGTGATCATGGTCGAGTACATCAACCAGCTCCGCACTCGTGGAATGAACCCGCGGGAAGCCGCAAAGGAGGGCGCATTGCTTCGCTTGCGCCCGATCATGATGACCATGCTCGTGGCGATGCTGGGCCTCTTGCCCGCTGCCCTCTCCCACGACATTGGCTCGGACTCACAACGGCCTTTCGCCATTGTGATCGTAGGCGGACTGATTGTGGAACTGCTTGTCAGCATTGTTTTGCTGCCGGCCTTATACGTGTTCTGGGCACGCCCCGGCGACACGCTCCCGCCGCCAGAGATTGGATTTATCGAAGAAGGCGAGCATGTTGATTGAGCGGCAACTGACCGCAGGGCGCGCTTTGCATACAAAACTCGTCATGATGGAAAGCCAGGCACAGTCTTTTTCAGTTCTTTATGGAAAACAATTGATTGCGAATCTCCTGCAGTGAAAGCACGGAACTGACGGCCCCGGCCTTGATGGCTTCTTTGGGCATGCCAAACACAACGCAGCTGTTTTCATCCTGAGCAAAGGTCTTTGCGTCCGCCTGCTTCATCTCCATTAGTCCCTGGGCGCCATTCCCCATTCCCGTCAGGATGATTCCAATCGCATTCGCGCCGTTGCCTGTGGCATATGCTGCGCAATCACAATTCCCGGAGAGCCATCATCCAGCGGAGGATGTTCGCCGTATCGCTATTTGGCCGTATCGCTATAATAGTGAAAAAGGCGTGCTGCGGCACCGAATGGAGCAAAGCTAAAGCGAAAGCGCGCAGAAGACTCAATGGGGCAGTCCCGTTCAGGGGCCTTCGGCGTTAGATATTGCCCGCATCGCCACGCTCAAGGCATCAAGGGAGACATGACTAAAGCCTACCAACATCCTCTTGAAAAGATCTTCGAGAGTCGAATCGCCATCATTGATGGAGCGATGGGGACGACGATCCGCACCTACGGCATGACGGAAGCTGACATTCGCGGGGAGCGCTTCAAGGACTCGGCGAAAGACCTGCTGAACAACGGTGATCTCTTTTCACTGACCCGGCCCGATATGATCTGTGACATCCATCGCCGGTTTCTGGAGGCCGGGGCGGACATCATCGAGACGAACACCTTCGGGGCGACCAGCATCACCCAGAGCGAATTTTTCGTGAACGATCCTCGGGAGCACGGAGGCCGGAAGGACCCTGCCTTCTACCAAAAGATCATTGAAGATCCGTTCCTCACCAGCCTGGCATGGGAGATCAATGAAGAATCGGCGCGGCAGTGCCGCGAATGGGCCGACCGTGTCGCCAACGCGACCTCGCGGCAACGCTTCGTAGCGGGGGCAATCGGGCCGCTGACCGTATCTCTTTCGAACTCGCCGGACGCGGATGATCCGGGCTTCCGGGTGGTCACCTTCGATCAGGTTAAGACCGCCTACATGCAGCAGGTGCGCGCCCTCATCGCCGGCGGCTCGGACTTACTGCTGGTGGAGACAATTTTTGACTCGCTGAATGCCAAGGCGGCGCTCGTCGGCATTCGTGAGGTGTTCGATCAAGACGGCAAGGAGCTGCCGGTGATGATCTCGGCGGCGGTGGGGCGCGGCGGCGAGACGATGATCTCCGCGCAGACCACTGAGGCGTTCTGGAACGCGGTGCAACACGTGAAGCCGCTTTCGGTGGGGCTCAACTGCTCTCTCGGCCCCGATCTGATGTATCCGTTCCTGGAGGAGCTCTCAGAGAAGGCGGATGTGGCGATCTCGTGCTACCCGAATGCCGGGTTGCCGAATCCCCTCTCGGAAACCGGCTTTGATCTGGGGCCGCAGGACATGGCCCGTTATCTGGGCGACTTTGCACGGGGAGGGCTGATCAATATTGCCGGCGGCTGCTGCGGCAACACACCTGAGCACATCGCGGCTATTGCCAAGGCGCTCGAAGGCCAGCCTCCGCGAAAGCTGAGGACGACGCACAGTGGGGAATATTACGCCCGCCAGAGTGAGAACATAGTATGAGCGCGCCCGAAAACATCAACGTACCCACAGAGCCGAGGCCACTCCGTCTATCTGGATCACAGCCGTTTACGCAGCAGTCCGGCGTCTACATCATGATCGGTGAGCGGACCAATGTGGCCGGTTCGCCCAAGTTCGCGACGCTGGTTAAGCAGGGCAAATACGAGGAAGCGGTAAGCGTGGCCCGGCAGCAGGTTGAGAGTGGGGCGAACGTCCTCGACATCTGCATGGATGAGGGCATGATCGATGGCGTTGCGGCAATGACACGCTACCTGCAATTGCTGGCGAGCGAGCCCGAGGTGGCCAAGGTGCCCTTCATGTTGGACTCTTCAAAATGGGAGGTCATTGAGGCCGGGCTGAAGTGCCTGCAGGGCAAGGGCATTGTGAACTCGATCTCGCTCAAAGAAGGGGAAGAAAAATTTCGCCGGAACGCCGCTACCGTGCTCAAATATGGCGCGGCGGTAGTGGTGATGGCCTTTGACGAACAGGGCCAGGCCGCGACTTACGAGGACAAGATCCGCATTTGCGAACGAGCTTACCGGATCCTGGTCGACGAGGTCGGTTTTCCGCCCGAAGACATCATCTTCGACCCAAACATCCTTACCGTTGCCACCGGCATGGAGGAGCACAACAACTACGCGCTTGACTTCATCCAGGCTACGCGCTGGATCAAGGCCAACCTGCCGCACGCGAAGGTCAGCGGTGGCGTATCAAATATTTCGTTCAGCTTTCGCGGCAACAACAAGGTTCGCGAGGCCATGCACTCCGCGTTTCTTTATCACGCCATCAGCGCGGGCATGGACATGGGCATCGTAAATGCCGGAATGCTTGAGGTGTATGAGGAGATTGAGCCTGAGCTGAAGGTGCTGGTGGAGGACGTGCTGCTCAACCGCCGTCCCGATGCGACAGAGCGCCTGGTGGAGTACGGCGAAACGCTCAAGGGAGTTAGCTCTGTAGTAAGTGAAAAGAAGGCCGAAGAATGGCGCCACGGCACGGTCGAAGAGCGTCTTTCCCATGCACTGGTCAAGGGAATAGACACGTACATTGAGATTGATGCCA
>Ga0137363_10002924_pt1 | contig 10279 bp, 5 predicted proteins | sample MadtaG_FD_104800 | JGI IMG/M metagenome (GOLD analysis project Ga0137363, IMG submission 104800) | Vadose zone soil microbial communities from Angelo Coast Range Reserve, California, USA - Mad1_115_16 metaG | ecosystem: Environmental > Terrestrial > Soil > Vadose zone | place: USA: California...
CTTCGCGGGCAGCGTGGACGAGCGAGTCCTCCTCGTGCGCTTCTGTGCCAGGCCAGGCAGTCACAGCCTGACGTTCCATGCTTGAGGTCCGAAAGTCAATGCTGTATCCCACGGTTGAGCCGTTGAGTGCCATTGCCGAATACACCTGCAAGACGCACGCAGGCGTCCCTGTGTTAACACGGATTCCGCCATTCGCGGCCAACCAGCTCCTGCTTAGCCCTTAGCCTCCAAGCGGTTACGCGTCACCGGAAAAACCTTAGCCTGCCTTGACAACAGATTTATGGGTTCCTGCGTCCAATAGCATGGAGAACAAAAATCGCAAGGTACCCCCGGTCTTCGGACAGTGATTGGTCCAGCGCATCGGAACTCGGCAGCAACCTCATTGAATTAGCGGTGTTATACTTTGGCACGAGGCCGGATTCGGCCGCTGGCGAACGACAGGCTATGGGGGCCAAAATAGAGGAGTCGTAGATATGGGAGAGCAAGTGAGAGAACTCATGGATTGGGCGCGGCGCCGGAAGATACTGGCGTCGGTATTTGTCGCGTTCACGCTGGTCGTCGGGATTCTGATCGGTTCAGTAGTCTCCGGCCGCACTTCGGCGATGAGGAGTCTGGGATTCGCAGGCACCTCGGCGACGGCACTCGCAGTGCCGGACCCGATTCCTGCGTCCAGTTCCTTTGCCGGGATCGTCAATCGCGTGGAGCCTGCTGTGGTGAATATCGCCACAACGCAAGTGCTCGAGCGCAAGCAGACCAAAAAGCGCCGTTCGCAGCCGTACGACCAGGAAGACCCCATGCAAGATTTCTTTGACCGCTTCTTTGACGGGCGCCAGGACGGGCCTCCGCAGGCGGAGCGCAGTTTGGGCTCTGGCGTAATCGTGGACAAGCGCGGCTACATTCTGACGAATAACCACGTTGTTGAGCAGGCGACGAAAATCCAGGTGCAATTGAACGGCGAAACGACGCGGTACACGGCCAAGGTTGTAGGCGTGGATGAACCGACGGATTTGGCAGTGATCAAGATTGATGCGGGAAAAGATCTGCCCATTGCAAAGCTAGGCAATTCCGACGGCGTTCAAGTTGGTGATTGGGTCCTGGCCATCGGCAGCCCGTTTGGGTTGCAGGCCACGGTGACTGCGGGAATCATCAGCGCCAAGGATCGCGGAGGAATCGGGCAGCAATTTCAGAGATTCCTGCAGACAGATGCGGCGATTAACCCGGGAAATTCGGGCGGGCCGTTGGTGGATTTGGCAGGCGAGGTGATTGGGATCAATACGGCGATCATCACTGGCAGCCGCGGCTATGAGGGTGTTGGGTTTGCCCTCCCTTCAACCACGGCAATTAATGTGTACGACCAGATCATTAAGCAAGGGCGCGTTACGCGCGGGTCCATCGGCGTCAGCTTCCAGGAGGAAATAAGTACGAACGCGATCACGCTGAAATCGCTGGGCGCACCCTATGGTGTGGCGATTGAAAACGTGGAGCCGGGAAGTCCGGCGGAGAAGGCCGGACTGAAGGGCGGAGACGTGATCACCAGCGTGAATGGCCAGCCGGTGAAGACCGGGAATGACCTGGTGAACCCGATTGCGCAAGCGCCTATCGGGAGCAAAGTGAAACTCACCTATATTCGCGACCATGCTCAGAAAGAAACAACTGCCATGGTCGAAGACCGCACTCGAGTGTTCCCAAATACCGCAGGCCGGTTGGGTGACCAGCCCGGCGAATCCGCTCCGTCGGAGTTCGGCCTGCATGTGGAAGAGTTGACGCCGGACCGCGGACATCGTGTCGGAATGGAAGGCCAGAAGGGCGTGCTCGTAACGGAAATCGATCCGGCTTCGTTTGCCGACGATTTGGGATTCGGCCGCGGAGACGTGATTTCCACCATCAACGGCGGAACAGTGAGTTCCGTTGCCGATTACCGCAAGGCCGTGTCAAAACTGAAGCGTGGCGAGGATGTGGTGTTCAAGGTGCTTCGCCGGCAGGACAGCGACCGGATCCTTACGCTGTATTTGTCGGGCAAAGTTCCAGCCGACGGTCAACAATAGTAGCGCCAGCAAAGACTGAGTTGAATCAACACTAATATTTATGCGACTCCGAAAAGCGACTTGCCTGGCCTCGACGCTGCTCCTTGCGGCGGGGCTGGGCGTGTTCGCGAATTCGGCGCACGCTCAGAGCGCTCCGAAGAAAAAAAACAGCTCCTCGAAAGCCGGGTCAGCGACGCACGCGAAAAGAACCTCGAAAAAATCAAGCCGGCGGGAACGCGGGCAGAAAACACCCACTCCTGACCGCATTTCCGAAATCCAGCAAGCGCTTGCCAAGGATGGTTCCTTCGCGGGAAAACCGAACGGGAAGTGGGACGATTCCACGATTGAAGCGACCAGAAAATTCCAGGAAGCGCATGGGCTAAACCCCACGGGAAAGCTCGACGCGAAAACGCTTCAGCAATTGGGCCTTGGTTCTCAAACAGCGGGCGTTGCGCCGCCGATGCCTCCGGTGAGCGCGTCATCGCTGCAGAAAACGACGCCCCCTCAGACTGCCCGTCGCCAGCAATAATTCGCAGTTCTTCGCGATTGCATTCCGCCGATAACTGAATTAGAAGTCAGACGTTGCTCAGCAAACAAGTCTGGAGACGAAGGGATGGGTGTGGCATGAAGCTGATGAGAATTCTCCTTGCGGCCATTCTGGGAGCCGCGTGTGTGAGTGACGTTTCTGCGCAAGAGAATCCTGGCGCCAAGACAGTCAAGGCCATCCGTTTCGGGAAGCTGTGGGACGGCAAGGGAAAGCTCTGGACGAGCGCCATCGTGATCGTGGAAGGCGACCGCATCCGCAACGTGACCACCGATGCATCGGCGATCCCGCCCGGCGCGGAGGTCATCGACCTCTCCAAATACACGGGCTTGCCCGGACTGATAGACGTACACACGCACATGACCATGTATACCGACGAGACTCCCGGCGAGCCCATGTTAAAGCAGCTTACGAGCAACCCTCCCGCCGTGGAAGTGTTCCTCGCGCGCAAAGGCGCAATGCGCACGCTGGAGGCGGGCGTGACGACCGTGCGCGATCTTGGCGCAGATCAGTACATGGACATCGCCATGCGCGATCTAATCAACCGCGGCGAAATGATCGGCCCTCGCATGTTTGTCTGCGGCTACGGGCTCTACATCACCAATACACCGTACAAGCCCGGCCTCAATGCGCCGGCGGGCGGGATCGCCGATGGCGTTCCGGAAGTGTTGAAGTCGGTTCGGCAGCAGATTGCCGCCGGAGTGGACGTCATCAAAATGTACGCCTCGACCGGCACGGATGACGATGTAACCGGCTCTCAAACCTACAACTACGATGAGATCAAAGCAGCGGTTGATGCCGCGCATAAGTTTGGCAAGAAGATCGCCATTCATTCCTACGGTCCGGATGGAGCGCGCGACGCTGTGCGAGCAGGAACGGATTCCCTGGAGCATGCCACGGACATGGACGACGCCACAATCCAGGAAATGGTGAAGCGCGGAACTTTCTACGTTCCGACCATTGACCACAACCGCTACTACGTGGACAACGGCGACAAGATCGGGTACGCCCCCGGATACAAGGAAAAACTGCAAGCGTTTATACCCAGAAATCTCGAGACTGCGCGCAAAGCGTTCAAAGCCGGCGTGAAGTTTGCCATGGGCTCCGACGCCATCTACACCATGTTCGGGCAGAACACCCGCGAACTCGGCTGGTTTGTGAAAGCCGGAATGACGCCTGAACAAGCCTTGCACACGGCAACCACGAACGCCGCGGAACTGCTGGGAAAAGAGGGAGAGCTAGGAGCTGTCGCGCCGGGCTATTTTGCAGATCTCGTCGCCGTCGACGGCGACCCGCTTGCAGACGTCAATGTCGTACTCACGAATGTGAAATGGGTCATGAAGGGCGGCTCGGTAACGATAGACAAGCCAAGAACTACGACGGCCCATTAGCGATCGCAAAGGCGCGCGTGCGCTAACAGAGTTCAGGTCATCCCGCACGAACGCCCGAGGAGAAATTGCGACTTGCTCCCGAGGTTGGAGAGAGCTCTGCGCCTAAGACATCAGTGCACCGAGACGTTGTCGAACGTCGCGGTGGCCAGGACAGAGTTGTTGTTGGCGCTGACCGCCAAGCCGACATACACGTTCTGCGCCATGGTAATGGTCTGTGTCGTGCCCACCTGTGTCCAGTTCACCCCGTCTGGGGAAGTGTACCCAGTGAAGGTGTTACCACTGCGGACCAACTTCTCCCAATAAGACAGGCCAGTTATTGGAGTGGTCTGCGATGCCGTTGCTCCCCCCGTCGTGGAGCGGGAGTAGAGATAGATGGACGGGCCAGGGTAAGGTTCGTAGGCCACAAAGGCATGCGGAGAGTCTGTAGTCAGAGCTTCACGAATCATAACCCCAGCTTCAGGATAGCTGCTCCCCTGAGCGGTCAGCACGCGAGCCACAACCGCGCCGTCACCGGAAAGCGGCTGATAGACAAAATGCATTCCATCGGCCGTACTCCAGATCCATGGCCCGGAAGCTTTGACCGTGAATACTCCGTTTGAGAACGCAGCGCTTCCTGCGAAGCCAACGGCTCCCAAATCCTGGTCCTGCCACGGAGCAGGCAGTGTTGACGACAGCACTGTGAAAGTGACCGGGTTACTGTTCGTCATGCTCGGGGCGACAGTTACTACCAGAGGGCCGGTCGAGGCGCCAGAAGGGATGGTGCAGGAAATAGAAGTGTCGCTCCATGAATTGATGGTTACGGGCACGCCGTTCAGGGTCGCTTGGCTCCCACTCTGCGAAGTGCCGAAGCCGCTACCAGTGATGTTTACCTGAGTTCCGGGCAAGCCTGAGGCAGGAGCGACCGCGCTGATGACTGGCGCGGGGGCCGAAATTGTGGAGACCGAGACGTTGTCGAACGTCGCGGTAGCCAGGACAGAGTTGTTGTTGGCGCTGACTGCCAAGCCGACATACACGTTCTGCGCCATGGTAATGGTCTGTGTCGTGCCCACCTGTGTCCAGTTCACCCCGTCTGGGGAGGCGTAGCCGCTAAAGGTGTTTCCACTGCGCACCAGCTTCACCCAATAAGACAGGCCAGTTATTGGAGTGGTCTGCGATGCCGTTGCTCCCCCCGTCGTGGAGCGGGAATAGAGATAGATGGACGGGCCCGGGAATGGCTCGTAGCTGACGTACGCATGCGCAGAGCCAGGAGTCAGGGCCTCACGGATCATGACTCCAGCTTCAGGAAAGGTGCTTCCCTGAGCGGTCCGCACGCGCGCCACAATCGTGCCGTCGCCCGAAAGCAGCTGATAAGCAAAGTTCATTCCATCAGCATTATTGAAGATAGACTGCCCGGAACCGGTGATCGTAAAAGTCCCGTTGTTAAAGCTTGCGCCTCCGGCAAACGCCACGGAGCCAACGTCACCGTCCCACCATCCAGGTGGAAGCGGGGACGTTGCCATCGCTATGGTTAGGGTAAGGGAAGTGGTCTGCGTCAGACTTCCGGACGTGCCCGTAACTGTGACCGTGAAGCCGCCCGTCGGCGCGGTACTGCTGACTGCAAAACTGAGAGTGCTGCTGCCCGATGTGCTTGCTGGGCTGAACGAAGCATTCACCCCGCTCGGGAATCCCGATGCGGTCAGGTTTACGTTGCCGGTAAGACCATTCTGGGGCGTGACTGTGATAATGCTCGTTCCGCTGGAACCTTGCGTCAGACTCACACTATTCGGCGAAGCGGAAAGAGCAAAGTTCGGCGTACGATTCACAGTCAGATTGATTGTCGTTGTGCCCGTCAGGCTGCCGGAAGTTCCGGTGATTGTGACGGTGGCCGCTCCCGCTGCAGCGCTGCTGCTTGCCGAAAACGTAAGTGTGCTGGTGGTCGTGGCGCCGCCCGGGTTGAAAGATGCGGTCACACCTGTCGGCAGGCCAGACGCGGACAAGCTAACGGTTCCGTTAAAGCCGCCTAGTGGCGCTACAGTGATGGTGCTGCTTCCGTTCGATCCCTGCACGAGTGTCAGGCTGTTCGGTGAAGCCGTCAGAGTGAAGCCTTGAATTGGACTGATCCCCGGCCAGCCATTCAGCAAATTCAGCGCATTGATGGACCCAATTCCTGTGGCGAAGTCCCAGCCAGTCGTCGTGCCATAGGCTGGCGCGAACGAGTTGTTCGAAGTGGAAAGCACGCCGGCCGTTCCAGAGGGCAAATAACAATTATGATTGCCCGTGCAATTCACGTCCATGTCGCCCAGAGTGACGTCGTAGAACGCGCATGCGCTACTTATGCTTGCGCCGTTCGACGAATTGCACTCGCTGTTGCCGTTTGAGCCATATTCTGAAGCGGCGAGCTGGTAGTACACGGGATTGGGATTCCCCTGGCGCGCGCCTGCTCTCTGGTTGATGAGTGCCTGAATGCCGGCCATGATGGGCGACGAAAAAGACGTACCGCCGGCGCCGGACCAATTGCTGGGAGATCCGGTACAAGCGGCCCCGCCATTCGCAGTATCGGACCAGCAAAACACATAGTAGTGGCCCCAGAGGCCGTCCGCCGCGAAAAGGGAGACGTCCGGGGTATCGCGCACACCATCGTTAGGATTCCCAAGGACCGATTGCCACGCAGGCTTGGGCCAACCCTTGCAAGTTCCGCTTACAACTCCGTTGACGGAAGGCGTACCGGTGGCGCAGCCGCTCGGACCTCCGCCACCGGCGACAGTGGTTTGCAGGAATGGACCGATCGTGGGGTCGTTACAAAAACTTGTCGGGCCGTAAGTTGGGCTGAATCCCTCGAACGTCGATACGAGCGCGCCCGCGCAGGAGTCATTCCACGGAATTTCCGGGATGTAGGAACGCGCCGAGCCGAAAGCGGGTGTGTTGGATGAATTCCAATAGCTCGAATTTGTGCCGGAAAATGTGTCGCTAAAATCAGTGCCGCCCACGGCAACGTTGAAGGGCGTAGAGGCAAATGCGTTTACAGCGATACCGCTCGTGGCCTCAGAAACACTATTGTCACAACCGGCCGCGCCGCTATCACCCGCAGCGACGAAAACAGAAACGCCTTCCGCAACGGCTTGTTGATAGGCTGCGTTATAAGCCGCGTTGGCCGCTGCCCCGTTAACGGTTTCGCACTGGCCGTAGCTGATGCTCATAATGGGCGGCGGGCCACTCTTGGCGTTAAGCAGGTTCTGCATGGCGATCAGACCGCCGAAAGTCGTGTTGGTGTCCGCACAGGAAACCATCTTGATGGTGGCGCTCGGCGCGGCAGCGCTGGCCCATTCGCCATCCAGAATCGCTTCCGCATCATTCGGCGCAATAACGCCAGGTCTGTTGCAGTTGTTGGTTCCGCTCGGTGGCGCCGGGTGAACAGAGCTGATAGTTCCCGCCGTATAGCTGGAAAGGCCAAAAGCGGAGCGGAAGGAATTCCAGTCGGAAAGTCTAAAGACGTCCGTGTCTTCGATCAGTGCGATGGTCTGGCCTTGCCCTGAATTACCGGCGTTAAAAATCGGAGTCAAGTTGTAGATGGTGGCGAGATCTGCCGGTGCAAGCGCAAAGCTGGCGCCTCCGAGAGGATTTGGAAACGTGAAGGCATTTCGTGCCTGGTGCATCTGGTGCATGGGGTGAGGCGCGAAATCGTGCAGCGAGACGATGCCCACCACCAGCGATGAGAACGCCGAGGGGATTTGCGGATTGCTGGTATTGGCATGGTGCTTTTCGCCCTTGACGTCAATTCGATGGATTTCCGTGTGGAAGGCCTTTCGTACCTGGCCCGCCGTGCCGGTAAAATCGATCACCATGCCGCTGGGGTAAACAACGTTGATTTTGAAGCGGTGCGCCTCAAGCCAATTCGTGATCTTATCGAGATCTCGATCAGATGGGCCGAACCGCTCCCCGAATTCCCGCGCACTGATCCACCGGTGAAAGTTTGGCGATTCCGGCCTTTGTAGTTCGTCGAGGAACTCCTGAAGGTCTTCGTCCTTCTCAGCAGGCCGGCGCAATTGGAGCATCATGTGCTCCAGCAGCACGTCATCATCCACAGCGCCGCGATCGTGCTCGGCTTTCGCTTCCGGGCGAATATTACCGCGCAGCTCTACGAGCTTTCCCTCGTCGACATTCTGCGTTACCAGGGGTCGCGCATGGCTTCCGGACCCTGTTTGCGCCTGGACCGCGCCGGAAGTGAGGCAGCAAACCACGACAAGAAAAGCGAGTGAGACCAATCTAAGACGACTAGGCATGGGGGCTCCATTCGTACTACAAGAACTGGCCCGAGCAGGCGGTGGGGGGACAGATAACCGCCCGAAAGTTATTCACGTTTAATAACTGAAAATCACGCGCGAAACAACGGCCCTGCGGACAGGTTCTTGGACAGGCCGGAAAAACTGGCCGCGCGTTTGGCTTGTCCCCCGTGGAAGAAATGGAGGACTATAGATAGAACAGAGCGACTACGATCGGAATCGTAAGAAGCGGGCCAGCAGGGTAAAACTCATGACGATCAAGTAGAGCGACCCCTCTACTGCGAAGGGCTGAGTTTGACGGTATTGGGCTGCAACGGTAGAATTTAGTCTCCGCGCGGCAGTGTTTCTCGTTCAAACCCGCAGAGGACCAGACGAAAAGCAAAGCGGCAAGCTTCAGGGTCGAGGAGGAAGTATGGCCACGGCAGTTGCCCCTCGGATGTTCAAGAATTTTATTAACGGCGAATGGGTCGAATCGCGAAGCGGTAAAGCATACGAAAACCGCAATCCGGCAAACACCGACGAGCTGATCGGCATGTTCGTGTCTTCCACGGACGAGGATGTCGATGCCGCCGTGGACGCTGCCAAACAGGCGTACAAGACCTGGCGCCTCGTGCCTGCTCCAAAGCGTGCGGAGATTCTGTTTCGCGCCGCGGAGATTCTCCTCCAACGCAAGGAAGAATTCTCCAAGGACATGACGCGGGAAATGGGCAAGGTCCTCGCAGAGACTCGCGGGGACGTCCAGGAAGCCATCGACATGACCTATTACATGGCGGGCGAAGGGCGCCGGCTTTTCGGTCAAACTACGCCATCAGAGCTGCCGAATAAATTTGCGATGAGCGTGCGCCAATCCATTGGCGTCTGCGGAATGATTACGCCGTGGAATTTCCCCATGGCCATTCCTTCCTGGAAGATGATGCCTGCGCTGATTAGCGGTAATACGGTAGTCCTCAAGCCGGCCGAGGATACGCCGCTGTCTTCGTATCACCTGGTGCAGGTGTTGACCGAAGCGGGTGTACCGCGCGGTGTCGTGAATCTGGTCAGCGGCGATGGGCCGGGCGCGGGCGCGCCGCTCTCGCAGCATAAGGAAGTCCCGGTAATCAGCTTCACCGGATCTTCCGCCGTGGGACGCTTCATCGCCCAGGCTTGCGCTCCTGATTTCAAGCACTGCAGCCTTGAGATGGGTGGCAAGAACATCATCATTGTGATGGACGACGCCAATCTTGACTTGGCCGTGGACGGTGCCGTCTGGGGTGGCTTTGGGACCAGCGGTCAGCGTTGCACTGCCGCGAGCCGGGTCGCCGTCCACAAATCTGTTTACAAGGATTTTGTCGATAGATTTGTTGAACGCGTAAAGTCGCTGAAGGTAGGCGATGGCCTGGATACTTCCACGGAAATGGGGCCGTGCATCAACGAGCAACAGTTGAAGACGGTCATAAGCTACGTGGAAATCGGCAAGAATGAGGGCGCGAAACTATTGACCGGCGGAAATCGCCTGGACAGCGGCGCGCTCGCCAAGGGTTGGTTTCACGCGCCGACCGTGTTTGGTGATTGCGCGCCGAAAATGCGGGTGGCGCAGGAAGAGATTTTCGGCCCGGTCGTGTCCGTGATCCCCATCAACAATTTCGACCAGGCCATCGAGGTGGCGAATGACGTCCCCTACGGATTGTCCGCCTCGATCTACACGCGTAACGTGAACCGCGCTTTCCAGGCCACCCGCGATCTCTACACAGGGATCGTTTACATAAACGCGCCGACGATTGGCGCCGAGACGCATCTGCCCTTCGGCGGCACCAAGCAGACCGGCAACGGCCATCGCGAAGCCGCCATCGCAGCAATCGATTTTTTCACCGAATGGAAAACGCTCTACATCGACTATTCCGACAAGCTCCAGCGTGCCCAAATCGATAACAATTGATAGCTCGCAGGCGGGAACTGACGAAGCTGGACTTGAGTGGCAGGACAATCCTGCCCTGCCGTTTTTAAGGCAAGGCCAGCGCCGGCTTACGTTGACCCCGCTTGACACGCTTCCTACAATATAGGTAGCGCTCTTTAGCGTTAGGA
>Ga0137363_10002935_pt1 | contig 10266 bp, 10 predicted proteins | sample MadtaG_FD_104800 | JGI IMG/M metagenome (GOLD analysis project Ga0137363, IMG submission 104800) | Vadose zone soil microbial communities from Angelo Coast Range Reserve, California, USA - Mad1_115_16 metaG | ecosystem: Environmental > Terrestrial > Soil > Vadose zone | place: USA: California...
CGCCGTGGCGAAGGCGGAGCCGCCGGCGAACCCCGCACCCGTCGCCGCCGTGCCGCCCACCGCGGCACAACCACAGCCGGACGCCGCGCCCCCACCGAGCGTCCCCGCTGTCGCCAACCCGCCGCTGCCGCCGCCGAACGCGCCCGTCGCCGCGAACCCGCCGGCGCCGCTGCCGAACGCCGCCGCGCCGAACGCACCCGGGGCGCCGCCCGTTCCAAACGTCGCGTCCGCGCCGGCGAATCCAGCGGCGCCGGCCAACGCACCCGTCGTCGTCGGCTCGGCCGATCACGGCGCCGTCGTCGAGCCCTCGCCGTTCACCGCCGGTAACGAGCCCGGAGTGGCGGCATCGGCCGCGCCGACGAAACCTGGACGCGGCGGACGAAAGTCGCAGGCGGGACCGCCGGCCGCCGCCGCGCCGCCTCCGCCGCAAGTCGCGCTCGCGCCGCCACCGCCGGTGATCGCACCGCCGTCGGCCGCCGTCGCGCCGCCTCCTCCGGCGCCCGAATCGCCGCCCGCACCTCCTCAAGCCGAGCCGGCGCAGCCGCCGGCCACCGTCATCGATACCGGCCGATCACCGCCCGGCTCACCGCGGGTCGCACTCACGTTCCTGCAGTGGTCGGCGGATCCGAGCCGACGCTTCGCGTTCGTCAGCATCGACGGCGCACCGGCGGTGCGGATCCGTGAAGGCGACACGCCGAGCGGGTTGACCGTCGCCGAGATCACGCGGACGGGCGTGCAGTTCAAGCGCGAGGGTCAGGTGTTCATGATTCGGCCGCGCCACTGAGCCGAGCGCGATCGGTGTGCTGAAGCTGAAAGTTCAGCACGCTGCTGCTCTTGACGCGCAGTCGCCTTACTGCGCCGCGCCGACCTCGACGTCGACGTAATCGGAATCGGTGTCGCCGGTGCTGTCGGTCACTTCGACCGACGCCCGGAATGTGCCGGCTTTCTCGTAGGTGTGCGTCGGATTCACCTCGGTGCTGGCCGGGGTGCTGTCGCCGAAGTCCCATTTCACCTTGTGCTCGCCTTGGCCGCCGGAGATGTCCGCCTTGAGCTTCACCTGCAGCGGCGGCGGCCCTTCGTCGGGCTCGGCCTCCGCCCACACCATGAGAATCTCGTCGCCGTCTTGGGCCTCCGCGCCCGTCGTCGCTGACGCCGCAGGAGCCGGTGATGCCGCCGCCGTTGCGCTGGCGACCGGCTTCTCCTCGTTGCGCGTGCACGCCGGCACGCTCGTCATCACCAACATCGCGATGACGATCCAGCGAAAAACTCGCATGCGTCCTCCTCGAGCGAAATATGCGGCGACGATCACGAAATTCGATGCGGCGCGAATTGTCGCCAATGAATAGCAGGGAGTCAAGGTAAGGGGCGCCGCGATCGACGACGGAACGGGAGGTTACGCGAGCGGCAGACTGGCGTGCAGGCGCGGCGCGATCACACGTCGACTCAGCCGAAGCTCCACTTCGCCATCGTCCACACGTCGCGCGGGCTCTCGCCGAGCTTGCGCACGACCGAGGCCTCGAAGCCGCTGTGCATGAGACAATCGCGGCAGCGGTGGTCCTGGCGCGACTCCCAGTAATCCCAATCGACGCCGTTCCAGAACTCCTCGAACGTGGGAAAGAACTTCTCGCCGACGAGATAGCACGGCCCCTTCCAGCCTTGCGGCGTGCGCGTCACGTTGCCCCACGGCGTGCACGGGTACTCGCGCATGCCCGCGGCGAACTCGAGGAAGAGCGGCGTCGAGTACAGCTTGTATTTCTTCGCGAGCTCGACGACGCGTTTGAACTTCGCGTTCACCTCGTTGCGGAAGAGGAAATGCTTCTCCGGCAGCACCTCGTAGTGGTACCCGGGCGACAGCAGCATGCCGTCGATGCCGAGCGACGACAGATACGCCAGCATCTCCTCGATCTCGTCCATGTCGGTCTCGCGGAAGATCGTCGTGTTGGTGCACACGCGATAGCCGAGCGACTTGCCGAGCTTGATCATCTCGACCGCTTTTTCCCACACACCGGGGCGATCGACGATGAAGTCGTGCGTCGTGGCCATGCCGTCGAGGTGGACGTTGACCGACAGGCGATTGTGCGGCTGCGCCTTCTTGAAGAAGCGGTCGAGCAGGATACCGTTCGTGCAGAGGTAGACGTGGCGCTTGCGAGCGACGAGACCGTCGATGAGCTCGACGATCTCGGGATAGATCGTCGGCTCGCCGCCGCAGACCGAAACCACGGGCGCGCCCGAGTCGGACGCTGCTTGGAAGCACGCATCGAGCGACAAGCGATCTTTGAGATCGCCGTTGTACCGTTCCGGCGAGCAGCCGAGACACGCGAGATTGCAGGTGTGCAGCGGCTCGAGCATCAGGACCAGCGGATAGCGCTCGTTCCCGCGCCACCAGTTCTTCGCCTGCCACTTCAGCATGTCGGTCGTTATGTGCGCGGGAAACCGCATGTTCCACCCCTCTACCGGTCGGTCAGCCGGCGACTATATGGGCCCGTTTCGGACGGGGCAAGCGGACCACGCGCGATCCCGAGCGGCACCGTCCGGGCGCGCACGTCGCGCGCGGGATCGCGCGTCGCGGATGCAAGCCATCACACTTCGGTCGTGGCGTCGGGTGTTCCTGCGGGCAACGCGGGCAGTGCCACGCGCGCGGCCCGCGTCAGCACGGTTCCCGCCGTCAACGCGTGACGGCGCAGCGTCGCGAGCAGCGGCCACACCCACGGCATCGTCGCCAAGCGCGCGCGCGCCGCCCAGCTGGCGTCGAGGTTCGGCGGCAGCTGCTCCAGCGAGAGCGCCGCCGGATCGAGGACGACGCGCAACGCGAAGAGCGGCACGCCGTGCTCGCGGGCGTGCTGCGCAAGGGCCGCCGCTTCCATCTCGACGCCGGCGGCCGCGTGTCGCTCGTACGCGGCACGCTTTGCAGCGACGTCGGCGACGACGGCCGCCGCCGAGAACAGCGTGCCGATCCGCGGCGGGCGCGCGAGGACCGGCGTGAGGACGCGGGCGAGGCGGTCGACGAGCGCAGGCTCGACGTCGTGGCGGCACGCGACGCCGCCCTCTTCCCAGACGATCGCCGACGGCACGATCACGTCGCCGGTCGCGAGCTCCGGGTCGAGGCCGCCGGCGAAGCCGAGCGATCCGACGAGCGTGATGCGCGCCGGCAGCGCCGTGGCGGCACGTGCGGCCGCGACCGGACCCACGCCGCCTTCGACGACGACGATCTCGTGCTCGCCTGCGCGTCCGCTCCAGCTCGGGCGCGCCGCGGGACGGAGGCGGCGCGTACGCGTGAGCGCGCCGAGCACCGCGCGCGTCTCGAGACGCAGCGCCGTGACGACGCCGATCGTGCTCACCGCCGCGACGTGGTCGACGCGGCGGCGATCGCCGCCGCGTCGGCCGCGCCCTCCTCGCCGCGGCGAAGCCGGACGCGCGCGCACGGATAATCGCACGCGTGCGCCGCGAGATCGTCGGCGGTCGCGCGCCGCCGCGCGATGAGCGCATGACTCATGACGAGCACGACCATCGGCACGTAGAGCAGGATCCCGATCGTGCCGAGGAGCGGCTCGCCGATCCAGAAGGTCAGGGTCAGATTGAAGAGCACGACGCCGCCGTAGAGCAGCGGCTCGAGGAGACCGCCGAGCGCCAGCGCGTGGACGCCGGCGGAATCCAGACGTTCGCGCTCCCGCGCTTCGACGATCTGATAGAGCCGGATCGTCGTCAGGCCGACGAGAAACCAGCCGGCGAAGTTGCTGAGCGGCACGCCGAAGTAGAGTCCGCCCTCCGGATAGTAATAGATCTTCCCGAGAAACCAGCGGTCACCGCGGACGGTGAGCGGATCGATCACGACGTCGAGCCACGTCATGAATACCGCGCCGGTGATCGCGACGCGCCACGACGTCGCGATCGCCCGCGTCTCGACCACCTCGAAGACACGAGGCGCGATCGCCAGTGGGGCGTACACGAGGACGGCGAGGCGCCAGCCGAGGTAGCAGAGGAACGTGAACGACAACGAGTCCCAGAACGGCACGTTGCTGATCCAGAGCTCACGGTCGCGCGTCACGTCGATGTAGTGGTAGAGCCCGAACGGAAAGCCGTTGCGGGTCGAGGAGAGCTCGGCCACGAACGCGACGAGGTAGGCGATCGTGGTGAAGAGGGCGGTGCGTTTCCAGCCGAGGCGGGTGACCGCAGTCACGACGTAGATCGTGAAGAACACGAACACGTACGGCCGATGCACGACCATGCCGACGATGCGAGCGGCGAGATCCATCATCACGTGGCGGGGACGATCGTCACGACGACGCGTCGCTCGGCGCGCGGCCCGTCGAGCTCGACGAGCATGATTCCTTGCCACGTGCCGAGCAGCAGGTCGCCGTCACGGATCGGGATCGTCTCCGACGGGCCGAGGATCGCCGCCTTGATGTGCGCCTGCGCGTTGTTGTCGACACGGTCATGCAACCATCCGGCGTGGTCGGGGATGGCGCGGTCCAGGGCCGCGAGCAGGTCGACGCCGATGTTCGGATCGTCGTTCTCGTTGACGACGATCGCCGCCGTCGCATGCAACACGCTCACGTGACAGAGGCCGTGCTGCACGCCGGCATCGCGAACCACCGCGCGCACGTCGTCGGTGATCTCCACGCACTCTTTGTGCGCCGTCGTCCGGAAGCGCAATGTCATCGCCGCGCTCTAGCGCGCCGCCGGACTATCGGCAAACGACGCTGCAAGGGACATCGGAGGATCGATGAGAGTCGTCGTGCAACGCGTGACCGCCGCGCGGGTTCTCGTCGCGGGGGAGTCGATCGCCGCCATCGGACGCGGGCTGCTCCTCCTCGTCGGGCTCGCGCCCGGCGACGGCGAGCGCAGCGTCGAGTGGATGGCGCGGAAGGTCGCCGGCCTGCGGATCTTCGCCGATGCGGCGGGGCAGATGAACGCCGCGCTTGCCGACGTCGGCGGCGCGGTGCTCGCGGTTCCCAATTTCACGCTGCTCGGCGACTGTCGGAAGGGTCGGCGTCCGTCGTTCGATGGAGCCCTTGCGCCCGGGGCCGCCGAGCCGCTCTTCGCGCGGCTCGTGGAAATGTTGACGACACACGTGGCGGCGCCGGTTGCCGCCGGTCGTTTCGGAGCGACGATGCAGGTCGAGCTCGTCAACGATGGCCCGGTGACGTTCATCATCGAAACATGAGGACTGCCTTGGCAAGACAATTCGTTGCTTGACAAAGCCGACCGCCGTTTCTCATAGAATTGAAAATGTTGTAGCGCACGCGCCCCGCTCACGGATGGGTCGGGTGGAGGAGAACGAAATGTCGGGTCGCACACGCGTTTTCATCGTCGGCATCGTCACCGTCCTCGCGCTCTCGCGCGCGCCGGCTTTCGCGCAGCACCTCACAGATCCGCTCGCGGCAAAGGCGGCCGATACCTGTCAGAAGGCGATCCTCAAAGCCGGAGCCGCGTTCACGAAGAGCAAGCTCGGCCGCCTCGACCGCTGCATCGACGGCCTCTTCACGTGCACCCAGACGAAGCCGCCCGGCGACCCGTGTCGGACGAAGACTGCCGACAAGTGCCGTGCCGCGTTCACGGCGATCGACCAAGACGAAGCGAAGCTCCGCGACTCGGTCGCCACGAAGTGCACCGCGCTCGCACCGGCCGACCTCTTGGCAGCCGCGGGCCTCGGAGAGAGCACGTTGTCGGCAGAATGCACCGACACGTTCGCTACCCCGCTCACCAACGCAGTCGATGTCGGCGCGTGTCTCGCGCGGCAACACGAGTGCCGCGTCGAGCAGCTTTTCGATTTTGCGGCCCCGCGCAGTCGCGAGCTGCTTGAAGCTGCCGGGCTGACCCTCCGCGCCGCCAGCTGCTTCGCCGATCACGGCGGCAGCGGCGCCAGCATCGGCGACGTCGACACCGGAAAGGCGCTCGCACGCTGTGCCGCCGCGATCAAGAAGGCGGGACGGACGTTCGCGACCGCCCGTCTGCACGGCCTCGCCGCGTGCGCGCAGCGCGTGTTCTCCTGCGTCGAACGCAAGCAAGAGGACCCGGCGTGTCTCACGAATGCCACGAGCGCTTGCAGCCGTCTCGTCCGGTTCGACGCGGTGTCGACGAAGCTCGGGGAGGCGATCGACAAGCGCTGTGCGGCGGCCGCGATCGCGTTCTCGACGATCGGCGACGGCGCCGGGCTCAATCTGCAAGCGCTCGCCACGAGCTGCGCTGGATTCGGCGTCTCGAACCTCACGTCGATCGCAGACTACGAAACGTGCCTCCTTCGGCAACACGTCTGCGAGGCGGAAGATCTGCTGCGTTTCGAGGTGCCGCGTGCGCCCGAGTTGCTCGCCGACGCCGGCGTGAGCCTGTCGACGGGATGCCCGACGCTGGCGGTCCCGACGGCAACCGCGACGGCCGGCGGCATCACGCCGACGCCGACGGAGACGGCGACGCCCACCGAGACGGCGACACCCACGGAAACACCGACGCCGACCGGCCTGACAGCAACGCCGACGCCTACGGCGACTGACACCGCAACGCCGACCGAAGCCGCGACGCCCACGGCCACTCCGACTGAGAGCGCCACGCCCACGGAGACGGCCACTCCTACGGCGACGTCCGCCGACACGGCGACGCCGACCGCAACCCCGACCGCGACGGCAACCGACACCCCGACGCCGACTGAGGCGGCGACGGCGACCTCGACAGTAACCGAGACTCCCGTCGAGACCGCCACGCCGACCTCAATTTCGACTCCGACGGAGACCGCAACCGAGGTCCTTGCGCCGACCGACACTCCGACTGAGACCCCAACCGAGACGCCGACAGCGACTGAGAGCCCGACCCCAACAGCGACGCCTCCGAATTACCGCGCGCTTGCCGTAGCTTGTTACGACTTCGAAGCGGGAGCGTTTACCAACGATTCATGCGGATCGAGCAACCTGGCAAACAACAACGGAGTGCAGCAGAGTATAGACGCGCAATCGGGGTCGGGAAGCGCATCGTTCGACGGCACGGACTATCTGTCGTGTGCGACCGGCGACTGCCCCCCATTGAATCTCGACGGCGCCGCACAGCAGATTTCGGTTGTTTGCTGGGCGCAGCCGAGCCCTGCTCTGATCGGCAACGGCGACTTCGCGGCGATCTTCTCTCACGAGAACGATAGTTCAGCGGGTTGGGCGTTTTTCCGAAACTCCGGGGACGAGTTCACGGTTGCGTTGCGCGGACGTCAGAACCCTCCGACGTGCGACGGCGCGTTCACGACAGTCCCCGTAACCGGGACGCCGCTGACGCAAAATGTTTGGTACCACCTGGCCATGACGTCAGATAACTCAACGCTGAAAGCATTCGTCAACGCCGGCGCGCCGGTGTCGCAGAGCTATAGCGGTGGTGTTTGTGGCGCCGCGCCAGACGTTACGATCGGCGCCAAGACCGAGTCGCCAGCGAAGAACTTCTGGAACGGGCTGTTGGATGAGTGCGCGCTCTTCGACTTCGCACTCACGGACGAGCAGGTTTGCGACATCTGCCGCTTCGGGTTGGATGGGCAGCACGCCGATCGCCTCGCCGACTGCAACAGCTGCGCGGCGACGCTCGACTGACCGCGTGCGCGCGGCCGGGCGGCGCTCGCCGCCCGGCCGCCATCCGCCCCTCCGCCCCTACTTCGCCGCCGCCGCGCCGCCGACCGTCAACTCCGGGCGCAGCGACTCGAGCATCTTGTCGCCGATGCCCTTCACCTTCTTCAGATCGTCGACGCTCTTGAACGGGTCGGCAGCGCGATAGTCGACGATCGCCTTTGCTTTGGCGTCACCGATGCCGGGCAGCGCCGCGAGCTCGTCCGCGGACGCCGTATTGATGTCGACGGCATGATGCGAATCGACGGCGTGATGCGGCTCGGCGCCGCGCGCGGGCGGACCGGCGAGCGCGAGCAGCGCGGCGATCGCGAGAACGTGGAGAACGAGGTGAGACTTTGAACGCATACGGGTTCCCTTCTGCGCGAGCGGAGACCCGGGGGTGACGTCATCATCGCGGCTCCTCGAGCGCCGCAGCCGGCGTAGAACCGTCCGCAGCCGCTGGCGGCGGCTGACACAGGTCGGCAAGCGCCGCTTGTGACGGCCGCCGGGAGAGCGAGGCGGCGATACCGAGGCGGCTCGACCAATAGCGAAACTTCCGCAGCGCCAAGTTACGCCGGCTCTCGGTGAGCGGCTGTCCCGGCACGTGCTCCTCTCCCGGCGACAAATGAAAGCCGAGCAGCACACCCGCCGCCGTCTTGTTGCCGGCGGCCGCCTCGTACGCCTCGAGTAGCGCCCGACGCTGGATCCGCGCGGTGATCGCGTGAAACCCAGGCCAGCGACGCTGCGCCGCCGCATCGAACTCGCCCTCGGCGACGCGATCGAGCGGCGGCCCCGCTTCCGCGCGGTACGACCGCGGCTCGCCTGCGGGCGCATGCGCGCCGGTCGCGGCGCACGCGCTGCGTCCGGCGACGCCCGTCTCCGCGACGACGCCGACGTCCGGCCGCGATGCGGGGTCGCAGCGGGGACTGCAGCCAGCCGCGGCGAATCCCCGCAGCACGTGCGCGACGACCTCGGCCGAGAGCGTCTGCGGCTCCGCGCGCAGCGCCACCCGCAAGACGGTGTAGAGCTGCCTGACGTTGCCCGGCCAATCGTACTCGCGCAGATGATCGAGCGCGGCGGCCTCGAACGGAACGTCGCGGCCGCACACCGTGGACACGTAATGGCGCGTCAATACCGCGACGTCCTCGCGGCGCTCCCGCAACGGCGGAATCACGAGCACGCCGTCGCGCACGAGACGGTAGTACAGGTCATGGCGAAACGCACCGCTCGCCGCGAGCATGGCGAGATCTTCATGCGCGGCGGCGATCACCGCGACGTCGACCGTGATCGGCGCGATGCCGCCGACGCGACGAAACGGCTTGCCCTCGATCACTCGCAGGATTTTCGCTTGATGGTCGCGCCGCATCGCCGCGATCTCATCGAAGAACACGACGCCGCCCTGTGCACGTTCGAGCGTGCCGCGCTTGTCGATCGCGCCGGGAAACGCGCCTCGCACCGTCCCGAAGAGCTCGCTTTCCAGGTGATCCTCCGGCACCGCCGGACAGTCGAACACCTCGTACGCGCAATGCGCCCGCAGCGACGACCGCCGCAACGCTTCCGTGACGACCTCCTTGCCGACGCCGGACTCACCCTGCACCAGCACGGTCCGAAATCCGACCCGCGCGATCGTCGCAAGCTCCGCGCGCAGCCGCACGATCGCCGGGGAGATGCCGAGCAGCTCGGTGACCGGACTGCCGAGCGGCGGCCTGCCGCCCTCCGTGCCCCGCCCTGCCGCCGCCGATGCGTCCGTCACGGCGCGCACTCTTGCGATTGGTGAGCGCGGCAGTCAATGCCGCGCGTGCATTTCCGCCGAGAGAATGTCGCCGTCGTCATAGTCGCGCGCCCGATCCGGGACACGCTGGAAATCCGCGATTGCCAATGCCCACCCGCGTCCGCGAGCGTGGCGCTCGCCGCGCCAACCGTGTACCCGTATCCGTAGCGGCACGACGCGCCGAAGGAGGCCCGATGACGAGCGACATAGAGCGTGACCTCGAGAGCCAAGTGCGCATGACGCACGATCGCTTCGTCGCGGCGATGAACGCGCGCCTGCCGGGCATGCCGCTCGAGCAGAAGGAGCGCTATTTCGCCGTGCTCTCCGCGTTGGTGACGAAGCTCGAAACGCCGACGAAACCGCTGCGCGATGTGCTCCAGGAAATGATGGCGGAAGCGGCGGCGTACGTGTTCCAGGAGATCCACTAAGGGCGCTGCGGGACGCCAGCGGCGACCGCGCTACGCGAAGAGTTGCTGCACGCGCGCCAGCGTCAACCCGGCGAGCGTCGGGACCACGAGGTCCGCGAGCGGCTGTAGCTCCGCCGCCGGATAGCTGTTCGTCACGGCGAGGCGGCGCATGTGGGCGCGCGTCGCCGCCTCGAGCCCGGCGAGCGAGTCCTCGACGACGAGACACGCCCGCGCATCGATTGCCGCTCCAGCGCCGAGCGCCCCGAGCGCGCGCAGGAACCCCTCCGGATCGGGCTTGCCGGCGCGCACGTCCTCGGCGCCGACGATGACGGCGAACGCGTCGCGTATGCCGGCCTGTCGGAGAATGATCTCGATCTCCTCGCGCAGCGCGCCCGAGACCACGGCGAGCGGCACGCCGGCGAGTGCGCGCACAAATTCGACGACGCCCGGATAGATTCGCGTTTCGCTTTCGAGCACATGCCGGAAGTCCTTGGCTTTCGTGGCCAGCAAGGTCGCG
>Ga0137363_10002941_pt1 | contig 10256 bp, 11 predicted proteins | sample MadtaG_FD_104800 | JGI IMG/M metagenome (GOLD analysis project Ga0137363, IMG submission 104800) | Vadose zone soil microbial communities from Angelo Coast Range Reserve, California, USA - Mad1_115_16 metaG | ecosystem: Environmental > Terrestrial > Soil > Vadose zone | place: USA: California...
AGTCCCCTCTTCATCGGGGCATGTGTTTCGACGTTCACGGCGATAGCTGGAGCGTGTCTGAGTCCGACTGTTTCAGTCCCCTCTTCATCGGGGCATGTGTTTCGACGTTCACGGCGATAGCTGGAGCGTGTCTGAGTCCGACTGTTTCAGTCCCCTCTTCATCGGGGCATGTGTTTCGACCGGTGTCGCGTGCAATGAAGTGGTGCACAACTACAGTTTCAGTCCCCTCTTCATCGGGGCATGTGTTTCGACGCTGTCGGGGCTCACCCGCGATCAGCTGTTGTGGCTCACGTTTCAGTCCCCTCTTCATCGGGGCATGTGTTTCGACTGCTCCTCAAAAACCTTTAAATTCAATAGCTTAGACGTTACCCTAACGTCCAATTTTCCGCAACCCCAAACTTTGCTCTCAACCCCGGGAGGTTTGCGTAAAATGGCGTCCATTGGCTCTCCTTCCATTTTTAGAAGATATCCCCACAATAATTTCGGAATTCACATTCCACGCATCGTGCTCGAACCGGTGTGGGAGGCGGCAACAGTTCCTCGCGAACCATCTGCCGTATCTGCGCCAGCCGGGTTCCCACTTCCTGCTTCAGTTCTTCCGTGATCCTGATCGCCACCAGCTCGCCTACCGGAGCCAGATAAATGAATCCGGTCTCGACATGGGTATCATACAGATCCTCCAGCAGCACCGCGTATCCCGCCAGTTGCGACACATGGTTTCGATGCGGACGCCCTCTGGTGTACTTAAAATCCACCGGAAAGTACCCTTCCGGCGACACCACCAGCATGTCCATCTTGCCGGACAGTCCCAGCCGCTCCGAGTGCAGCCAGACATGGAACCGCCGTTCGCCCTCCTTCAGCTTGTAACGCCGCAGGCTTCGTCGCTTCTCCAGCGCATCCAAGTGAAACTCCGCCTCCGTGCCGCGCTGCATCTTGAAGGTGATTTTCCGGTCCAGCGGCATCACCGTGTTATAAAACACAATCCGCGGACAGTACTCATACTGCTTCAAGTCGTTCACCCGCAGCGGCATCGGCTCCGCGCCGGCCATCACTTTTCGTCCTCGCGTTTCGCGGTCTGCGCGAACTCCAGCACGTCCATGAACATATAGGCATAACCTGCGGCGCTCACGTCTTTTTCGCACAGCGGCTGGATCATAATCTTGAACGACGGCAGCCAGCGCCCCACCGGCGGCTTCTCCGGAAAGTCCGGGGAATCAAGCGCGGCGAACCGCGACTGCGGCACGTCTTTGTACAACCGCTTTTGCCAGTCGCTCTGAATTTTGCGGAAGCGTTCATACAGCTCCTCGCGTTTGTTGCCGGAAAGCTTTCCCCGAAAGCAACTGTACTGAATCCTCGTCAGCCCAAAGTCCTTGCACGCCTCGGCCACGCGGACACGCGCCCAGTCGTCCTCCACATCGTAGATCACCATGGTTATAACTTCGGTCATCGGACGGCAATTATCAATTTGCGGTCAGCAACGATCTTCGTGAACGGACTACCATCGAAAGCTAAACGGACGATAGCTCCCTTTGCCGCGCAGAAAGCTCACCAGCGACCGCGCCTGCATCTGGATAATCGACCGGATCTGGTACTGCTGTCCCTGAAATGGCTCGCGTGTCGCCAGCCGCTCCAGCACCTTCTGACTCAAGGCTTTCTTCGTGGCGTCATCCAGCATGCCATCGTTCATGCCCACCGGTTGCGCCAGATTGCAGAACGCGATCACCGCCCTGTCCACCACCGGCTGCCGGAACTCCTCCACCATGTCCAGCACCAGTGACGGCTTTCCCGGACGGTCCACATGCATATATCCGGCAAACGGCTCCAGCCCCGCATTCACCACCGCGCCCCAAACCTGCGTATAAAGGATTCCGTATCCATAGTTCAACAGCGAGTTGAAGGGATCCGTCGCTCCCTGATGGATCCTGCCGGCGAACTCAGCCTTGTTCTCCACAATCGTTTTCACGCCCTCCCAGTAGAGACGGCCCGCCGCGCCCTCCAGCCCCATCAACTCCGCGCGGCGCTCTTCCACGCATTTTCCCTGTATCTTCCGCGCCTGCAATTCCAGGGCGCGCAGCCTGGGGACGATTTTGTTCAATGCCGCATACCGCTCCGGGGCCGAGCTTTTCAGATACTTGCCAAAATACAGCAGCAAATGGCGCTGATTGCGCACCTTGCCCCGCACCACCAGACGCGAAATTTCCAGCCCGCGCTCATCGTGGTAGGCCATCAACTGCTCGCGCCGTGAAGCCACCGTGGCCGTAAGCACCGGCGACGACAGCATGGCATAAGGCCGCCCCGATGACTCCATAAAGCTCAGGCGAATGCCGTGCTCGCAAAACTCCCGCAACAGGTCGGACGAAAGCGATACCCCGCGCGAAGCCACCACCACCTCGCTGATACGAAAGAACGGAAACTCATAAGCCGCCTTGCCCTGAATTTTGATCTGCAGCCGCTCGCTCTTCTTGCCCAGATAAATGCCAAACCCGGAAAGAATAAGCTGAGCCGCGTCTTCCGTCTGCGCAACCCACGGAACAGCCTCGGGATATCGAGCGCCTCCGCCTGCATATACCGCCCTGCCATTGGATACCGCCGCCACGGAAGAAATCGCGCCCACGCTCACCGCAGCCTTCTTCGCAAGGAGCCGCCCGGCAGCCGCCCGCTCACTTACCGGAAATGCCAGCGTCACCCCATCAGCCACGGCAACTTCCCGTCCCGCAACATCCTCCGGCAAAACAATCCCAAAGTCCGGATCAAACAGCCAGCCAGTTTCTGGAATTTCGTCCGTGCGCAGAGGCTCCAGTTCGCCGGTGAACAGGTTTACTTGCATAGGTATATTGTTAGTCATAGCTCCAATCCCACCCCGCGAGATGCCGGATCTTGCGGACTCGAATACGGGACATTAATACGCCATGGGTCTGTCGATACATCTAGTTTTCCCTTTAAGTATCCTAATGTTATGGATCTTATCGATACCAATAAGGCATTAGCCTCAACCCAAAGCCCTTGCTCCATCCGGCCTTCATATTTCTTGACTAAACATTCTGGTAAAACTTCGATCGAATTGTCTGATTTTTCCACAACATGTTCCACCCATTCCTGATGAGCACCCGCCAAGAGCCGCTTTTCAAAGTTTGCCAAATCTGGATGGTTCAACCCTTCCTTAAAAGCAAGCTCATCTTTTCCTTGATACCCGCTGCCATAAACACGATCTGCGGCTTCCGTTAGGGCTTTTTCGCTAAGTGGATTTTCTATATTTTCAAGCTCCTTAATGGAGCGGAATACCCTGCAATCGGACACATGATTACGGCCTTCGCAGTTACAATAGAGATTTCTAGGATGGACTTGATCTTTAAATATTACGATTGGTGCAGGGGCTTTATTTCCTGACCTATTGACTCGCCCCATTCTTTGAACCAGAGCATCAATCGGAGCAGGCTCGGAAAACATCTGATCGAAATCTAAATCAAGGCTAACCTCGACAACCTGCGTTGCAACCAGCACTTTGGGAAGTGTCCTATTACCAATCAACCGATCCTCTAAGTAATTGCGATCCTCCTGATTGAATCTTGAGTGAAGAAGCAATATATCCGGGCCAAACACCTCCTTCAGACCACAATACACATTTTGCGCAGTCTTAACGTGATTGCACACAATTAAGGTGGATTTACTGGTACGGATGCTTGTAATAACTCCACCCAAGGAGTTTTCGAGGGTAGCCTCCGCGATCCTTAGTGTATGACGTTTCTTGTTTGCAATTTCTTTATCGGTTACCTGACTAAGATCTGGTTCAATCAGGCGTATGTCGCCGAGCGTTTCACGGATCAATTTCTCCAGAAAACTGGGTAATGTGGCCGAGATAAAAAGATTTCTTGCTCCCCAACGAGAAGCAACTTTAGCACAGCCTAAAATTAGGCCAACTATTCTGGCATCATAGGCATGTACTTCATCATAAACAAAGCACGAATTCGGGACCTCTGCCAACATCATTTCCCAGCCCTTACCACGCAACATAAAGCGTAGTATCTGATGCGGAGTCAAAACCCGAACAGGAAACCAAATTTCCCGTGCTAATCCCGCTAACTCTCTCGCAGTTGCTTGGCGCCTCAGCTTAGATGTTTCCCTTGTATCGGAATCGCGCATGCTGTAAAGCGCAGAGATCGCCCTGGAATGCAGAACTCCTACATGCTGCGCACCAAAAATTCCTGGTTGGTCTTCGCGCACGCCCGGCCCTAGCCGCCTATACATAGCATTGATACTGGCCGTGTAAGGCAGTACATAAAACAAACGCCCATTAATGTGCTGGTTGTGCTGCACCCACAATAATGCAGCTTCAGTCTTTCCTGAGCCAGTGGGCGCTCTCAGAATCGCGTCTCCCTTGGTCGCACTCGCTCTCTGCTGAAAGTAGCGTGGGGAAGATTTCAAGATCTGAAAGTCCTTCAGATTGGGAATTGAAGGAGGTAACTTGTGTGCGCTGCCCAAATGGTCTGATGCAATCGTAAGTCCCCGTATCAATGAAGCGTGGTGTCGATCAGCGTAAGAAACTGATTTCCGCTGTCCCCACTTTCCATGACTGCGGTCAAGCCATGAAGGATCTAGTAACGTGGAGCACAGCATCGGTTCAATCGATGCTAATGTAACTTGCCCCCAAGCTGCGCATATAGAGTACCACGTTTCTTGGAACAACTGCCTATTGTCGTGCCATTCCTGGGCCATTTGTTTCCATACATCGGTTTCACAATCGCCGAAAGGTATTTGCTCAAAAGGAAGACATTCATGTCGCTTTGAAGTCGTTTCATCAGCTGGCAAAGCTTTATGATGTGTCAATATTGCTAAGGTAGAGGCGAGAGAAATATTTGGTATTGACCTGGCAAAAGCTGCAGAGAGAATTTCGTGCCGCCGTCCTCCCCAATCTTTTTGCTCCCCACGAAGTACTCTTTGAAATCCTGTTGCAGCCTTTCCAGTGTCATGAAATGCCAGAGCTAGCAAAACATCGCGACTAATCGTCTGCTTCTTTTCATCAGGATATGGCAGTGATCCTATTAGTACTCTAGCTGCATTCATACAATGAATGGTATGTTCTGCCAGCGTCTCTCCAGTGCTCTTTGCCAAAAGTTCAGTCATTTGATAACCACTGATGAAGATAAATAACATCGTTATCGGCATCTGCATCAGAAGGGTGAAAAAGATTGGGCCGAGAAACTTCAAACCGGATCGTTCCGGTTGTCGAAAGCATTGCGAAGTAGTGACCGAACGGGCCAGCCCTACGCGCTTTTCCCGATGAAGTATTTTCGAACCATTCAGGCAAGCGGACAATTAAGCCCGCGATCCCTGGCTGGGGAAATGGTATGAGAGTGGGACCTAACCGTCCCTTGGGAACAGGATGTAAATCAACATGCCGTACCCATTTAATCCAGGCAATATCTTGTGAGCGCCCAAAGCAAGGTGTAGCTGCTGGCCGTTCAAAGATATTTTGCAGGGATTGGTTGGTGATGTAGAGATCAAGTCGTGGACGCCAATATACCTGTCTGCGATTTATCCCTGACCCTTTACTATGAGGTTTAAGACGATTTTGCTTGTCCATCTGCCAACGAGTTGTGCGTTCAAGTTCAACATCCTGAGAGTCACAATGAAATTCAAACCCAATCTGGGTATCATTGGGTGTCACACTACGGCCGGCGCACGCACTCAGCATCCCGAGTACGTTGCTGTAGGCTGGCATTGAAGTACTTATCTGGGTCCCGCTCAAGATCAGTGGGTGCCGAAAGGACGCGGTCAAAGCTTCCAGCCGTACATGAAGTGCTTTCACCGGATTCACGGCAGCAACTCTCCAATCGAATTTGCCGCCGCAATCGGCGTGAAGACTTTAACCTCTATTGCCGTGCCATTGCCCTGGGCAATCGGCTTTGTTGTCAAGGTACGAACTTCATTTTCATTTTTCAAATATCCTGTTCGTATCCCAACAAAGATTGGCGTTACAATTCGATTAGCATAGTCTTTCGCGATTTCCTGCAGTGCATTAATATTCAAAACTGGTTGGCCAGAATCAGAATCAACTTCGAACAGGTGGTTAAAAATCGGGTTGCCACATGTCAGGCCAGCTACGATGATTGCTTTAGGAGCAATATCAGTCCCGAATTGCGCCTGTTTGGCTCCGCCTCGCAAAACTGCCAATGCTTTGAACAGGGTCTGTGCGCGTTTCTTTCGCTCAGACTTGTCGGCTAGCCGGTAGACTCGGCCAAGTTTGCCATTCTGAGTGAAAGAAACGTAAGGATGTTGGGTTGTAACTTCCTCGATAACTCCATCTTTTAAGAAGCTTTTTGCTTTTGCATCTTCCAATTCCACTCTGTCCCCTATGTTCCAAAATAACCCTAAGCGTCCATAATCAAGGCAGAAGATTCCTTGGAGATGAGTGTTGTAAAAACGAGTGCTGTACGGAAGCGGGGTAATGGCATTGAGCTTAAGCTCAACCCCTTTTTCAGTTGCTTTACTTAACAATGTCTCACGCAAAGCCACTATATCGGGTTTTTCTGCCAACGTCTTCACTTCGGCTGCCCAATTTGCGTCAACCGATTCTAGTCGTTTCCATTTATCTTTTTTTTCTTTCGATGTGCCCAATATTGCACTAAGAAATTTCTCGATCTCTGCTTCGGCCAGAGCCTTAGGATCAAACTTCGTAAGATGAACAAATCCTTCATCGTCTCCTCTCCAGCCATTGGATCGAAGAGAAATGAGTAACGAAGCCATAAATGGTGATGAGCGCATTATCGCTCGTGTCGTCCCAGCGTCTTCTTCTTCATCACCCTCATCTGCCGCTTTCCGTTTACCTTGTCCTTCCTGAGCGCGCATGTACCCAAAAATATCATCCTCAGGGAACATGACGGGGTTAAGCTGTCCCGCAATCTTGTTTACGTTACCTTTTGGGTTCCATCCAATCGCCTGCGGTTCACTGGCCGACCAACCCGCTTCTTGAATTGCTGTGGTCCGAAGCCACCGCTTCCACGCCTGCGCGGAGACATAGGGAACCTCGCTTCTTCCATTGCGAAATGTCTTTGGAACCGTCACATTCCGGTCCTCTCCTTCTCCAAGACCTGCCCCATTCAGAAAAGCCCCCTCGGCCTGAATCAAAAATGTTCCCGCTACATGAGTCAGTTCTGCCTTGTCACTGCCCATTCGTCACCCCTTCATTTATTTGAGTTTGGTTACGGTAATAGTTCGCAAGGACTAAGTGCATTTGGAACAAGCGCTCGACAACAATGTTTCTACCCTCATCATCTTTGAACAGATTATTCCATTGATCTTCAGTCAAAAATGGTCTGTCCTCTGAAAAATGTTCGTTTCCTGAAGCAAGTTTTCCCTTGAACCACTGCATGCCTATTTCCCGTCTGCGTAGACGCACTAAAATATCTCGCTGGAAACGATTGATCCCTCTGTTCTTGACATATATCGTAGCTACATTTTTAAGATAATCTTCAACAGTTGCAGGCAAGCCTGAGTAATCCTGGTATGAGACTGCTACTGCCGGAATATTTGGCTGTGCATTCCACTCAATCCATAATAATCTCATCTGAAATAGCACTTCAGCGGTTGATGTCTGGCCATCTGGGCGTTTACTAAGCGTGCTCCATGTTGCAAACGTAAAACACTGCCTGCTTTCAGCTAGTTTGACGAATTGAGCCTGCAGCCAAGCCGTACGAATATCACCTCTGCTCATCCTGTTGAGTACATCGGTTTTGGATTTCTCCTCAGAATTATCAAAGATGCATGCTGCGCAGTACCTCAACAAGTTTATCCGTGCGCCTTGCTGGTATATTTCGGTGTTCAAAGGACCATTTGGAACCGTACTGCTTAGAACATCAGGATGGTGGAGGAAGAAACGGATGAGGTTCCATCCATCAGAGCTGACTTGAATTCCAGAATCCTGCTCAATCAAGGGAAAGAGTTCAAGGTAATCTCTCAATATGAACTCACCTTGACCGCACATGCGAACCATTAGCTGGCGAAACAGATCTTGAAATTTCTGTTCGAAAATACCCTCTCGCTGAAGTCTCGTTAGATCTTTAGTGGTCAGGGTTTGATGGGCATAATATGCCAATTTTTGAGCAATCGACAAAGTGCGGGCTGTTCGCGCACGTACTTCGACTTGATATAAACAAAATAACCTTGGGCCCGCACCTTCCGATTTCCCCTTCGGATAAAGCGCGGGATAATCACGCCGTTCTGAAATGCATCGCAAAAGCGAATACTCAGGGTTCCGTTCACCTTCTATAAACCTCTCAATCTCGTTCCGGAATCCCTGTTCAACAGCCTTCCAAAGAAATACCAGAGCTGGACTTGGAATTTCCTCTAAAGTGCAATCCGGCGAAGCGCCTGCATTGCTAAATCGCCACACAAAAAGAGTTGTGCCCAGAGGAATCCGAGCAAAACGCTCCGCTTTCTGCAACTGTTCAAAAAGTCCCAGCAGACGTTTCGCAAGAGCACGGCTCCCCTCTTTTGCGCCAAGCGTATCGTAATTCCCAGCATTGATCCGGCCTTGAATGTCATGAACAATATTGGTTATCAGTTCATACCAAAACTCGGCTGATGTGCTTTGAAATACTGTAAGCCGGCCCTCTACTAACGTCACGCCCACAGGCAAATAATGAACAGCAAATAGACATAATGGACAAATGTGAGCAGCTCGTGAAGCAGCGGGAAGAGCTTGAGCATCACTGCCTAGGCTGCCTGCCAGCGGAAACCAATCCCGACCTACCCATTTCGTGTCAGGCGCTTTCTCTCCATTAGTTTCTATTGCAGATGTGCAGGCCGCGGCAAAATCGAAATTCGTAAGGTTTCCGCAAGCCTCGCATCGTATTTGGCCGTGGTGATCATCAACATTCTCCAAAAAGTTCTTTAATGTCTGTTGATAAATGGCATTATTTAGCGGCGAAGGACCACTGCTTTTCGTATAGCCATAGGCATTCTGAAATAGTGGGTTATTGGTTCCAAAAACCTGGGAAAAACTCTTCAAACGACTATTCCATCGGGCAAGATCGTCACCATTACCAAAAACGTCATGCACAACTTTTGTCGTTAGTTTTGCCATATCGTCAAGACCGCCGAGACACGAAATCACAGCGAGTCCGGTATCTACAAATGGATTTCCCGTCAGTTTGATCTGCTGATCATTCATTTAAGAGCAGCCTATTAATTAGTGACAAAATCACCAAGTTCGTTTCACGATTTCCATGAAAATTTACTTGTACGTATATTTGCCTTAATTTTCGACGCCGAACATTTTCGCCTATGATTCGCCAAAAAACAAGCGAAATTACAACCCGCGAAAATTACGCAAAACTGGGCTTGCGATGAAGAGAGAAGATGGTTGGTTATACTACACTAAAATATAACATCAGGAGAGACGCATGCCCCTTCATACCAGGGCAATCGCATTTGGAATGGCATGGCCAGCGGAATCGCCTGTTTCGTGGCAAGAGCGCGGAGGCGAGCCTGAACCAGAGGTCGAAGCAGGACAGATTTCGAAGGGCAAAATACTGAGTTGATTCATTTCGACAGTAGGCCGAAGGGTTTGGCAATCAAAATTACGTGCCTTTCACACCAAAACACTGCTCTGCCTTGAGCGGTTTTTCAAATGCGATTGCCCTGCCCTTCATACAACCAATCTGCGCAAGGTCGGCGGCTCGCGAAGCGTTCGCGGGCAATCGCTGGCGGGGCAGACCTTCATACAACCAATCTGCGCAAGGTCGGCGGCTCGATCATGCTGGCCGTACCTCCTGTTGTGCTTGAAATACTGAATTTGCGCCCAGGAACGAAGGTCGGTCTTGCGGTTGAGCACGGACGTCTGGTCGTGGAACCGCGTCCACGGCCCCGCTATACCCTGGATGAGCTGCTGGCAAAGTGTAATGCAAAGGCCCCGCGCGACAAGGACGAGCGAGAATGGCTTGAAGGCAAGTCTGCGGGATGCCAGCTTGTCTGATGAAACGTGGCGAAATTTGGCTGGTTGCACTTGATCCGGCATGCCTCACACCGATCTTTAGAATAAGCAGAAAAGCAAAAGCGTGGCATGAGTGATTTAGACTTTGGCTGCCTGAATCTGCCCCATCCCCCAGGCCGTATGCTTGCCCAGATGCACCAGCTCCCCCATCATGAGCCACGGCAGAAACTCATCCAGGTCGCCTTCGTACACCGCCTCTCCCACAAAACCGGACAACCCATGCTGCTGGTGGGTCTTCGATGATGTTCGGGAGCGCTCTTCCCAG
>Ga0137363_10002947_pt1 | contig 10245 bp, 11 predicted proteins | sample MadtaG_FD_104800 | JGI IMG/M metagenome (GOLD analysis project Ga0137363, IMG submission 104800) | Vadose zone soil microbial communities from Angelo Coast Range Reserve, California, USA - Mad1_115_16 metaG | ecosystem: Environmental > Terrestrial > Soil > Vadose zone | place: USA: California...
ATGGAGACGAAGTCAGGTGCGGGCAAGTACTGACGGAACTGAAGGGTTCGGCGCGCGCAATTCTGACGGGAGAGCGCACGGCGCTGAACTTTCTCGGACGGATGTCGGGCATTGCCACCTTAAACTACAAATTTGTCGAGGCGGTTGGCGGAACGAAAGCAGTGATTTTGGACACCCGTAAGACCGCGCCAGGCTTGCGCACGATCGACAAACTCGCCGTGCGAAATGGCGGTGGTGGTAATCATCGGAAAGGCTTGTACGACATGGTTCTAATTAAGGACAACCACATCGACAGCGCGGGTTCAATTATCGATGCAGTCCGGCGGGTGCGCGCTTCGGCGAGTCACCTGGAAATCGAAGTTGAAGCAAAAGACATCAAAGAAGTGCAAGAAGCCTTGGACCTTGGAGTTAGGCGTATCCTTCTCGACAATATGTCGCTGACCCAGATGCGTGAAGCGGTGGCGATTAATGACGGCCGGGCGAAATTGGAGGCATCCGGCAACGTCACGCTCGAGAATGTGCGCGAAATTGCCGAAACTGGAGTCGATCTTATTTCGGTCGGCGCGCTAACCCATTCGGCCCCAGCCTTTGATGTCAGTCTTCGTTGGGTGAGGTAGGAATTTTCGATCAAGGGGAAGAACAATGATCTCATTATTAGGCAATGAAACTTCGGCCAATCAGCTTTACACCGGCTTAGAGGCGATGCTGGCCGACGTGGTGCCGGATTTCGAACTAAGGTTGAAAGCTGATCTGGCGGCCGAAATCAATCAGCTCAAAGTAGAGCGCAACGCAGTCATACTGGGCCACAACTACATGGAGCCCGCGCTCTTCCACTCGATACCGGATTACGTAGGTGATTCACTCGACCTCGCGCGGCGGGCGGCAACTACCGATAAAGATATTATCGTTTTCTGCGGCGTGCGCTTCATGGCCGAGACTGCAAAGATTCTCAATCCAAAAAAGTCTGTGCTATTGCCTTCGAAGAAAGCGGGCTGCTCGCTCGCGGCCAGCATCACGGCCGCCGACGTGCGCGAATTGAAGCAAAGGTTTCTGGGTGTGCCGGTGGTGACCTATGTCAACACCTACGCGGATGTAAAAGCCGAGTCAGACATCTGCTGCACTTCTTCAAACGCGGCGGCCGTCGTCGAATCGCTGAACGCTGAGACGGTGATTTTTCTTCCCGATGAGTATCTCGCCCGGAACGTCGCCAAAGAAACCAGACGGCACATCATCTTTCCGACGAAAGACCGGAAGTCGGCGTCGGACTCGGAATTGGATTATCAAATGATCGGCTGGCGCGGCCGGTGTGAAGTGCATGAGAAATTCACTCTCGACGACATTGCAAACATTCGAAGACAGTTTCCTGATGTCGCCATTCTCGCGCATCAGGAGTGCAGTCCCGAAGTCGTCGCCGCCTCCGATTATTCAGGCAGCACCAACTCTATGATCAAATTCGTCGAACAGACGAAAGCGCCGCGTTATCTCCTGTTAACGGAGTGTTCGATGGGCGAAAATATCGCCGCCGCTAATCCCGAAAAGGATATGCTGCGCCTGTGCAGCGTTCGCTGTCCGCACATGAATCAGATCACACTTGAAGAGACGCTCGCTTCGCTGCAAAAGAATCAGTATGTGATCGAGATTCCCGAAGAAATACGTTCAAGAGCGGCGAGAGCTGTCGAGAGAATGATTGCCATCGGATGAAAAGTCGCCTCGTTCCAACCATCGAGCAAGGTTGCGGTCGTCGATTTTCATATCCCCAACTTTTCCGGTTCTCGCTTGACTTGATCACTCGGTGGCTCTCCCGCGAAGCTCAGACCGCCTTTGCTCTGTCCTGGTTGTAATCCACGGAGGATGGCGGCGAGCAACACATTGGCATCAACTCGCGGAAACGATCTTGCTCTGAAGCGATGTGCAATCAGCAGCGCCGGAGCAAGCGAAATCAAAAAGAACAAGTGATACCACAGCGGAAACTTGACCCATAGCATGTAATGAACCGGGAGGAACAGGACAACCATGACAGCGCCAGCCACTTTGGGCGCGAGAGTGTTTCGCGCGATGGTTGCGCACACAAAACCCGCACACAGCGATGACAGGAGGCCCAGGACCAGACGGCAAATCATGATCGTGAAGGTGAAGTTTATGAAAACTTCGACCGCTGAATACCCTGGCAGCGCGGCACGCAGAATCCAGTTGCCGATGGTTGCCACAATGAACCAGGTGATAACAGCGACAACGACCGCCAGGATTGATCTGATCATCGAAACCTCATCATACCGATCTGAATCGAGCGCGTAGTTTTACCGACCTCGATAGCCTTACGCAAACTCAATCATCAGCTGACTCGTCCTAAGGGATTGCGCATCACCACATGCTGCAGACTTTCTCGGTGGGCCGCTGTGAGAATTAAGCATTACCAAAATGGGGTTGGCACCGTACCACTCGATCACATTCATGCAGGCGTATACCTGGGCCAGCCGCAACCAATTATGTGTGGGCATGCCGAGCACGTTACCGATGATTGTGCGGCAAACGCCGCCGTGAGCGACTAGCGCTACCTCGCCGGTTCGATGAGTAATTAGCAACTGATCCAGCGCTCGTTGTACTCGCGTCGTAAAACCAGTAAACGATTCACCATCAGGATACTCGAAGGAAGCAGGATCGCTGAAAAGCTGTGCGATAAGTTCTGGTGCCTCGTCGTGCAACGCGGCGAGCGTGTCGCCTTCCCATTCACCCATGTCAATCTCACGCCATGCGGAGCTTTCTTGCACGTTCAAGTTGCTACGCTTGGCTATTATCTCCGCCGTTGTTCTCGCTCGTTGTAGATCACTGCAATATATGGCGGACAGTTGCGCCGTAGATAACACTTCCGCCAATTGACGCGCCTGCTCCAATCCTTGGTCCGACAATGGAGTATCCGTCCGTCCGAGCAGTTTTCCGGATGCCGCTCCTTCCACTTCGCCGTGTCGAATCAGGTAGAGGCGCAGTCGCTCTTGAGTGCTCTTTTCATTCATCGGATAAAGTTAAATCGGAGCAGAATTACCGCCGTTAGGTACAAACCAACTTCTGTGAGTTGGTTCGCGGCACCTAAGCAATCGCCCGTAACGCCTTGTAGGCGCGCGCGAAAATATAAGCCGCTAAGCACAGTCACGAGAGTTGGCACTAGTAATGCTGCCAGTGACGCTTGCCACGGAAGAAGGATTAAGACCAGTAACAGCGTGAAGGTACCGATTATGATTTCCAGAACGCCAACTTGCTTAGCTACCAGTTTGCCCTGGCCTTCAGCTCGCGCATATGGCAACCACGCGCACAGCGGCAGAATCGTCCACCGTGAAGCCGTATGAGCGACGATCAACCAGCGCCAAATCTGTCCCGGCGGCAGCAACGAAAGGAAGGTGAGTTTTCCAAGAATAACAAAGATCAGCGCCAAGGTGCCGTAGGTTCCGATGCGGCTGTCGCGCATGATTTCCAGAACGCGATCCTTTGTCCAGCCACCGCCAAACCCATCAAACGAATCTGCCAATCCGTCTTCATGAAAGCCGTTAGTAATGAGCGTCGCGAAGACAATCGCGCACAACACGGAGGCGGGTAGTGGAAGAATTCTCTGCATCCCCACAAACACGAGAGCGCCGCCGCCGCCTACTATTACTCCGATCAGAGGAAAGAAAGCTGACGCCTTGCCGATGTCTGTCTCGGAACTGTTGAGAGCTCGCGGGACGGGCAGTCGGGTCAGGAATTGAATGGCAACGAAGAAACGTCGGATCATATTATGCGTCGGCTCTTACTCTTTGTTGCTCACACCCGCATCCGCGAAAGTTGCCATCTCACTCAGCAGCTTCGCCGCGGCTTCAATGACGTGCATCGCCAAGGCTGCTCCGGTGCCCTCGCCAAGCCTCATCGAGAGATCGAGCACTGGTTGCTCGCCGATGAAGTCAATTAGAGCCGCATGCCCGCGCTCTGCTGATCTATGTCCATTGAAGAGATAGTCGCGCGCATTTGGTTGTAAGGTTAGAGCCAGCGCCGCCGCCGTTGTACTTATGAAACCATCAGCGATAACGGGTGAATGGTTCGCAGCGGCGCCGAGCACGATGCCGGTCATCACACCGATTTCCGCGCCGCCAACTTTGGCAAGTACGTCTAAGGCATCGTCGGGGTCAGGCTTATTGATTTCGATAGCGCGACGAATTACCTCGATTTTGTGAGCCAGCCCAGCATCATCAATGCCAGTTCCTCTGCCGGTTACTATTTCGGGATCACACTTGAGCAGGACGGCAGTAATAGCGCTCGCTGCCGTCGTATTTCCTATTCCCATTTCACCAATACCAAGGAGGTTGATTCCATCGCTGGCAGCGGCCTGTGCTAACTCGATACCTTTCACTAGACACGCTTCGACTGCTTCGCGTGTCATAGCCGGACCAATGGCGAAGTTGGCCGTGCCGCGCACTACCTTGGCATGAATCAACTCAGCGCGATCGCTCAGATCCGCATCGACGCCAGCGTCAACAACCCTTACTTCGATTCCTCCAGCACGGCCCAGCACATTGATTGCGGCCCCGCCTCGCAAAAAGTTGTCAACCATCTGGGGCGTGACTTCCCGGGGATAGGCACTAACGCTCTCGATCGTTACTCCGTGATCTCCGGCGACGACATAGATTCGCTTCTTGGTAACGACGGGAGTGGCGGTCCGTTGAATCGCGGCCAGTCGATTGGCGATCTCTTCGAGTCGTCCAAGGCTGCCCGGTGGTTTTGTGAGGGTCAGTTGCCTTTCGCGAGCTCCGTTCAGCCACGCCTGATCAATTGGTTCAATCTGACGACATATTTGCGCGATAAGCGAAGTTGGGTTGTCCATTGTTTGATACGGGCTAAGGTAAATCGCCAGCTGTTGGCTTTAATTGCAAAGGCAGACCGGCAACAAGCAGATAGACCTCATCGGCAGCGGTTGCGAACTCCTGGTTCACTCGTCCAAGCAGGTCTCGGAACGCTCGGCCCAGGCCGGTGTCGGGAACGACACCCAATCCCACCTCGTTGGTGACACAAATGATCGTTTGCTGCCGGGTGCGCGCGAGCGCCAGAAAGTCGCGAGTGATACGGCGAACAAACTGCTCACACTCATGCTCATCTTCGTAGCGCATGAGCCAATTGGAAACGAACAATGTCAGGCAATCTACGATTACGATTCGAGCCTCACTGGCTTGTCTGAGTGCTTCATCAATCTGACAGGGCTCTTCAATCGTGCGCCAGCTGGTCGGCCTTTGCGCTCGATGGCGCGCAATTCGTTTCGCCATGTCTTCGTCTAACCCTTGCGCGGTGGCGATGAAACAAACCTCATTACCGGAAGTGCGTTCGGCCTCCTGCGCCAGTCTCATAGCGTAAGAGCTCTTACCGGCTCGCGCCCCGCCTAGCAGCAGAATCATCCGACCACTTGTGTTTGCGCTCTGGGACATAAATCTATGGGTCACTACTGGACAGCGGGGTGCTCGACCGGTTTGCCTGGAGGCGGCAAACCGAGCGCCGCGTCCGTTTTTTCCTTTGGTAGTAAGACGTCTTCAATCGGTTGATTGACCGCGTGCGCAAGGATCGCGTGCAATTGGCGCAAACCCTCCGTCAATGGTGCCGGGCCAGGTTGAAGGATGTATGCTGACTTCACTTCGTAGATATGATTATTACGGACCGCGCTAATCTGGTCCCAACCGTCGCGTTTCCGAATCCATTCCCTCTTTACTGCGCGACCACACCACGAACCGATAATCACTTCCGGGTCTTTGGCGATTACGTCGGCTGGCTTCACGATCCTATTCTTGGCAGATTGGTGTTTCCGCAGATGGGGAAAGATGCATTCGCCGCCTGCGGTTTCAATTAACTCCTCGACCCAACAAATTCCGGAGATAAGCGGGTCGTACCATTCTTCGAACAGGACTCTCGGACGATGAGCGAAGCGCGAGGCTGAGTCGCGAATCGCCTCCAACTCAGTCTGCAACAACGCCACCAGCGACCGAGCTTTGTCTTCGCTCCCGACGATACGTCCAACAGTCAGGATCATCTCGAGGATTTCCGCGATGCTGCGCTGATTGAAAGTCATCACGGTTACGCCGCGCCGAATCAGCTCAGCTGCGATGTCGGCTTGCAGATCTGAGAAGGCTAAAACCAGATCGGGCTCTAGCTCAAGAATCTTATCGAACTTGGCGTTGATGAACGCGGAGACCTTTGGCTTCAAACGAGCCTCCGGAGGTCGCACCCTGTAGCCCGAAACGCCGACAATGCGCTCCTGCTCGCCGAGCAAGTAAAGCGTCTCGGTCGTCTCTTCGGTGAGACAGATGATGCGTCGTGGATAGGAAGTTAAGTGGTCAATCATCAGAGTTCGCTTTGCGCCTGTGAATTTGAGTTCCTGGCTTTGGCCTCTTCCAGACAGGCGCGGCACAAACAGTCTTTGTACTTTGCGCGCAACTCCTGTCGATTGTCCTCACTCAGTTTGAGTTCCCCGCACCAGCAGCCCCGACCCAACGAAACTTCGCAGGCGAACGACTCACCGCACGCTTCGCACACTTTGGTCTTGCGCCACAATGGCAACACGAGACTAATTTGCTTCAGAGGGTTCATCTCTAAGACTAATATTCTAACCCTTCCTTCTGAGCCAGTTTTCAATTAGGGAAACCAGTCGCAGGTTATCGGAGCTTGAGCGAACGGCCAAACGTATGAACGCTTCTCCAAGTCCGTCAAATGAATCGCACCTTCTGATCAGAATCCGTTCTGGCTCCAGCCAACTTTGTAAATCTTCGCCTGAACCGCGAGGCAGTTTGGCCAGCAGAAAGTTTGCAGCAGCTGGAAAGACATGTAACCCGAGACTGCGTAACGCGCCCGCAAACTCTTCACGGGCGATGGCATTAATGCGAGAAGACTCCGTGCCGAAATTATCTTCGGCCAACGCAGCGCATCCAGCTTCGAGGGCAACCGTTGATACCGACCAGGGATCGATTTGGCTTTTGATTCTTGCAGCCAGCTTCGCATTGCTAACGGCATAGCCAACGCGGAGACCGGGCATCGCATAAAACTTTGTGAGTGAGCGCAGCACGATTAAATGAGGTTTTGTCGCCGCCAGGGAAACCAAGCTTTCTTGCGACGCGTAGTCGATGAAGGCTTCATCAAGCAACACTGTAGTGTTGTGCTCTTCCGCTGCTTGAATTAACGAGAGCAGTGTCTCTCTCGGATACAAAGCACCCGTCGGATTGTGAGGTGAGTTCAAGATCACTAAATCGAACTGCCGCTCCTTGACAGCGCGCACAAGGCTCGCAAAATCGGGCGTGAAGCCTCTCTCTTCGGTCAATAGTTCAGTTGTTTTCTGTGCGTTCACTGCCGCAGCGGCTCGCGAGTATTCAACGAAGGCAGGCTCAAGTATCAGCACCCTTTTGGGAGAGAGGGCATGCATGACCGCGAAAATCAGAGACGCCGTCCCGCTGCCAACGACTATCTCGTCCGGCATTAGACGGTACTTGTCTGCTATTGCGCTGACGAAATTGTGAACGTCCGGATAGATTCGGAGGCTAATCGGCATGAGCGCATTTTCGATCGCCGAGAGAACTCCTTGCGGCGGACCAAGCGGATTGATGTTCGCGCTGAAATCCAGAACCTGCTGGGGTTCGATTCCCCAACGCCGGGCGGCTTCGTACACTCTTCCGCCGTGCGCGACGTTAATCGGCTGCATTTTGCGCGATCGTTCTTTCATTCCGGCGTAACTCATTTAGCGGTTGGAAACTTCCCCTGGCATGCTCGACGTAACACGCGCTTCCATAGAGTCGCTTCTTTTATGGTTGGGTAGACTCCAATTAAGCTCTCCAGTTGACGGCGCGCATCCGTTTTCAGTTCAACCTGCTTACGATTTCCCAGCAGGATAATGGTCCGCTTAAGTTCCGCTTCATTCTGCGGCAATCGCGGCGGCAATGAGCGAAGGTTTACGTTATTCTGCTTGTCGTTCATAGGATTAAAGGTCCAACAATTTGACCACTACCAGCGAATCAGCAATCGCAGTGATAGACACAGCGCAAACATTAACAGCGACACGCAGCCAGTCAGCCGCAAAGCGTTTCTCAAAGCATGGTCGTCCAGCGGCGTACGCATGTCGCCGAAGTATTGACCATCGTGTCTTTCACCATCGTAAAAGTTAGTGCCGCCGATTCGTACGCCGAGCGCGCCGGCCATCGCCGCTTCGGGTCGCCCGGCGTTCGGGCTTTTATGCTTCACACCATCCCGCCTCATGATCCGCCAAGCTCCGCGCCAATCCAGATGTAGCGTCCAAGCCGCGCTTACCAACAGCAGAGCGGTCACCCGCGCGGGAATGAAACTCGCAACGTCATCTAGTCTCGCAGCGCACTTCCCAAAGAACTCATAATGTTTGTCTCGATGTCCGATCATCGAATCGAGCGTATTTATAGCTTTGTAAGCCAGCGCGGCGGGCAGGCCGCCGATTGCCAGATAGAACATTGGAGCGACAATGCCATCCGACGCACTCTCTGCAAGGGTTTCAATCACCGCACGAGTTACTTCTCGTTCATCCAATTCCCGCGTGTCGCGACCTACAATCCGCGCGACTTGCTGCCGCGCTGAAGGCAGATCGCCGCGTAGAAGAAAGCGTCTCACCGCTCGCGCCTCGTCAAGCAGCGAACGCGTAGCGAGCGTCGCTGCCGCGAGATAGACCGAGACGGCAAATGCGAGCTTTGGATTCCAAACTCCTAGCCAACGCAACAAAAGCCAACTGCCAAATCCGAACGTGCTGACCACGATCACAGTTAACACCAGCCCGGCGACGATCTCGCTGCTTGGCATGCGGGTGAATCTTCGCAGGAGCGATTCCCCGCCTATTATCATCCGCCCCATCCATCGCACTGGATGTGGCAGCCACGTCGGGTCGCCCATCAACCAATCCAACGCGTAAGCCAGCGCGAACGAGGCAGGAGAAATCATCTTTGCTCATCGAGTACACGGTAAATAACATCCATTTTCAGATTGTTCCGGAAGTGGTCGGCGAGCGCGTCGTAGCGACGCTCGCGTTCGGCCAACGGATCAGTGGCGATCAACGACGACTCCTCCTTGCCGCAAATTTTTCGCCAGTGATTTAAGAGCAGGTCTAGCCCTTCCGCTGAGTCGAAAAGGCCATGCAAGTAAGTCCCCAGTACTCGACCATCAGCGCTGATCGCTCCGTCGTGATGACCTTCTTCATCACCCAGCCGTTGCAGTTGAAAGAGCGGTTGGGTTCCCTTTCCCAAGAGTGTATCGCCCAAATGAATCTCGTAGCCGCTGAATAGAGGGTCGGCATGATTGCCGGCGTCATGGCCAAGACAATCCGGTTTGGCGAACCGGGCAGTAGCTTGCCGGGTGACTTTCTCGCGCTCCAGCACGGTTGTGAAATCCAACAGGTTCAAGCCCGACACAAATGCAACGTCACTCTCCGTGTGATGTGGATCGCGTATCTCACTTCCCAGCATCTGGAAGCCTCCGCATATTCCCACCAGCGGTTTGCCGGCTGCTGCGTGCGATTGGATTACCGGTTCCCATCCGTTCTTCCTGAGCCAAAGCAAGTCAGGGATTGTGTTCTTGCTGCCGGGCAGAATTAGTACATCGGCGGCGCGCGCTTCTTCAGGTCGTCGGGTGTAATAAACAACCACACCCGGCACATTCTCCAATGCGGTAAAATCCGTGAAGTTCGAAAGGTAAGGAAGTCCGACCACACACACGCACAAACAATCTTTGCGGTCGAACGGAGGCCGCACGGCGCGGCGTTCGAGCGAAACGCTGTCCTCGTCGTCGATACCGTGTTCGTATAGGTACGGAATCACGCCGAGACACCTTTGAGACAAACGTTCCTCTAAATAACTAATGCCAGGTGTGAAAAGACTCACGTCCCCACGAAACTTATTGACGAGAAAGCCAAAGAATCGACTGCGCTCTTGCGGCTCAAGTAAAGCGTACGTACCGACGAGCGAAGCGAACACGCCGCCGCGATCGATGTCGGTAACCAGGAGGCACGCCGCATCCGCGATCTCTGCCATCTTCATATTCACTACGTCGCGGTCCTTAAGATTCATCTCGACTGGCGAGCCCGCACCCTCCAGCACGACAACGTCGTGCCGGGCCGCCAGACGGCGGTAAGCCAAACTGACCGCTTCCAGCAACTGCGGCCTGAGACGGTAGTAGTCAACTCCGCTAAAGTTCCCTAACACCTTGCCGTTAATGACGACTTGCGAACCGACATCGGAA
>Ga0137363_10002948_pt1 | contig 10244 bp, 9 predicted proteins | sample MadtaG_FD_104800 | JGI IMG/M metagenome (GOLD analysis project Ga0137363, IMG submission 104800) | Vadose zone soil microbial communities from Angelo Coast Range Reserve, California, USA - Mad1_115_16 metaG | ecosystem: Environmental > Terrestrial > Soil > Vadose zone | place: USA: California...
CGCGGCGCACGAAGTAGGAGTAAATTGGGTAGTCGCGACCAGCGGTTGCGTCGTCCTTGCGGTAGGGATGATATTCCAGCACGCTCGGGAACTTCTCGCCGGCTTTACCGCCCTCCGGTATGTAGAGCGTCACCGACAGGCGGATGCCATCCTTCATCGGAATCCAGGTGTTATCCATGTGCACACCGTACGTGGGCGGAGATGGAGGCTCGACGGCCAGCGCGGACAAAGGCGTTGCGAACGTCAGCCCCAGCAGAATTGCAGCCCAGGGGGAAAAACGGAAACCCTTGGTCATGATTCGTACCAGCGGAAGCCGTGACGCTCCTCTTGCTCCAGTTGCTTCACCAGCTTGAGAGTGCGGGAACGCCGGTGATTGGCGCAGGCGACGACGATGACGTTGAACAGCGCCATGGGAGCTACATACGAAGATCCAAATGATGGAGTTGCGATCGAAGTCAGAAAAAACTCGTGGGCAAACTGTCCGATGGGAGAAACCAGCGTATCCGTGATCCCCACGCAATACGCGCCGTTGGCGCGAGCCTGCCGCAGTCCTTCCACTGTCTGCCGCAGGCCGCGACCATGGCTGACCGCAATCACCAGGTCGCGCTTCCCGAGGAAACGAACTTTGTGCACGACTTCCGCCGGCGAGGTGGCGCTGGTCACGGGCAGCCCGAGAATGATGAGCAGGTGTTCCAGAAACCTCACCAGGTTGGCGGCCAGATCGCCGCCGAGCAGGACAACCTGTCGGGCTGCGTAAAGCCGCCGTACCAGCGAGGCGAGGCGCCGCGGCTCAATGCCCTGGACCAGGCGGTCAAGATTCTTGACGTCCTGGTCGAGCGATGCCCGTACTTGAGTCGAAATGGCGGATTTTCCCGCCGGGCCGGTTTGCATGGCATCCAGCGAGGTGGCGTACGCGATGGATAGTTCATGCACGTAATGCTGGAAGTCGCGGTAGGAATGAAATTGCATTCCGCGAACGATTCTGACCATGGTGGCCGGATCGGTGCCCAGTCGCTTGGCCAATGCCCGCACGCTCATCAGAACAAACTCGCGCGGCCGTTCGAAGACCGGACGAATCACCTGTTGACGTTTGGGGCTTAGGAGGCTGATACGCGCCGACGGGCTCATGACGGGGATCGGGCGGGTAAATTTCCTCGGCTTTCTCATCGGGCACAAGAGCATGTTGGAAAGCATGCGTTCTTGTCAACCACGCAGCTCACCTAGGGGCAGATGAGGACATCTGCCCCTGTGTGCTCTGGGATGAACCTCTAAGATGGGCTCAACGCAGGCAACATTTGTATAATGCTGGCGCCGCACAACCTGACTGCCAGAGGAAACTCCATGGATCCGAAGTCCGCACCCCACTCCCGTAGCCGAAGAGATTTTCTCGCCACCACCAGCCTGCTGGCCGCCGCCGTCGCTGCGCCAAAGACCGCGTCTGGACTGACCCGAGACGCGCTGTCGGATGCTGACCAGCCCGCGTCTGCTGGAACATTGCGCAAGATTCCAATCGGTGTTTTCGACCCCGCCCTCCCCAATCTTTCGACAGACGAGATGATCGACAAGTTCGCCAGCTGGGGTGTGGAGGCGGTGGAAATCGGAACTGGTGGCTATCCTAATTCCACGCATTGCCCGGTAAAGGATTTGCTGGACGATCCGGCCAAAGCTCGCGCCTGGAAAAAGAAATTCGAAGACCGCAATATTCAGGTGGCGACACTGAGTTGCCACGGCAACCCGGTGTCCCCGGACCCGAAGATCGCGGAGCGCGATGCGGAGACTTTCCGGCGCACCGTATTGCTGGCTGAGCGTCTCGGAGTAAGCGTTATCGTCGGTTTTTCCGGCTGCCCCGGCGGCGGCCCCACCGAGACTGTGCCCAACTGGATCACCTACCGTTGGCCGACCGAGTACGGTCAAATGCTCGATTGGCAGTGGAAGGAAAGGGTAATTCCATACTGGAAGCAGGCCGCCAAGTTTGCCCGTGATCACGGAATCCACAAAATTGCCCTGGAGATGCATCCGAATTTTGTGGTCTACAACCCCAAAACGTTATTGCGCCTGCGCGAGGCCGTGGGAGAAGAAATCGGGGCCAATTGCGATCTCAGCCACCTCTTCTGGCAGCAGTGCGACGCGGTTGAAGTCATCCGCATGCTAGGCAAGCAAGGTGCGATTTTCCACGCGCACATGAAAGACACGACCTTCTACAAGAATAACCTCGATCGATACGGCGTACTGAATTTCGCGTTCGAGAAAAGTGATCTCTCCGGGGCCTCGGAGACCTTCCGTGCGGTGGGCTACGGGCATAGTGCCGGCACCTGGAAAGAAATCATGCTCGCCTACATGGAAGTCGGCTACCAGGGGATTTTCAGCGTCGAGAATGAAGACCCCATTCTTTCCGGAGAGGTCGGAGTAGAACGCGCTTTGTATGTCCTGAAAAACGTCAGGAATGAAATCTTGGGAACGACGTAAAAGCCCTGTCATCCTGAGCGGAGGAAAAACGTTTTGCTCGCGCAACGTTTTCGGAGTCGAAGGCCCCCTAGAAGCTGATCCGCGGGGAGAAGCCCAGGGGTCTCTGACCTCGCTGGAGCGGCTCAAGCGGCGCCCGGGATGACAGATTCTGCAGGGTAACCGTTGACCTTGCTTCCCGCTCCGGCGTAAGCTGCCCTTTCCGGCCATTCTCGGGACAAGCATGAAAAGACGCGAAGCGTTACGACTCCTGGCCTCAGCCGCTACCCTCCCCCTATTATCAAGAGAAGCATTTTCGATGTTCCAGGCTGCGCACGAACAGCTTCCGGAGCAGCCGGTTCTGCGGACGCTTAATCCCCATCAAAACGCCATGGTAACGACGATCTCCGAGATCATTATCCCGCAAACCGATACGCCAGGGGCGAAGGCGGCGCGGGTGAACGAGTTCATCGATCTGATTCTCACCGAGTGGTATGACGAGGAAGAGAAATCCATATTTTTGACTGGGCTGACAGAGGTCGACACCCATGCCCGGGATTTGTTCGGCAAAGATTTTATTGATTGCGGGGAGAAACTGCAGGCCGAAATTCTTCGGGTTTTGGATGATGAAGTGGCTGAGGCCCGTGCCGAGGTGCGAAGGGGAAGCGGTCGCAGACGACCGCCCGAACGGAATTTCTTTTTCATGATCAAGCAACTTACGCTGATCGGTTATTACACTTCGCAGATCGGGTTTGAGCAGGAACTCCGTAGTGAGATTATTCCTGCCCGCCACGCTGCTTGCGTCCCTCTGGACGAGGAGGCGGCGAAATAGATCATGGCCACCAACACCTATGATGCAATCGTCGTCGGCTCCGGGATCACCGGGGGCTGGGCAGCCAAAGAGTTGGGTGAAAAGGGATTACAAACGCTGGTACTCGAAGCCGGACGCCCGATTGATCCCGACCAGGATTACGCGGAGCATGTGCCCGAGTGGGAAGTGCGCTTCCGCGGGATGAGTGACCGCAAACGGGTGCAGGAAAACCAGCCGGTGCAGGAGACCTGCACCGGAATGGACGAATGGAACAGCAAGTTCTTCGTCAACGACAAGCAAAACCCCTATACCACGGAACCGGGTAAGCCATTCTTATGGATTCGCGGACGCCAGGTGGGTGGGCGTTCGATTATCTGGGGACGGCAATCGTATCGTTGGAGTGATCTTGATTTCGAAGCCAATCAACGCGAGGGTCTCGGCGTGGATTGGCCGATCCGCTATCAGGACATTGCTCCCTGGTATGACCACGTAGAAGACTTCATCGGCGTCTCCGGACAACGCGAGGGACTTCCGCAGCTGCCGGACGGCCATTTCCTGCCGCCGATGGAATTAAACTGTGCGGAGGACGTGGTCAAGGATGCTGTCTCCAAGTATTTTCCCGGCGAGCGTCTGATGACCATTGGACGCACCGCGATCCTGACCCAGCCCCACAACGGCCGCGCGGCTTGCCACTACTGTGGGCCTTGCGCCCGCGGTTGCATTACGCGTTCGTACTTCAGCAGCTTGAACTCGACTCTGCCGGCGGCCCTTCGCACCGGCAAAGTTACTGTGCGTCCGCACAGCGTCGTGCACAGCCTGATATTCGATGCCAAGAAGAGGAAAATCGCTGGGGTGAGGATCATCGACGGGCAGACGCACGACACCATCGAGTTTCGCGCCAAGATTGTTTTCTTGTGTGCCTCGGCGCTGGAGTCAGCCCGCATTCTGCTGAACTCTTCCACCACTGAATTTCCCAACGGGCTGGCCAACTCAAGCGGAGAACTGGGACGCAACATTATGGACCATTGCATGGGCGGCGGTGCCCGCGGCCGCATTCCAGGGAATGAAGATCACATCTCGCTGGGAAACCGCCCCAATGGAATTTACGTTCCGCGTTTCCGCAACGTGAAGCAGAAGCATCCACTTTTCCTCCGAGGCTACGGTTTTCAGGGAAGCGCCGCCCGTACGAAATGGGAACGGGGAACGGAAATGCGTGGGTTTGGCGCGGAGTTCAAACACACCATCAGCCGCCCCGGACCGTGGATCATGACGTTTGGCGGGTTCGGCGAGTGTCTGCCCAACCACGAAAATTTTATCGAGCTCGACAAGACCAAGGTGGACGCGTGGGGCATTCCCGTGCTCACTATCAGTTGTGTCTGGCGTGAGAATGAGCGCGCCCTGCTCAAGGACATGTCGATCACGGCGGCCGAGATGCTTTCTGCCGCGGGGGCGAGGGACATAGAGCCGTACATAGAAGACAATGCTCCCGGATTGACCATTCACGAGATGGGCACGGCGCGCATGGGACGAGACCCAAAAACGTCTGTCCTCAATGCCCACAATCAGGCGCACGACGCCAACAACCTCTTTATCACCGACGGCGCGTGCATGACTTCATCTTCGTGCGTCAACCCGTCCCTGACCTATATGGCCCTCACCGCGCGGGCCTGCGACTACGCTGTCAGCCAAATGAAGCGAGGAGAAATCTAGCCATGGACAGACGAGGTATGGACCGGCGAACTTTCCTGGGCACGATGACCGCTGCCACCGTTCTCTCCAGCAAGTTCGCCTGGGCAGCCGGTGAGCACAAGATCGACAAGGTCGGACTGCAACTGTACACGCTGCGCAGCGTGATGAAGGACGACTTCGAAGGCAAGCTGGCGAAGGTATCCGCGATCGGCTATCGCGAGGTCGAGTTTGCCGGCTACGACGGCCATCCTCCGCAGGAAATACGCGCTATGTTGGACAGGCACGGGCTTACCGGCCCGTCAGCGCACGTGGAGTACAAGAGCTTGGGGGAGAAATGGCCCGGCGTCTTGGATGCGGCCCACGTGGTCGGTCATCAGTATCTCGTCAACCCGTACATTGACGACGAGGTCCGCAACGGGCCCGATGGGTGGAAGCGCGCGGCGGAAGCGTTCAATCGCGCCGGGGACGCGAGCCAGAAAGCAGGCATTCAGTTCGCCTATCACAATCATTGGTTTGAATTTTGGCCGGTCAACGGGAAACTTCCTTACGACATTCTCCTGGAAGAGTGCGATCCCAAATTGGTGAAGATGGAGATGGATCTGTGTTGGATCATGGTGGGCGGGCAGGATCCGTTCAAGTATTTCAATCGCTACCCTGGACGTTTTCCACTGGTTCACGTGAAGGATCTGACCAAGATTCCGAAAGTGGATGCGACCGGCGGACAGAAATTCGGCGACACCCTGGAGGAGATGACCGAAGTCGGAAGCGGAACTATTGAATGGAAGAAAATTTTCGCGCAATCCGACAAGGCTGGCATCAAGCATTACTTTGTCGAACATGACCACCCCAAGGATCCTTTTGCCAGTGTCACGGCCAGTTACCAATACCTGGCAAACGTTCGCTTCTAGCCGCTGTTGAGAGTGATTCTCCGGGAGACCTTGATGGCACAAGTAGTGCGTTCACCGAAACTGTATGACGTGTGCATTATTGGATCGGGCGCGGCGGGCGGCACCGCTGCGAAAGTCCTAACCGAAGGCGGTCTCAGCGTTGTGATGCTGGAAGCGGGCCCGCCACTGAATCCGGAAAAAGATTTCAAAGAGCACGTCTGGCCCTACCAACTGGCTCATCGCGGTGTTGGCGTCGGGGGCGAGTTCAGGCAGGAGCTAGGCGACGAGTTTATGGCGCCAAATGGCGCGTGGGAAATCGAAGGCGAACCCTACACTTCGGCGCCGGGATCGCAATTCCACTGGTTCCGCTCCCGCATTGTGGGCGGCCGCACCAACCATTGGGGACGCATCGCTCTTCGGTTTGCTCCGGTGGATTTCAGGGCTCGCTCCACTGATGGCATGGGTGACGACTGGCCGATCACTTACGAAGAAGTTTCCTCTTACTACGACAAGGTAGAGTCCTACATCGGGGTCTTCGGCACGAAAGAGAATATTCCCAGCGCTCCGGATGGCATTTTTCTTCCTCCCCCTCCCCCGCGCTGCACCGAAACCATCATCAAGAGGTCCTGCGATAAGTTGAATATCCATTGTGTGCCCTCGCGGCTGGCGATTCTGACCAAGCCGCTGAACGGGCGCGCGGCTTGTCACTACTGTGCCCAATGCGGCCGCGGCTGCATTACGGCTTCGAATTTCAGCTCCAGCCAGGTCATGATTCCGCCGGCGCAAGCTACCGGCCGGTTCACCCTGATCACGGGTGCGATGGCCCGTGAGATCGTAGTGGGGAAAGACGGCAAAGCCGAGGCCGTGGCTTACATCGACAAAGCTACGCGGTCCGAGAAGCGAGTGCATGCCCGTGCTTTCATGGTGGCGGCGAGCGCCTGCGAGTCGGCGCGCCTGCTGCTCAATTCGCGCTCGACTCTATTCCCAGACGGGCTCGCCAATTCTTCCGGCGCGGTGGGGCGGTACCTAACTGATTCTGTCGGCAGCGCTGCCGGCGGCTATTTCCCGCAACTGGAGAAGATGCCCGCCCATAATCACGACGGCACAGGTGGGATGCACTTGTATATGCCGTGGTGGAGATACGATCGCAAGAATGATTTTCTGCGCGGATACCACATTGAGTTCGGTGGTGGCAGAGACATGCCTGGCGTGGGCGACTTCGACCGGATTTTGGAGGAACACGAAGGTTACGGCGCGTCGCTCAAACAGCACTGTCGCAGCCGGTACGGGACCTACATTGGTTTCGGCGGCCGTGGCGAGATGATTCCCAACGAACACAGCTATTGCGAGATCGATCCCAATACTGTGGACCAGTGGGGTATCCCGGTGTTGCGCTTCCACTGGCAGTGGAGTGACAACGAAATCAAGATGGCCAAAGATATGCAGGAAACTTTTCGCGCCATCGTGGAAACCGCGGGCGGGACGTTCATCAGCAGAGCCAAGCCCGAGGGCAGTCATCCCTACGGGATTCAGGACGGCGGAGTGATCATCCACGAGCTCGGCACCGCGCGCATGGGAAACAATCCCAAGACGTCGGTGCTGAACAAATACTGCCAGGCGCACGACGTAAACAATGTCTTCGTGACCGACGCCGCAGCTTTCGTGAGCAACCCGGACAAGAACCCGACGTTGACCATCATGGCCCTCTCCTGGCGCGCCTCGGAGTATCTGCTCGATCAGGCGAAGAAAGGAAGTTTGTAGGAAGACATGGCAACCAAGTCCATATCGCGCCGCGACATTCTCAAGACTCTGACCATGGGAGCGATGGCCGGTTCAGTTCTGCGGGTAATTCCAGCGCAGGCAGCCGAATACGCGCACCATATGGTGGCAGCGGAAAAGGCCGCAACCGCGGCGGGCGTGTATGCCCCGAAATTTTTCTCTCCCCAGCAATACAAGACGCTTCAAGCTCTATGCCAGGCCATCATTCCAGCCGATAGCGATTCCGGCGGTGCGAAAGAAGCGGGTGCGCCGGAATTTATCGATCTGCTCACCAGTGAGAATCCCAAGTACCAACTGAAGCTTGGCGGTGGTCTGATGTGGCTGGACGCGGAATGTACAGATCGGTACGGCAAACCGTACCTCGATTGTTTTTCGGAACAGCAAAAAGAAATTCTCGACCTCATCGCCTACAGCAAGAATGCGGAGAAAGATGCGGGCTTGAGCCAGGGGGTAGAGTTCTTCGCCTTCCTGCGCGAGATGACTGCGGACGGATTTTTCACCAGCGAAATTGGAATCAAGTATCTCGGCTATGTGGGAAATACGTACCTGCTCAGCTTCCCGGGATGCCCTCCCGTGCCCGAAGCCTAATTCTGGTTTGTCATCCTGAGCGGAGTGACTGCTTTGCGAAGCGAAGCAGTCGCGAAGTCGAAGGACCCTATAACTCAATCGACAGTCAGGCGACGTGGGTTTGACTTGCGCTCCCAGCAAGAATTCCTGCGCGAGCGAGTGAAGTTCAGCACATAGGGGTCCTTCGACTCCGCTCAGAGCTTGTGACTTTTTCGTGTGTTTGATTGTGGCACAGAGCTATAAAGGAAGCATGAGCCATTGCGAGGAAGAGATCACACGAGAAGCACGAGAAACGAAGCCGGCGGTGCGGTTGCGGGTAGCGGAGCGGCGGCAGATCGCGATGGTGGTGCAATGTCCGGACGATCTGGTAGGGGCGGAGCATCCGGTGCGGATGGTGATGGCGCTGGTGGAGACGCTGGAGGTGTCGCGCTTTGCGGAGCCGATCAAGGCGCGAGAGGGAGTGGCCGGTCGCGACGCCACGGATCCGCGATTGCTGGTGGGGTTGTGGTTGTAGGGGTGTATTCGGGGGATTGGATCGGCGCGGGAGTTGGCGCGGCGGTGTGAGGAGAGCGCGGCGTTCCGCTGGCTGTGCGGGGGTGTGACGGTGAATCCTCGGCTGCTGTCAGATTTCCGCGGCGACCACGGGGGTGCGCTGGATGAGTTGTTCACGCAGGTGATCGCGTCGTTGGTGGACAAGGAACTGGTGTCGGTGAGCCGGGTGAGCCAGGACGGAGTGCGGGTGCGGGTGAGTGCGGGGGCGGGGAGTTTTCGTCGGGCGGAGGGCTTGCAAAAGTTGCTGGCGGAGTCGAAGCAGCATGTCGAGGAGTTGCGGCGGCAACTGGAGTGTCCGGAATATTCGGCGGCCTTGTCGGCCCGGCAGAAAGCGGCGCGGCGGCGTGCGGCCCAGGAGAAGCAGCAACGCCTGCAGCAAGCGATCGCGCAGTTGCCGGAACTGAAACAGCAGCAGGCGGAAGCGGCCCAGCGGGCGGGCCAGGGAAAGTGTGGGCAAAAGATCCGGGACAAGCAGCCGCGGGTGAGCACGAGCGATGCGGAAGCGCGGGTGATGAAGATGCCCAACGGGGGCTTCAATCCGGCGGTCAATGTGTGCGACCGACACCGAGAGCCGCGCTATCGTGGGCGTGGAGGTCAGCCACGAAGGATCGGACTCGGCGGGGCTGAGCGAACCGATGCGCGAGCAGGTGGAACAGCGGAGTGGAGGCAAGGTCGAGCAACAGTTGCTCGATGGTGGCTACCTGCGCCGGGCCGACATGGAGCGAGCGCATCAGCAGGGCGTGCAGCTGTTCGTGCCGCCCAAACCGGCAAGACAGCCGCGCCGCCGGGGCCGCGAACTGGAGCCGAAGCCAGGCGACAGCCCGGCGGTGCTGGCCTGGAAGCGGCGCATGGCGAGCGCGGAGGGCCAAGAGATTTACCGGCAACGAGCAGCGACCAGCGAAACCGTCAATGCCGACCTGCGCGGTTATCGCGGGTTGACGCCGCTCACTGTGCGCGGGTTGGCTAGGGCCAAATGTGTGGCGCTGTGGTGCGCCCTAGCGTACAACGTAATGCATTTTGGCCCGGCCCTGCTGCGATAAGCCAGCCGCGAGAACCAAAACGATGTCACGGGGGATCTGAGCCTGGATCCCACGCGCCTCGCACCGGGTCGACTGACCGTCAATACGATCAACTGCGCTGCGGGGGACCAAGAATCTTGGCGTCTGGGAACGGAAACTGATTTTGGTCACAACCTCTCAGGATGACAGCTCCCAAGTTCCCCCGACAAGGAGAAAATTAATGTGCGGGTACATCCCGGGAAGCCGCGGCAGGTTCCAACAGCTTACGTTTGGTGTTACGACACCAGCGCGCGAGGACAATTGATGGTAAGAAGATCCGGCATCGTAATCGCAGCATTTGTTTTGCTCGCATCCATGGCGTGGGCGCAGGACAACACTTATGAAATCAGCCTGGGTGGGTCGGCGGTGTTCAGCAAGCAGTCGACGGGCAACGGTACGGTGCTCACTCCGACCAACTCCGGCGCGGTTCTTATCACCGGCCGGTACCGGTTTTCGGAG
>Ga0137363_10002949_pt1 | contig 10243 bp, 13 predicted proteins | sample MadtaG_FD_104800 | JGI IMG/M metagenome (GOLD analysis project Ga0137363, IMG submission 104800) | Vadose zone soil microbial communities from Angelo Coast Range Reserve, California, USA - Mad1_115_16 metaG | ecosystem: Environmental > Terrestrial > Soil > Vadose zone | place: USA: California...
GTGGCCCGGCCCGCTCGAGGAATTTTGGGAGCAGTTCACGGAAGTGGCTGCGCCCTTCCGTCCGCTGATCGAGCAGTTGACTCCCGAGAAAAAGGCCGCCGCGGTCGCGGAAATTCTCGCCGCTCTCCGAAAATTCTGGAACGGAAAAGAATTGACCCTGCCTCTCGAAATCGTCATCGGCGCGGGCTCCCGACCCTGACCCAGATTCTTTCTGTTGCAGCCGCCGGGCGAAACGAACGAGTTGTGGAAAAGAGTTCGAGCGCGATACGCGGAATTTCCACCCCTTTTATCTTGCCAAGTCACGACGGTCAGACCACCTGCCTTCGGTCTTATCAAGGGGCAGGGACAAAAAGGGCTTGACTCTGGACTATACTCCAGGGTGTAGATTTCGGAGAGAGGAGACATGCTGATGCACATCGGCAACGTTGCAAGGAAGATTGGCCTTACTCCTGATGCGATCCGCTTCTATGAGCGCAACGCCCTCCTGCCGCGTGTGCCCCGAAGCGCCGGTGGATTTCGTCAATACGCGGACGCCGACGTGGAAACACTGGAAATTCATCCGGCGAGTCCAGGGCCTGGGATTTACGCTCAAAGAAGTCCGAGAGCTTTTGGAGCTGCGGCACCGCCGGTTGCAGCCATGCGCGCCGGTGCGCCGGCGATTGGAACAAAAACTCTTGCACGTCCGCGCGAAGCTTGCGGACCTTCAAAGCTTGGAGCACGAGCTGAGTGCGACTCTGCGTGCTTGCAAGGGCGAATTGCGCAAACGAAACGCGCGCTGCCCACTCTTGTCTGAATCGGGCGCGCGGAAACCGGAGAATACCAAGTGAGAGTCGAAGTCCTGTACGTAGCGGAGTGCCCCTCACATCCGGCGGCGGTAAAGCTCGTCAAGGACATCTTGGCCGCGGAAGGCATAGCGGCGGACATTCGCGAGGTGCTCGTCGCCGACGAAAGAATGGCGAGCGAGCTTAGATTTTGCGGCTCTCCGACCATTCGAATCAACGGGCGAGACATCGTAGGCGAGCCGCGAAAGGCGCAAACGTTCACACTGAGTTGCCGTTTGTACCCGGGATCGAAACCGATCGGGGTGCCTCCAGCGGAGATTATTCGTCAAGCCGTGCTAGAGGGGCGCAAAGGAAACGGGCGTCCATGAATAGTGAAACAATCAGCGCGAGCGGGAAGCCTGCATCGAGGGGCACGCTTGCCGCAGCGTTCTCAGCGGTTGGAAGTGTTCTGGCTGCTTTGACCTGTTGCCTGCCGGTGCTACCGTTTGTACTGGCTGCTGGAACGGCAAGCACCGCCACGTTTCTCTCTTCCTACATCAGCGCTCTTCGACCATATCTTTTGGGAGTTTCTGTGCTCTTCATTGCTCTCGGGTTTTATCAAAGCAGACGCGCTAGCCTATGCAATTGCAAACCGAGCGTCCTCAGCCAAGTAGTGCTGTGGCTGTCGGCCCTGATTGTCGCTATTTCGATTCTGCTTCCGCAGGCATTCGCTGATCTCGTGGAGAGGCTGCTATGAAGCGCAGGAGCGTCGGTCTAGCGCTCGCCGCACTCGCCATTTTTGCTGGCCTGTTTCACCTGTATGGCGGTCACCAGGCTCCAAGCGGTCAGGCACCTCTCGCCAATCTGAATGCGGCGAACCTGAGTGAACTCAAGAATGAGTTCAATGGCAGCCAAACAAACGTGCGCATGCTGGTGCTTCTTTCTCCGACTTGACCAGTCTGCGTGCGGGGGGCCTCCGCACTCGAGGCACTACTGGAATCAGAGTCAGACACCAGCCTGCGGGTATTCATAGTTTGGGAGCCGGTGCTGGCCACAGACTTGAGCGCACCCTCGACGATCACTCTTCGGCGCATTCACGACGCGAGGGTGAAGCAATACTGGGACCGAAACCGAGTCCTCTCCCATGTGATGGGAGAGCATGATCGTCGGAGCGTAGTCTGGGACTACATCGCGGTTTATAAACCAGCGCAGCTCTGGGCAGACGCGCCGCCGCAACCCGAGTTCACGGGCCGCCCAGTAGTGCGTTTCATCGAAGGTACGCGAACGGCGCTGAACGCTATTTATTCAGAGCGGAAAAAACTGAATTGATGGCCGTACATGGATGGCGGAAAAGGTTGGAGCAGCCTCATCGAGGGCTTGCCGAAAACGCAAAGATTGCTGGGAGATTGCAAGGCGGGCGCAAGCAACCACTTTGGGGAGGAATTCAATGAGCAAAAAGATTGTCGTTTATAGTCAACCGGGTTGAATGTTCTGCGGGAAAGTGAAGGAGTTTCTTTCACAGAACAAGATTGAGTTCGTGGATCGAAACATTGCCGCCGATGAAGCGGCGTTGAACGAACTGGAGAAGTTTGGTTACATGACGACACCGGTCACCGTGATTGACGGCCAGGTTGTCGTGGGCTTCGACCTACCCAAGCTGCGCACTTTGCTGCAGCCAGATTCATGATCTCCTAAGTGACTCGGGGTTGGGCATCTGCGAGAGCCGCAAGAAAATTCAGGCACGTGGTTGGGAGGGCCGCGCCCGGGGCGATTGACGTGAGATTTTCTTACGCCTAAGATGCGCCGCAGGAGCTGGGCAAGGAGGTGCTTTATGACGCTCAGGGGGAAATATGCGCTGGTGACGGGTGGCTCGCGGGGAATTGGCCGCGGAATCGCGCTGAAGCTGGCGGAATGCGGAGCGAAAGTTGCCGTTCACTACTATCAGAAAGAAGACCAGGCCAAGGCAACCCTGGAAAAATTGCGAGCCTGCGGCTCGGATGGTTTTGTTCTACAGGCGGACGTTTGCAAGCCGGAAGATATCCGCCGGATGTTTGCGCGGGTCAAATCGGAGTTCGGAGCATTGGACATCTTCGTGAACAACGCGAGGCCGGAGGTGGCAACGTTTTACGAGGGGCCGATGACCATCGGGCTCGAGATGTTCGACTTCGCCATCAATTCGCAAGCCAAGGCGTTCCTCGTTGGCGTGCAGGAGGCTGTTCCGATGCTGCGCGACGGAGGGCGGATCATCGCCATGACCTACGCACCCGGCGGCCGGTTCGGCAGTTGGCAGCCGTGGGTGGCGATGGGTGCGGCCAAGGCGGCGCTGGAGGTCTTGTGCCGGTATTTCGCCGTGGCGCTGGCCTCGCGGCAAATCACCGTGAATGCCATCAGTCCGGGGTGGACCGAAGACAGCGTATTAAATACGCTGCCGGAAGCGGTGCAGAACGCGATCCGCAACTGGCACCAGAGCGGATGGACTCCCATGCGCAAACTCGGGACGCCGGCCGACCCCGGCAATGCCGTGGCGTTGCTTTGTTCCGCGGAGGCTAACTGGATTACCGGGCAAATCCTGGATGTGGATGGAGGTGCCTCGCTCATGGATGCGCACCTCCCGCTGGAAATTCAGGGAGTGCCCGCGGCAAGAGGCGCCCAAGCCGCCTAGCGCAAGAGCCAAAGAGGCTGGCGGCGCTGCCAGAACAGCAATCTGTGGCGGCATGCTAAAATGCCGATCCTGCCCCTCATGTTCGCTTGGGCAAGTTGTCACACGACGAAAGAAGAGGTTTTTCCCATGAATTACTACGCTGCTAAAGACTTGGCCGATAGTTTCCGTACCGTCCGCAAAAATACGATCATCATTGCTCAGGACGTTCCCCAAGAGAAGTATGCCTTCAGGGCGGCGACGGAGGCCCGCAGCGTTGGCGAGCTGCTGGCCCATATCGCATTGGCAGACAACTTTGAGTACCGGATCCACGCTACCGAACACAGAACTACGCTCGCGGGATTCGACTTTCCGTCACTGGTGAAGCAGTTCGCGGCGGAGGAAAAAGAGCCCCGCAGCAAAGATCAGATTCTGGAAATGCTCCGTGGCTCCGGGGAGAAATGGGCTAGATGGGTTGAGGGACTCACTGAGGATTTCCTGGCGGAGCAGGTGCAAATGTCCGCGGGCACGGCGCCGCCATCCAAGAGCCGCTTCGAGATGATTCTTTCCGTGAAAGAACACGAAATGCACCACCGGGGGCAGTTGATGCTGATCGAGCGGCTGCTCGGCATCGTGCCGCATATGACGCGCGAGATGCACTCACGCCTGGCCGCCGCTGCCGCAAAGAGTTAAGGCGGCGCTGCGCGCTCCGCCAGCGCGAGTTACTTGGTGGAGTCGAGGCAGGGGAGGGCAAAGATTTTCGCCTCGGGGGTCTCGTACGACGCGCCTCCCGCCGAGTCTTTCATGGACAGGAACACCCAGTTCTGGGGTTCATCGGCGCTCCTCGTGAAGGTGAAGATGAAGGTTCGCTGGCCGCTGGCTTTGTAGCGCATGGTGCGTCTGACGACGGGAAACACATCCGTGGTCACTTCTTCGGCAGGTGGGCCGCAGCGAGCGATCAAGCGATCCGGCGTCACAGCATCGGTGGCCTTTGTGATGCGGCGCTCCCGCCTTTGTTCGATCCAGCCAGCGGCCTTGATTACCAGGAACAGCGCGACAACCAGGGCGGCAATGGCAAGTAGCACGCGAACGGCGATGGCCACGATCTCCTTTGTGAGCTTGATCTCGGTGAGCTTGAACTCAGTGAGCTTCATGGTGCGCCTGCCTTTCTGGCCTGCAGGAATCATCGCGCTTTAGTGGACCGTTGAAAAGCCTAGTGAAGGGCCCCAACAGCCTCCTGGTAAACAACACCTGGACGCAAAAGTACCCTCAGCCATCCCGCGGCGAGCGCGGCGGATCAAACCGGCTGTGCGGTCTGCGGAAACCACGTTTGCAACGCAGCTATTGCAGAGATAGCAACCCGGCTTGCTTCCCGGTGTTCCTTCTCTGAGAAGTCCATGTAAAATTGAGAGTTAGGGAATGCTGCGCTGCCTATTCTGAAGGAATGAGTAAGGGCCAGAGCGCTGCCCCAGTCTTGGTCGCAGCGAGCGCCCCGCCCTCGGGAAGCGGAAGGCCGTATATGGTCCGTTCGCGATTTCTAAGAGATCTGGCCGTTCTAGCGGCCCTAACCGGTACCTACTTCGTCGCCGGGAAACTTGGCCTAAAACTAGCTTCTGTACATGCAAGCGCGACCGCCGTATGGCCTTGCACCGGGATCGCGCTTGCAGCGCTCCTAATTTTCGGGTACCGCGTCTGGCCCGCCGTCCTGGCAGGGGCATTCCTCGTGAATTTGACCACAGCAGGATCCGTCGCGACGTCGATCGGCATTGCTGTTGGAAACACCCTGGAACCGGTGGTTGGGTGCTATCTGGTAAACCGTGTTGCCGGTGGCCGGCGCGCCTTTGAGAGGGCGCAGGATATTTTTAAATTTGCTTTCCTAGCAGCAATGGTCAGCACGACAATAAGCGCCACGGTCGGTGTCACGACCCTGGTCTTGGGGGGATTCGCGGGCTGGGCGAAGTATGGGTCCATCTGGTGTACGTGGTGGCTGGGGGACGCCGTCGGCGCGATAGTTGTCACCCCTTTTTTGCTCCTCTGGTGGGAGAATCCCCGCTTGAACTGGAACCGCAATCAGATTATTGAGCTCGCTTTCTTGCTTGTGGGGCTATTTTTCACGGGCTGGATTGTATTCGGAGGCCGTTTTCACTCCGACCTGAAAAACTACCCTTTGGAGTACCTTTGCATTCCTTTTCTGGTTTGGGCCGCGTTCCGGTTTGGCCGGCGGAACGCAGCGACCGCAATTTGTGTCCTGGCAGCGGTCGCCACGTGGGGCACTTTACACGGGTTTGGCCCATTTTCAAGAGACCCTCAAAACACATCTCTGCTGCTATTGCAATCGTTCATGGGGATTATGGCCATAACCACCCTGGCTCTCGCTGCCGAAATTACCCGGCGCAAGCGCGCAGAGGAATACGTGCGGCAGTTGGCGATCACGGATCCGCTCACGGGAGTTGCCAACTACCGGCGGCTTCTCGATGCGCTCGACTCTGAAATCAAGAGGTACGGGCGCACCGGGCGGTCATTTGCCGTCTTGGTGCTCGATTTGGACGGGCTGAAGAAGCTCAATGACACCTACGGTCATGTCGTGGGAAGCGAAGCGCTCTGCCGGCTGGCCAACGTTCTCCGGATTCATTGCCGCGAAACTGATACTGCAGGGCGATACGGAGGGGACGAATTCGTGCTGGTTCTTCCTGAAACGGAGTTCGGAGCGGCTCGGCGTGTTGCGGATCGAATTTCCGAGCGATTGAGAACCGACGGCGACGAGCCACCCGTCTCCGTGAGTATAGGCATAGCGGTGTATCCACAAGATGGGACAACCATCGATGAACTGCTGGGTACGGCGGACAGTGCTCTGTATCGTGAGAAGGGCTCTTCCAGAAGGAACTTACGGTTGCCGACGTGATGGCAGGACCACGAAGAATGAGTTAGGTGGTGTCCGAGACCCCTGACGTGCGAGGAGTTGCTCGCTTCTAGCTATAGTATTATCAGTACTCCAAATTTTCTCGCCGCTTGAAATACTTTCCCAACACCGCGAACTAAGAGAACAACATAGTCTTTGGGATGAATAACTTAGGATGGCCGCCTGGGGAAAGCTGCCTGCCTCTAACTGTGGTGGGAGGTACCCATGCATTTGACTAAACGGAACTACGCGATGGTTGGGGGCTCGGTATTGCTGGCAGTGGCATTGGGGGTTGCTGCTGCTACCTTGCCGAACCGTTCAAGACTGGAGTCAGCGACCGTGCCACAAGACACGCCGATCCATGTGACTCTGGACCAAGCACTTGCCAGCGACCAAAGCAGGCCGGGGGAACACTTTGAAGCTACGGTTTCCGAACCGGTGCTCATCAATGGCAAGGCGGTCATTCCGCAGGGTGCTCACGCCGAGGGCCTTGTGGTTGATGCGCGACGCTCGGGAAGACTAAAGGGCCGAGCACGGTTGCAGCTCGCGCTGGAGACCGTGACGGTGAACGGACAGAGCTATGGCGTCCGTACCAGTTCTTCCTGGAGGACTGGTGGCGACCACAAGAAACGTAACTGGGCGTGGATTGGAGGCGGAGCCGGTGGAGGCGCCTTGATTGGCGCGCTCGCCGGCGGCGGGAAGGGCGCACTGATCGGCGGACCTGTGGGCGCAGGAGCAGGAACGACGGTTGCCTTTCTGACAGGAAAGAAAGACATCCGTCTTCGTCCCGAGACGCCGCTTACGTTCAAACTCGCTGAACCCCTGGCCATCCCTCTCAAGGGTTAATCGTTCGATCTAACCCTTCAACTACAACGTCCGAAGGGCGGGCGGTTCTTTTCCCCAGATTGGGGTAAAGATGCTCGCCCCTTTTTCTTTCGGAGACGCAGCTCGTTCAACTCCGCGGGCCTGGGGGATGCTTAGGGATTTTGGTGCGCTTCAAGGCTTGGCATTGGGCGAAAGAAAGCCGATCGGCAAATCGCGCGAGGTGCGCAGGCCTGCGGGAGCATCGAGAATTGCGGGGATCGAATTCACGATCAACGACGCGGTGGCGACGTCGCCGGGAGAACCGCCAGGAATCACCAGGCTGATATTCGGTTGGCCGGTGAGCGAAATAGTATCCGCGGGATCCTTCGCCCCGACGTACATCTGGAGCTCGAGGTACACGAGTTCCTTGCCGTCTTTCGAGGTGCCGCGGGCGATCTGGTGGACGCCGGCAGCCTGACCCGCCTCGACGGTTAGATATGCGGTCTGGACGCGCTCGGTGGCGATCTTCGGCTCGAGCGTTTCGATGATTTGCTCGACGGGCAGATTCAAGCTGTCCGCGACCATGGCCAGCGATTCCGGCAAGCCGACGTGCTTGATCATGCCCGCGGCGGCCTGCGCGCGAAATTCCTCGACCGTCATTCCGGCGCCGATTTTTTTCTGCAGCGGCACGCGGCGGTTTGCGGCGTCCACGACGCGCAGCGCCTTGGCGTGTTCGACGCGTTGCGAAATCGCCGCGAGCGTCACGACGAGCTTGTCCATCACGAAGCCTGGATTCACGCCCGTGCCCACCAGCGCCACGCCCCAGTCTTTCGCCGCCGCATCGAGATTCGCCGCAAGCTCCGGATACGTGCGAAAGGGGTACGCCAGCTCCTCGCAAGTGGAAACGACGCACGACTCCGCTTCCAGGCACATCAGCAACTGGTCCATGACCTTCGGCAGAAACGAGGAAGTGGAATGGATGACCACGTCCGCGGCCTGTTCGAGCACTTCCTTTGCTTGCGAGGAAATTTTCACGCCCCAGGGCGCGTCTGTGGCACCGACGATTTCGCCCAGGTCGCGTCCTACCTTCGCCGGGTCGGTGTCAATGGCGCCGATGATTTCGATGGCCTGTTTTTCGCGCATCAGGCGCGCGACGGATGCGCCGATCGGGCCGACACCATATTGGATGGCGCGAATTTTCTTTTTCACGTCGTTCTCCGTTTTCCGATTCCGGACAGGCGCACAACGCGCATTTTTGCTGCAAAGGAAACCCCTACGATAATCGAATTCCTGCGTGCGTTCAACGAAGAACCAATGCGCCCGGTACAAGCCTTTGCTATTGAAGCGGCGTTGTTGCCGGCGCGCCGCTTGCGCCGCATAATGTTTCCTGCCGCGCTTATCAGGCCCGAGGGGGATGCCATCATGCCCGCGAAAAAACTTACCGATTCTGAAGTGCAAAAGCTCCTGAGCAAAGCAAAGGGGTGGAGCGTCGTGAACGGCAAGCTGCACCGCGAATTCGCGTGCAAAGATTTCATCACCGCGTTCGGCAACATGACGCGCGTCGCGCTGGTCGCCGAAGCCATGAACCATCACCCCGAGTGGTTCAATGTCTGGAACAAAGTGGTCATTGACCTCAACACCCACAGCGTCAGCGGCATCAGCGATTACGATTTTGTGCTTGCAGAAAAAATCAACGAAATCTTCGGCGTCTGACCCTGCTTGCAACAATTTCCTAAATGATCGGCGCCCACCACTCTTCGGCAGCCTCCAGCGGCTGGCTAGTCATCGTCGCGCGCTGGCTGGCGGCGCTGATCGTCCTGGGTCTGCTGTTTCACTTCCTGCCGTTTGCGCCGCTGCGTGCCGCGCTCGCGCGGATTCCGCTCACTCGCTTCCTCGCCGTGCTCATCGGTTATCTGCTGGCACACGCGCTGGGCATCGCCAAATGGCGCATGGTGGTCAACACCGCCGGCGCGGAGCTCGATTTCGCCACTAGCGCGCAGTGCTACACCGGCGGACTCTTCGGCGCGCTTTTTCTTCCTTCCATCATCGGGGGTGACGTGGTGCGGCTTGCGGTCGGTCTGCGGCGCAGCCCGCGTCCCGTCGCCGTTCTCACGGGCAATATTGCCGATCGCTTTCTTGACGTAGCTGCACAAGCCGGCTTGGTCTTCCTCGGCTTGCTTTTGCTCCCGGGCTCTTTGCCTTCTCAGCTCCGGATTCCCGCACGCGAAATGTTGTTTGTTCTCGGGGGCGTTACTTTTGTTACGTTGGGCCTCGTTTTCTTCCTGCGCAGGCCGCTGCTTGGCGGCCGCTCAATTCACTTTCGCCGGCACCTGGCGCGCCTGCGTCACACGTTGCGTTGCGTCTCTGGCCGTCCCCAGATTTTGATCCTTGGCTGGCTACTGGGCACACTCATCCAGGGCACGTTTCTGATCCTCACCGCGCTGCTGGCGGTCTCCTGCGGTTTGGTCTTACCTTTGCGCATCTGGCTGTTTGCCTGGCCTCTGGCCAAGCTCGCCGCCGTATTGCCGCTCACGCAGGGTGGCATCGGCGTGCGCGAAGCTGCGCTTGTGGCGCTTCTCGCGCCCTTCGGGGCTGCTGCTCCACTGGTCTTGGCGGCGGGACTTGTTTGGGAGGGCGTCATCATCACGGGCGGGCTGATTGCCGGGGCGGTTGCTTTTCTCCTGCGCCGCTCCGAATAGCGGCGGAGAGAAGCGTTTGCCGCGTTGCGGAGATCCTACTTAGCGGCAACCGGATCTGGCCAGTCCTGTTTTTCGTGGAGGAGCGACTTCACGATATCTTCAAGCTCGTGGGCGCTTTTCGCGTGTTCCGGACAGTTGTGGACGGTGATGTCGAAGGCTACGCCGTGATTGGCGCGGACCATCTGCAGCTCTTCCTGCAGGCGCACCGCAATGCGCTTGGCATTGAGCGTGTCCGTTTCCGGGAGAACGAGGCCAAATAGATCGTGAGCGAGGCGGTAGATCGAATCCGTCGGCCGGAGCTTGCGCGAGATGGCTTTCGCGGCATCGCTCCAGGCAGCGGTTTGGTCATCCGGTTTGGAGGAGCTGGCCGGGGACTTTGCTTTGACGAGCAGAAGGGAAATGGTTTTTTGCATGGTCATGGCGCGGCGGTACTCCATCGTTA
>Ga0137363_10002952_pt1 | contig 10241 bp, 4 predicted proteins | sample MadtaG_FD_104800 | JGI IMG/M metagenome (GOLD analysis project Ga0137363, IMG submission 104800) | Vadose zone soil microbial communities from Angelo Coast Range Reserve, California, USA - Mad1_115_16 metaG | ecosystem: Environmental > Terrestrial > Soil > Vadose zone | place: USA: California...
GCGGGGAACGACGGCAAATTGACAGGTTCCAAGGGAAGCGGAACGGCCTCCGAAGCCGCTGCGTTGGCCCCAAATATGAAGAATCGGCTCAGCGCAAACGGCGGGGCCCCCAGCAGTTGGACGAAAGGTTGGCCGGTGTAGCGCGAATGATAGACGCCATATCCAGCACGCAGCACCATCCGGTTCGTACGCGGGAGCTGCCATGCCAGGCCCACCCGAGGATTCCAAGTGTTCTGGCCCTGGCCCTTGACGGCAAATTCGTTGTCGGAGCGCGTGACCCCCGGCGGGATGACGCCGCCAGAATAGTTCGAGGGGACAACGAAGCCTGCCAGTGTTCCGCTGGCTGGCGGATTCGGATCCAAGAGAGCCGAATCGAGCGAACCGTTGCGCCCAAGGGAATCGGCTATATGCCCAAGCCGGTCATAACGGAAACCTAAGTTAAGTGTCAGTCGCGGGCTGACTTTGAAATCATCTTGTACATACGCGTGTGTCTCCCACACGCGGTATGCCCGCCCGAACAGGCCAGGCAGGTCAAGCGAGAAGAGAATGTTGCTGCTGGCGAGACCACCAAACGGCGCAGTGCCGTTTCCTTCGGCGTCGAGACCCAGCAAGAAATCTGCCCAGGTCAGGAAAGCCTCGCCCGCGAAGTTATGATAACCGTTGCTTACCTGCTCACGGATTACCCCGGACCCAAAACGGAAGCCGTGGCGTCCCGCTTGGTAGGAGACAGAGTCCTGAACCGTGTAGGTGTTCTGGGCGATCCGAGTTCCCTGTCCGTTCCCACCAAGCGAGAGCCCCGTCGGTGACGCTACATTCAATACGATCACAGGGAGGGTGTCGTCGAAGGGCGGGACGGTGGCGCCAATACCGGAGTAAGAAAACACTTTGGACTGATCGAAGGTGGCGAACGTCCGATGGTATCCAACGGTGGCTTGGTTCACTAGATGCGGGCCAAAGATGTAGCTGTGCGTGAGAGAGAAATTCCGATAGTTGTTTGTTAGCGCCGCTGGAAAGCCCGGAGCCGTGGCTCCGCCCACGCCCGACCCTGGCAGCGTGAACAGAGTGGCCGTGTTGGCGAAGAAAAATCGCGCGAAGAGCTTGCTCTTTGCAGAAATCTCCCAATCTCCATTGGTCATGAACTGGTCGTCCGTGTATGGGCAGGCAAAGCTATAGACCGAGAATCCCTGAGAATCAAAGGGCCTGGACGGATCCACTGTCTGTGGCGTGGGGATGACGAATGCGCCGTCAGGCAATTTCATTTGCAGCAGTGCCAGTGCCACGGGGTTGATGTTGGAACCATCCGCCGCGATCGCGGGACCGACGCCTCCAACGAGTGTTTGATTCGAGCCGCGCTGGCCGGCGAAGAGTCGACCGAGAACTTCCTGCGAGCGGTTGTCGGTAATTGGCGGAACATTGATCTGGCTCGAGCAGTTGGCATCTATGCCATTTCTCTGACGCGTGCCTTGGTAGGAGGTGAAAAATAGCAGTTTGTCTTTCCTGATGGGTCCGCCCAGGTCAAACCCAAACTGGTTCTGTTTGAGCACGGGCCGGGGCTGGCCGGTCTTGTTCCGGAAAAAGCTGTTGGCATTTAACCCGTCATTACGGAAAAACTCCCACAGACCGCCGTGAAAGTCCTTTGTTCCTGATTTGGTGATCACATCCACATTGGCGCCGGCGTTTCGTCCGAATGAAGCGTCGTATTGACCGGTCTGAACCTTAAACTCCTGGATGGTGTCTGGATTTGGAATTGCAATGCCGCCAGTGAATTGCCCGCCGCTTTGGAGATCATTGATTCCGACACCGTTCATCTGGAAATTGTTGTCCATGACCGTTCCGCCGTTGGAGACCAGTCCTGGACCGGGGGGCCCGCTGAATCCCGGGCCGAGCGCGCCCGCATCTGTAACCTCGGCGGCGACGCCGGGATTGAGGGCAATGATTTGCGAGTAGTTCCGGGTCACGAGTGGAAGCGCGCGTACCCGTTCGCCTTCCGTCACACGCCCCAGCGTGCTCGATTCCGTTTGCAACTGCTCGGTCGCCGCCTCAACTGTGACCCGTTCCGACACCGCGCCGATCTCGAGACGCACATTCAGCGTGGCTGTTTCCGCTACGAAAATTCGCACATGTGTGAACTGTTTCGCCTTGAAGCCGCTCTGCGCCACCTCCACCTGGTACAGACCCGGGAGCAACAGCGCGACCAGAAAGCTGCCATTTGTTCCGGAAGACGCCGTCCGTGTTTCCCCCGTCGTCTCGCTCGTTGCTTTGACTTGGGCACCGGCAATAGCCGCCCCGCTCGGGTCGTTAATATTCCCAACTAGGGCCCCCGTGCCCGCCGTTTGCGCGCACACGAGGGGGCACAAAATCGCGCAAAAAAGCCCTAGGAGCGCGCACAGCACGGCAATGCCTGTCTGATGTGGCCGCTGATTCTGGAGTGAAGAGGTACCTGTATGCGGCGAGAGCATCCCTGCTTTTCTCGGACGACAAACTTCAGTGACACTTCCCACCGCTCCGTTTGCAACGGAGACCTCTTGTGCTTGAGCTAATTGCTTGGAGACTAGAACCCCAATTGCTAGCTGTCAAGTAAGACGCTAGCGGGTTCAGACTCTTCGCGGACCTGAGTTTCACAGACTCAGGCAACACGCGATATGCGCCGAAGACTTCGAATGGCCTCCGCGGGCGGTTCTATGGCGCTTGCTTTGGATCTGCTCGCCGCTCTGCCCTTCCAGGACGAGCGAACGCCTCCATTACGAGCGACCCTTCCCAGCGGGTGCAGTAATTAGGGCATTCGCGGTGCCGGACGTCGACAAGGCACACATCCAACGGCTACTTAGCGCCGCACAGGTTGCGGGGAACTCGATTACCTTACTGTTGGACGCCGCCACCCGGATCCAAGTCGGGTTTGCCTTTTATCCTTACGGTGTACTCGTATATTTTGGGCCCCGGCATGACATTACGCTTGGCGAGGCCGGAGACGGGAGCATCACTGCTGAATTGGGACTCGTAGAACGGCGAGTCGTTTTTCTCGAAGTCCACCGTGAAACAGGGTCCATCGTTTGGGTGTTCATGATCCTGATCGCAAACCCACCTCACCTCCTCGTTCTTGCTTTTGCTAATTTGAAAGTATTCCGGATCTGCCTTGATGACGTTCGCTTTACTATCCAGGCCAATCTTGACGATAACATCTCGACTGCCTGGATTGAGTCCTCGTCCTGGGGTAGCCATGTTGTACCTCCTCCTTGTAAAAGATGACGTTATTTCTCCCGGAGCAATTCCCGAGATCGTGCATTCGCCCACAACGTGTCGAAGTTAGGGTTGTCTCGAAGGCGAGAGCGGGGCCACCCTGCAGCGACTGCTTTCTTCAACCAATCGATCGCCTCTTCCGACTGACCGAATTGGTTGTGCACCAGCGCCCCTTGATAAAGCAAAAACTGATCGGTCGGCGAGAGCTGGAGCCCGCGCCGCAGGGCGTCCAATGCAGGCTTTCTCTCCCCGAGCATCGCGTAGCAGACGGCGAGGACGCCATACGAAGATGAATTATTTGGATTGACATGGAGCTCTTCCTCGGCAATCGCGATCCCTTGCTTGTACGCAGCCACTGATTGGCTGCGTTTTCCAGGTGTCCAATAGTATCCATCCCCCAGATTCCACCAAAGCAGGGAGTCCTTTTCCGTAAGCTTTATCGCCTGTTCGTAAGCGCGATCGGCTTCTTCATAGCGCCGGAGGAAGAAGTAGGCGTTTCCCAGGTTGGTGTAGCCGTAGGGAATCGGACGGATGGCGAGTGAACGTTCGAGAACCGTAATTGCTTCCGTATAACGGGCCTGCTCAACGTAGACGGCACCGAGGTTGGAATAACCAAGGAAGCTGTCAGGAGCGAGTGCTACCACTTGATTGAACATCTCGGCGGCTTCCCGGTAGCGTGCCTGGCGGTAATAAAACACCCCCAGCCAATTATAACCAGCCCAATAATGAGGCCGCAGTTCGATCGCGCGGCGATACGTTTTTTCTGCTTCCTGTGATTTGCCCAAATGGTCGTAGGCGTCCGCCAGACCGCGAAATGCGTCATCATTAGTTGGTTCGGTCTCAGCGGCCCGTTCGAATTCTCGCGCCGCCTCTTGATAGTTTCCCGTTCCCGCCGATAATGTCCCTAGACAGGCATGGGCGGAAGACAACCTGCCGTCCAAGCGGATAGCCTGTTGGCAGGCCTCGCGGCTTTTGTCAATCCAGGAGGATTCTTTATTCCTCAGATACTTCTTCCAATAAGCGTCACCGAGACCCGCGTAGGCCAAGGCGTAGCCGGGATCGATAGCTAGGGCGCGCTCGAAGACTTGGACGGCACTATCGAGATTTTCCACACGATCATAGTTTTGAAGATATCCTCTCCCCTGCAGGTAATAGTCGTAAGCTCCGGCTACCTGTGTGCCGTGACTCTCAAGAGCTTTTCGTTGGCGACCCTGGATCTCGAGTTCGAGCATTTGTATTGCCCCATTCACGACCGCATCTTCGGCCGCAAAGGAATCCATCGCCGCAAAAGTCAGGCTCTCGGCGCGCAATTGGCGGCGCGTCCGAGCATCCACCAAGATGTAATTGACGCGTACTTGCTGGCCCGATTTATGCAGGCTGCCTTCGAGGACTAGATTTACGCCGAACTCCTTGCGTGCTTCGTCCACCGTGCTGACATGCTTGCCGCGTATCTCCGTGGCGGGGACAACTTGCAACGAGGGATCTGCGGTGAGCTGCGTGAGCTTGGCGGTAAGGGTCTCAGTAAGGCCGGCCCCGAACGCTGCTGTTTGCGCATCGCCACCCACAACGCTGAGCGGCAATACGGCGACCTGTTTCATATGGGGTACTAGACTAATACCCAGCCAAATCTTGAGCTGCTGTCGAGCGGGGGTATAAACTGCCATCGCAACTAAGAACGCCGCCACAATGAGTGCGGCCCAGGGCATGGCCCGTCGACGCCTTGCCACAGGCAGCTGCCTGATAACTCGCGCTCCTGATTCAGTGAGCGTGAGTTCCAAAGCGTGCAGATCAACCGCCAGATCGGCTGCCGTTGAGTACCTCTGTGCGGGGTCCTTAGCTAACATTTTGCCAACAATGCGGTCGAACTCCGCAGGCGACTTTGGATTCAATTCGCACAAGGGAAGCTGGTCATGGTGCAGGATGCGATCGCTGGTCTCGAGAAAGCTCTTGCCGCGGAAGGGATTACTTCCTGTAATTGCCTCGTAAAAAACTATTCCAAGAGAAAAAATGTCGGCGCGAGAATCGGACTCCTTCTCGCGAACCACTTCGGGCGCCATGTAATTCAATGTTCCCGCGAATTCCGTGCAGGTTCGAGTACTCATAGTCGAAGTTTCAGGGCGGTTGGGAAGATTTTTTGCCACACCGAAGTCCAAGACCTTCACTTGGCCCGATGTAGTCAACATGATGTTTTCCGGCTTGATGTCGTGGTGAACGACACCCGCGTTGTGTGCCGCCGCGAGCGCCAGGGCACACTCCGTGGCGATGGGCAAGAATTCGATGATTAAGATCGGCTCGGCGAGGCGCCGACGCAGTGTCTGCCCTTCAACATACTCCATGACGATGAAAAGTTCGTTCTCTTCCTCGATGACGTCGTGAACTGCAGCGATGTGAGGATCGCTGAGGCGGGAGGCCCATTCTGCTTCTTTCCAAAGCCGCTCTCGGGAACGCTTGTCACCACGGAGATGCGGCGCGATTCGCTTGAGAGCCACTTGACGCTTCAAACGAAGATCACTTGCACGGTAGACTTCGCCCATGCCGCCTTTGCCAAGCAGCTCCTGGATCGCAAATCTACCGATGGTTGTTCCGCTCAAATCGCGAGTGGAAGTCAGGTCGATGTCGGATTGCATGCGGGGCTCGGCCATTGGAAGAGAAGCACCTAGCCCCAGTGGACGTCTTAGCTGCACTGGGAAATCGGCAGGCTACTGCTTGGTCATAAGGATGCAGTTTGCCAGACCGAGGTTGTAGGTGATGTTACTCCCGCTTGTGCCGAGAAGTAAACCAGAAGGTCAAAGCAAAACCCTGATACCCGTTGTTGCAGTCTTCGCATACCCTTCCTTCTACACCCGCGCATGTGCGTAACCAAAACCTGCAAAATTCACCGAGCAGTAGTCCCGCACGTGCGTTCCCCGTCTTGGCTGCCGATGTCTAGACACTGTAAGCTCTCGTGCGTGTGCGTTGTCATCGTAACCATGCGCCATACGCATACAAACCTCGACTCAAAGAAGGCGGCGGTCGCGAAACTCGAAAATTTTGGTGACAATTTGGTGACAGTACGCGCCAAAATACAGCAAGCGAACCCGAAACTGTCACCAAAATTCCCGCTAAGTGCTATTGCCAGTTATACTTAAAAACGGAGGAGTGGGTGAGCGGTTGAAACCGGCGGTCTTGAAATTCGCTAGGTAGTACTCCCACCTGATACAAATCAACAGCTTACGGTACGCGGTACTACATAGAAATGGGGTATTTTGGGCGACTTTGGCAGCCTTTTGTGCAACAGAATGTGCAACGCGCAGAATTTTGTGCAACAGGACTTTCTCGCCCCTTCCCTTGTCGCGAATTGCTAATTCCTAATCCTGTTATTACGCACGCATAGAGCAGCGGACTCATAAACTGTGCCACCGCTATTTGAACAAACGACATGTCTGAAATTTCAATCGTTTAGCTGCCCATCGCTACCCATCACTATCCATCATTTCCGATCTTACAACGCAAAAATAACGCAAGAATTGCGGGGCCATCGATAACGGCCAAGCGCATGCGAAATCGCAAGCATCTGATGCTGGGAGAGCGAAGGCTACGACACCAGGCTGCTAAAACGCAGAACTTCGGGCACATGACTGCAGAAATGGGGCGATGGGTTCGATCCCCACCGCCCTCTACCAATCATCCCACGCCGCCAAGAACCAGGCATCGGGCCTCAGTGGAAATGGTTGACGAGCATGATGGTCTGGTCGGTTTCGTCGAATCGCGAGAACACTATGGATTTGTCATCGGGCGCGATGGCCAGCGTCCCGCCGTGTATCTCATGAGAGATCACGAATGTCTTGCGAGTAGCGAACTCGTAGTAAAAAAGATCGCTGGTCCATTCGTCTTGCCCAAGTGTTTCAAGGTAAGGAACGGATGCAGGTAGTTGACTGGACACGAAATAGATTCCAGTGGGCGACAGCGCCCAGCTGCACCAGCAACCGAGGCCCGTTCCTTTCATCGCCAGGGTTTCCTCGCCTCCGCCAGCCGGAATTTTCCAGATTTCATCGGTATTGAGCGTTCTTGCGTAATACACGAAGCCGTCGGTAGATTCGACGGGCCCGACTCCTCCATTTTTAGTCAACTGAACGGCAACGCCCCCGGCCGGATACGGCACTTTCCAAACTTGCGTAGCTTCATTGCCGCGATTCGAAGAAAAGTACAACCACTTACCGTTACGAGACCAGCTGGGAACGGTGTTATCTGCGCCCGGAACCGTGGGAAGGATGTGCGGGGGACCACCCGACACCTCCGCCAAATAGATTTCGCTGTGATCGGCAGGGCGATAGTCAAAAGCGACGAAACGCCCATCGTAGGACCAGCGGGGAGTGCCAGACTGTCCGTTGAGAAAAGTGAGTTGGGCGGGATCGGAGCCGTCGCTGTTCACGGTCCAGATTTCGTCGTATCCCGATTGGCTGGATTGAAACACGATCTTGCGGCCGTCGGGAGAGAAATAGGGGATCGATGTCTCGCCCTTCGTCGCGAGAAGCAATTGTGGAGTCCGGGCCGCGTGTTTCGGATCGCGGAGCGCAACCATCCAGAGATTCACGCGGACGAACTCACTCCTGTAGGCCAACCGCTGGGTTTTGAGAGCTACCGCGGGCTCGAACGCGGATGTTCCGACGCCTTCAACCCGTCTGGGTGCGCCGCCTGAAGCTGCGATGCGCCATAAGGCGGAGGGCCCGCTGCGGGAGGACGGAAAGACAATTTCCCGGCTGTCGGGAGTCCAGGATGGGGCGCCACCGATTTGACGCTTGTCAAACGTCAATCGCTTCGGGTCGCCGCCGGTGGTAGCCAACACGTATAGGTCGTCGACCAGCCCCGGGCCGCTCGAGCGAATAAAGGCGATGAGTTTTCCGTCCGGAGAGAATGCCGGACTCCAGTCTGTGAACTCGGGAGGAGGAAAAGTCAGAGGGCGTATAGCTGAATCAGTAAGCGATACCAATGCGATCGCCTGCCGTGACTGGGGCGAGGCTGGGGCCGATGCGCTTGGAGTACTTACAGCGAGATAGCGGCCGTCCAGGGACCACGAAAACCTGGGGTGCTTACGGATGTGCTCCTTGTAATTGTCCTCGATGGAATAAAGTTTGCGAGGCGTCCCGCCGAGTGCCGGCAGGGCATAGAAGACGGAGCTCTGTGCGCCGACACGAACAAAAGCTATGGAGCGGCCGTCCGGTGACCAAACGGGGCAGCAATCATTGGGATCGTTCGTGAGTTGAAGGGCTTTCTCGCCGCCGATAAAGGTCGTATAGATCCCGGACCTCCCGCCCCCGCGGTCGTCAATGAGGCTGAAGGCCACTTGATTGCCGTCTGGTGAAAAGGCCGGATTGTTCTCGATACCCCGCGTTCCCGTGAGGGGAACAATTTCCAAGCTGGAACTGCCGCGGGAAGCGGACCGCTGAAACAAAATGTAGGACATGGCTGAAGCGACCAGCAGGATCGCCGCGGCTGCACTCCATTTCGCCCTCGCGGAAACGCGCTGTTTCTTCGGTGGAGCTGCCGTGCCCGCACGCTCTAGATCGATGAACTCCACGGGAGCGATGAAGCGGTAGCCGAGTTTCGGCACGGTTTCGATGAATAGCGGGACCTCCGCGGAATCTCGAAGCACTTCACGCAGCCGCATAATGACGCTATTGAGGCCCGTGTCGAAATCGACAAATGTGTCAGCAGGCCAAATCGCCAAGCGAAGTTCCTCGCGGGTAACCAGTTCGCCGGGACGTTCCAGTAGCTTCAGCAGCACCACGAAGGGCTGCTCCTGGATTCTGATGCGGACGCCACTCCGGCGCAATTCGTGTGTGTTTGGGTCAAATTGATATGCGCCGAAACGGTACATGGGCGGGACGTGCTTTCTTGTGTGCGCCTTTCGCCGCGAGTCTACCACAGATTTTTAAGCCATTTTCTCCTGCCACCTAACTCTCCATCCCGCTGAATCTGCACACCTTGCCGTGTCATACGGATTCCAGATTCATCTCAGACCAGCTCCATGGCACGGCTTTCTGACTTGACGGAGTGTTGGCGCTCCCGCAACCGCGGGCTGAGAGAGCGCCATGAAAAAAACGATTTGCTTCTGCCTGCTGGCCTGGGCATTCTTGCCGAGTTCGGCCCCAGCGCAATCAGGGCCCGACGCGACCAGATCCGGGGCGAAGAACGAGATTCTCTCGTCTATGGTGGCCGCGCTTCCCTCACAACCACCAGCCAGTGGTGCGCCATACCTGCCAACTCCGGCGCAGAAGTTCGTATGTAACACTGGCTATAGCCAGACTAAGTGCGACGAACAAGTGGTGATCCTGAGAAAAGCCCTGGCAAATTATCCCGTAGCGCAACTCGGAAACTGGACTTGGATATTGGTGCGCTCTGAGGACTGGAAAGCCATTCTGCACTCCAGGAGTCTTGATCCAGACAGCCCAGCCTTTACGTATTATCCGAAACGCGAGACGTTCTTCGATGAAGCGCTAGTCACGCGAGTACCAGTGCGCAGCCCCGAATTGCTGTTGAAGTGGAACATGGACAGGGAGGGCCTCCTTGATCTTGCGATCCGCCACGAGCTGGGTCACGCGCTCTGTAACGAACCGGACGAACGGAACGCCGAACGTGTAGCGAAGCTTCTGGAGCAAAGAAAACCGGTCTCCTGTGAAGTAAAGGCCGAGGCGAAGCAGAACGCCCGTCATCATGCATCATTGAACTAGGTTCGATCCATCCGATGGACTACGCTTGAGCAGGATGACTGCGGTCTTCTCGGTTGTCGTGATGGAACTGTCAGCTTTGAACGCGATGAACATCCTTTCCATTTTGATTAATACACACATATTTGTTGTCGTTGGATGCTTTTCACGATAGATTCTGATTACTTGGCTGGTTCTGCGAAGTTAGCCCTAAAAAAACTAATTTTCGGCGCCAAAAAGCGTTGTAGATCCGGCTTGATCGATCAGAGATTTTAAATAATCTCTTGTCGGGCCGTGCGGATGAAAAATCAATGCGAC
>Ga0137363_10002954_pt1 | contig 10241 bp, 6 predicted proteins | sample MadtaG_FD_104800 | JGI IMG/M metagenome (GOLD analysis project Ga0137363, IMG submission 104800) | Vadose zone soil microbial communities from Angelo Coast Range Reserve, California, USA - Mad1_115_16 metaG | ecosystem: Environmental > Terrestrial > Soil > Vadose zone | place: USA: California...
AGGTTTAAAGATAAATTAGTTCTGTTCGTGCAGGACTCGCTTGACCCAGTGACGTTTCTCACCACTGGTTTTAACGCGGGACTTGACCAAGCGGAAAACACGGACCGCAGCTATGGGCAGGGGGCTGAAGGGTACGGCAGGCGCTTTGGCGCCGACTTCGCCGGTCAGGCCTCCTCCAGGTTCTTTCAGGACTTTGCATATCCCTGGATCTTTGCGGAGGACCCGCGCTACTACCGCTTGATCCACGGCAGCGCCGGGAGGCGCTTGCTCCATGCGTTGGAGCATGCAGTCGTGGCTCATCGCGACGATGGCGAACGCATGTTCAATCTTTCCGAATGGCTGGGGACGACGAGCACGATCGTGCTGAGCAACACGTATCACCCAGACAATCAACGCGGTTTCGCTCCAGCAGCGCAGCGGGTTGGCTACAGCATCCTCCAAGACATGGGTTTCGACGTGCTCCGCGAATTCTGGCCGGAGATTTCCCGTAAATTCAAGCTGCCCTTCCGCGGAGAACCCGGGCGGGTGAGCCACGACTCGAATCCTGCCACCAACTGAGCTGTCTCTGGCGAATTGTTCCTTCGCGCATGATTCCTCAACATTCCCCGTCCTGCACGATTCTGCGATGCGCAATCTGGTCGTTTTTTTTCATCCATTTCAGCGCCACCCTGGTCCGGTTGCTCGGACCTGCCGGCCGTTCACTAGTTGCGAAGTCGCTTGTCCTCAAGCACCAACGCGTGATCGTGAATCTGAAGCCCTCACCGCACTGGGTCACGAGTGCCAAACTGTGTGGTAAGCAGGTTTTGGGTCCAAGAAAAACGGCGAGCTCCTTACGCTTGCTGAGGGCCGGAGGTATGTACTGCACACCAGCGATCGGAATATCAAGCGCCAGCAAACCCGACTGGGAGGAGTGTCTCCATCTTGATCTCTTGCGCGAAATCGAATCGCATGAATGATTTGTTGCCGCTGATGCCCGCATGTCTTCAAGCTCTTCTCTCCATCCGGTCCGGTCGAGTGGTCATTTTCGATTGCATCGCGGAATAGAACGATGCGAGTATCCGCTTGCCGGACGCCCCCACTGTGATTAGACTGCGTAGCGGCGAGGGGATCCGCACCGAGCCACTACGTGCGCGCGAGGGCCGGATGAAACCCTTGAGCCCGTTGGATGGGAAACGATGCTTCGAACTGCGCGACTGATCGTAGCCATCACTTTGGTTGCATCAACGGCCGGTGCGGCCGTCAAAGTGGAGAAGATCGCCTGGCGGGGCTGGTCCAACTGTTACCGGGTCAGCAACGGCAGCGTTGAGTTGATCGTCACCGGCGATGTCGGGCCGCGCATCATGCGCTACGGCTTTGTCGGAGGGCAGAATCTATTCAAGGAGTTCCCCGACCAACTCGGAAAGAGCGGTGAGCAGAAGTTTCAGCTCCGTGGCGGCCATCGGGTTTGGAAGGCGCCGGAAGATCCCATTGCTACCTGGGCCCCCGACAACGTTGCCGTGCAGGTTCAAATCACGCCGGAAGGGCTAGTAGCTCGGGAACCGGTCGAGCCACTGACCGGCCTGCAAAAGGAGATCGAGATCGCACTGGCTCCGGAAGGAAGCGACGTGACGGTGACACATCGAATCTATAATCGCGGCCTGTTTCCTCTCGAGTTCTCCGCGTGGGCCATGAGCATGATGGCTCCGGGAGGCATTGCCATCACTGGATTCCCGCCGCGCGGCAAGCATCCCGAAGTGCTGGCGGCTACCAATCCTCTGGTCATGTGGGCCTACTCCGACCTGTCCGACAAGCGCTGGACATTCACAAAGAAATACCTCGGTTTGCGTCAGGATCCTGCCAATGCGGAGCCGCAGAAACTTGGTCTTTTCAACGTGCGCACCTGGGCTGCCTACCTCTTCCATGACGAGGTGTTCATCAAACGGTATCAGGCCGAGCCGGACAAGGCCTACCCGGACTTCGGCTGCTCTTTTGAGACTTTCACCAATGGGGATTTTCTGGAAATCGAAACTTTGGGTCCGATGACCAAGGTGGAGCCGGACGGCCGCGTCGCCCTTGTCGAGCGCTGGAGCCTCTTCCGCAACGTGAAGCTGGCCTCCTTCTCCGATGCCGAACTCGACAAGGTGCTGCCTCCTTTGCTCCGATAACGGGGGAATTCAAATGCCCTCCGATCGTCGCTCCTTCCTAAAGCTAATCGGCACGACCGTGGCGGCCGTCCAGGCTACTTCGACAGCGCCGTCGGCAACCTTGCACGACACCGCCTCGACTGCCACTCCTGGTCCCGTGGAGTTTCCTCGTGCGTTCACTGGCCGGCAACTTTCGCTCCTGGCTTTCCCATTGGGCGGAGTCGCTGCTGGCAGTATCAGTCTGGGTGGTAGGGGTCAACTGCGCGACTGGGAGATCTTCAACAAGCCGGATAAAGGCCGCACGCCCTCCTACGCATTTGCGTCCATCTTTGTCGATGATGGCCGGCGGAGGATGGCCCGTGTCCTGGAAGCTCGTCACTTGCCTCCTTTCCATGGGCAAGATGGATTGGGCGCGCGTAATGTCCCAGGACTCACGCGCCTGGCGTCAGCTCGCTTCGTCGGCGAGTACCCACTTGCCCGGATCGAGTTTAAGGATCCGGAACTCCCCATACGGTTAACTCTGGAAGCTTTCTCACCCTTTATCCCGCATGAGGAGGACGACTCCGGCCTTCCCGCAGCCGTCTTGCGTTATCGCGTCAGGAATGACGGTCGACGGTCCTCAACTGTATCGATCGCCTGGTCGATCGACAATCCGGTTGTGCCTGAGCAGGGCAATCGCCGCGTCGAAGAAGAACGCAGCAACGAGTTCCGTACCAGTGGGCCGCTGGCGGGATTATTCATGAACAACCCCGCGGTTGGGGCCGACGACGCCATGTGGGGCAACTTCGTCATCGGGTTGATAAACTCAGGAAACGGTGATCTCTCGCATCTCCGCGGCTGGCCGAAAGGTCGGTGGTGGGACGCTCCGTTGCTGTTCTGGGACGATTTCTCTTCCGACGGCCGGCTTGGACCGGAGGATCCGTCGCGGAATGCCGTGGGGGCGCTCTGCCTCGGTCGGACAATCGCACCGGCAGCCGAGCACGACTACACCTTTCTGCTCGCCTGGCATTTTCCGAACCGCACGCCGGCAAGGTGCGGCTGGGAGGCGCCGAAGGGAGAGGAAAACTCGGTCATTGGCAATTGGTACGCGACACGCTTCGCCGACGCTTGGGCAACTGCTCAGTATGTTGCGGAGAACCTGGAACGCCTCGAGCGGAAAACTCGTCAGTTCACAGCCGGGTTGCGGGAGAGCACTCTCCCGGCCGCGGTGAAAGACGCGGCTTCTGCCAATCTCTCGACTCTGGCGACCAACATATGTTTCCGCACCGCCGACGGCAGGTTCTGGGGCTTCGAGGGTGCCAACGATCAACGCGGCTGTTGCCATGGCAACTGCACACACGTTTGGAACTATGAGACGGTGACCCCGCACCTGTTTCCGGCCTTTGCGCGCTCGCTGCGCGAAGCGGCTTTCGGTTACAGCATGGATGAACAGGGAGCCATACATTTCCGGACTGCGCTGCCGGAGGGCAAGGTGCGCAGCGGCTTCGCTGCCGCCGATGGGCAGATGGGTCAGATCGTTCACGCTTACCTTGACTGGAAGCTCTCAGGCGACCGCACTTGGTTGGAGCGTATGTGGCCGCGCGTCAGGAAAGCCCTGGAATTCAGCTGGATCGAGGGTGGCTGGGACGCCGACCGCGATGGCGTGCTGGAAGGCGTCCAGCACAATACCTACGACGTGGAATTCTATGGCCCCAATCCTCAATGCGGTGTCTACTATCTGGCCGCGCTACGCGCCTGCGAAGAAATGGCCTCGGCTATGGGAGAAGACAAGGCAGCCAGGGAATACCACCAACTCTTCCAGCGGGGAAGCAACTGGTTGGACGCCCATCTGTTCAACGGTGAGTACTACGTCCAGAAGGTGCGGGGCGTCAAGAAAGAACAGATCGCGGCAGTGCTTCGCAGCCAAATGGGTTCTGAGGACACCGAAACGCCAAATTATCAGGTCGGCGAAGGATGCCTTGTCGATCAACTAGTTGGGCAATACTTGGCCGACGCCGCCGGCCTGGGGCCGCTGGTCGACCCCACTCGGATCCGCAAGACATTGGAATCCATCTACCATTACAATTTCAGGCGGGACATGTTTCATCACGATTCCGTGCAGCGCACTTACGTGGTGAACGACGAGGCCGCTCTGGTCATCTGCGACTACGGCAAAGCCGAGCGTCCGCGGATTCCCTTTCCCTACTACGCCGAAGCATGGACAGGACATGAATACACCGCGGCCTCGGAGATGATCTATGCCGGCCTAGTGCGGGAAGGCGTGGAGTGTTTTGAGAATGTGCGGAAGCGCTTCGACGGGGAACGCCGCAATCCGTGGGATGAGCCGGAGTGCGGACACCACTACGCTCGAGCAATGGCGGCTTGGTCTGGGGTGCTGGCGCTCAGCGGCTTCCGCTACGACGGCGCCAAGCAGACAGTCAACCTGTCGCCTCCCCTGGCCGACGCCGTGTTCCGCTGCTTCTGGTCCACGGCAACTGGTTGGGGCGTGTTCGCACGCCAGCAAAGCACCGGCAAAACGTTCTTCCGCATCCGCGTCGATCACGGCTTGCTGCCTGTCCGAAGCTTCGAGTTGAAAGCCCATGGTGCAAAGGCTCGGGCCACACTCGGTGGAGCGGAACTCCGGCACACTTTAGAGGTAGGAACGGGCGCCATCATACGCCTCGAACAGCCTTTGACGCTCGGTGACGGCCAAGAACTCGTGCTTGAGGTGCTCGCGTGAACACGGGGCTGAATAGCGAGCGCCCTTGGTTCGTGCCAATCGGCGGCTTTCTGGCAGCGGGAAAGACCACTCTGCTCTGTGCGGCCGCACAGACTCTAGTTTCCGAGGGCCACCGAGTAGCTGCCATCCTGAACGATCAGGGAAACGACTTGGTTGATACGGCTTTGGTCCGAGGCAGCGGCTTAACCGCCGATCAGGTCACCGGCGGGTGCTTCTGCTGCCGTTTCTCAGACCTACTGGAAGCCGCCGGCGGCCTTGCGAAACATCATCCGGAGATTATTTTCGTGGAGCCGGTGGGCAGTTGCACCGACCTGTCCGCTACCATTCTTCAGGTGCTCAAGCGCGACCACGCAGACCGATTCCGCCTTGCTCCGCTGACGGTGGTTGTGGACCCCGCGCAGGCACGTGCGGCATTGGCGGCGCATGCGAATCCGGACATCGCCTTTCTGTTTCGCAACCAAGTGGAGGAAGCAGACCTGATTTGTTTCTCCAAGTGCGACCGTGAAACAGAGTTTCCCGGCTTGCCAACATCGGCGCCAGTGCGCTACTTGAGCGCGATCCATGGGTGGGGTGTGAGTGCCTGGCTGCATGAAATCCTCTCGGGCCGGCTCGCGTGCGGACGCGCCACTCTGAACATCGATTATCAACGTTACGCGCGTGCCGAGGCCGCCTTGGGATGGCTTAACTACCACGCCCGCTTGTGCCTGAAGGATCCCATCATGCCGGCTCTGATTGTCGGTCCGTTGTTCGACTCACTACAGCGTGAACTCGAACGGAAGAATGTGCGAATCGTGCACTTGAAGGTGATCGATCAGGCCGAAAGCGGCTATGTGAAGGCGGCGGTATCCGGCTGCGGACAGGAACCAATCGTCGAAGGCCCGGTAGACGCCTCGCCGGCCTGGGAACACGAACTGGTAGTGAACCTGCGTGCCGTGGCGGCTCCAGAGCGAATCAGAGAAATCGTGGCGGACTCGGTCAAAGCTCTACCGGGTTCAAAGACCGAGGTGCGGTTGGAGTGCTTTCGCCCTGCACCCCCAAGACCCGAACATCGCGTCGCACATCCGCAGAAACGGGCTGGGCCTCGACAAAACCGCGCCCCGTTCTGAAACGGACCCCACTAGACGAGCAATCGACCAAGGAAGCCGAGATTACCAAGTGGCCGTGGTGATGGACCGCGCGGGCAAGGTCAGGTGCAACGTTTTCCCCTTCGATTCGAGATTCACGTCTGTGCTCTCATTCAGGCTATTCAGCACTTCTGCGACGTAGCCGCCCTCCGGCGTCTGGAACGTCATTACGCGCACGCCTTTGGTTTTGCTGGTGGTTTCCACGCGGACTGCGCCTGGGCGTACAAACTTACTGAAATGCGCCAGATACCAATACGTTCCGGTGTAGGTAATCTCGTGCGTGGTCTTGTCGATGATGACCACGGGATGTTGCGCATTAGGGTCGGGGTTCCCGTGGATCGGTGATATCGCCCATGGACCACCGGTCTCATCCAGGATCGCATTCCAGTAGAGCCACGCGGACGTCCCGGCTTCCAGGTCGTTGAAAATAATGTTGCCCCACACATCCCCATCATCGAAGTCGTAGATCGGAAGCTTCTTGTGCTTGGGGTATCCGGCCTCGTAGGCATAGCAGACCTCATCCATCCAGAACGGCAAATCCGAATATCTTTTTTCGAGCTCAGCAATCTTGTCGAAATTCTTGAAATCGTAGCCGTGATACGCCACCACCGACACGAACTTGCGCGCCGCCGGATCATCCAGCACCACCGGGTATCGCCTGTAAGCCACCTTGCGTTCCGGCGCCTCACTCATCATCAGCTTGGTCGTCAATCCGGACTGTTGCAGCGCCGGGCCGACAAAATCGCGCAAGAGCGTCTTGATCTCCGGGTATTTGATCTTCGTGTATACCTCTTCCGGTTCGTTAAACAAGCTCAAATAATCGACCACGATCCCGCGCTTCTCATATTCTTCCAGATACTTCAGGAAATATTTCGCCAGTACCGGGTAGTATTTCGGTTGAATGTCCTGGTGCTTTTTCACGTCATACAGCATCCAGTCCGGTGGATAGTCCATTGGCGCTTGCAGCGCAAAGTTGCCGTATTTGCGCGCCCGCAGGATGTACGTGCCCACGCCGTTCGGTCCGAAATCGCGCTCCACGGAAAAATTCTTCAGTTCGACATCGCCTGGCGTGTCGTCATACGTGAACCAGGAGCCCGCGGACTGGAAATCGGTCCCGGCAAGGGGCGTCTTCATCGCGGTATAGCCCGCGCCGTCCTTCGCATCAAACAGCGCCCGCAGCACATCCTCCTGCTTATCCGCTGGAAGCGTATTCAGGGTCATGAGCCCCGCTTCCATGATCGACGCTCCAAATCCCGCCACTTTCTGATACTTCACGGAATCGTTGATCTGGAATGTCGAACCGCCCGCTGGCTTTCCATCCGAGAACTGCGCGTCCGGTTTTGCCGTCAGGCGGTCTCCCGCTGTCGAGGAAATATGCAGCTTTACCGTCTGTGCCTGCAGTCCGGAAACGCTTATGGCGAGCGCAAGAGTCAGTGTCGTGCGTAGGAAGCCGCATCTCGAGCTCATGTTTTGTCTCCCGAACTTCTGCAGTCGCTTAAAGCGTATACTTCAGAGCGAACTCAATTTGCTCGTGATCCGTTGCCGTATTTGTGATCGCCGCCCCGCCCGGCACATTGGGGTTTACTGCAGGCAACCCAAAGTTGGGCGGTGGTAATTCCCGCAATCTGGATTGCCTCCCCAATCCCATTTATGTCGCTTAAAACCCCCGGCTCTCTCCCGACGGATAGTTCGTACAGATTACTGACGGACGGCCGTTGCTGAATGTCCGGAGCGGCAGGTCCGTACTCCGCGCTCAGATTGTGTGCGTTTTTGATGTACGATCTGACGTTGCCATCGGCATTTCCCAGCTTTTTTGCCAAACGTATAAGGAACCAGAATGTTGAATCCGTCCGCGAACCGCTTGTTGAGTGAGGTTTTGGAAACATGGTACATGGTATGGAGTTGAGCGTAGTCCAGTAGGAGTATGGACACAAGGCATGACTGTTGGCTGAACCAGGCACGCTCACAGTCATTCGAGGAGCAGTCTGTTCGTAAACATTGACAGTGTCGCGGAGCTTAAATTCGATGCCTCCTTAAAACAGGTCAGCCAGTTTGAGCCCCGTCAATAAACACAATCCGGATTGGGTTCCCAAGGATTTCGCCAAGACCATGGAAGAACTGCGCAGCGATCAGCCGTGCAAAGATGGCCACTATGTCTAACCTTTTCGCTGTACGACCCGCTTTAATCAGTTTTAGTCCCTCTTCATAGCAGGACAGGAGATTTCCATGGCGGAACTCGCAGTGAATGGCGGTAAGAAGTCGAACCAGAAAGGCTTTCCTGTTTGGCCGCAATATGACGACGCGGAACGCAGGGCTCTTCAGGACGTCCTCGACAGTCGCGTCTGGTGGAGAACTCCCGGAACCAAAACTCTCGCTTTTGAACAGGCATTCGCCAAATTTCACGGCGCCAAACACGGCATTGCCGTGACCAACGGTACGGCCGCTCTCGAAGTCACCATATCCGCCCTCGGCATCGGTCCCGGAGATGAAGTGATCCTCCCCGACTACACATTTGTCGCTACGGCAAGCGCCGTTCTCTACGCAGGCGCGCTGCCTGTCCCCGTGGACGTGTCTCCGGACACCTGGTGCCTCGATCCCCAACTCACGGAAGCAGCCATCACGCCGCGTACAAAGGCCATCGTTGCTGTTCACATGGGTGGCCATCCCGCGGATTTGGACGCTCTCGGCGATCTCGCCAAGCGGAAGGGGATTGCGCTTGTCGAAGACAGTTCCCACGCCCACGCCACCGAGTGGAAAGGCAAGCGCATCGGCTCACACGGCACGGCTGGCACCTTCAGTTTTCAGGCCAGCAAGCTGATGACCGCTGGCGAGGGTGGCATCGTCATTACCAATGACGATGCTTTCGAGAAGCAAGCCCGCAGCGTCCATGACTGTGGCCGCATGCCCGGCGAATGGTTCTACAGCCATTTCATCAACGGCTCGAACTATCGCCTGAGCGAGTGGCAGGGTGCCGTTCTCAGCGTTCAATTGACGCGCCTCGATGCACAAACGCAGCGCCGTCACCAGAATGCCCGTCTCCTCGATAAACTCCTTGCCCAAATTCCCGGTATCACTCCACAAAAACTCGATTCCCGCTGCACTCGCAACGGCCATTATGCCTACATCTTTCACGTCGACTCCAAAGAGTTCGCCGGTGCCAGCACAGAAAAACTGGTTCAAGCCATGAATGCCGAGGGTATCCCCAATCAGGCCAGCTATCCGCCAATCCACGCCTTGCACGTTTTCCAAAACGGTGAGTACCGCAAACGGCTGTGTGGCTCTCAAGCGGCCGAGCCCCATGCCTTCCTCAAGGCAAGTTATCCCCACACGCATCGCGCCGCTTTGGAGACCATCTGGATTCCCCAACCCGCGCTCCTTGGCGATGAGGAAGACATGCACGAAATCGCCGCCGCCTGGCGCAAAATCCAGAAATTTGCGAAGGAACTCGTTTGATGCGCGTCGAAAAAGGGGAATATCACGGCTGTCCAAACGCCTACTTCCTGACGAATAACACAGGGGAACGCGTCGTTCTAGCCGACGAAGGACCTCGCTTTGTTCACTGCGCGCTTGGCGGCGGTGAAAATCAATTCCCGCGTGTAGCGGTGACCACTTCGCGGATGGCACTAGCGACCAGTTCTGGATGGTCAAGATGGATCCAGTGTCCGCTGTTGCTCGCCACCACATGCCGCCCACACGAGGAGAGCCGCGCTAGGTCGTGTTGCCAGTCGGCGTACAGTGCCGCATGATGGTCGCCCGATAGAGCGACCAGCGGCAAGTCCCCGAGCGAACTCACCGCAGCCGCTTGCGCAGCACTGAGAGGTAGTGCGGCAAGGTGCTGTCCGAGGCTCATGAAATTCTTCGGCTGCGACCACAACGCTCGCACAATTGGCAGGATTGGTGCCGGCAACTTACGAATCTCACCTGCAATCCGTTGTACCGCCGAGGCCGCGCCGACGCCGAACGCGTTCGCCGCTGCCCATCCAAGCCTGGGAGAACCCCGCGCCAGCCGCGCAAGGCAAAACCGAACAAAACCCAATCGTGCGAGCCACGCGGCAATCCAAGAGTATCGCAGGCCCACTTCGATCATCCGCACCTGCTCTGGGGTTGGATTCTCCCATTCGGCAGGGTGAACTGAATCCACCAGCACCATGCCAACGACCTCATGGGGATATAGGTGCACGAACGCCCGATTCAGATAGCCACCGAACGAGTGCCCAACGAGAACGTATGGCCCGGGCACACCTGTTGCATCCAGCAGCGTGTGTAGCTCCTGCG
>Ga0137363_10002956_pt1 | contig 10237 bp, 5 predicted proteins | sample MadtaG_FD_104800 | JGI IMG/M metagenome (GOLD analysis project Ga0137363, IMG submission 104800) | Vadose zone soil microbial communities from Angelo Coast Range Reserve, California, USA - Mad1_115_16 metaG | ecosystem: Environmental > Terrestrial > Soil > Vadose zone | place: USA: California...
AAAACACCTGCTCCGACTTATTTGACTGGCCGTCTCCTACAATGTGGGTGATCTTAGCTTTGTGGACTGCATCAGGCTGATAGAACCCTTGGATCGGCTGGGTCATCTCCACCAAATTCGTAATGTTTTGGTTGTTTGGGGCAAAAGTGCCGTCGTAAATGACGATCGAATTCAACGGAAGCGCCGGCGACAGAACGCGGTATACGATCACCAGCGTTGCACCGAGCGTGAAAGGGACCGTATTGCCGTTGGTCCCGGTATCTGCCAGACGCACGGTATTTATTCCTTTGTTTACTCCTGAGCCCGGGGCGACAAGTACCATTCCAAATGTGGGGGACGAGGGATCCGTGTCCACCGGCAGGTACGGACGAACGTCCGCACGGTAGGCGTGTATAGTTTTCGACCCCTGGGAGTTACCTGAACATCCACCTGAACTCCAGGATGTAGGAGCATTGGGAACAGGCAAAGGTAGGAACAATCCAGTAATGGGGTAGCCATTGAAAAACCCCTGCTGCCCGGTGACCGATCCCGCATTGGTTGATTCGACGGTCTGCCAATACAGGTAAGCTGCAACTATATCGGCGCCAGCAGGAACGGGCGAAGGCGGACAGGGAGTGATACCCAGAGCTTGAGCCTGAACACAATCGGGAATATTGATTGTTCCAGTCGCCAGGTTTCCGTCCGATGATCCCTTCACCCATCCGGCGACGACATAGTCCCCGGTGACAAAATAGTTCTTGAAGATGCTCAATGGAGTTTGCGCTAAACCTGCTTGCGCAAAGCCAAACACCAACAGCAACGCTAGTGCGGCGATCGCAAGCATTAGTCGACGACTCCAAGAAATTGTGCCAAGAGCTGGAATGGCAGTCTGCATGATTAGCCTCTTTCACTACGAATTTCGAACGGCACATCTCGACGTTCAGTTCGACAGTGCGCATTTCCCCATGGAAACGGAAAATACAATTGCGGCTGGCTTTAGCAAAAACATGAACTTCCTCCTGGGGGGCGGACATCGAACGGCGCTTGCTGCAGGCGCGCACAGCAAATCGTGGAAACTACCGTTCCATCTGTCTTTCAAATATAGTTTTGGGGACCTACGGGAGGTTACTCGCGCCTTCCACGTATGTCAACCTAGAGCAGACAATGTAGCTTGGCGGGAAAGTCAATATGAAGCGCCGGCATATTGGTTCGGAGTGACTTTGGCTATCCTGGCCAGGTTGAATGAACCCGACAACCGCGATACGCCACCGCCGGGGAAAACGGTGGCGCATCGCATGGACCTGGCCTGGCGTATTGAACAAAAAGTTTCGCGGTTCAGGACAGGACGGCTATCCTGTTCGCTTGGTCGGCGCCGGCTTCGGAATTCCGGTTACTGCTCTTTGCCTGTGCCAGCCTGTATAGTGCGACCAAAGCCATGAAAACAGGCGAGAATGCGATTACCCCTTCGACCGGGCTCAACCGAGAGACGACGGATTCCTGTGCCACGACCGGTTTGGCGCTCACGGTGGTAATCGGCAAGCGGTTCGCTGCCCGCGCCGGCTGCTCAAACGGCACAACGTTTGGGCCGTCATTCCAGCGAGTGTTTTCAATTTCCTGCGCAGGCGCAGAACTCGCCAAAAACAAAGCCGTTACGATTCCGATCCCTACCGCTTGCATGCGAAAAGTCTTGTGAAGTTTCATTGGCCACCCCTATTCGATTCTTTTTCTTCCACCGAGGAACGCTTACGACAGATGCAGGGGCAATGCCATACTGCGAAAAGAAACTGCCCTGCCATGAAATCATTTCATGTGCTTGTAAAAAAACGAGTTGGCGCGACCGAAGAAAAGTCATGCAGCCGCGCGCCCTGATTGCGAGGCGCGGAATGCTATCCGCCCGGCTCGCAAAGAAACCTGCTGCACCCGGAAACCGTCGAGGCTCAGAGCCTGATTGCGCCTTGATTGCGAACGCTCCCGCTTTGCAGGCGTGCTTGGCAATTTAAAGAAACAAAATGGGTTATCGTAAAACGAGCAAGCCTGGAGATTCGTCGCTCGCGCTAGCCAGGATGGTACCCTAGCCATTCGGATAGCCGCTTTATCTATATGGATAGAGTTGTTAATGGGTTGTTAACTTGGAGTGGCGAGCGCTCGACTGTTAGCGCTAGAATGACGGCCTCACAGTGGCTTTCGCCGCAGTGGCAAGCCCTGCAAAGGAAAAAAGGCCGGACTGTGGCAACAAAACTCCTGGCAATTAGCGGCCCTTTGAGAAAATCCGAATTCCCGCTTGGCCCAGAGGTCACTATGGGCCGAGACGCGGGGAACGACATTGTGATCGAAGACCCCGCGGTTTCCCCGCATCACTCTAGAATTGCATTGCAGGACGGCGTGTTAATTTTGAGCGATCTGCACAGCCACTCCGGCACCTTCGTCAACGGCATTCCGGTGAAACAACGCGAACTCAAATCGGGCGACGAACTGGCGATTGGAGATTCGGTATTTGTCTTCGAGGCGGAAGAGTCCCGCAGCGCGGAGAGCAGTTCGCTGCAGTTGTGTGAGCGCGAAACGCTAGACGTAAAAGCGCTGGAGTTCCAGTCGAACGAACTTTCTAGCTTGGACCCGGACTCGCTCGCGGCGCTCCCACAACCGGCGCGAATGGCCCGCAACCTTAACGCGCTGCTGCAAATCTGCAGGGCCATTGGTTCGCTGCGCGACGAAGAATCGCTTCCATGGGTATTACTGGGGATGATCTTTGACGTAATTCCCGCTGAACGAGGGGCTATTCTGCTTTTCGAAGGGGAATCGCACGAGATCCGCTCGCAGGTCACCTGGGATCGCGTATCCGGACCGGACTATCCGGTCGACATCGACGGCGAAATTGTGCGGCGAGTGATCGAAGAAAGAATTTCGCTGCTGGATAGCGGCGTTGCAGGGCAGGGGTTTTCCAACTCGCCCGAGAAGGACGAAAAGGACGATAAAAAATTGCAGCGCGCTCTTCTTTGCGTGCCGATGATATCGAAAGACCGGCCAATCGGGCTCATCTATCTGGAATCCAGTAATCCAACTACGGTGTTCACGGAGAACGATTTCCAGTTGCTGACAGCCATCGCCGGCCTTGGAGTGATCGGTATCGAAAATGCCCGCCAACTTGAACGCCTGGGGAGCGAAAATCAGCGCCTTCGCGCCGCCGTCAGCCTTAAGCACGACATGGTGGGAAGCAGCGCACGCATGCGCGAGGTCTATCAATTCATTGAGCGCGTGGCTCTAAGCGATTCCACGGTTTTGATTTGCGGCGAAAGCGGCACCGGCAAGGAACTGGCGGCTTGCGCGATTCACAAGAATAGCCCGAGAAAAAACCAGCCGTACGTGGCGCTGAATTGCGCGGCGTTGACCGAGACTTTGCTGGAGAGCGAATTGTTTGGCCATGAAAAAGGGGCCTTCACCAGCGCCTTCAGCCAGAAAAAGGGTTTTCTCGAAGTCGCCGAGGGCGGTACGATTTTTCTGGATGAAATCGGGGAACTTTCTCTCGTCCTGCAGGCCAAGCTGCTGCGAGTTCTGCAAGAACGGGAATTCATGCGCGTCGGTGGGACCCGGCCCATCAAAATCAACGTGAGATTTCTGGCCGCGACCAACAAGGACTTGCAGAAGTGTGTGCGCGAGGAAAAATTTCGCGCTGACCTCTTTCATCGGCTCAACGTTATCTCCATCACCATACCCTCGTTGCGCGATCATTCTGAAGACATACCTGCACTGGCGGAATACTTCTCGGTCCGTCATGCCAGGAATTGCAATCGAAACGTGATCGGGATTTCCGATGAAGCTCTGGCCTGTCTGGCTCAATACGACTGGCCGGGCAACATCCGTGAACTCGAAAACGCGATGGAGCGCGCCGTGGTCATCGGCTCTTCCGACAGAATATTGGCAGAGGATTTGCCGGAAACCGTCCTGGAGAGTGCGAAAGGCGGAGCAGCCGCGCCAGCCAAATACCATGACTCCATCCGCAACCTGAAAAAACAGCTGATTTTGGGCGCCCTGGACCAGGGCGCCGGCAGCGTCACCGAAGCCGCGAAAATTTTGGGTGTGCATGCGAACTACCTGCATCGCTTGATGCGCAATTTTGCGCTGCGCCCGACCATGAGGAAGCAGACCGGCGTCTGAGTCAGCGCCGATGTATCCCAGTCATTTCAGCGCAGGGAACTGCGGCGGTGTAGGGCACCGGAGCATGGCGAGAATGGCAGTTGCCCTATTATGCCGCAGCGTAACCGTTAGGATGGGCGACGTGCCATTCCCAAGCGGTTTGCAAAATTTCTTCAAGGCTTGCGTACTTCGGAGTCCATCCCAACTCACTGCGGATTTTCTCTGAGCTTGCGACCAGAACCGGCGGATCTCCTCTACGTCGCGGCGATTCCACAAATGGCACTTTTCTGCTGGTGATGCGCGCTGCGGTGGCGATGACTTCGCGAACGCTGAAGCCAGTGCCGTTGCCGAGATTATAGATATGACGATTTGGATGATCGAGCGCCCGGAGCACCGCGAGATGCGCGGCCGCGAGATCGTAAATGTGCACATAATCGCGCACGCAGGTTCCATCAGGTGTCGGATAATCGGTTCCAAAGATGGGAACTGGCCCGGCCGTGCCAAGCGCGGCGCGCAAAACATTGGGCAGAAGATGCGATTCCGGTTGGTGATGTTCGCCGTGACCGTCCCAGGCGCCAGCGGCATTGAAGTAACGCAACACCGCGTAACGCAGCCCGTGAATGCGGTGAAACCACTCGAGCATGATTTCGGTCTGCAATTTAGATTGACCGTAGGGATTTACGGGACGTTTTGCGGTCGATTCCAGAACGGGAATGGAATCGGGAAAGCCAAAAACGGCGCAAGTGGAGGAGAAAACAAATTTCGACACATGATTCGCAAGGCAGGTTTCGAGTAGCGTGAGCGTCGAGCAGGTATTGTTCTCGAAATATTTTGCGGGGTTAAGCATGGATTCGCCGACTTCCGCAAAAGCGGCAAAGTGCATCACGGCATCGAAACGATTGGCCGAAAAAAGTCTCAACAGGCAGTCGCGATCGCCAGTATCGCCAACAACGAACGGAACGCTATCCGGCAGCGAACTGCGGTGTCCGCGTGAAAGATTGTCCAGCACAGTGACGCGGTAATCGTTCTGCAGCAGAAGACGAACGGCCGCGCCGCCGATATAACCTGCGCCTCCCGTAACCAGTACGTGTTCTGTCATTTACTGCACCGGGCAAAAAGGGTCGTTCCGAAGGGAAGATGCGATGGGCCCAGGACTGAATGCTCGAAAGAGCAGAGCAAGCACAATGCGCGCTTGAGGAATGACCAAGGAATCCCGGGATGAATAGACGGCAAACGAATCGCCTCTTGGGCCAAACGGTCGGGATGCGAAAGTTCTGTCCCGCAAAACTTCGACGAGACAGCCTTTGCAAAAATTAAGCGGACGAAACCCTGCTATCGCCGCAAAGAAATAAGGTGAACAAAACCTAGGCATTTGAGCTGTAAGCACTGATCCGTTGATTGCGTGCGCTTTTAATTGGAATCGTGACTTCCACCATGGTGCCGGGGTTTACACTGCGAAGAACGAACTGTCCACCATGATCCTGCACGCGCTGCTTGATGCCAATGATGCCGATGCCGTAGCTGCCAGGGCGCAGGGCTTCCAGGTCCCCAGAAATACCCTTCCCGTCGTCAATGATGCAGACGGAAACCCGGCCGTCACCTTCTTGCAGTCGTACCGTGGCATTCTGGGCAGAGGCGTGCCTGAAAACGTTGGTAAGCGATTCCTGGGCGATCTTAAAGATTGCGGTTTCAACTTCTGCTCCAAGCCGCGGGAACTCGTCTGGAACCTCCAACTTGGTTTCGATTCCACTGCGCCGCTGAAACCCTTCGGTATACCAACGCAGCGCCGATAGTAAGCCCATCTCATCGAGAAGCGGCGGATGCAACAAGTGGGAGATGGTGCGAACTTGTTTTATGGCGTGATCGAGCATCAAGTTTGCTTCCGACATAGCCCGGTCTCTGGACTCGGGTGACTGTTGTGGCTGATTCCATGCACCGAGCATCATTTTTGCCGCCGCAAGATCCTGACCCAGACCATCGTGAAGTTCGCGCGCAATGCGGCGCCGTTCCTCGTCCTGAGCGCTCATTAAACTGTTGGAAAGGCGATTCAGTTCCTGGTTCAGCGCTTCCAGTTGCCGGGCCTTGCGATGTAGTTCAGCGAAAACACTGACCTTTGCGCGCAGCAGCTCCGGATTAATCGGAACCGAAATGTAATCGACGGCGCCGCGTTCGTAGCCTTTTAGACGGTCGACGTCGGTGAGGTGCACGGCTGAAATAAAGATGATCGCGGTTTTCTGAAATCGCGGGTGTTGCCGGATCATTTCAGCCAGCTCGAACCCGTCCAGTTCAGGCATACTGACGTCCATCAATACCACAGCGAAGTCCGTTTTAAGCAGCAACTCGAGGGCTTCGCGGCCGGACGACGCCTTCACCAAATTCTCGCCGAGCTCGCCCAACATCACCTCGTAACCGAGCAGCTTCGAGGGCTGGTCATCGACCATCAGGATGTTGACGGGGCTGGTGCCGACCGTGATGTTCATGGAAAGCTGGCCTCACTTCAGTTAAATTCGGATCCATCCAACTTCGTTAATCTTCAGCGGTGCAGCCACATTCGCAGGGCCGACAGCAATTGCTCCGTATTGACCGGTTTCGCCAAATATTCCGACGCCCCCGCTTCCAAACACTTTTCGCGGTCACCTTTCATAGCCTTCGCCGTGAGAGCGACGATGGGGAGGCGACGGAACGCTGGGTTGCGCCGGATGACTTGCATGGTTTCGTAACCATCCATCTCCGGCATCATGATATCCATCAAAACGATGGCCACATCGGGTGTCGATTCCAGAAGAGAGATGGCTTCGCGACCGGTGCTCGCAGAGAGCACGGTCATTCCGCGGCGCTCGAGAACGCTGCTCAGAGCAAAAATGTTACGGACGTCGTCGTCAACGACCACCACTTTCTTGCCGACCAGTGCATCATCCGAGTGGTGCAAACGGTCCAACATCTTTTGTTTTTCCGGAGGCAGGTTGGCGACGACACGGTGCAGGAACAAAGCAGTTTCATCCAGCAAGCGTTCGGGTGACTCCACATCCTTGACCACTACGCTGCGAGCCAGCTCGTGAAGTCGAATATCTTCTTCCAGGGAAAGCTCACGACCTGTAAAAACGACGACTGGCAGGTCATTCGACCCTTTGTATTCGCTAAGCCGCTCCAGCACTTCGAAACCGGACATGTCCGGCAATCGCAGATCGAGCACCATGCAATCGAATGATTTTTCGCGGACGGCGTGCAACGCGCCCATGCCCGAATCTGCAATCTCCATGTCGATGTCACTGTGGCCAAGCAGTTCGCGGATGCTGAATTGTTCCGCGGGATCGTCTTCTACCACCAGCAAGCGCTTGCGTCTGGGAAGTGCGTATTCCTTCATCTTAAGGAACGCAGCTTCGAGGCTTTCTGTGCTGATCGGTTTGGTAAGGAAAGCGAACGCGCCCCGCGAAAGTCCGTGTCTGCGGTCTTCATCAAGCGTCAAAACTTGTATCGGAATGTGGCGCGTGGCCGCATCCAGTTTCATATGGTTGAAAACGGTCCAGCCAAGCATGTCGGGAAGAAAGACGTCCAAAGAGACGGCCGTTGGCCGAAAATCACGGATGAGCGTAAGCGCCTCTGCGCCGCTCCCTGCTACCAACACTTTAAATCCGGTGTCACGCGCAAGATCGCAGAGGACACGCGCGTAGTGTGCGTCATCTTCCACGATGAGCATGATGTTGTCGCCCGGATGCACGGCTTCGCGATCATCGGTGACGCGTTCGGCTCGGTGAACCTTGGTGGTGACCGGTACCGGCGCCAGCGCGATGGGTTGTGACGGACTATACACCGGAACGGCCGACGTTGGGCCAGCATACATCTGCGGCAAATAAAGAGTGAACGTGCTGCCGGCGCCGCTGGCGCTGCGCAATTGGATTTCACCACCGAGCAAGCTTGCCAATTCGCGGCTGATGGCAAGGCCCAGCCCCGTGCCGCCATACTTCCGGCTGGTACCGGCGTCTGCTTGCTGGAACGCCTCGAAAACGATGCGCTGTTTTTCAGCAGGAATGCCAATGCCGGTGTCAGCAACCTCAAAAGCGATGACCGATTCGGCCTTGCTCAGAATCGGATGGAGCGCGGTCCAGCCGCCCGCAGCTTTAAAAACCGAGAGCCGCACCTGACCTTGTTCGGTGAATTTAAACGCGTTCGAAAGAAGATTCTTGAGCACTTGCTGCAAACGCTTGGCGTCTGTGACCAAGCTCTGGCTCAGCGCGGGGTCGGCGAATGCTTCGAACGTAAGCCTTCGGTTTTCCGCCTCGTGCCGGAAAGGCCGGGCGATCATTTCCAGCAGGCTCGAGAAAAATACTTCCTCCGCCTGCACGGAAACGGTGCCCGATTCGATCTTCGACAAATCAAGAATGTCGCTGATCAGGTTGAGCAAGTCAGTTCCCGCGCCATGAATGGTGCGCGAAAATTCGACTTGCTTGGGGCTTAAATTGCCTTCCGGATTTTCGCTGAGCTGCTGCCCAAGCACGAGAATGCTGTTGAGCGGCGTGCGAAGCTCGTGCGACATGTTCGCGAGGAATTCCGATTTGTATTTGGAGGTGAGCGCGAGTTCTTTGGCCTTTTCTTCCAGAGCACGGCGCGCCTGCTCGATTTCCTGGTTCTTGCGCTCGACCTCGGCGTTTTGTTCGGCGAGCTGCTGGGCCTTCAGACCGAGCTGCTCGTTGGTTTGCTGAAGTTCTCTCTGCTGCGTTTGCAATTCAGTCGCGAGCTGCTGCGATTGCTCAAGGAGTCCTTCCGTCTGCATCGTGGCCTCAATGCTGTTCAGCACAATGCCGATACTGGAAGTGAGTTGTTCGAGGAATGCGAGTTGCGAAGCGGTGAAGTCGCTGAGAGAGGCGAGTTCGATGACCGCTTTAACCTGATCTTCGAAAAGAACCGGCAGCACGATGATGTTGCGCGGAACCGCTTGAAACAACCCGGAGCGAATGGGCACTGCGTGCGGGGGCATTTCCGTAATCAGCATGCGGCGCTTTTCCGACGCGCACTGGCCGATAAGGCCTTCGCCGAGTTCGAGATGCTTCTTGTGGCCGTTTTCGCCGCTGTCGGCGAACGAAGAAAGCAAGGCCATACCCGGAGAATTGTCCGCTTCCATTCGATAAATCACGCCCTGCTGCGCGTTGACGAGAGGCGCCAATTCGGACAATAGCAGACGACCTACGGTTGCCAGATCGCGTTGTCCCTGCAACATGCCGGTGAACCGAGCCAGGTTGGTTTTGAGCCAGTCCTGTTCCTTGTTCCGGTCGGTAGTCAGGCGCAGGTTATCGATCATGGTGTTGATGTTGTCTTTTAATTCCGCAACTTCGCCGCGCGCTTCCACCTGAATCGAACGAGTCAAGTCACCCTTGGTCACAGCGGTAGCAACTTCCGCAATCGCGCGAACCTGGTTTGTCAGGTTGTCAGCAAGGAGGTTTACGTTTCCGGTCAAGTCCTTCCATGTTCCTGCCGCGCCGGGAACGTTGGCTTGCCCGCTGAGGCGACCTTCCACACCGACTTCGCGAGCCACCGTGGTTACCTGGTCGGCGAATGTGGCAAGCGTACGCGTCATGTTATTGATCGTTTCGGCCAGTGCGGCGACTTCGCCCTTGGCGTTAACAATCAATTTCTGCGTGAGATCGCCGTTAGCCACGGCGGTTACGACTTTCACGATGCCGCGCACTTGTTCGGTGAGGTTGGCCGCCATCACGTTTACGTTGTCGGTGAGATCCTTCCAAGTTCCCGCCACGCCCGGGACCTGCGCCTGTCCGCCGAGCTTGCCCTCCGTACCGACATCGCGCGCGACGCGGGTGACTTCGCCGGCGAAGGCGTTAAGCTGGTCAACCATCGTATTAATGGTGTTCTTCAGCTCCAGGATTTCGCCCTTTACGTCCACCGTAATTTTTCGTGACAAGTCGCCCTTCGCGACCGCAGTCGTCACTTCGGCGATGTTGCGCACCTGACCAGTAAGGTTTCCGGCCATGGCGTTTACGGAGTCGGTGAGGTCCTTCCAGGTTCCGGCGACTCCGGGCACGTTGGCCTGTCCGCCCAGTCTGCCTTCGCTGCCTACTTCGCGCGCCACGCGCGTAACTTCCGCGGCAAACGAACGCAACTGCTCGACCATGGT
>Ga0137363_10002959_pt1 | contig 10227 bp, 9 predicted proteins | sample MadtaG_FD_104800 | JGI IMG/M metagenome (GOLD analysis project Ga0137363, IMG submission 104800) | Vadose zone soil microbial communities from Angelo Coast Range Reserve, California, USA - Mad1_115_16 metaG | ecosystem: Environmental > Terrestrial > Soil > Vadose zone | place: USA: California...
CGAAGAACCGCCCCAGAACTGAGCCGCCAACTGTTCGGTTTTCGAAGAGTGGATTCCGCGCTCCCTAAGACTCACTTTCGCTTTCCGCGCATCGCTTTCATCGGGCCTTATCTCCGGTTGCGCGCGCTCCAGATATTTTTTGTGAATGTGTAGAAAGGCCTTTGGCCGCGCTATTCAAGAATCCAAAGCGGCCGAGCCGCACGGCTACATTCTTCCAGACAATCCCCGTCGCGCGCGGAGAAGGCATTGGCCTTCTCACTCTCCACGTCAATCGTTCCGATTACGGTTCCTTGGAAAGGATGAAGGATAGGAACAATCATTTCCGAAAGCGTGCTGCCAAACGCGGTCAGATAGCGCGAATCTTTGCGCACATCGCCCACGACAATCGTCTTCTTTTCACGGATGGCTGCTCCGGTCAGTCCCTTCGTAGTTGGAAAAGTGGGATACGCCGGCGCGCCCGATCCGCTCCAAGCAACGACCGAAACAGCCTCCGGGGACACGTCGTAGACGCCCACCCACCGGTACGCGCCATGCTCTCGGATGGCCTCGGCAATCTGCGTTGCTTTTATCTTGCGGTCCGCTCCGCTTGCCACGATCTTTCGAATCTGCGCAAGCAGCCTTTTCACACTATCGCTCATGCGTTTTTCCTGCCAAGTTTCTTTGGTTTCAGAACGGCCAAATCGGCGCGCGCTGCGGAAGATATCAATCCGGAAATGCTTTTGCGTCAATTCCCGGAACCAGCTTCAGCGCATTTTTATAGTAGACCTTCTTCAAGACATCGTCCGGCACCTGAAAGCCGTAAATGCGCCAGAACGCGTGGCGCTTGCGGTAGTACTCGAAATATTCGTCGCGCGTTTCGAGCGACCGGAAATACCACTTGTATTCGTTCACCTCGTAAATGTCTTTCCCCATCAGCACGCGGTCTTGATACTTGATCAGGAAATCGTGCGCGGAATACGGCTGACGGCCCAGCTCCGCCAGGACTGCGGCAATGTCCACATAGACATTCGGATAAGCATCAAACAGTTTGCCGAGCCGCTCCAGGTCGTTGCCGTGAAACGCGAGATGCGCGGCGATAAAATTCGTTTTCGGGTGTTTCGCAAAAAGATGATTGCGCTCGGCGATGAGCGTTTCGAACGGCGGATATTTCGCCGGCGGCCGCGCACGCCCCGGAAATTCATTCAACTCCAGCCAGCGTTCGTTGTGGTAGTCCCAGGGATCGAAAAACGCCGACGGCTCCGCGACGTGAATCAGCACGGGGATTTTCAACTCCGCGCATTTCCTCCACACGGGATCGAACTCCGGATCGTCGACGTGCACTCGTTCACCATTGGCGTATTTCAAGTCCATCCCGAAATTCTTGAAGATTTTCAGCCCTTGAGCGCCGCTTTTGACGTCCTGCTCCAGCCTTGTGGCCGCGCGCGCTCCATAACCAGGAGTGTTCAAATCGTCGTAACTCAGATTGGCGAACACCACGAAGCGATTCGGGTAACGGCCCTTCATCGCCTCCACGGTGCGCTGCAATTGTTCGCCCGTTCCGCCGCTCAGGTTCACGATGACGCGCAGATTGATCGTGTCCATCTCCCTGACGAGGCGGTCCACTTCTCCCGGCGTGGGGTTCCAGTGATGGCTGTGAATATCGATGAACGGAAATTTCGCCCGCTCGACCTTGTGTTCCTTGGTGACCAGAGTGGATTTCGGCTGGTATTCCTCAATCGTTGGTGTTTGCTGGGCCTGTTGCGGTTCCGGCGTCGCTTGAATCAGCTTGGTCATCGCCGCGCGCCCTGCAAGCAAAAGCCCCCAATAAACCATTAAGGGAATTGCCAGAAAAGTGATGGTGCGCCGGGATTTCATAGTGCCCCTCTGCGATTGGACGGCGGGAGTATCTTCGCACACAACTTCCTGGAACGTTCGAATCATGCGGCGTGAGCCGTCTGATAAAATTGATGCCAATGACGCATCGCACGCTCTTTCGTTTTCTGTTGCTCGCGGCGCTTGGCTTGGTCGCTGGTTTCCTCGCGCTGGCCTTTGCCGTGCCCATCGAACCGCAGGTTCCCGCCCCGGTGATCGCCTTATTCTCGCCTGGCCTGAAGCTTGCCGAATTCCTTACGCCGGGAACTCACAAATCGATAGCGTGGACCTTCGGTTGGTTTCTGCGGATTGCGATCGCAGCGAACGCGGCTTTCTACTACGCGATCTTCGCCCTTGCCACCCACTTTGCGGTCCATCGCCGCGCCAGATAGCCACTTTCTCCGTTCCGATGAATGATTTGGGGACCTGCAACACAGGCCTCAAGTTCACGAGCGTCGCGTGTTGACTCAGTTTTGGCACGCATCCTACTGCTGGAAGTACACAACCTGGGCCATGCATTCGGTTCGACCTTTGGCGATGGAAGGAAGAAGAGAAGAAGAATGGAGGCGACAGAGACTGACGAACGGGGAGCACAACTCTCCCAAGAGTGCCCCCCACCCGTCAACCTACCAAGCGGAACAAAGGTCCGCACGGGACAATGTCGCTGGTGCGGCCGCTTGTTTCGAATGGGCTGAATCTGGGTAGATAGTGCCGCCGCTGGCGAAATCGTTTCACGGCAGCCGGCCGCCGCTTCGAGGGCGACCAGCAACCCTGACTGCATGCGCGCCATACGCATTGCCGACGTTTCAAGAAGAGGAACGCGCTCCGTCACCGGGCGGCTAAGAGGGTGCTCCGTTTTCCTTTGGATTCGACCGCCGCGCGGCAAAACCGCAGTAGGACAGAATCTCGGTCTCTCCGGTTCCTCAGAGTCAAGCGCGCACCTTCGATGTCGAAGGGATTCGTTCGAACAGGTTTGGCGGCGAACTCAGGAGGATGCCCGCACCTTCCACTCCGGAACAGACCGCTGGATACGCTAATTTGCCGCGCCGGCCTGTTCTTGCGGTTGTCTCATCCAACGTTGCAATGCAAGCATGTCGGAAATCACGATGCGTGCGGCGGCGAAGAGGACCAAAGAAAGAATGAGACTGCAAAGCGGAATGACAAACATGGCGGTGTGTAAACCGGAGGACCGGAAAGCTTCATTGATGGCATGAGCACCGGCAGAGAGCATGGCACGGCGCGCAAAATAATCGCTGAGTTTACCGGTCACGACGGGCCCAAAGCTTCCGCCAAGCAGATACATGGCAAAGAAATAGAGAGCCATCGCAGTGCCCCTCAAGCTGGGCTGAACCACGTCCTGAACCGCGGCGTAAACGCCTGAGTAATAAACGTACATCAACACACAGCCCGCTCCCATCAGCACGACGAAGCCTGGGAGGGCTCCTGCAGGTTGCAGGAGCGCAAAATAGAGGCAGGGCGTGGCCAGGAGCAGCGCCACCGCTGCCACCAGCAGGCGCCCATTGTGCCATTTTTTCCCGAGTCGGTCTGCCGCCCATCCACCGATCAGCAGCCCGGGCAGGCCCATGGCATTGAAGACGGTTGCCGCGATGGCGCTTGATTGTTTGAGATTGAGGGAGTGATAGCGGCTGAGGAAAGCCGGCAAGAAAGTTGCAATCACGTACATGTTGAAATTGTGCAGAGCCCCAGAAAGGATGATCCAGCGCATCGTTGGGATTCTGAGGACGTGCCTGTACGGCGAGCCTTCAAAGGTCCGCCCAGCGTAAGGAGATGCTTCCATGGCGCCGCGCGAGGGGTCCGTAATGAGCAGTGCGAGCAAGGCCACGACAAGTCCCGGAATGCAGGCGACGTAGAAAGGAACGCGCCACCCGTAGGCAGCAGCCAAACGTCCGGAGATGAAGGTTCCAAGGAAGCCGCCAATCGGCAATCCCAACATGAAGAACGAAAGCGCGCGCGCCCGCTGAGCCACCGGGAAAAGGTCGCCGATGAGGGAATTCGCAGCAGGCGCACAGCTTGCTTCTCCAATGCCGACCCCGAGCCGTGTCAAGAGAAGGGAGCCGTAATTCCAGGCCATGCCGGAGGCCGCCGTCAGCAGGCTCCAAAGAGCCACTCCGAACGTGAGGATTTTGGGGCGGTTCCAGCGATCCGCCAGGCGGCCAAGGGGAACACCAACGACGGCGTATAAGAGAGTGAAGGCTGTCACCAGCCAACCGATTTGTGAGTCCGTGAGTCCCCACAGCTTGCGGATGGGCTCAACGACGGCAGTGATAATGTGACGATCAAAAAAATTCAGGAGGTTAATGGCGAAGAGGAGCATGAGAGTGATGCGAGCGCGCGATTGCGTAACTGCCACGAGAGTCCTCCCGATAAGTCGGCGCGTAGTGTACGACAATCACTGGCCAAAAGGGATTGCCTGGCGAGCCGCAGCCTCGGTTGTCTGCGGTTACTTGCGGCCGGCGAAGCGCACGCGCAATGTGACCGCGCGGCCCTGGCCGCCAGCGAAGGTGCCAAAGTTGGGGGCGTCAATATTGTTCACCACCGTATCGGGATTCTGCCGGTCGAGGGCGTTCACCATTTCGACGCGCGCGGCCCAAAGATAGCCGCGGAATCCGAATTTCTTTTCGATTCCCAAATTCAAGCTGACATAGGCGGGAAAGCGCGACGAGTTCGGCGCGCCAACGAGCTGCTGCTGAAGATTGACGACGCTGAAGGGGTAGCCCGTGCGGTCCTCGAAGAGGTAGCTCAACTGGATTCCCCAGATGTGCGTGGGCGCCCAGCCCCAAGTCAGCAGGCGGTTGGGGGCATCCCAGGCCACGGGACCCGGCTGCTGCTGCGCGTAAAAGATGGAACCGAGCGCGACGTTAAGAACTTCATTCGAACGCGCCAGCGAACGCGTATAGGCGGCGAAGAATTCAGCGTTCTCAGAGAAAACGTGGCGCGCGGAAATCGTGGCACTTCGGTAGCGATCCTTGCGGTGGTCCTGGAGAAGAAAAATTCCGCCGGGCTGCGCGGGTTGCTGGTTAACAAACGCGAATCCATGGTAGCCATTGCGGGCCTGCAGTTCGAGGTCGACGAGCGTGTTGTGCGCGAGCTTCTGCTGCCAGCCCGCGCCGGAAATGGTGAAGCGCGGCTGCTGCAAGCCGGCCGCAGGCAGCACGAACTGGCTTGTGACCGGGCCGAGGACCACCACCGTTCCCGTGGAATCGTAAAAGGAGTCGAGTTGTCGCTGATCAAAGACCTGGCCGATAAGCGAGAGATTGAGAGGGGCGTTGTAGATGCCCCATCCGATCGATAGCTTGGCGCTGTCGTCACCGAAAGGCAGGACATTGACCGACGCGCGCGGCTCGGCCATGGCGCTCTGCGTGAAGCGATCCCAATCGGTCCGCAAGCCCGCCTGGAATACGAAGCGTTTCGAAATCGACCAGGTATCCTGTGCATAGGCGCCAGCCTGGGTGTTGGAAAGCCGGGGATTCGCCAGGCCGGCAAAAGTCGATTGCCTCACCAGAGTTCCATCCGCGCGGAGCGCCTGGATTTCCGTGCGCTGAGCGAATTGCGAAAGGGCCAGCGCCGCGACGTTGAGGCCGGCGGAGAGCTGATGCGCTCCGTGCCAATGGCGCGACGCGGCGGTCACGCTCGCGATGGCCTGCAAGCGTCGGCCGCGCTGATGCAAGCGTTGGAAATAGTTGCCGCTCGTGCCGTTAATGAGGAGGACGAAGGGTTGCGTACCTTGCGGCGTGTAATCAAGCACGCCGCTGTCCGCGGCCACACCGAACTCAAAGAGCGTGTCGTGCAACCATACCTGGTCTTTCAGGGAGATAAACGCGCGGCGCTGATCGGCATTGACAGTCGTCGACTGCGGATCGAGCGCGTCCAATCCGAGGTTGCTGTCGTAGGCGCGGTTATAGAGAAAGCTGGCGCGCAAAATGTGCTTTGGCGACAGGTTATATTGAAGGCGGAACAGGTTGTCGCCCGCCCACTCTTCGGAAGTGTTGACGCCCGGGGGCAACTGTTCGACCAGGTCGAACGTATGCTGGGCGCTGATCGCTTCGGAAAACCAGAATCGCCCGCGCTCGATCGGTCCGGAAAACGTGAAACGCGGATACCAGTTTCCGAGGTGAACGCCTCGTTGAATGTTGACGCCGGGAACGGGATTGGTCGTGCCGAAGCGCCAGCGGTCGTCGCCATCGGGAGTTTCAAGGCTCAGAATGCCTGCGCCGGAGTGCGCATAATTTGCACCCACTCGGGCTGTCTGGACCTCGGCGGCCCGCGTTGCGTCAATGTTGAAGCGTGAAGTCAACGTGCCGCTGACGGGATCGCCAATTTCAAATCCATCGAGGAGATACTGCGTGTCACCGGAGCGCGCGCCAGCGATGTGAAGATTATTGCGATGGTCGCGCACGATTTCGGGCAAGGCCACCAGGCTCTCCGCAAGAACGTGCGAGTTGGGCACTGGGATGTCGCGGATGCCGCGCGCGGAAAGCGTGGACCGCTGCGCCGTGTCCTGAGTATCGATCTGATTCGAAGGCGCCGTGACCTGCACTTGCTCGTGAAGCTCTTGAGCGTGGTTCAGGGTCAGGGTGAGTTCGTTGGTTCCGGGGCGCACAGTGAACGATTGCCCGGTGAGCAAGAAAAAACCTATCTTGCGAACTTCTACCTTGTAGTTTCCGGCGGGAAAACGTCGAAGCATGAAACGCCCCGCGCCATCCGTTTCGGCGCGGAGCACCTGGCCGCTGCTGTTTTCAAACTTTACTTGCGCCGCCCCGACGGGAACGCCGTTTTCGTCGAGCACGACGCCCGCACAATCAGCGAAATCCGCGGCCTGCATCTCCGCCAACGCAAGCATGCTGAGAAAAAGCAACAGCGCCGCTAATAGACGAGCCGTGGCCATGCAACGCCGCTCCAAAGACCTGCACTTTCATTAGACTACAAATCAGCTGTGCCAAGGTCTTGTGTACTGCATGGAACGCCTTAACTTGACACTGCGAATAAGTCAGCCTACACTACGGAGTTTTTAGATGGCCCCGTAGAGCGCATAGAGGGGCGGGACTTCCATGGACAAGAAAAGGCTCGATTATTACAAGAAGAAATTGCTGACGCGGCGCGAGGAACTGATGAGAACCATCGCACGCACGCAGGAAGAAGGCCGCGCGGCGGACGAAGATCCCACGGTGGACCTGGCGGACAAGGCCGCGAACTCCTACACCAAAGAGTTCCTCTTCGGCATGACCAATACGGACCGCACGATCCTGAACATGATCGACGCGGCACTGAAGCGCATCCAGACCGATGAATACGGGGTCTGCGCGAATTGCCAGGAAGAGATGCAACAGAAGCGCCTGGAAGCGGTGCCGTGGGCGAAACACTGCATCGTTTGCCAGGAAAAAATGGAGCAAGGCCTTCTGTAGGGTTCTACGGGCAAAAGAAATCTTTTCGCCCTCTCCCAGGTCGTTCCGTCCAGAAGTTACTCCGATGTACATTCCCTCTTTAATTAGAGTGCGAAAAGGAGTACATTTCTGCCGGCGTGGCTGAAGAAAGCTCATCCCGCGACAGCGCGGCACCTGGCCAGCATGGTGTGCCTAGCCAGCGTCGGTCCAGTCGTAGCTGGCTCGCGGAAGCCGGCGACGCGCTCATCAGCGTGTTGTTCCCCGCAGGATGCAGGATCTGCGATCGGCTGCTCACTCGGGCGAGCCGGGTTCCCATTTGCGAGGAATGCCTCTCGTCCTTTGAGCGGGTAGCGGCGATTGCATGTGAGGTCTGCGGGCGGCCCCTGCCTGGATGGAAGCGGGCAGAGGGGCAGCCGCTGCTTTGCCCCGCTTGTCAGGACAAGACTTACGCCTTTGACCGTGCCCGCAGTTTTGCGGTGTACGAAGGGGCTTTGGTGCGGGCGATTCTGCTCTTGAAATTCGAGCAGATAGAACCACTAGGCAGCTGGTTTGCAGAACGGCTGGTAGAACTTGTGAAAGGCCAAGTGGATGGGTTGCAGGCGGACGTGGTCGTACCGGTGCCTTTGCATCGCCAGCGTGAGCGAGAGCGGGGATACAATCAGGCTGCTTTGATCTCCAAGCCCCTGGCAAAGCGGCTACGCCTGCCGCATAAAGCCGTACTGCTGATGCGCACGCGTGCTCGGCCCGACAAGCGAATCTTGAGTCTGGAAGAACGATGGGAGTCGGTCCGTGGCGCTTTTGCCACACGTCCCGGCAGCCAGGTTGACAATTTGCGCGTCTTACTGGTAGATGATGTATTCACCACTGGAGCGACTCTCGACGCTTGCGCGCGGGCACTGCGAGAGGCAGGAGCCAAATCCGTGTTCGGGTTGACAATAGCCCGGGCCGTCAGAAATCCGCTACCCGACTCCAGCGCATGGTAGAATAACTCAAGGAACGCGCATGGGTGCAAACCGGCACATGTCGGTCGACTCCCGGGGGCGCTATACCCCCGAAGCGGCGGGCGCGGCTGTGCCTGACGCCGAGGGTCCCGCAGGCAGTAGATTCTACAACACGATTTCGACCCGCCGTGCGTCGCTGATGCAGGAGCCGGTCCTGGTGCTAAATGCCACCTACGAGCCGATCAACGTGACAGCCGTCCGTCGCGCCATGGTGCTCATGCTGAAGGGCGTGGCACAAGCGGAAGAGTTACATAGTACTGAGGTGCATTCGGCGGCACACGCGCACAGAGTTCCCTCCGTGATCCGCCTGCTGGCGTACCGGCATATACCGCAGCAAAGCCGGGCGCTCTCTCGGAAAAACATATTGCTACGGGACCGGAATACCTGCCAATTTTGCGGGCGGATCTTCCCAAGTTCGGAATTGACGCTGGACCATGTTGTGCCGCGGTCGCGGGGCGGACGGTCTTCCTGGGAAAACCTGGTGGCCTGCTGCTACCAATGCAATAACAACAAGGGCGACCGGACGCCTGAGGAAGCCGGGCTAAAGCTGGCTCGGAGACCCAGGCCGTTTACATTGCATACGTCAAGGCAGCTCATGCGGCTGATTGGGCACCGCGACGAACGTTGGCGTAAGTATTTGTTTTACTAGACCTTGCGCTGCTAAATCGATTTTTAGAGGAAAATTTAGATGGCCAGGAAACCTTTTTCGCTGGCGCCCATCTAACCATACAAACCACTTCGAGGACACACCCCGGGAAGCGGTTAGGGTTTTTGCCCTAACCGCTTCTCTCCTTTTGGGGCTCTTTTTTCATGGAATCCATTTAGCTGCGCGTTTTGTCACGGGATTCTGGGAAACTTTGCAGCGCCGTTTGTTCGTCGGGAAATTCCGGCAAGACCTGGTAAAGCTTCGTAATTTTTAGGATTTCCTCAATCTTCGAGGACAAGCCGACCACTTTCATCTCGCCGCCCCGTTTCACAACCGAGACGTAGGTCCTTGCAAGCTCTCCGATGCCGGAGCTGTCGAGATATTGGAGACCGCTCAAGTTCAGGACGATGTTTTTCCGGCCTTGCTTCAAGAGCCGGGAAATGCAATCGCGCAAAGCTCCGCTCTCGAAGGTAGTGAGACGCCCCGTGACGTCCAGGAGCGACACTTCGCCTGCCTGACGAATCGTGACTGAAAAGCTGGTGCTCGTCACTGGTTGCACCCCATCTGCTGGGAAGGCAATTCTACCTGTGGCATAGCCAAACGAAGCAGGAGAATTCCTGCGGCACAAAAGTGCGCTTGTGGAAAAGTGCGGCTTCACCGAGCGCGATGAGCACCAATAACAATAATAGGAGCGCCGATAAATGGTTATTGGCGCATTACCACGCGGAGTCCGCGGCGCCAGCTTTCGGCCAGGCCCACGCGAACAACCATGAGTTCCGGCGAGAGATAACTCAAGAGATCGTCCGTCGATGGATGGAACCGCAGCGAGGGCGCAACGAGATAAACGAGTGGCGCCACCTGTTGCAATTCAATTCCCGGAAAATAGCCGTAGCGAGCGATGTTTCCGCTCTGTAATTGCTGCTGAACGCGCAGCCAATAATCCGCAGCCTGCAAGGGCAGGTGGATGTGCTCGTTCGCTTTCAGTTCGATGATCGCGAGCCGCCCGGAGCGAGTGACGGTAAGCAGATCGAGAATGCCATGTTCACCCCCGGAGTTTGCAAAAACTTGGGCATAAACGAACTGTTCATCGAGGATGGCATCCACGCGCGTGACGTTCTCACGAACAAGGCATTCCAGCCAGCGTTCTGGTTGAGCGCGGTAAAGCGCGTGCCGCGTGTCGCTGGCCAGCGGGTGGCGATGATTTTCCAGATCTTTCAAGAGTCGCTTGAGGGCGGGGCGCGAAGCTGTCGTAAGTTCCTTGCTCGCATCGTTGATTCCGAAAAAGACGCGTCCTGCGTCCCAGCGGGCGAAGGGAAGCCCGCGAAAG
>Ga0137363_10002964_pt1 | contig 10216 bp, 4 predicted proteins | sample MadtaG_FD_104800 | JGI IMG/M metagenome (GOLD analysis project Ga0137363, IMG submission 104800) | Vadose zone soil microbial communities from Angelo Coast Range Reserve, California, USA - Mad1_115_16 metaG | ecosystem: Environmental > Terrestrial > Soil > Vadose zone | place: USA: California...
CTTTCGATGGACGGCCGCATGACCGTTTGCAACATGACCATCGAAGGCGGCGCGCGCGCCGGCATGATCGCCCCCGATGAGACCACTTTCGCTTATCTCGAAGGCCGCCCGTTTGTTCCTCGCGGCAAGGTGTTTCAGGACGCCGTGGAGCGCTGGAAAACATTGCGCAGCGACGACGGCGCAAAATTCGACATGACCGTCGAACTTCACGCCGAACAGATCGCTCCGCAAGTCACCTGGGGCACGAATCCCGGCATGGTCACGAGTGTCACCGCGCGCGTCCCCGATCCACATGATTTCAAGGACCTCAACGATCAGAAAGCCACCGAAAGCGCGCTCAAGTACATGGGCCTGAAAGCCGGCACTCCCATTGTGGATATTCCCGTGGACCGCGTGTTCATCGGCTCGTGCACCAATTCGCGCCTCGATGATCTCCGCGCCGCCGCGCATTTTGTCGCCGGCAAGCACGTCGCGAAAAACATCAAGCAGGCGTTGATTGTCCCCGGTTCCCGCGGCATCAAATCTCAAGCGGAAAAAGAAGGCCTCGACAAAATTTTCCGCGATGCCGGCTTCGAGTGGCGCGACGCTGGCTGCAGCATGTGCATCGGCATGAACGCCGACGTCCTGCCGCCGCACGAGCGCAGCGCCAGCACATCGAACCGCAATTTTGAGGGCCGCCAGGGCAAGGACAGCCGCACTCATCTCGTCAGCCCGGTCATGGCCGCTGCCGCGGCCATTGCCGGCCATTTCGTGGATGTACGTTCACTCGACGTTCCCTCAGTCGAGTGAACGTGGTTTCAAGCCAAAGATTTTAAGGCTTTTCAGGAGCTTCGACGCATGCAACTGTTCAGCACTCACACGGGCATGGTGATGCCGCTCGATCGCGTCAACGTGGATACCGACCAGATGGTGCCGAAACAGTTCTTGAAGGCGCTCACGCGCGAAGGCTTCGGGCGAATTCTATTCTATGACTGGCGCTATCTCCTCGGCGAAAAACCAAATCCTGAATTTGTGCTGAACTTTCCACGCTATAAAGGCGCATCCGTTTTGCTGGCGCGCGCGAATTTCGGGTGCGGCTCCAGCCGCGAGCACGCCCCTTGGGGAGTGAAAGACTACGGCTTCCGCGTCATCATCGCGCCAAGCTACGCTGACATTTTCTACAACAACTGTTTCAAGAACGGCATTCTGCCCGCAACGCTCCCCGAAGATCAGGTTGACGAACTTTTCAAGCGCACGGAAAAAGAAGAAGGCTACTCGCTCACCGTGAATTTGCCGAACCAAACCATAGCCGACAAGGACGGCCTCATGTTCAAATTTGAAATCGCCCCGTCGCGCAAAGAAGTTTTGCTAAAGGGCCTCGACGACATCGGCACCACCCTGCAGCACGCCGCCGAAATCGACGCCTACGAAAAAGCCAACGCCGCCACCGCCGCCATGTACGACCCCGTCGACGTAAAGTACTACTCCAACGGCCGCTAGCCTTCAGCCTCGCGTTTGTTTAAGGTTGGGACACCGAGTTCCAGCTCGGAGTTTCGCCTCACCCGCCCAGGTTTCCGTCTGGAAGCCATGGCAGTACCGGGACTCGACTCCGCAGGTTCCAAGCGATTTTCATAATCAAAGATTGGTTTTAGATAAAACTAAGAAATCAGCTTGACACTCTGCAGTCGGGGAGCTAATTTCTCACCATTAATAATTTCTGTATCTGTGGTGGCTTAGAGTGGTTTTATCTGTCTTGCCCGACAGGATTTGCGAACATCAATGGGGGATATGCACTCAGGCCGCCTCAGTGTGTCTAAAGGGAGGTGGTGGATGCGCACGTCAAACGTGAAGGTGTTGCTCACAGTATTCCTCGTGTTGCTTTTCGCTCCGGCGATTATTTATGCGCAGGGATCTTCCACGGCAACTGTGACCGGAACGGTTACCGACCAGAAAGGGAGCGCGGTTCCCAATGCAAGCGTTGAAATTCGTGACACCGCAACCAACGCGTCGCGCAGTCAGACCACGAACGACGCCGGTTACTACACGTTTGTCAGCGTGCCGCCCGGTACTTATACGGTGGTGATTAAAAAGGACGGCTTTCGAACGACAAACATAGGTCCCCTAGCTGTCCAGGTCGGCAGGTCAGCTACCGTAGATGCGCAGCTCGAAATCGGAACGATATCGCAGGTGGTTGAAGTGCAGGCGAACGCGGGCGTCGAACTGCAGACAATGGATTCTTCGGTGGGCAACGTGCTCGACCGGAAAGTGCTCGATACAATCCCGACACTTGCCCGGGACGCTACTGCGCTTCTGCTCTTGCAGCCCCTCGCAACTCCGGGCTTCAACGCAGTCGGAACGCCTGCAGGAGGCGGAGAAGGCGACAATACAGGTGGTCAAATCGCCGGAGCGCGGAGCGATCAGAATACCTTCCTTCTCGACGGAGGCGACGTCACCGATAGCACCGCAGGCGGCGGTCAATATAGCGGCACGAACTTCGGCGCCACGCCTAGGGGAGTCGTCCCGACGCCGGTAGAGAGCCTGGAAGAATTCCGCGTAGTGACTACCAATTCATCTGCGAGTTTCTCACGCTCGGCGGGTGGCGAAGTCCAGATGGTGACCAAACGCGGAAGCAACGCGTTTCATGGCGCTGTGTATGACTATTTACAGAATGACCATCTGAACGCCAACACCTGGAACCGCAACTCGGCGGGCAAGCCCGATCCGCTATTGCAGGATAACCGTTTCGGTGGGCGCCTGGGCGGCCCTATCTGGAAGGACAAGACCTTCTTCTTCGCTCACTACGAAGGACGCCGATTCAACAGCTCGACAGATATTTCCCGGCGCGTGCCTTCGTGCAATATGAAGCTCGGAATCCTGGCTTTCGGTGGAGTGGAATACAACTTGAACCCGGGTGCTGTCACAGATTGCGCCGGCGCCGCGATCCAGCCTGCCAACTGCGGAACAGTCGCAACTCCCGCCCCGTGTGATCCCAGAGGTCTGGGTCTTAATCCCGCAATCGCCGCAGTATGGGCAAAGGAACCAACCGGTGACTCCGGGGCTTTGGCCACCGCGACCGGGGCGGACGGCATTAACACGCTTGGATTTACCCGACCCGTGGGGATTCCGATTCGTGAGGAGTTTGGCGTCATCCGTCTTGACCATGTGATCAATTCTAAGTGGCAGTTCATGACCAGCTACCGTTATGGCAAGACTAGCTTTACGTCCCCGGTACAAGCTGACATCGGGGGTCTGCTATCCGGGAATCAAATCGGTGTTCCTAAGTCTACAGCGCTGCGACCCCTTGCTCCGCGGTATGTTGTTGCTGGTCTGACGGGACAGATCACGCCGCATTTGACCAGCGACTTTCGCTTCGACTGGATGCGGCATTGGTGGGAATGGGCGACGTTGCACCCGTCCGTCATACCGGCGCCGCAGGGCTTCCCGCAGGCGAACGGCCTAAACGCCGCTCTCAGTATTTCGGGAGAAGGCATTGGCGTCGGCATGCAGCCCATCAACGTAGACACGCAGAACGCCCGAAGCCGACTTTGGAACGGCAAAGAATATAACATCATTGAAAACCTGAGCTGGGTGAAAAGCAACCACCTCTTCCAGTTTGGCGGACGCATCGGCCATCAACATTTCTTCCACCGGCGTGACGATAAGGTAGTCGGCGGGTTAACCTCCGAAGTCTTCACGATCGGGCGGCTTTCTTCCGGCAGCCATGTCAATGGCATTCCGTTCCCGGTGGGATTTGCGGGTAGCGCGTCCAGATGGCGCACTGACTACGCCTCGATCCTGGGAATCATGGAGCGCGCCCAGCAGCTCTTTACGCGCGGACCTGATTTCTCTCCGAACCCGGCGGGCACCCCGCTGCGCCAGAGCACGGTCGTAGACAGCTACTCTCTGTATGCCTCCGATAGCTGGCGGGTTAAGCCATCCCTCACTGTGACACTCGGACTTAACTGGGGCGTCCAGCTGCCGCCGTACGAATCAAGCGGCGAACAGACGATGGTTGTGGATGACTCGACGGGCAAAGTGATTGACTTTGACAAATACATAGAGACACGTCGGACGCAAGCGCTGGCGGGTCAAATCTATAACCCGCAACTGGACTATGTGCCCATCAAGCAGTTAGGCCGCAAGTATCCTTACGATCCGGACTGGAGCAATTTTGGCCCGCGTGTGGCCGTCGCCTGGAATCCATCGTATAGCGGCGGGGTGCTGGGTAATCTGTTCGGTGGTCGCAAAGGCGTGTTGCGGGGTGGTTACGCTCGGGTTTATGACCGCATCAATGGCGTGGGCATCGTAATGATTCCGGCGCTGGGCGTGGGCTTCGGCAACAACCTTCGTTGCGCCGGTCCACAAGTGAATGCGGGTGTCGTATCCTGCGGAACTTCCACACCCAGCAATGCGTTCCGCATAGGCAAGGATGGGACGACGGTTCCTATGCCGCCTCTTGCAACCATCCCATCAGGCAAGCCGTTGATTCCGGGCACAAACAGCCCGTTTGAGACCCTAGATTTCCGGATCAACCCAAAGCGCAAAATCGGCTACGCCGACACATTCGACGTGACGTTTCAGCGACAACTCGGCAACAATGCACTGTTGGAAGTCGGCTACGTCGGCAATTACGCCAAGAAGCTGTATCAGGGCTATGCTGCCCAACAGGTGCCCTACATGTATACGCTGGGCGGGCAAAGCTTTGCGAAAGCTTGGAGCAACGTAGCCCAGGCGATTATCAAAAATCCTAGCATTAACCCAGCCACCATCCCGAATCAGCCTTTCTTTGAGGCCTTTGGTTCGGCGAACGGGCTGTGTACGTCAGGTAGTTGTACTCAATTCTTCCTCAGCGACTTCGGTGACGGCCTAGCGGGATTCCAAACCTTCAATTACACGGACTTCTGGGAATCATATGGCACCGGCGGGCCAGATACGAACCAAGTCCTGGATTCCTACATCATCGGCAGCAATGGGCGGTCGAACTACAACGCGGGGTTCGTTAGCCTACGCAAGACGACGTCGGCGGGCCTGAATCTTACGTTCAACTACACCTATTCCCATGCCTTCGACCAGATCGGCCAGAACCAAGAGAGCCTCAACGAGGCTTCGGACGCGTTCAAGCTGGACCGGGATTATGGCTCGGCTCAGTTTGACCGGCGCCACGTCTTCACTTCGCTTGTTACCTATGACCTGCCGTTTGGCGGCGGGAAGCGCTACTCTTCCGGCAGCGGTGCGGTGAACAAAATCATTGGCGGATGGAACGTTTCCGGCGTGTGGACCTACGCGACGGGCCTTCCCCTTGACATCTTCAACGGCGCCAGTTGCCAGGAACTCGGCCAGGGGGCCGTCTTTGGGAACTGCAGTTCCTACTTCCCGCTCGACAATAAAGTCGTGAAGGGGTCGGTTCACAACTCAGGCGGATCACTGACAGCATTTCCAAATGCAGATGCCGTCAACAACGATCCACTGGGTGGATTCTCTTTCTTCACGCCGCCCGATCCCGCTATCTATGGCCGCACGGGCCGCGGCTTTTACCGCAGCATGAACCGGTGGAACGTGGACTTCGGCGTCTCCAAAGCCACCAAAATCACGGAACTGGTGAGCACTCGTTTCGACTGCCAAATGACAAACGTGTTCAACCATCCGATGTTCAGCGATCCGTTCGGTCTTACTGATATAAGTGGCGGCAGCTTCGGCAAGTTAAATAATCAGTACAACGGGCCGCGATTCATCCAATTCGGTTTGCGCTTCGACTTCTAAGTGAACCCCCAACTGAAGCGCATTTCCGTGGGCTGGGCCATTTGGCCTATGGCCTAGCCCATGCTCTTTTTGCGCAGGGGAGAAACGGATGGGTTTGGAGACAGGCTAGATTACTAATCGTTGCGGATCTTGCCAGCCTGCTTCAGGCGATCGAGCCAGCGGCGGGCGGTGGCGGCCTGCGAGTGGTCCGGATGGTTTTGAATGAAATTGCGCAAGGCTTGGGCGGAGTCCTCATAGCGGCCTACGGAAGTCAGCGATTGGGCCACGAGTAGCTCAATTTCCGGGGCGCGCCCTTCGGATGCCGCCAGTGCGCCTTGGGACTCTTTCAGCGCACGCTCGTATTGGCGCTGGTAGTAGCAAGCCCTCGCGAGTGTCCAGCGCGTCTCCCAGGAATGTGGATTTAACTCCAGTGCCTTTTCGAGCGGCGAGAGCGCGGCGTCATACTTGCTTTGGTTGGAAAGGACAGTTCCGAGGGCGGCCAGCGCGCGGGCGTGCTTCGGGTCGATCTGGGTCGCCTTAGTGAGTGCTTCCTGCGCCCGGGGCAGATCATTCCGGCGGATGTAAAGCACGCCGAAAAGGTAAAGCACATCAGGGTGGTTGGGTGCGAGTGCTGCAGCAGCATCCAAGTGCTTCTGAGCGTCGTCGAATCTATTCTCCTGAAGCGCCTTGAGGCTTAAGTCGGCTTCCTTTTGCGCTTTGGGGGCCAGAACAGGAGCTCCAGGAGTACCGGTCACAGTGGCGTTCGGGTTCGCATCAGCCTCCGGCTGCATATAGACATCGACTTCCACTCTCACAGGAATCGGGACATCCACGTTCGCCCGACCTGGCTTGTATCCGCTCGCTTCGACTATCACTGAAAAATCGCCGAGATTTTGCGGCAGCAGAATCGCGCGGCCTTGCGAAGTGGTGGTCTGCCCGTTGGGAATGCTTCCATTTCGATACAGTTTAACTACTGCAGTAACGGGCAGCGGGTCGCCAGAACTATTGCGAACGTTCACCACAATCGTGGCATTGTTGCCGCTGACCGCCGTTTGCTCGGTGACACCGTCCTGGCACAGCGCAGGGAGTGCAGGAAACACTACACTGAGGAGTATCGGAAAAGCCAGCCATCCCGTTCGCAACCGGACTTCGTATTGTGCGGAACGCATGGAGGATTCACCGCCCTTTTGATGAGCCTAGTCCTCATGTCCGTTGTCGTCAAGCGAAGCGATTGTCATCTGGCGCCAGTGAACTAGGTAAACGAGCAGGCTTACGGTGCAGCCTGGTAGACCGTGCGGCCACCGACGACGGTGCGCAGGACGTCCAACGGCCGCTAAGCCGGTTTTTATTCTTATTTCGAGTTTTCGCGCACCGTCTCGAAATGAATGACGAAACACAAAATTATTTGGGAGCTGATTCGTTCAGCCGAGTTATGGCTTTCCGCGCTCGCTCCGCATCGCGACCCTTCGGATCTTCATCGAGATAGAGCTGATACTCTTTCACCGCCTCAAACGGCTGCTGCGCGGCCTCGAGCGCGAGCGCGGCGACGATGTGCACGCCAGCGAGTCCCTGGTGAGGAACCGAATGCGCCTTGCGCGCATGCGCAATCGCATCGCCATATTTGTGAATGAGCAGCTCGGCATTCGAAGCAGAGCTAAGAGCCCAAACATTGAGAGGCTCCTGCTCCAGGGACTTGACCAGAAACGTGTCTGCTTCTTCATAGTTGCGCTGGGCAAAGGAAATGCGCGCAAGGTTTCTGTAGGCAGCGGGGAAATCGGGATTCAGCTCGATGGCTTTGGAAAATGACTCCCGCGCGGCGTCCATCTCATTCAATTCCACTTCAACCATTCCGAGGCCGTTATAGGCCAGGTCGTACCGCGGATACTCGCGAATGGCGGATTCGAACAGCGCGCGGCTCTCTTGCCAGTGCTGCTGACGCATAGCGTCGCCAGCCTGTTCGAAGGCTTTGCGCGCCGACGCGGGGACGCGCAGGCGCAGCGCAGCAACCGTGCCTCCCGGTAGGGTTTCGTTAGTGCGCCGATCAGCATCTACATGACGAACGCGGATGCGCTCGACATGCGACGTTTCATTGCGCGAGATCTCGAATTCGCCTTCGTACGTTTGGATGTTAGGTCCGGTGATTCGAACGCGATGTACACCCGATAGCGTCCGGAAGATTACTGCGCCCGCGTCGTCTGCAAGCTTTCGATCCATTGCGCCGCCGGATCCGAGGGCGTCCATGAGATCAACCGTAACGTTGGCGGCTTTTTCGACATCGCCATCAACCGTAACAAACAGGCGCAGTACAACGGGTTGGGCGGACAAAGGAGACTGCCTTTGAGCGAGGCAAACGCTGGCAACGGCGAGACTGGCCAAAAGGCCATGTAAGACACGCCAGATGAACACGAGAAAAGTTGCAGAAGGTGTGGTCGAGATCAATCGCAGAAGCACAGCAGACAAATAGTAATGCTCAATGGATGAAAAAAGAAAGGGGCCGGTTGTTACGCGGCCCCTTGAGAATTGAGGAGGTTAGAAGATGAAGCGGATCGCCAACTGCATGTTTCGGGCGCCCTGGAACACCGTGGCCATGCCGTAGCGGTTCGCCAGCGTGCGCGGCGACTGAACGCCCGCAAACGTTGCCGTTCCGTTCAGCGCATCCACGAAGTTGAAGCCGTTCATGACTTTGCCCCAATCCGTGCGTGGATCCCCGCTGAAGCGCGATGCCCGCGTGGGGTTGATCAGGCCGGTGGCTATGACGTTCTCATTGAAGGCGTTGGCGGTGCGATTGTTAAGCAGGTTGGTGATATTGGCTTCGAACTTGAGTCTCATGGCCTCGTGAGTCTTGCTCACGGGGATCTCATGCGTCAGGCTGAAATCCGTCTGGAAGTATGGATCAGTACGGGCACTGGTGTCGATGCCATCCAACACAATGGTGCCGGTGGGATCCCGGTGAAAACTCGCCATACTCCCGCGCTTGATCCACTGGCATGCCGAACCAGTACCCACAACCGACAGGCACGTATTGATTGGCGAACCCTGGAAAGCAGTCTGGCTCAAGCCGAACACCGTTGCTTGGCCCCTAAACCACTTTTGACGATAGTATCCATAGATCGTGGCAGTATTGGGGCGGTCCGTTGCGAGTGGTCCGTAATCGGGCGAACCGTCCGCATTATAGGTCATGTTGGGCAGGTCAAACGCGCGCCCATTGTTTGGCGAGTGACGTCCGCCTCCTCCATCGGTTGGATCGGTGTTGGTCAGACCCGCGTAGTTTCCACGGAGCTTGCTGTAGGTGTAGGAGATCGCACCGAACCATTTAGCTGTCGGACGCCTGAGAAGACGAAACTCCACGCCGTCGTAGTTACGCACGGGCGGCTGAACGGGTGGGCACTCGGCGCAGAACGGTCCCCCATTCGAGGTTGTTAGCAGGTAGTTGTTGCCGTTCGCATCAGGGATGACGACTGGGCGATGTAGTACATCCGCAAAGGGTTGGCCGGGGTTCCCGATATAAAATCCGAGATTATCCGTGATAGACATGTCCTCGATGGTACTGTCGAGACGTTTTCGAGAGTAACGCGTCTCCAAACTCCAGTTCGGGTTGATGGCCCAGTCGACACCAGTGACGACCTCATGTTGCTTCATCGGCTTCATAATGGGATCAATCGCCGGGTCCCGCGGGTCCGCCTTGGTAGCCCGGAAATCCACATTTTCGATGAAACGACCCGCGGTCACGCCCGGAGCCGGGCCTGTCGGCGTGCAGGCATGCGGAGCCGGCGCGCCACCGTTGACGCTCAAGAGGGGAGCAGTCGGAGTAATGGCGGCGTAGTTGGTTGAATCCAAGGCGTAAACGCAATCATGCCAGTAGTCGCTGCCGAAGGAGCCACGGGCCAAGCCCATCTTCATGATGTCGTAGAACTGTCCATAGCTAGCGAAAACCTTAACCTTGCCATTATGAAGCAGGTCATAGGCGCCGCCGATGCGGGGCGCAATTTTGTCGCTGAATCCGAAGTGCACGGTTGGGAAACGGGCCGGATCATAGGGGGGCTGGTCTTCTTCATCGAAACGGACGCCGAGGTTCAGAGTGAGTCCTTTGCCCACAGTCCACGAATCCTGGACGTAAAGAGCATTTGCAGTCAGCTGATCAGCACCGGTATTATCCACGCCGTCCCGAACGATATAGTAACCAAATTGTCCCTGGCAGCCAGCTGATGCGGCATTTGCCGCGCGGGTTGCCGCATCGGGTCCGAACGCCGGATTGTTTGCGTTTTGGGCGATGATGGGGTCGCAGATGGTCGTACTTGTGACCGGCGAGTACTGCGTGGCCCAATTGAGCAGGACCTGGGCCTTATTGAATGTTCCGAGAGTGTTGTTGTACTGGGATTGGTGGAAATAACCGCCTTTAAAAGTGTGGCTACCCAAGAACCTCCCCACAAAATACGATACATCCGCGTTGAAAGTCTTGCGCTTGTAGGCGTCAAAGAACACTGTGAAGGTACTAGGA
>Ga0137363_10002974_pt1 | contig 10203 bp, 5 predicted proteins | sample MadtaG_FD_104800 | JGI IMG/M metagenome (GOLD analysis project Ga0137363, IMG submission 104800) | Vadose zone soil microbial communities from Angelo Coast Range Reserve, California, USA - Mad1_115_16 metaG | ecosystem: Environmental > Terrestrial > Soil > Vadose zone | place: USA: California...
CGGATCGGATGCGTCCGCCTGCACGGTCTCGACGCCGGCGCCAGCTTCGGCCCGCAGCGCGCGCAGCCCGTCGCCGCCGCGCGCCACCGCAGTCACGCGCACGCCCTCTCCAACCAGTGCCTGGACCGTCGCCTTGCCCACGCCCGAGCTCGCCCCGCTCACGACCGCCACTTTTCCTCGAAGTGATGTCATCCGATCGACCCTCCTGACAGGAAGACGATCGAGCGGGGCGAAAAGATGCGGTCGAAAGCGGCCGCGTCGCCGGCGAATTGCGTTATCCCATTTCTGCTACCGCCGCCGAAAAACCCTTTCCCCACAAGGGCCCAAAAAGCTTCCCAAGCTGGACGTCGCCGGTTCGACCCCGGTCGCCCGCTCTCGTGAAAGCGCCGAGTTCTCGCGGCGTTGCGAGGCGCAGCGTCAGAAGGCGGATCGGAGAGCCAGCCTCGAGGCTGGTGATCTACTGCGCGAGGCGCGCGTAGCGCTCGGAAAACGCTAGGCTTCGCGAGCCCGACGTCCTCGAGAAACTGCTACCGAAATTGCTACCGCTCGGCCTTCGTTCCCTCGCGCACCCTGGTGAAACACCAGCGTGGACAGGAAGCCGGCGATGAAGGCTCTCATGTGGGGCACGAGCGCTCTCCCTTATCCTTCAGAGCACGTTCAAGGAGTAGGGCGAGCCAGCGCTCCGGAGATAATGGGCCCGGTCCGCGTAAGGCCAAGGCGATCAAACTCGCAATATATAGTAGATTGATCTCATAACCGGGCGGTCCGAAAATCGGGCCGGTCGCGGTCAGGCCGATCGTGTTGACGGAACTGAAGCCATAGCGCAGCTGAACCGTGAACATCGCTACGAGCATGGAGACGATGAGGGGCACACTCGCCAGCGTTACGAGCACCCCCGCGAATATGGCCAATCCCCCGAAGACTTCGAGCAGCGTGACTATCCATGCGGTCGCCGCCGGAAAGGGAGCGCCAATCTGCTGCAGCAATTTCCCGAACTGGTCAGGCCCTCTGCTCCATTTCGCCACACCATGCGCCATGAAACCGTATCCGACGACTAACCGAAGCGGGAGCAATGCCCACTGATGCGACGCCGCTCTGTTCCGTGCCTCATCCATCGTCACCTTCCTGAACGGAACCCGGGACTATACGATAAACCATTACGCGGTTGAGGCACATACGGGCCGCCTGCCGTCATGCGATCGATTGCCGGCCGTCGCCGCCTCTCGTAGCTTGCGCAGGGGGTGCATAGATTCACCGTGCGACGAAGTCGCGGATCGCGGCCGCGATCTCCCTGGCATGGGTCTCGAGCGCGAAGTAAGGACAGCAACTCGCGATTCACCTGCTCGGAGTGGGTCCAGATGAAGCCGTGCGGTCCGCCCTCGATCACGACGAGGCGACTTCCCTGTCAGTCGCTCGTGAAGCGGGACCCCGGTCGCGGCGAGGGGAAGGATCCGATCGGCGTCCCCCTGGGCGACGAGCGCGGGGACGTTCACGCGCTGGAGGTCGCGGCGGAAGTCCGTCGTCCACGCCGCGACGCAGTCGAGCGTGCCCTTGGGAGAGGCGCCCGCGGCGACGTTCCAGCCGAGCTGCACGACATGCTCGCTGACAGGCCCGGCCGCGAAGACGTCGGCGTTGTAGAAATCCGCGAGGAACCTAGCCAGGAACGCGGGACGGTCCGCGACGAGGCTCTCCTTGATCGCCTCGAACACGCCGGCGTCCACGCCGCGGGGGTCGTCGGGCGTCTTCAGCAGGAACGGCGGAACCGGTGCCAGGAAGACGGCGCTTCGCACCCGCTTCGCTCCGTAGGCGCCGAGATAGCGCGCGACCTCGCCGGTCCCCATCGAGAAGCCCACCAACGTGACGTCGTGCGCGTCGATGTGCGTGAGGAGCTTGTGCAGATCGGCGGCAAACGTGTCATAGTCGTATCCGACCGTCGGCTTACTGGACTGGCCGAACCCGCGGCGGTCGTACGTGACCGCCCGGTAGCCTGCGGCCAGCAGGGCGGGGACCTGCTTCTCCCAGGACGCACCGCTGAGCGGCCATCCGTGGATCAGGACGACTGGTCGGCCCGATCCGTGATCCTCGTAGTAGAGGTCGATGGAGCCCGAGTTCTCGCGGCCGACCGCGATGCTGCTCATCGCGCGCCTCCTTCCCGTCAGTGTGGGCGACTATCCCAGCCGAAGGGCGTGAAATTCGACCGCACAACTCCGTGCGGCGGTCGTGACGCGCTCGGGAGCGGGGGCGATCGCGGGGGCGTTTTACGCCACGGAAGCAGCCAGGAGGCGCTCGGTCAGAGCCCGATGGCGCGGCATACCGAAGCGTCCGTAGTGCTCCGCCGCCTCGCCGAGCAGCGCACGCACGGTTGCCCGGTCGCTCGCGCGAGCACGATCGAGGAGCATCATCGCGCGGAAGCGACGGATATCGACCTGCTCCAGCCATTGCGGAAACACTCCAGCCTGCTGCGATGCCACCTCGAAGTGATGCTCGGCCGCCGTCCATTCGCCGGCCGCGGCGGCGGCGATACCCGCGGCGGTCCGGACGAAGCGCGGGGCCGTCCAGGTCCAGACCGCGCCCGTGGTGAGGAGCTCGAGCACAAGGTGATGCAGCGCCGCCACCTTCTCCCGTTCACCGAGGACGGCGAGCCCCTCGATCACCAGGAGGAGCATGTTCCACGCGCCCCCGGTGTTCGGACGGCCGGCGGAGGGTAGGACGCCGTGCGCCTCATCCAGCAGCGCGAGGGCGCCGATCCGATCCCCGAGGTAGGCTCGCTGCCGGAACAGGGCGCCGACCATGGTACCCTGGCCGGCGCTCGGGAACGAGGCCCGGTAGGCCTCCTCGGCCTCCGCGGACGCGAGGTCCCACTCACCCCGGAGGAAGTGAACGAGGCTCAGCTGTGCGAGGGACATGCCCGCCATGCCCCCGGCTTGAACATTCGAGGGCCAGTGCATCTGGTCGATGGGCGGGACGGGTGATGTGGCAGGTTTGACCGCGTGGCCCAGGGATTCCTCCAGCCGTGCGAGGTCGAAGTCCTTCCCGAACTCGATCCAGGCGCGCATCTGGACGCAGGTCACGACCGCGTCCGGTTGCCCGATCTCGTCGGCGATCGGTTCGAGGCGTTCCGCGATCCGGGAGGCCTCCACGGGCCGCCCGAGGATGGAGAGCGCCTGCGCCATCCAGGTGAGGCGCCAGCCTTCGACCGACCGCGGGTAGGGCAGGGTGCTCGCGTCCTTGGCCGCGCGGCCGTCGGCGAGCGCGTCCTCGAGCCGGAAGAAGTAGAAGTGGAAGACGGCTCGGTCCGAGAGGACGCGCACCATCAGCGCAGGGTCGCCGAGCTCCTGCGCGAGAGCCACCGCCTCCGTGAACCCGTCCCGAGCGGCCTCGTACCTGCCCGCGGCCGCCGTGATCAACGCGACCTGGCAGAGAAGGCGGACGCGATAGGCGCTCCGGTCGCCTTCCAGCAGGGAGAGGCCGCGACTCGCGACCTTGATCACCTTCCGGTAGCGACGAGCCCACATGAGGCCGTCCGTCATGTCCGTGAAGCTCCGGCCGATGAGCTCGCGATCGCCGGTCTCGACGTAGATATCGATCGCTTCGCTGCCATGGACGACTGCCTCGTCGACCCGACCCAGGCCGTGGTCCGCGGTGGCCATGGCCGACAGGATCTCGGCGCGCACCATCGGGTGGTCTTCCTGGTACGCGAGCGCCGCCTCGAAGGCCCGATGGGCCTCCTCGAACGCCGACGCCTCGAGGGCCGCCTTCCCGGCGCGCATCAGGGCCCTCGCGAGCTCGTGCGGGTCGGCGAAGCCGCCCGCCTTCATTAGATGGTCGGCGATCTCGCCCGCGCGTTCGTGGGCGGCGCGGGGATGGAGCCGCTCGATCGCACGGGCGACGCTCGCGTGGAGCCGCTGCCGACGCGGTACCACGATCCCCTGGAGGAGCGTCTGACGCACGAGCTCGTGTGCGAAGGTGAAGGGCGTCTCGGGGCCTTCGGCGCTCGACACGATGAGACCCATCTGCTGCGCCTTCTCGATGACGTCGCACAGCTCGTCGACGTCGACCCGGTCGAAGAGCAACTGGACGAGCTGGAAGCTGAAGCTCCGGCCGATCACCGCGGCGGCGGCCAGGACGTGCCGCTCCCGCTCCTCCAGGCGGTCGAGTCGCCGGCCGATGACCAGGCGGACGTTCTCCGGGACGTCCGTCTCGTCGATGGTGATGTCCGAACGGAACTCCCCGGCCGCGTCGAAGACCCTCCCGTCCTCGATGAGGTGCTTGTACACTTCCTCGACGAAGAAAGGGTTCCCCTCCGTATCATCGTAGAGGAGGTTCACCAGACGGTCCGACGGCGAGCGGGGGTCGAGCGTCTGCAGCATCTGGGCAACCTCGTCGCGGGAGAGGCCGCCGAGCTTCACCGGTCGCACGCCGATCCGGATGAGCTCTTCCAGCGTCCTGACGAGCGTCGGATTCTCATCGCCATACGCCGTCCGGAACGTCCCGATGATGACGACGGGAAGCTGGGCCACGCGACGCGCAAGGTGGACGAGGAGGGACAGGGTTGATGCGTCGGCCCAGTGGAGGTCGTCGACGACGTGGAGCTGGGGACGAACGCGGGCCGAGTGCGCGAGCGCTTCCGAGAAGCTCTGGAAGAGATGTCGACGTCGCTGCTGCGGAGGCAGCTCCCGCGCTTCCGGAAGGTCGGGGAAGACCCGCCGGAGACGGGGGGCGATCTGCGCGAGCTCGGCCGTATTGTCGCCGATGGATCTCCGGTAGTCGTCGAGGCTAGCCGCCTGTGCGAGGCCGCTCTCCACGATCTCCGCGAACGGCAGGTAGGGAAACGGCTCGTCGCGCTCGTAGCAGTGCCCGACCAGCACTCGGAACCCAGCGCGCGCGGCGTCGTCGGCCGTCTCCATCGCGAGACGCGTCTTGCCGACGCCTGGTCCGCCGCCGAGCATCACCAGCGACCCTTGTCCCTCGCGCGCACGGGCGATGGCGGCACGAATCGTGGCACGTTCGGGTTCGCGTCCGACGAACCGCGTGCGTTCGGCGAGGGAGAAGAGCGACACGCCGAGCACCGCCGGCCGGGCGTCCCGCGGACCCGTTCCGGCGTCTCGCAGCGGCATCGGCGCGCTGGCCGACTCGGGGTCCGTCGGGCCGAATTCCCATGCGATCGGGAGGTCGGGGTCATCGTCGTACGCGCAGAACGCGCCCGTCCGGATGCACCGCGAGAGCACGTCTCCGAGCGCAGCGTCGTTCTGCGCGATCCGGTCGATCACGGCACGGATCGTCTTCGTGACACTCTGCCGTGCCCGTTCGGAAGCGGAGGCGGCTCGCCGGTTCCGGCCGCCCAGGCCCACGGCGCGCGACAACTCGCTCGTGAGGATGGCGATGTCCCGCTCGGCGATCTCGGCACGCTCGACCTGCCCAAGCGCCTTGGCAGCGTCGAGCTCTTCGCGCAGCTCGCTGAGCCGGCGGCGGTACGTGGCCTTGGCCTGGTCGTCGAGCATCTCGCCCGCGTCATCCGACGTGGCGAGATGGATCCCTGCCGTTTCCGGCTCCGCGTCGGCCCGCGTGAATTCGTCGTCCTCGCGTTGGTGCGGGACGCCTCCGACGAGATCGAGTGCGTGGAACTCGGTCGCGGGATGACGGAGCAGATGGGCGAGGTACGCGAAGCCCTTCGTGTCCTTCAGTCGAAAGACGCGCTCCCCCAGGCCGACCGTCCAGTACTCGCCGTCCTTCCGGAGGATGCCCCGTGAAGGACGGCTCGGCACGGGGCTGCCCGAAGGTTGCGGCTCGGTGCGAGCGCTGGAAGTGTCCGGCGGCATAAGCACTCTTCATGCCTGCCCGACGACCTGCGTCGGCCGGTAGGCTGAGCGCTGCGTGTGTCGAGGAATCGGCACCGGTGTCGATCGGTCGGCATCAGAAAGCCCCCCCCGATCCCCCGCTTCGAGCGCGTCACGAGCGCCGCACGGACTTGTGCGGTCGAATTTCACGCCCTTCGGGTGAGACCGTCGCCGACACCGACGGAAGGGAGCCGCGGGAGTTGCCAGCGTCGCCTCCGCGGGGCGGGACAACCGCCGTCTGCTCGAGACGACGAGTACATCAAGGAAAAGGAGTCGAACAATGAACAAGGCATCGAGAAGATTCGGTCTGCTGGAAGTCAGCGGCGTGCTGCTGCTCGGCATCGCTGGCACCGTCACTGCTCAGTATGGAGGGAGCGGAGGGCCGGTTGCATCGAGTAGCACGTCGCCGGCTCGGTCGAGCCCTTACACGGTGACCAAGCTCGTCGGCGACGTGGCCGGGGCCGCCGCACAGGTCGATCCGAACCTCGTGAACGCCTGGGGTCTGGTCGCCGGGCCGTCCACGCCGTGGTGGGTGAACAACAACCACACGAACACGTCGACGCTCTACGACGGAACCGGCGCCATCCTCCCACTCGTGGTCACGGTCCCGGGGGGACCCACCGGCATCGTCTTCAACGGCGGGAGCGGGTTCGTGGTCAGCGACGGCACCAACTCGGGGCCGGCGACGTTCATCTTCGCCACCGAGGGCGGCGTCATCAGCGGATGGAACCGGGCCGTTCCTCCGCCGGCCGCGACCCAGGCGCTCACCGGCGTCGACCGCTCCGGCGTGGGTGCCGTCTACAAGGGCCTCACGATCGCCTCGACGGCCGCCGGCGACGAGCTCTATGCCGCGGACTTCCACAACGCCCGCGTCGACGTGTTCGACAGCAGCTTCAACCTGGTGAGCACGCCAGGCGCCTTCGTCGACGACAAGATTCCGCGCCACTACGCGCCCTACGGCATCCAGAACATCAACGGCGCGATCTTCGTCACGTACGCGAAGCAAGACAAAGCCAAGATGAACGACGCCCCCGGGGCGGGGTTCGGCTTCGTCGATGCGTTCGACACGAGCGGGAACCTGCTCACGCGCGTCGCCAGCAGGGGCGTCCTGAACGCTCCGTGGGGATTGGCGCTCGCGCCGTCCGACTTCGGTGCCTTCAGTGGCGATCTGCTGGTGGGGAACTTCGGCAACGGCATGATCCACGCCTATCAGCAGCAGTCGAACGGCAGCTGGAAGCTTCACGGTGCGCTCAGGGTCTCGAAACGGAAGCAGCTCAGGATCGACGGGCTGTGGGGCCTGCAGTTCGGGAACGGCGGCCCAGCCGGACCCACGAACACGCTCTACTTCACGGCCGGTCCCAAGAAGGGGTCGCACGGCCTCTTCGGAAGCATCCAGTCCGCCGCGGCGGGAGCGACGACGACCACGACCACACCCGCCGGCGGCACGACGACGTCGACGACGATGACGTCCGGTACCCAGACACACACCGTCATGGTCGGCGAGGGCGGGTCGCTCGTGTTCACGCCTGCCGATCTCACCATCAACGTCGGTGACACCGTGCGCTGGGTGTGGATGAGCTCCGGTCACAGCGTCGTCAGCGGGACCGACGGGAACGCGGACAACCAGTTCTGCTCCCCGTCCAACACGGGGTGTGACAATCCCCCGCTCTCGAGCAACGGGTTCACTTTCGAGCACACGTTCACGCAGCCGGGTACGTTCCCGTACTACTGCTCGGTGCACTTCTCGCTCGGCATGACCGGCACCATCACGGTGCAGTAGCGCCGCGCCGACGGAGGAGATCGTCATGCTGCGCATCAATCTGAGAATCGTGTGCCTGCTGGTCGGCCTCTCCGCTGCGCTCTGTGCGAGGACGACCGCTGCGGCGAGTGCACCCGGAGACGAGCAGCCGATCATCGGCGAGCGGCTCTCGCTGAACGCCCGCCCCGCGGCGGCCATGGGACGCCTCTTCGCGCTCTCGAAAGACCCCACGATCACGTTCGGTGGCGGTAACGGGAGCGCAGACGATCCCACGCAGTTCGGCGGCAGCCTTCGCGTCCTCACGACCACGGGTGATCGCTTCGACAGTACGTACAACCTGCCGCCGGCTGGCTGGCAGACGATCGGTGCTCCAGGTCAGAACAAGGGCTACCAGTTCACGAGCAAGACGGGGCCGATCAACCGAGTCACGGTGGTGCCAGGCCGCAGGATACGGGTCGAGGGCGCGTTCACGGCAACGCTGTCGACGAATCCGGATCCTGTGGAGCTCGTGCTGCGCACGGGCGCCACGCACTACTGTCTCGCGTTCGGTGGCAAGGCGAAATTCCAAGCGAGTAAAAGATTCACCGCGACCACCTCGCCGGCACCCGCGTCGTGCCCTGCCCCGGTGGACTGGTCCAGCTACGGCTTCGATCTCACGCAAACGCGTTTCAACCCCGAGGAGGGACTGATCAACGCCGCCACCGTCTCCCAGCTGGATGTCCAATGGTTCTTCTCGACCGGCAGCGGCATGGCATTCGTGTCGGCAACACCGTCGGTCGTGGGCGGTGTCGTGTACGTCGGCGCGTGGAACGGCACGATGTATGCCCTCGACGCCTTCTCGGGTCAGCCGCTGTGGACGTTCAACATCAACGATCCGCATGCGGAGGATCGGGGTGGCTTTCCCGGAATCCAGTCCTCCGCGGCGGTCGTCGACGGCGTCGTCTACTTCGGGGCCGCCGACGCGAACGTGTACGCGCTCGACGCGCTCACGGGGGCGCTCAAGTGGAAACACTCCCTCGGAAACCCCGATCCGAGCGTCGAGGGCGCGCACGTGTGGTCCTCGCCCGCCGTCTTCAACGGCAAGGTCTACGTCGGGAAATCGTCGCATCGCGATGCCCCATGCGTCCGCGGGAACGTCATGGCGTTGGATGCTGAGACGGGCGCCGAGGTCTGGCGGTTCGACCCGCTCCCCGAGCGCATCTGTGGGACGGATACGCGGCACGCCTGCACGACGGACGCCGAATGCTCGGGCAGCAGCTGTGTCCCCTTCTTGGTGTGTCGATCTGGCTCCGGAGAGCAGACGCAGAGCCAGCTCTGCGCCTCGGACGCCGATTGCACGCCACCGGCGAGCTGTCAGCGGCCGTTGGGAAGCGGCCTGACGTCATCAGCAGCGATCGACGCCGGGAGAGGTGCGGTGTACGTCGACTTCGGCGACTGCATTGGCGCAGGCAACACCGGCTTCTCCAACTCGCTGGTTGCACTCGATGCAGAGACGGGCGCGCTGCGGTGGGATTTCTCGCCGATCCCGAACGGGAATCTCGGCGACCTCGACTTCATCTCGTCGCCCAACATATTCACTACAGCGATCGGCTCGACGCCGACGCCGGTGGTCGGGGTCGGGAGCAAGAACGGCGTCTACTACGCCGTCGAACAGGACACCGGTGCGCTCGTGTGGCAGCAAGTGGTGGTGGCGGGAGGCGAGGCCGGCGGATTCAGTCCGTCGACGGGCGTCGCGTTCGGGAAGATCTACGCCGCTACCTTCACCGGGCCACCGTACATCTTCGCCCTCGACGCCACGAACGGTGCCGTCGCGTGGCAGTGTCCGCCGACGGAGTGCGATGTTTTCAGCTTCGGACCCGCCGGGATCGCAGGCGGTGTGTACTTCGTGGGCGACAGCTCGCGTCAGCTGCGGGCGTTCGATGCCGGGACGGGTGCCCTGCTCCGGAAGCTCGACCTCGGAGGCCAAATCTCGTCGGGCCCGGCGGTCGTGAACGACATGGTGTTCGTCGGCGTTGGGACCGGATTCTTTTCTCCAGCGGGGGAGTCGCAGGGAGTGTACGGGCTCGGGCTCGACCGCCGGGCCGCGCGGGCGCGGCGTACCGGCACGCGTATGAGAGCCGGGACCGAAAGCGAACCCGTAATGGAGGGAGATCATCTATGAAACAGTCTGTACTGCAACCCGTGCTCGTCGCGACGTGCCTGGCTGCCATAGGCGCGCCGCGTCCGGCGCCAGGACGTCACACGAGCAGTGCACCGGGCCGGCCGGTGTAGTGCACTAGCGATCGCGGTTCGCCACACAACTACAACTGTCTCGAGGGGAGAAATATGACACACCGACCATCAGATGAGGCGAAGACCAAGCGCGCAGCAAGCATCATCGCTTGGGTTTCCATACTGGCGATCCTGGGTCTCGCGACCCTTCCCGCGCACGCCAGAACCGTGCCGGGGGACCAACCACCGCCGCCCTGCCACCCCAACCCGCGAGCAAAACAAGACATGAAGACGGTGACCAAACGCGGCGACATCCAAAACCTGCCGGCCGAGCTCCAAGACCGCCTCGTTCAACTTGCTGGACGACCCCATAGCGTGTTGCCCCTGCAGGTGTTC
>Ga0137363_10002980_pt1 | contig 10197 bp, 9 predicted proteins | sample MadtaG_FD_104800 | JGI IMG/M metagenome (GOLD analysis project Ga0137363, IMG submission 104800) | Vadose zone soil microbial communities from Angelo Coast Range Reserve, California, USA - Mad1_115_16 metaG | ecosystem: Environmental > Terrestrial > Soil > Vadose zone | place: USA: California...
CTCGGCGCCGAGCGGCCCTCCCGAATGCAGCAGGACCCGCATCAGGGCGTGTACGTCTCGAGGAGGCGACGCAGCTGATTCATCGACTTCACCAGGTAGTGGGCGACGCCGTCATGGCCGCCTTTCGGCGCCAGGTGCACGGCCGTAAGCCCCATGCGCAGCGCGCCGCGGACGTCCGAGTCCACGCTGTCCCCTACCATGGCCGCATTCGCCGCCTCGAGACCCATCCGATCCAGCGCCAGCTCGAACAGCGGTGGCTCCGGCTTGCCGACGACCAGGGGCCGCGAGCCGGCGGCGGCCGCCACCGCTTCCACGATCGCGCCGCATCCGGGCAGGAAGTCGCCGCCTTCAACCGGCAGCCGCGCGTCGAGGTTGGGCGTGAGGAACGCCGCTCCGCCCGCGACCGCGCGCGAGGCCGCCGTGAGCCGCTCGAAGGAGAAATCGAAGTCATTGCCCACGACGACCGCGCGCGCTTCGCGGTAGCGATCAGTGGGCACGAGGCTGTGCCCGCCGTCCACGACCGCCGCCTCGAGCTCCGGCCCGCCGATGGCGAGCACCCGCGAGGCCGCGCCGACGTGCGCATCCAGCACGCGGCCGAGGATCTCGAGCGGCGTCAGCACCTCGCTGGCGCTGGCCTGGACGCCCAGGCGCTCGAGCTTGGCCTGCATGGTGACGGCGCGGGCCCGCGAGTTGTTCGTGAGAAAGGTGAGCGCCCTGCCCTGGCTCCGCAGGAGCGCCAGCACGTCGCCGGCGCCCGGCACCAGCACGTCGCCGGTCCACACGCAGCCGTCGAGATCGAAGATGAAGCCGCGCATCTCGCGCAGCCCGCGCCGGGATCGGGTCACGGCCGGATACTACCATGCGGGCCGGCACGCGAAGCCGGCCGGAGGCCGGAGCGAGGAAAAACGTGCGTCCCGCGCCGCTCCCGCGCTAGAGTCGAGCCATGGCACGCGCACGCAAGCCCCGTAACTATTCGCTGAGACGGGCGTCTTCCGTCGTCTTCGCGCTGATCTCCATCCTGCCGCTGCTTCTCTTCGCCTACACGCTCTACGCTCTCGACGTCCTCCAGCACCACGTGGCCCAGATCGGCCTGGGCTCGGCGCTGGTGCTCTCCATGATCGGCTTCTACATTTACCAGGTCATGATGTCGCGCCTGTCCGACATCCTTCGCGACATCGAGGAAGAGGAGTCCGCACCTCAACCCTCCGGCACGCCGCAGGGCCCGGTCGTGACCATGGCCGTCGAGCCCGGTCCGAGCGGCCCGATGGCGACAAGCGCGTCACGCCAGGCCACGCCGCCGCCCACGGGTCGTCCGAGCGCTTTCGCCGGCAAGGGGCGGGCAGCCGCGGGCGGCCGCGGAGGGCTCGTCGTTCCGGGCATGGGTCGCATCACAGAGCTGAAGCCGGTGGACGGCACCAGCGCGACGTCGGAGCTGGATTCCATGTGGAGGGTCGAAGCCGAGCCGCTCCTCGGCAAGCGGGTCCTCGTGGCGGTGCGCAACGCGCAGGATCCGGTCAAGGGCATCATGAGCCAGGTCACCCCGGACGGCCTCATCATCGACCAGAACGGCACCAAGGTGGGCATCAGCTACACCCGGGTGTCCGCGATAGAAGCGGATACGACGCCGGACCCGGCCTAGGTAGCTCGGATGGGGGCTCCGCCCCCCTTCCGAAACCTCTCCCCGACGCAGTGCGAGCCGCAGGACGCCGCGGGGCTGGGGCCCCGCCGTCCGAGGCGAGTGATTCGGAAGCTGCGCCGGCGAAGCCGGCGCTCGAAGCGGAGCATTCTGGCTCGCGAGCGAATAGGAATAATCCGACAGGCGCCTAGCGCGCCCGAAGCGGCGCGCAGGGGTCGGGGCGATCGAGTGGTGGACCCGGCCAGACGATCCGGTTCTCCGACACCGCAAGATCGGACGCTCTCTCCTCCGTTTCGACAAAGTCCACGATCAGCTGTCGCGTGCCGGGCCGGAGCGCCTCCACCTGGTCGGCCAACCCGCCCGGCGACTGGTGTCCCCGTCCCACGATGACCACCACCTGCGCAGCCCGCTCGAGCGCCTCGAGAATGCGCTGTGCCATCGTGACGTTGCGGGCGTGCCATGCCTCGACCATCCGCGGCACGGCGGCCGCCGGCAGGAGGCCGCAGTGTGCCGTCTCGATCTCGCTCGCGATGCGGCGCTCGCGATTGTCGTCGCGAGCCAGGCGGGAGGCGACCCGGCTTCGCTCGCCGGGAGCCAGCGCCGCCAGCCCTTCGCCGGCGATCCGGCGCACCGCAGGCCTGGGCAGGTCGAGGGCTATGACCGTCAGGCGGTAGCGTCGGGCCAGATCGAAGAGCGGCCGGTACATCTCGAAGTCGGGCCAGCCGCGCAGGGACCACTCGAGACGCTTCGCGAGCGCCGCGGAGTCGGCCGGCTCGAGCATCGCTGCGTCCACCGCGGGCTGCTGGTCCTGCGACAGCATCTCGAAAGCGAGAACGGGCCGCGCCCCGCCCGCCAGCATGGCTTCGAGCACGCGCGCCTGGTCCGCATGGTGGCGTGGGTTGTCGTGGGACTCGCCGAGATAGACGACCTGGGCTCGCACGGCGCGCGCCGCGACGAGCCGCGCCAGAGCCGCTGGATCGGCGTCCCGCGCCATGGTGGTCGCGACGCAACCCGTCAGCAGGAGCATCGCCGCGAGACGCCGCGCGGTCGAGGCGCCTGTCACCCCTGCCCTGGCAGCGGCGGCATCAGGTCCGGAGCCGGCGGCGCAGACCGTCCAGTGCCAGTCGGTAGCCCGCGTTGGCCGGCTCGAGCCGCGCGGCTTCGCTGCGTGCCGCGAGCGCGTCGTCGTAGCGGCCGAGCTTCTCGAGCACCGCGCCCAGCCGGGCGTGGGCCTCCGCATGATCCGGCTTGATCCTGATCGCCTCGCGATACGCCGTCTCGCATTGGGCGTGCTTGCCCTGCTTCTCGAGCGCCGTCCAGAGGTTGAAGTGGCTCTGCGAGTCCGCCGGTCTCAACCTGAGAGCCTGCCGATACGCGGCCTCGGCTTCGGCATCGAGGCCCAGGACCAGCAGGACGCGGCCGAGTCCCCGGTAGGAGGCGATCCGGTTGGGCTTGACGCGCACGGCTTCGCGGAACGCATCGGCGGCTTCGCCGAGCCGCTCCTGCTCGCTCAGCAACTCGCCCAAGTCGGCCCACGCCCGCGCGTAGGCGGGATTGAGCCTCACGGCCTCGCGAAACGCGGCCTCGGCCTCCTCGTAGCGTCGCTGGAAATAGAGCCCCATGCCCAGGCCGCGGTGAAGCGCCGCGCCCTCGGGCCGGAGCCGGAGCGCTTCACGGTACGCCACCTCGGACTCCGCATAGCGTCCCTGACGGCCGAGGCCCAGCGCCAGGTTGGCCCAGGCGACGATGTCGTTGGGGCTCAGCCGAATGGCCTCGCGCAGCGCCGTCTCGGCCTCAGCGTGGCGCCCCTGGCGGCCGAGCGCGATGCCGAGATCCAGGTGGTGGTCGGGATTCTCCGGCGCCAGCCGAACCGCCTCCCGGAAAGCGGCCTCGGCGTTGACCTCGAGCCCCTGGGCTTCGAAAGATACGCCCAGCTCTGCATAGAGATGGGCGTCGTCCGGGCGGAGCGCCAGGGCGCGCGCGTAGGCCTGCGCTTCCTGGTCCCAGTCGCCCTGGCGCCGGCACACGGCCGCCAATCCCAGCCACGCGGCGACGTCGTCGCCGTCGAGGGCCAGGGCGTCTCCGAATGCCGCGGACGCTTCGGGAAGACGGCCAAGCCTCTCCAGCACGAGCCCCAGCCAGCGGTGCCAGAGTCCGCGGTTGGGCTCCAGACGGGCCGCGTCGCGCCACGCGCCCGCCGCCTCGCCGTAGCGCCTGAGTCGCCAGAGCGCGAGCCCCAGGCAGCCGTGGAGTCGCGCGAGACCGGGCCGCTGGCGGATCGCTTCGCGGTAGCGGGTCGCCGCCATGCTCCAGCGCCGCGCGCGCCTGAGCGCGTCGGCCAGGTGGACCAGGGTCCGCAGCCGCGCAGGCTCGATCCCGTGCGCTTCCGTCAGCGCGCGGGCCGCGTCGTTGAGGCGGCCCTGGGCCAGGAGGGCCACCCCGAGCCCACCGAGGGCGACCGCGTGGCGCGGCGCGCGCGCGACCGCCTGGCGGAACGCGGCTTCGGCCTCGGCATGACGCTCCTGCCGGGCGAGCGCTTGGGCGAGGTTGACATGGGCATCCGCCAGTGCCGGCGTGATTTCGACGGCGCGCCTGAGCGCCGCCTCCTCCTCCGCCGCCTTGCCCTGCCGCCGGCACGCGAGTCCGAGCCGGAGGTGGGCGAGCGCGTGGCGCGGCCGGAGCCGCACGGTGTCTCGATAGGCGGCCTCGGCCTCCGCCCACAGCCGCTGGCGCTCGAGGGCCAGCCCCAGCCTGAAGCAGCCTTCGACGGTGCGCGGCGCGAGCGAGAGCGCCGCGTGGAACGCCGCCGCCGCCTCGGCCCAGCGGCGCTGCTCGAACAGCACCACGCCCAGGTCCATGTGCGCGGCCGGCGAGCGCGGCCACAGGCGCGCCACTTCGCGAAATTCCACTTCCGCCTCGTCCGTGCGGCGCTGGCGGCGAAGCGCCGCGCCGAGGGCGGCGCGCAGGCGCGCATTGCGGGGATATGCCTTGAGCGCGACGCGACAGATCGCCTCGGCTTCGACGAAGCGGCCCGAGGTGAGGGCCAGCAACGCGTCCTTGAGCGAGTCTGGGAGCGCGTCCGGCGCGCCGGCGGCAGCCACGCGATCAGAGGGCGATGGGCTCATCCACGTAGACCGTGTACGTCCGCGGCTTGCTGCGCGCGGCGTCGTCGGGGTCGACGTACAGCATGGAGCTCTTGCCGCGTATCTCCGCGGGCAGCACCGAGACGCGGATGAACGAGGTGTCCTCGTCCTTGGCGGAGACCGCGAGCACCGGCTCCCTGCCGCTCTCGAACCAGGCATCCCACGGTCGCATGGCCCTCACGGTCCCCTCGCCGACCGTGACGTCGAGACGTCCGCGCAGGAGACAGCGGATGCCGCCGCCCCGGTGGCGGTGCGGCAGCGCGATCCCGCCGCGCTCGAAATCCACCCGATCGCAGCGGAGGAGCCACGACCCGTGGGAATCGAGAGCCATCGGGTGCTCGAGCAGTACCCGGCCGCCGGCAGGAGGCGGCGGCTGGCGGATCAGCTCGAAGCGGAGCACGCGCGCGCCGGAGGCTCCGGCGACAGCGGCGCCGGGCTTGCCGGCGAGACGCGCGCGCCCCGGATCGAGCGTGGCGGACCCGGCACCTTCGTCTTCGACGTGAATGTCGCCCGCGGCGAGGTAGAGCACGCCGAGGCCCGAGCCGAGCGCGGGCGTGTAGCGGGCCCCTGGGGCGAGCGTGTCTTCGATCAGCCGAAGCGAATAGGGCACGGAAGGACCTCCGGACTCGTCAGGATGAGTCTTCCGTCATTATACGAGAGTTGACACGGCGGCCGAGCCGCCCGTAGGGTTGCCCGATGACGGGCGCGGCCCTGACGTTGGTGTTGTGCGCGGCGGTCATCCACGCGACCTGGAACGCGATGGCCAAGGGCGCGCGCGATCCGATGGCCATGCTCTGGTGGGCGGGCGTCGTGTCCTCGCTCTTCCTGGCGCCGCCGTCCGTCTACGTGCTCGCGAGGGACGGCGTGTCCCCGAGCGCCCTGCCCTTCGTGGCCGCGACGGTCATCCTCCACAGCGTCTACTTCTTCGCCCTGGGCAAGGCCTACCAGACGGGCGACTTCTCTCTCGTCTATCCGATGGCGCGCGGCCTGGGCGTCGCGCTCGTGCCCATGGGCGCGTTCTACTTCTTCAACGAGCGTCTCTCCGCGCTGGGCGTCCTGGGCATCGCGCTGATCCTCGCGGGAATCTTCGCGCTCCACTGGCGGCGAGGCGCCTGGAGGGAGGACGCGCTCCTGAGGCCCGGCACGGGATGGGCGCTCGCCACGGGACTCTGCGTCGCCTCGTACTCGCTGGTGGACAAGGTGGGCGTGTCGCACATCAACCCGCTGCCGTACCTGTGGGCGATGATGCTGGGCTCCTGCGTCTCGCTCCTGCCGCCCGTGCTAGGGAGGCGCGGTTCGCTCGCCCGCGAATGGCGCGAAAACCGGACCGCCGTGCTCCTGTCCGGCGCGCTGAGCCCGGGCGGCTATCTCCTCGTGCTCTTCGCCTTCCGGCTGTCCAAGGCGGGCTACGTCGTGGCGGGGCGCGAGGTGTCCATCGTCATCTCGGCGCTGATCGGGAGTCTGCTGTTCAAGGAGGGCGGACTCGGCCGGCGGTTGACCGGCGCCGCCATCGTCGCCGCCGGCGTCATCTGCGTCGCCCTCGCCCGCTAGCCGGCAATTCATCGACCTCAGGAGGAGAGATCGGCCATGCGCACCTACGCTGAAAAAGTCGCCGCATTCAGGGCTCTGCACGAGCGTCCCGGAGCCTTCGTCATCCCGAACCCGTGGGACGCGGGCACCGCACGAATTTTGGCTGGGATGGGCTTCGAGGCGCTCGCCACGACGAGCCTCGGCTTGGCCAATACGCTCGGGCGTGCCGACGGCACGGGCGCGGTGAGCCGCGAGGAGGTCCTCGCGAACTGCCGCGCCATCTCGACCGCTACCGACCTTCCGGTCAACGCGGACCTGGAAAACGGCTACGCGGACGAGCCGCGCGCCGCCGCGGAGATGATCCGCCTCGCAGCAGAGGCGGGCGTGGCGGGCGGATCGATCGAGGACGCGACGGGCGACCCGTCGAAGCCGATCTACGACTTCGGGCTGGCGGTCGAGCGCGTGCGCGCCGCCGTGGAGGTCGCGCGGTCGCTGCCGGCGCCATTCGTGCTGACGGCCCGGGCGGAGAACTTCCTTCACGGCCGGCGTGATCTCGACGACACGATCGCGCGGCTCCGGGCGTTCGAGGCGGCCGGCGCCGACGTCCTCTACGCCCCGGGGCTTCGCGACCTCGCCACGATCCGGACGGTGACCGCCGCCGTCGGCAAGCCGCTCAACGTGGTCATGAGCGCGGCCGATCCGTCTCTCACGGTCGCCGAGCTCGCGGAGGCCGGCGTGAAGCGCATCAGCGTCGGCGGCGCGCTCTCGCGACTGGCGCTCGCGGCCTTCCTCAAGGGGGCGCGCGAGATGAAGGAGCGCGGATCGTTCACGTACATGCTCGAGACGATTCCAGCAGCCGAGCTCCGCCGGCTGTTCGGCGTGGAGCGCTGACGGCAACCGCGCCGTGTGTTAGCCTCACTCCGGCGGCGGCGGAACACGAGGGCGCACCTCGGCGAGGAGGGATCATGCGATCCATGCGGGTCACCAGGCGAGGATTTCTTCGCGGCGCGGCGACCGCTTCCGTGGGTTGGGGCGCCTTTCCCGCCGTGCTCCGCGCCCAGCCTCGAACGATCAAGATAGGCATGGTGGAGCCGGTCTCGGGCCCGATGGCCGATGTCGGCCAGGACGCAAGGCTCGGCGGCCAGATGGCGGTGGAGGCCGTCAACGCGGCCGGCGGAATCAAGTCGATGGGCGGGGCCCGGCTCGAGCTGCTGACCGCGGACAGCCAGACGAAGGTCGAGGTGGCCCGCGCGGAAGCGGAGCGCCTCATCAATGCCGGCGCCCAGCTCCTGACGGGCGCCTTCCACTCGGCGCACGTCGCCACGATCGCGCCGCTCGCGCAGCAGCGTCGCATCCCCTACGTCATCGACATCACGGCGGCCGACCAGCCGACGGCCAATATCGCCAAGTCGGTGCGCGAGGGACAGCAGAAGGTGCAGTACGTGTACCGGATCTTCCCGGGCAGCGGGACGTTCGGACGGAATGCCGTCCGCTTCATGAGCGAGATCTTCCGGGAGGCGGGCGTGAGCCCGAAGCGGATCGTCGTCATGTACTCCAACGATCTGTTCGGGAAGACGCAGACCGAGAGCTTTCTCGCCGCGCACAAGGCCGCCAACCCGGCCTTCGAGGTCGTGGAGGTGATTCCGTACCCGGAGAACGCGGCCGACCTGTCGACGGAAGTCACGAGGGCGAAGGCCGCCAAGCCCGACGTCATCGCGCCCGTCACGCGGCCCGCGACCGCCGTGCTGCTGCTCGAAGAGCTGGCCAAGCAGCGGGTGGACGTGATGGGCGTCGTCAGCCCCGGCGCGCCGGGACTCTACGAGACCAGGCAGATCCAGCAGCTCAAGGAGCTGATCGAGTACGTCATGGACGCGACCGTGTACGCCAACTACCGGAAGCCGGAGACGCAGCGAGTGGCGGCGGAGTTCGCGAAGCGGTCGGGGGGCCGGAACTTCGACGCCAGCGCCTCCTATCCCTACGACGCCATTCAGGTGATCGCCGACGCGCTCGAGCGCGCCGCCTCGGTCGATCCCGACGCCATCGTCGCGGCCATCAAGAAGACCAATTTCGGAGGCGGGCTCTCGGTCTACAGCGGGCCCATCGTCTTCAACGAGACCGGCGACAACCCCAACGCCTCCACCGCGATGCTCCAGGTCTTAGGGCAAAAAGCCCGCGTGGTCTGGCCGAAGGACGTCGCAGAGCAGCGTTTCGTCTTCCCGCGCCCCAAGGCCTGAGGGCTTCTATTAGGAAGCGGGCGTGATGCTGATGGCGACGAGCCTATTTCCGTCGGGGGTGAGGGTTCCCACCACGGTCACGCGGTCGCCGGACTTCAGGAACATGAGGACGCTCTGGTCGATCTTGGACACGTCGACGTCGAAGGCGTTGCCTCCGCCTTCGGGCGTGAAGGCCATGGTATTGGCCTCGATCCAGATGACCCGGCCCGTGAAGGTGAGGACCTCCTGCGCCGCCGCCACTGAAACGAGCGCCAGGAACAGAAGGATCGCGACGACGGACCGGACCGTGTTTTTCATTGCTCGATACTGTTCCGGGAGGGTGCGCCTGTCAATGATCCAGCCTGCGCCTACTCGCCGCGCAGCGTCGGGTCGAGGACGTCGCGGAGCCAGTCGCCGGTGCGGCTGATCACGATGGAGGTGATCATGAGCACGACGCCGGCGAAGGTCGAAATCCACCACGCAGAGTCGAGATGGTCGCGCCCATCCTGGACCATGCCGCCCCAGGACGGCGTCGGCGGCTGGATGCCGAGCCCCAGGAAGGACAGCGTCGCCTCGAGCACGATGGAGCGCGCCAGCTCGAGGGTGGCGACCACGACGAGCGAGGCCAGCACGTTGGGCAGGACGTGGCGAAGGACGACGCGCACCGTCGAGCCGCCGAGCGCGCGGATCGCCTCGACGAACTCTCTCCCACGAAGCACCAGCACCTGGGCGCGGAGGATCCGCGCGTAGCTGACCCAGCCCGAGAGCCCTATGACCGCGACCAGCGTTGGAAAGCTCGGGCCCAGCACGGCGATGATCCCGATGGCGAGCAGGACGAAGGGGAAGGCTAGCTGCGCGTCAGCCACCGTCATGATGACGGCATCCACGCGGCCGCCGAGGTACCCCGCCGCCAGGCCCAGCGCCGAGCCGATGAGCCCGCCCACGAGCACGGCCGATAAGCCGACCACGAGCGAGACGCGCGAGCCGTAGATGACGCGCGCGAAGACGTCGCGGCCGAGATGATCCGTGCCGAAGAGATGGGCGTGGCCGTCAGCGCCCTCGAGCGTCGGCGGCTTCAAGCGCGTGCGCAGCGACTGGCGCTCGGGGTCCTGCGGGACGACCCACGGCGCCACGACCGCCAGCACCGCCAGTAACGCCACGAAGCCGAGCCCCAGCCGCATGAGCCCGGGCATGCGCCGGCCCCGAGGGCGCGAGGCCTGCATCGCCGCCACCGCGACCTCAGTTGGCCCGGGCGCGGGGATCGAGGACACCATAGAGGAGGTCAACGGCGAAGTTGATGACGATGAACATCAGCGCGGCGAGGAACACCGTGCATTGAACGACCGGGTAGTCGCGGTTGTAGATGGACTGGACGGCGAGCCTGCCGATGCCGGGCCAGGCGAACACCGTTTCGGTCACGACTGCGCCGCCCAAGAGCGTGCCGAACTGGAGCGCCGTGATCGTCAGGATCGGGATCGAGGCGTTCTTGAGCGTGTGTTTGGCGATGACGACCGCCTCGCCAAGTCCCTTGGCGCGAGCCGTGCGGATGTAGTCGGCGCGCAGCACCTCGAGCACTGCCGAGCGCGTCAGCCGCGCGATCGACGCCATCGTGAACGCGCCGAGGGTGAGCGCGGGGAGCACCAGGTTCTGCCAGCCGCCGCGGCCGGAGGTGGGA
>Ga0137363_10002982_pt1 | contig 10193 bp, 7 predicted proteins | sample MadtaG_FD_104800 | JGI IMG/M metagenome (GOLD analysis project Ga0137363, IMG submission 104800) | Vadose zone soil microbial communities from Angelo Coast Range Reserve, California, USA - Mad1_115_16 metaG | ecosystem: Environmental > Terrestrial > Soil > Vadose zone | place: USA: California...
AAATTTGTTGAAAAAGCTTTCGCCGCGTTCCAGCTTCTTGTGGATGCCCTCGCGTTGTTCTTCCAGGCTGGCGATTTCAGAGCGCATTGCTGCTGCTTGCTCGAGCAAATCATTGTGCGCCTGGTTGGCCTCGGTGAACGCGGGGTCCTGGCCGATCGTGAGTCCCGCCTCGCAAAGAAATTCTTGGAACAGCGCATCCATTGCTTCAAAACGGTCTGGGTCGCGCGCGTAGTTCCCCAACAATACGTAATGCTCCAAAAAGTAAACGTCGTCTTTTCCGCCGTCGAGAAAGATCACTCGATTCTTCAGGAGCTCGTAAAGCGCCGCAAAATCCTCGCCAAAAAGCGCCCGGCGCGTTTTGACAATGACGTTGTCCTCGATGTCCGCGAGCATTTGAGCGACTTGCTGTCCCACCCCGCGAATGACTTTCCTCCGAGCCGATTGCAGCTCTGATAGACGCGCCTTAATCACATGCGCTTGCTGGCTGCGCTCAAAGTATTCACCGCGCTGACGAATCCATTCTTTCCCTTCCAGGATCAGGTTGGCGAACTGATTGGTCAGTTCCTGGGTGAGAAATTTCAGCAGCCCGAGCCGGAAAACGAGATCGATCTCAATATTTTTATAATACTTGGCTTGCGTAAGCGCGCTCTGCAGAAGGTCCGTCAGCATTTTGCGGAACGCTGCATTGTCCAGGCTCTTAACGTTACGCAGCTCAATGCCGGAAAAATAGGTCGCGTTGGTACTCTGGCGAATCAGGTCAAACAGATAGTCGCGCGCGGCCTGCACGAACTTAGGGCTAAGAAATACGTCGTGGTGGATATTGTCCACCCCGATCGACAACGAGGCCATGGGGATCGTGACGCTATAGCTCTTTAGTTCGACCCGCGCCGCCTCTGTCAAACCCAATGTGAGAGTCTCGTCCGCCATGCACACTCCGCCCGAAGGGGCTCTAACCAAGCTAGCAGCGCTCACCGGCCTCCGCAACAAAACTGCCCGGGCTCGGTAACGAGAGAGTAAGGGCTGTCCTGCAAGAGCATCGAAACAGGGGCTTTATAAGACAGAGAGACAGAACGAAGTTACAAAATGGGGTTACCCGACGGTAATACGCCGCGAGTCTCCGCCTCGGTGCTCCAGCCGGATGCGCACGTGCGGCCACGGCGATTGCAATGGAAAACGCTCCGACCACTCCAGAATTACGACCGCTGGCTTGGCAAAAACATCTTCCAAGCCCAACGTTTCGAAATCATGAAGACTTTCGATACGATACAAATCGGCGTGGTAAACCTTGGCCACCTTGCCGTACACGTGAACGAGCGCAAACGTGGGACTTGTCACTTCATCTTCGCTGGCAGCGCCCAGGCCCGCGACGAGGCCCTTCGTCAGCGTCGTCTTACCGCTGCCAAGATCGCCCGTGAGCAAAACAAGAACCGGCACCGAAAGCCGCTTCGCCAATTGTCGTCCCCAGTTCGCGGTCTCCTCGGCGGAATGCGTGATGATTTCCTCAGCCACGTTCAATTTCTCGTACAAGCCTAGCTCGCGCGGCGGGGAGATTCTTGGCGATTTGCTGCGCCAGCATGCCGGAAATATCAGGCGAACCACGGGGCACGCCCGCTGCAGCACCGTGCAGATATACGCCCAGAGTCAGGACGCGATGCCAGTCCGCTGTGCCGAACTGCGCCGTGAGTGCGGCAAGGACACCAGTGAGCACATCGCCCGTACCGCCTTTTGCCAACCCAGCGTTGCCGGTAGTGTTGATGAAGAGCTCCCCTTTGGGCGAAACAGCAATCGTGTGAAAACCCTTGAGTGCAACGTAGGCGTTCCATTTTTGTGCGGAGGTTCGAGCAGCATTCAACCGGTCGGCTTGGACTTCTTTCGTCGATACTCCGAGGAGGCGCGCCATTTCTCCGGGATGTGGTGTCACTGCGAGAAATTTTGTTTTGCGTTTACGCAGTGCAGCGCCGTCTCCCGCAAAAGCGTTCAGGCCGTCGGCATCGAGAACCACAGGTAATTCGGTTTGCGAGACGATTGTCCGTATGAATTCCTGCGTTTGTCGACTTGTGCCTAAGCCAGGGCCGATGGCTAGCACGCTCTTCCCTTCTTCCAATTCGCCAAACGTACCGTCCGTGAGGCTGCGCAGTGCCAGCGTGCCGGACTTTGTAGCTGCAAGCGGCTCCGTCACGTATTCCGCTTGGCCCATAGCGACAATTGACTGGAGCGGCTCAGGTGTGGCGATCGTAACAAGGCCAGCCCCAGCTCTCAGAGCAGAGCTCCCCGCAAGGATGGCCGCCCCGCTTTTCCCAACGGAACCGGCAAGCAGCAAGACGTGGCCGAACGTCCCCTTATGCGAATCCGCTGAGCGCACTAGCGGCATCTCTACGAATTCCGCGGGCTCCGCCCAGCGCGCGATGCCTTGTCCAATCTCTTCGACCAGCGCGGCAGGCGAACCGATCTGTCGAACCTCGAGTTGACCGCAAGAGCCCGCATCCCGGGAGACGAGTTGCCCAATCTTTGGCGCGGTGAATGTAACAGTGCCATGCGCGTGAAGAACCGGGCCCTCGGCGGGCTGCCCGTCGGACGGCAACCCCGAAGGAATGTCCACTGCGAGTATCAGGGCCGGGCGGGCGAGCGTGGCATTTCGCGACAATTGATTCAGTTTTATGATGGCTTCGGCGATTATGCCGGTGGCCGGCCCGTGCAGACCAGTTCCCAGCAGCGCGTCGACGATCGCGTGGCAGTCTGCGATTTTGCCCCAGGCCGCTTCCAAAGAAGCACTATCAACTATTTCCGTAATTTCCCCAGAGCTTTTCAGCCAGAGATCGAGGTTGACGGCGGCATCGCCACGGACCCCGTCGCGCGCCCCAAAAAGAAAGACCAGAGGTTCGATTGGTTTCGCTTGCAGGAGCCGCGCGGCGACGAATCCATCGCCGCCATTGTTCCCTTTTCCGCAGAGCACCACTATGCGCTTATGGTGAAACTTGGCAAGCCGCGCGCGAACGGCATCCGCAACATGCTTACCGGCGGCTTCCATCAATTGCAGGCTCGGTATTCCAAAACGCGCGGTCGTCAGGCGGTCAACCTCGCGCATCTCGGCCGCTGTCAGGGCTTTCATTTAAAGAAACTCACGCTGCGCTCAGAGCATCCATCCGCCGCTGACATTCACAACTTGGCCGGTCACGTACTCCGCTTCGTCCGACACGAAAAATGCCACGGCCGCAGCCACATCCTCGACCGTCGGCGGGCGGCCAATCGGAAATCGCGCGTCGCGAATACGGCGGGCTTCGCTGAGCGTCAGCTCTTTTTCATCGATGCTCGAGGGATTCACAACATTCACGGTGATGCCGTTTTTCGCTTCTTCGAGCGCCAGCGAACGCGACAGTGCTACCACAGCGGCTTTGGCCGCTGCATAGGCCGAGATCTTCGCCTGGCCGAACGCCCGCTCGGCACCCACCGCCCCAAGGTTCACGATTCGTCCCCAGCGTCCACGCCGCATGTGCGGCAGCGAGGCGCGGCTCACGTACACCACGCTTGATAGATTCGACGAAAAAATATTCTGCCAATCCTCCAACGAGGATTCCGCGAGCGTGCCCCAGCGAAAGCCGCCCACATTGTTGACCAGGATATCGATCCGGCCATACCGATCCGCGACCGTTTCAACGAACTGCTCCGCCTTTGCCGCGTCTGTCACGTCGGTTTCAACCGCGACGCAATCCGCCCCACTCGCCTGCAGTTGCCGCAGTGCATGCTGTGCCGCCGTCTTGTTCGATCGATAGGAGATCGCGATGCGCGCCCCTTCTTGCGCCAGTCGAACAGCGATTCCCCGCCCGATTCCTCTACTTCCTCCCGTAATCAGCGCCACGCGATTAACAAGCGGCATTCTTTTCCTCGTCGGCAACTATGCAAAGCTTGTCAGTATAGCCCACTCGCTAAAGCCGCACTACCGCAGCTCCCGAGGGCATTTCCTAATCCCGCTGATTCCCTAACGAAGCCGTGCAACGACGACCGTCATGTCGTCGGCTTGCTCGGGAGTGCCGGCCCACTCCTCCGCCGCCATCATCAGCGATTGCCCCACTGCCGCTGGCGTGGAAGACTGTACGCGAATCGCCGCTTCCTGCAACCGCCGGATGCCGAATTCTTCTCCGTACACATTCTCCGGCTCGACGAGGCCGTCGCTGTATTCCACGAGCAGCGCGTTTGGCGGAACGATCACCGAACCCTCTTCATAGACATAGTCTTCGACGACGCCCAGAACCATTCCGCCTTTGTCGAGATGCTTCGACATGCCGTTGGAAATCAGGAATCCCGGCAGATGCCCTGCATTGGTATAGCGCAACGTCCGCGTCGCGCTGTCGTACACGGCAATAAAAAAAGTGGCAAACCGGTCGTCGGCAGTATTTCGCACCATGTGCATGTTCAGACGCCCGACCAGATCCGCCGTGCTCAATTTTTCGCTCTCGGGAGACAGAAGCTGGCTGCGCAGCGCCGCCTGAAGGCTGGCCATCAAGAGCGCGGCGGAAATTCCCTTCCCGGAAATATCCGCGAGCGCGATGGCAAGTTGAGTGGGGCCAAGCTGAATGAAATCGTAATAGTCGCCGCTAACCGTGCGAGCGGCCTTGTTGATTGCTTCAAGCTCGACTCCGCTGACCGACGGCACTTTCTGCGGGAAGAGTTGGTTCTGCACTTCGCTGGCGATGGACAGCTCGTTTTCAAGCCGTTGCCGCTTTTTGGACTCCTCCAGCAATCCGCTGATGGAACCGGTCATGTCATTAAAGGATTCGCCCAGCACGCCAAGCTGATCTCGACGTTCAATCCGCACGCGATGCGTCCAATCGCCAGACTTGACGTATTGCGTCGCATGATACAGATCGCTGACGGCCTTGGTAATTCGGCGAGTCATGACGATTCCCGTGATCAGCGCGGCGATTTCGATCACGAGAAAAATGATACTGACGGCCACAAAAAGGATTGAGAAAGAACCGCTAAGTTCACCGAGCGAGGAGAAAATTCGAGCGTTCAATCGCGAAGGCCGCGCATTAAAGGTAACAAGTACTGGCACAAGCACTGGCCGCCGCGGATCAGACTTTCCGCCAGTTCCGATATAAACCGCGTCTAGACGGGAAAACCCCGTCACAGCCGGATCGATCCAATAAGACGGCGGACGAAGAATCCTGTTTCGGGCGGGAATTGGACTGGTGGTCTCGTACTGAGTATCGCCCGATGTGTATAGAATTCCCTGCCGCGTGCCGCCCTCAAATTTCCGCGTCAGATTCAGCTGAATGGCCCCAAGATCGGGCGCAATCAAGGCCAGGAATTCTGGCTTTACCGGCATGCGCAGAGTCACCACGCGCACGCCTTTCGGCTCCGGCATCTCCCTCAAGCTCATCAAATACAGTTTATCGCCTTCTTCGACTAAGCCGGCAAAAGAGCTTTTGCCCGTACCAGCCACCTTCTCCAACAAACCGGGGTCGCCGGAGAAATCAATGGTTAAGCCCGGAAGCTCTTCGTCATGAACCAGATGGGATTGGGCGGCGAGAACGCGCTCCGATTCGTCCTCGGTAACTCCTTTCGGCAGGGTTCGGTGCGCGGCGGCGATGTGCTCGGTGATGTCGGCCATCATAGCGATGCGGCGGTGGATGTCGTCGTAAAGAAGATAGGCACCTAGCTGTGAATACAGAATCTGGCCCGCCAGGACCACGAGCGTCAATATAAGCAGGATGGGGACAACGGCGATGAAGAGATACGCAACAATGAGACGGTTGCGAAGGCTCCAGAGCAGCCTCGTTCGCCACCAACCGGCAAACCGAAAGACCACATAAACAGTCGCGAGAATTGCAAAAAATTTAAGGAAGCTGGCGAGCCCACCACTGAGATCGAGAACTGCGCAAACCGCTCCGCCAAAAATTAGCAGAATGGCAAAAATGTCGATCCGCGAGAGGCGGCGCCACGCATTTCGGAGGTTCGCAGACAGAGCAGTCATCGGGTGATCGAGAGAAATACTACTTTACCTGAAGAAGTGCCATGCGCGCAGGGCAAACGCTCCGCGAGAATCAGCGCCGGAGTTCACGCGCCAGGATGGCAGAAGACTAATTTGCTTCGTTGCGGACGCGGCTGTGCTTCACGCCGTACGTAAAATAGATGATTAAGCCGATGATGAGCCAGACGACCAAGCGTATCCACGTCACGGCCTTCAGGCCAGCCATAAGCCCGAGGGACACAATCATGCCCAGGATAGGCACGAGCGGAACGAGCGGCGTCTTGAACGGGCGCACCAGTTCCGGGCGCCGCACGCGCAGGATCCACACACCCGCGCAAACGATTACGAACGCTAACAGCGTACCGATGCTGACGAGCTGGCCGAGATCACCGATGGGCACCAGCGCACCCACGAACGCAACGCAGAGTCCAACGATTGCGGTGGACTTCCAGGGCGTGCGGAAACGCGGATGAATATCGCCCGCCCATTTCCATAACAAGCCATCGTTCGCCATGGAATAGAATACCCGCGACTGCCCAAGCATCATGACGAGCATCACTGTGCTCAAGCCTGCGAGTGCACCGGCGTTAACCACATAGCTTCCCCACTGCACTCCGATTTCGCGCATGGCGAGGGAAACGGGAGCACCCACGTTCAGGCGTGAGTAATGCACGGTCGCTGTCAGCAGGCCCGAAACGAGCAGGTACAAAATCGTGCAAACGATTAGCGATCCGAGAATGCCGATAGGCATGTCTCTTTGCGGATTCTTTGCTTCCTGCGCCGCGGTCGAGACCGCATCAAAACCGATGTAGGCGAAGAAAACTACCCCCGCACCTCTCAATATGCCGGACCAGCCAAAAGAACCGAATGTCCCGGTATTGGGCGGAATGAAGACTTTCCAGTTGGCATGCGCGATTTCTGGATGTTTTAAAACAAACGCGCCGGCCACAGCTATAAACACGAAAACTGCCAGCAACTTCACAAAAACGACTCCCGTATTAAAATTCGCGGATTCCTTGATTCCGATGATGAGAAGCAATGTGACCGCGAGCATCGCGAGGAAGGCGATCAAGTTAAACTTGGCCGTCACAGTCGGCAGCCCGACAACCTGGTCGACGCTCATGGCGAGCGTATTTAACGGTGTCCACCGGCCCTGGTACAACACCCACTGCGCTCCCGGAACGTCGCAGATTTGCGGCGGCAAACTGATCCCGTAGTCCTGCAGGAAGGCGACGAGCGTGCTGCTCCAGCCGCTGGCGACCGTTGCGGCGCCAAACGCGTACTCCAAAATCAAGTCCCAGCCGATGATCCAAGCGATGATTTCGCCGAGCGTGGCATACCCGTAGGTGTACGCAGAACCGGCGATGGGAATCATGGACGCAAATTCCGCGTAACACAGCCCGGCGAACACGCAACCGATTCCAGCGAGCACGTACGACAGCATGATGGAGGGCCCGGCATAGAGCGCTGCCGCGGAGCCTGTCATCACAAAGATGCCTGCACCGATGATGGCTCCAATGCCCAGCGTGACGAGGTTGACGGGGCCGAGAGCGCGCTTGAGGCTGTGCTCGCCTGTATCGCCAGCCTCCTTCATCAGTGTGGTCATCGACTTCGTTCGAAACAAGGGGTTGCCCATGCAACTCCTCCTTTAGGCGCTCTGCGCCCAATTTCCTCTATCACTCACATCCGGCCAATTTGGACTTGCACATTGTAGAGGCGCAGCATGCTGTGCCCCTACGGAAAAATTTCGACATTTATTGGTTTGCCCGGGCTGACGCTCCCGAGCGTCTAGACCACAACCAGTACACCGGCAAGCCCAACAGAACGATGATCAAACCGCCGCCGGCTGTCTGTGTTTGATACAAAAGAAGCACGACCATGATGGCCGTTGCGACGATGATATAAAGCAACGGCACGAAGGGATACCCGAACGCACGATAAGGCCGCTCCGCGTCCGGTCGTTTACGGCGCAGGACAAAAATGCCGATGATCGTCAGGACGTAAAACAGGAGCACCGCGAATACGACGTAATTCAGCAGATCGCTGTACAGGTTGCCGTAGGTGACTGCGCCGGCCGCGTCCATACGGCGCGTTCTCACTAAAATCAGCACAATAATCCAGATGCCTTGAAAGATCAGCGCGCTTTGCGGAACACCTTTCTCGCTCAACTTGCCAGTTGACTTAAAGAAGAGTCCGTCGCGAGCCATCGCGTAGGAGACACGCGCACCCGCAAGGATCAGCCCGTTGTTGCACCCAAACGTCGCAATGATGATGGCGACCGCCATGATCGCTGCTCCGGGAGCGCCAAAAATGGCGCTCAGCGCAGCGGTAGCGACGCGATCGTCAGGCGCGGTCTGGATTTGAACCAGCGGCAAGACAAAGAGATAGGCGAGGTTTGCGAGGCAATAGAGCGTGATGACGATGCAAGTTCCGAAGGCCATGGAAAGCGCCACGTCGCGCTTCGGATTCTTCACTTCCGCGGCCGTGAAGCCGATGTTGTTCCAGGCGTCGGCAGAAAAAAGCGAGCCCACCTGCGCTACGCCGTAGGCGACAATCAAACCAAGCACTCCACTGGCTGCGGTGACAGTTGGAATCACTCCTCGCAAGAAATTAGCACCCGGCTCGATCGGTACCGCTCCGCGAATGGCCCAGAGGTGTGAAAAGTTCTCTGTCATCGCGCCCGCGTTTCTCCCGAAGAAAATACCGAGCACGATTAGTCCGACCAACGAGAGCGTCTTTGCGCTCGTAAAAATATTCTGGATCAGCTTCCCGAGCCGCACGCCAAGGGTATTAAGGAACGTGATCAGCGCGATCATCAGAATGCCGACGAGTTGCTGGACCGACAGGCTTATCGCGAGCCTCGAACCTAGCGCGATAGGCGGAACGACCCACGCATTCGGAGAAATGGCCGGAAACAAAACTCCGAGATAGCGCGCGAAACCCACAGCCACCGCTGCAATTGTCCCGGTCTGAATCACGAGAAACAGCGTCCAGCCGTATAAGAAGCCCCAGAGCGGGGAATACGCCTCTCGCAAATAAATATACTGCCCCCCGGCATGAGGGAACATCGCGGCGAGTTCCCCGTATGAAAGCGCGGCAGACACTGTAAGCAAACCCGTCAACACCCAGGTAAGCAGCAACCCACCGGGCGAACCCGTCTGCTTGGAAATATCCGCCGCGACGATGAAGATGCCTGAACCGATCATCGAGCCGACGACGATCATGGTGCCGTCGAACAGCCCGATGGCGCGCACGAATCCAGTTTCATTTTTTACTGAGCTTTGTGGGAGGGGATGAGTGGTGTCTGCCATTCGAACGATACCTCAGACCGCCGCCGCAGGCTTCGCGGCTTCGAGTGTCTCGATGTATTGGCGCGCGCGCTGGACCGGGTCAGGCGCGCTGAGAATCCCGCTGATCACGGCCACCGAATCGGCACCGGCTTCGATGACTGAGGCGGCTCGCTCCAGAGTGATTCCGCCAATGGCCACCAGTGGCCTGTCGGTGAGCCGGCGTACTTTGTGGAGGAAATCTAGGCCAACAAGCGGGTCAGGATTAGCTTTGCTGGAGGTGCTGAATACCGGCCCCACGGCGATATAGTCGGCCGAACTCTCCGCCGCCATCTCGAATTGCTCCAAATTGTGCGTCGAGACGCCAACGAACTTGTCGTGCCCAACGATGCGACGCGCCTGTTCTACGTCCAAATCGTCCTGGCCGACGTGAACGCCGCTTGCGCCCGACAGAAACGCTACATCAGGACGGTCATTAACAAAAAACGATGCGCCATGAAGGCGCAGTCCTTCGGCTAGCTCACGGGAGGTATCGAGATACTTGCGTGCCAACGCAGACTTATTCCGGTACTGGAACAGAAGGACTCCAGCTTCGGCCAGGCTCGCGGCGCAATCTCTTTCGGGAGAAGTAATCAACGTTGCGTCTAGTATCACATACAGCCTGGGGAGGACAAGGCGCATAGAAACTTATTTTCCGCTCGTCCCTAGCAATCTTTCGATGAAGTGCGTGTCGAATCGGCCAGCGCCAAAGTCTGCATCTGCAAGAATCCGGCGGTGCAACGGGATGGAGGTCTTAATTCCTTCGATGACGAACATTTCCAGGGCGCGCTTCATGCGCCCTATGGCCTCGGCGCGGTCGCGGCCCTTGACAATCAGCTTCGCAATCATGGAATCGTAGTAGGGCGGTATCACAGCATCGGTATAAGCCGCCGAGT